>Ga0315271_10000791_pt1 | contig 18312 bp, 16 predicted proteins | sample C3_top_MG_FD_204664 | JGI IMG/M metagenome (GOLD analysis project Ga0315271, IMG submission 204664) | Sediment microbial communities from Yellowstone Lake, YNP, Wyoming, USA - C3_top | ecosystem: Environmental > Aquatic > Freshwater > Lake > Sediment | place: USA: Wyoming | collected 2017-08-01
GGGCAACCGCGCCTTCGCGAACAAGCTCTGGAACGCCACCCGGTTCGCCCTCATGAACCTGGAGGGGGCACCCGATCCGGCCCGGGCCGTCGAGCTGGCCCGCACCCCGGCCGATCGCTGGCTGCTCGCTCGCCTCGCACGGGCAGTGAACGGGGTGGTGGACGCGCTCGAGGCCTTCCGCTTCGACGAGGTGGCCAGCACCCTCTACCGCTTCTGCTGGAACGACCTCTGCGACTGGTACATCGAGCTCTCCAAGGAGGCGCTCTTCGGGGAGGACGCGGAGAAGAAGGCCGGCGCCCAGGCGGTGCTCGCCCATGCGCTCGACACGGCGCTGCGGCTGCTCCACCCCGTCATGCCCTTCGTCACCGAGGAGCTCTGGCAGACGCTGAAGACGCGCATCGGAGCCCAGGTCTGGCCCCTCTCCATCCTGGAGGCTCGCTACCCCGAGCGGCGTCCCGTCGACGAGAGCGCCGAGCGAAGCTTCGGCCCGGTGCTGGGCGTCATCGAGGCCATCCGCAACGTCCGCGGCGAGATGAGCGTTCCCTGGAAGACGGTCTTCCACGGGGTCGAGGTCGGAGGCCTGTCGAAGGAGGGGGAGGAGACCCTGCGGTCCGAGCTGGGCCGGGTGGAGCGGCTGGGAAACGTCGAGGGACTGGTGCTCCACCAGGCCGGCCGCCCGGCCGGGCGCCGCCCGCAGTGCGCGGTCGTGGTGGGCGACGGCTTCGAGGTTCTCGTTCCGCTGGCGGGCGCCGTCGACATGGCCGCCGAGACGACCCGCGTCGACAAGGAGATTGCCAAGCTCGCCGCCGAGCTGGACGGCGTGGCGAAGCGGCTCGCGAACCCCAGCTTCGCCGAGCGCGCGCCGGTCGAGGTCGTCGAGGAGGCGCGGGCCCGCGTCCTCGAGCTGGGCGAGAAGCGGCGCAAGCTGGAAGCCCACCTTTCCCTGCTCGCCGGGGGGGCCTAGGCCGTGGCCGAGCTCCCCGGAGCCGTCGAGCGGCTCATCGATCTGGCCCTCGAGGAGGACCTCTCGCTCGGCGACGCCACCAGCGAGGCCACCATCCCGGCCTCGGCCCGCGGGCGCGGCGCCTTCCTCGCCAAGGACGACCTGGTGCTGGCCGGCACGGCGGTGGCCTCGCGGGTCTTCGAGCGGCTGGGCGTCGCCTGTCACTTCGACCGGGCCGACGGAGACCGCATCCGGAACGGCGAGGTGTTCGGCGAGGCGACCGGACCGATGCGGGGGCTTCTCGCTGCCGAGCGCACCGCACTCAACTTTCTCCAGCGTCTTTCCGGCGTGGCCACCGCGACGCGGCAAGCGGTCGATGCGCTCTCGGCGGCCGGCGGCCGGACCCGCCTGCTCGACACCCGGAAGACCACTCCGGGCTGGCGCCGCCTGGAGAAGGAGGCGGTCCGCTCCGGGGGTGGGGTGAACCACCGCTTCTCGCTGGGAGACGGACTCCTCGTCAAGGACAACCACGTCGCGGCCTGCGGCGGGGTGGGAGAGGCGACTCGCCGCGCCCGCTCCCGGGGCAACGCGATGCTTCGCGTCGAGGTCGAGGTGGTGGACCTGGCCGGCCTGGACGAGGCCATCTCGGCCGGCGCCGACATCGTGCTCCTCGACAACATGGACGATGCGACCCTGGCCGAGGCGGTGCGCCGATCGGCCGGCCGGGTCCTCCTGGAGGCCAGCGGAAACATGACCCTGGAGCGGTTGCCCCGGGTGGCCGCCACCGGGGTCGATTACGTCTCCATGGGCGCGCTCACCCACAGCGCGCGGGCCGCCGACATCTCCTTCGAGGTCGTCGAGCCGGCCGGGGGAACCCGCCCGGCGGTTTGACAGCCCCGGTGGCGACCCCGACAATCCCTGGATGGCCGAGGTCGCATCGGGGAGCGAGGAAATGGTCCTCGCGTTCCTCGCCGAGGCGGCGGACGACTTCGTCTCCGGCGAGGCCATCAGCGGCAAGCTCGGGTTCTCCCGGGCCGCGGTCTGGAAGCACGTCAACTCGCTCCGAGCGCAGGGCTACCGCATCGACGCCCTGCCAGCCCGAGGCTACCGGCTGGTGGCCATTCCCGACCGGCTCGGAGCGCTCGAGGTCGGACCGCTCCTCAACACGCACGACCTGGGTCAGACGCTTCACTGCGTGGACGAGCTGCCGTCCACCAACGACCGGGCCAAGGAACTGGCCGAGGAGGGTGCCGCGCACGGAGAGGTGGTCATCGCCGAGAGCCAGACGGCGGGGCGCGGGCGTCGCGGGCGGACGTGGTCTTCGCCGGCCGGGCGAAACCTCTACCTGTCGGTCATCCTCCGCCCCCAGCTGCCTCCGCAGCGCGCCCCCGAGCTGACGCTGGTGGCGTCGCTCGCGGCCTGCGACGCCTGCCGGCAGGCCGGGGTCGAGGCCGCCATCAAGTGGCCGAACGACGTCCTGGTCGGCGACCGCAAGGTAGCGGGCATCCTCACCGAGCTGTCGGCCGAATCCGACGCCGTCCACTGGGTGGTCCTGGGGATCGGCGTGAACCTGAACGCCGCCGCGGCCGATTTTCCCGGGGAGCTGCGGGAGGTCGCCACCAGCCTCGCCATCGAGCGCGGCGAGCCGGTGCCGAGGGCCCTCTTCGCAGCGGCGCTGCTCTCGACCCTGGAGCAGTGGCTCGATCTCCACGCCGCCGAAGGGTTCGAGCCGATCCGGGAGGCCTGGCGCGCCCGCTCCTGCACGCTGGGGCGCGAGGTCCGGGTCGACGCCGACGGCGGCGAGATCGCCGGAGTGGCCGAGGACATCGACGAGGCCGGGGCGCTTTTGATTCGCACGAGCGGCGGCCTGTTGCGCTGCGTGGCCGGCGACGTCCGGCTGCTCCGTCGCGTTGACCCGGCAGGGGCGTGAGGCTACCCTCCCGCCGTGCTCCTCGCCATCGACGTCGGCAATACCAACACGGTCCTCGGAGCCTTCGAAGGGAAGACGCTTCGCCAGCAATGGCGGGTGGAAACCTCCCAGAGCCGGACCCATGACGAGTGGGGCATCCTCATCCGGCAGCTCTTTGCCGCGGTCGGCCTCGAGCCGGGCCGGGTCCGGTCCATCGCCATCTCCAGCGTCGTGCCGCCGCTGGCCTTCGCGCTCGAGCAGATGGCGCAGCGCTACTTCGGCGTGAAGCCCCTCTTCGTCGGGCCCGGCGTGAAGACCGGCCTCCCCATCCTCTACGACAACCCGCGCGAGGTCGGGGCCGACCGGGTGGTGAACGCCGTGGCCGCCTTCCACCGCTGGGCGCGTGGCCTCATCGTCGTCGACTTCGGGACCGCCACCACGTTCGACGCCGTGTCGCCCCGGGGCGAGTACCTGGGCGGCGCCATCGCGCCCGGCATCTCCATCTCCATGGAGGCGCTCTTTCGCCACGCCTCCAAGCTGCCGCGGGTCGAGTTCGCCCGTCCCCCGCACGTGGTGGGGAAGAACACCGTGGCCAGCATGCAGAGCGGGCTGGTCTTCGGCTACGTGGGGCTGGTCGACGGGCTCTGCGAGCGCATGCAGGCCGAGCTGCCCTTCCCGGCGCTGGTGGTCGCCACCGGAGGGCTGGCCCCTCTCCTGGCCGGTCTCTCCAGGGCCATCGCCGAGGTGGATGAGCACCTGACGCTCGACGGGCTCAGGCTCATCCACGAGATGAACGCGTGAGCGGCTCCTCGCCGAGCCCTTCCGGCCGGGCCCCGCCGCCGGAGGCGTCCGCCGCACTCGAGGAGGGGCTGCGCCGGTTCCGCGAGGGGGATCCGGAGGGAGCCCACCTGAAGTTCGGGGAGGCCCACCGCCGGGCCCCGTCCGACCCGCGCATCCAGTCGTGGTACGGCCTGACGCTGGTCCTGGTGGAGAAGAACTCCATTCTCGGGATGGTCCTCGTCGACGACGCGGTCCGCAACGGGCGCCCCGAGCCGGAGCTCATCATCAACCAGTCCCGGGTTGCCATGTCGCTGGGCCAGCGGATGCGGGCGGTGCGGGCCCTGGAGCGAGGGCTGGTGCTGTACCCCGGCCATCCGGAGCTCGTCGCCACCCGGGACGCGCTGGGGCGCCGCCACCGCCCGGTGCTCCCCTTCCTCTCGCGGCGCAACTGGCTGAACCGGCTGCTCGGGCGAATTCACTACGAGTGGATTTCGCGCCGCGCGGCCACAGGCGATCGCTCTCCGCCGGACGGGGAGGGCTGACCCATGCCCGCCTGCCCGCTCTCCCTGGAGGCGCTCCCCGCGCCCCTCCACCGGCACGTCGACGAGAAGGCCCCGCTGGCGCTCCGCATGATGGGAGCCAAGGGGCTCGTGCCCGCGGTGGGCCCGGGCGACCTCGCCACGCTGCTCTTCTTCCTCTCCTTCGACCCGGACCCCGGCGTCCAGGACACCGCCGTGAAGACCGCAGCCGGACTTCCGGAGCGGGTCTGGTCGGCCGCGCTTCGATCGGAGGGGCTCGCCCCCCCGGTGCTCGACTGGCTGGCCGACCGGATGGAGTCGGCGTCCGCGGCGCTGCAGGCCATCCTGCTCAACCCCGCGACATCCGACGAGACGGTGGCGCGGCTGGCCCCCAAGGTCCCGGCGGCGCTGGTCGAGATCATCCGGCAGAACGAGCTGCGGCTCCTCCGTCACGACGACATCGTGCGCGGGCTCTGCCAGAACCCGAATGCGCCTGCCTCCACCATCGACGGCGCCTGCGACTTCTGCGTTCGCAACGGGCTCGTGCTCCTTGACGTGCCGCAGCTCGTCGAGGCCCACCGGCGCATCCACGGCACCGACCCATCGGCGCGACCCGCCGAGGATTCGGCGGCGGCGCTCATGGCCGAGTACCGGGCCGAGCTGGCCCACGAGCTCGACGAGACGGGATCGGCGTTGCCGCCGACGGTGGAGCAGGAGGCGAAGCGTCTCAACATGGCCAAGCGGGTGCTCCAGATGTCGGTCTCGGAGAAGATCAAGCTCGCCACGCTGGGAAACCGGGAAGCCCGCACGTTGCTGCTCCGCGACTCGAACCGGCTGGTCAGCCTGGCCGCGGCCCAGAGCCCGCGCATCACCGACGGTGAGGTTCTCGGGCTCGCCAATTCCAAGACCTCGAGCGCCGACGTGCTTCGCTACATCTACGAGAGACGGGATTTCCTCAAGCGCTACGCCCTGCGCACCGCGCTGGTCCGCAACCCCAAGGTGCCCCTTCCCACCGCGCTCAAGTTCCTGCCCACCCTCCAGGAGCGGGACATCAAGGAGCTCTCCCGGGATCGCAACGTCCCGGCCACGGTCCAGGCCCAGGCCAAGGCCTGGCTCATGAAGCGGGAGGCCGCCAGCAAGGGCCCGGTGGGTGGGAAGCACTGAGGCCGGCAAGATGAAGATGGGGCGGGCGATCTGGCTTTCCGCCGCGACCATGACGTCGCGGGTGCTGGGGCTCGTCCGCGACCAGCTCTTCGCCGCGCTGGTGGGCGCGAACCGCTGGTCCGACGCCTTCGTGGTCGCGTTTCGCATCCCCAACCTCCTCCGGGACCTTTTTGCCGAGGGGGCGCTGTCGTCGGCCTTCGTGCCCACCTTCGCCGACGCCCATGCCCGGCGAGGCCGGGAGGAGGCCTACCGGCTGGCCAACGCGCTCGTCGGGGTGGTGCTGGTCGTGGTGGGCGCGGTGGTGATCGCCGGCCTGCTGGCCGCTCCCGCCATCGTGGGGCTGCTCGCGCCGGGCTTTGGACCGGAGGAGGCGGAGTTCGCCGCCTTCCTCACCCGGATCATGATGCCCTTCCTGTTGCTCGTCTCGCTCTCCGCGGTGGCCATGGGAATGCTGAACGCGCAGTCCCGCTTCACGGCACCCGCGCTCGCCCCGGCGCTGTTCAACGTGGGGGCCATCGCGGTGGGGGCATGGCTCTGGGCCGCGGGGCAGGGGCCCCGAGCCGCAGCGGTGGGCTGGTCGGTGGGGACGCTGGTGGGGGGCACCATGCAGCTCGCCGCCCAGTGGCCCAGCCTGCGCGCGCTCGGCTTCCGCCTGCGCCCCCGATTCGGCGGCCCGGCGCTGTCCGACCCGGGAATCCGGCGGATCGGCCGGCTCATGGGGGGCGCCGTGATCGGACTCTCGGCCACCCAGGTGAACATCCTGGTCAACACCATCTTCGCCTCGCACGAGGTGGGGGCGAACACCTGGCTCCAGATGGCCTTCCGGCTCATGCAGCTGCCGCTGGGGGTCTTCGGCGTGGCCATCGCCACCGTGGCGGGGGCCGGCGTGGCGCAGCGGGTGGCGGCCGGCGACATGGAGGGTGTCCGGGACACGCTGGGGTCGGCGATGCGGCTGGTGGCCTTCCTGAACGTTCCGGCCGCCGTGGGGCTCGTCGTGCTCGCCCACCCCATCATCTCGCTGGTGTACGAGCACGGGCGCTTCGGCGCGGTCGACGCCTCGGCCACCGCCGATGCCCTGGTCTTCTACGCGGTGGGCCTCTACGGGTACTCGGCGGTGAAGGTCTTCGCGCCGGCCTTCTACGCGCTCGACGAGGTCCGCGTCCCGGTGCTCGGGAGCATCGTGGGCATGGTCTCGAACGTGGTCCTCGTTCTCTCGCTCCACCCGGTGCTGGGGTTTCGCGGCATCGCGCTCGGCACCGCCCTCGCGGCCACCGCCAACTTCGCCGTTCTGGCCGTGGCCTGGAAGTGGCGCCACGGGGGGCTGGGCGACGCGGGCATCTACCGGCAGCTGGCGCGGACGCTGATCGCGGCGGCGGTGATGGCCGGCGTGGTGCTGGCGACGCGGTGGGCGCTCTTGCCCCGGCTGCCGGGCGGCGGCATGGGCCGGCAGGCTCCGCTGGCGCTCGTGCCCATGGCCGCGGGAGCCCTGGCCTACTTCCTGGCCGCCCGTGCACTCGGCGTGAAGGAACTGGGCGAGGTGGCGTCAGCGCTCCGGCGTGGCCGGCGGGGCGGAACCGTCGCCCGGTGACCGCTCCTCGAGCACCTGGAGCACCATCGCCAGCGCCTTTCGGGTCTTCTCGCGGAGCTTCTCGTCGCTCTTGATCTTCTGGTGGGCCCGGAGCACGCGGTCCTCGTGCTCCGCGGCGTGGCCTTCCATCTCCTGGAGCCGCTGCGCCAGTGCGGAGGTGCGGGCCTCTGCCTCCGCGCGGAACGCCGCGGCCGCGGCCCGGAAGGCCTGGGTCTCGGCCCGGAAGGCCGCCCCTTCCGCGCCCTGCTTCTCTGCCGCGGCCCGCAGGCCCGCCACCTCGTCGCGCAGGTGGACGACTTCGGCCCGGAGGTTGACCCCCTCGGCGCGGAGGGTCTCGGCCTCCGACCGGAGGGCATCGCCGTCGGCGCGGAGGGTCTCGACCTCGGAACGGAGGTTGACCCCCTCGGCCCGGAGGGTCTCGGTCTCCGACCGGAGGGCATCGCCCTCGGCGCGGAGGGTTTCCACCGCCGATCGAAGGGCGTCGCTCTCGGCGCGGAGGGATTCGGCGGCGACCCGCCCGGCGTCGACGCCGGAGCGAAGGTTCGTCCCCTCGGCCCGGAGGTTCTCGGATTCCGATCGAAGCGCGTCCGCTTCGGCGCGGAGGGTCTCGGCATCGGCCTGGACTACCGCGAGCTCCGAGCGAGCTTCCTCGAGGGCACGCTCCAGCGCTTCGGCCCGGTCCACCGCCTCGATCGCCTCGGCCCCGCGGGCCGAGGCCGCCTTCTCCGACTCCGCCAGGTGGGGGCGAAGGGCTCCCAGCTCTCGCTCCAGTTCCGACGATCGCTCGTGTGCGATCCGGAGCGCCTCGCGGTCGGCCTCGACGTTGCTCCCCAGCTTCCGGAGCGATTCCTCCGCGCCCTCGAGCCGAGACCGGGTCGAGAGGAGCTCGTGGTCCCGGGAGCCCACCGCGTTCTCCCAGCCGGCGGCCACGCCCTTGATCCGGTCGACCTCCTCGCGGAGCGCCCGGGCCTCTTCCTGCGAGGCTCGCAGGGCGGCCAGGGTGGACTCGTTCGTGACGTCGATGGTGGGGAGTACCTCCACGTCCTCCATCAGGATGGGGGTCTCGTCGTCCACCGCCGCGGGCTCGACGGTCGGCTCGACCAGACGGACGGACGGGCGGGCGGAAGATGCGGCGAGCGGAGCGGCCCGGGCCGGAGCTGCCGCCTCCTCGGCGAGGGAGGCCAGCGCCTCCGCCATCTCCCGGTCGAGGTCGAGCATGGCTGGAGATTCGTCGGCGTCGGGCAGCAGCGTGAGCGGCGGCTCGGCCACCGGCGCGCCCGGTGCGCGGGTGCTGGGCTCGTCGCTTCCGCCGCCGCCGGAGATGCTGTCGAACGCGTCGTCGAGCATCCTGAGATCCGCGTCCTCCTCGACGCGCCTTGCGCCGCCGCCGCCGCCGCCGCCGCCGGCTCCGTCGAGCTCCACGTCGGCGAGGGTGACCAGGTCCTCCTCCTCCGACGCCTCCGGCATCCCCACCAGCGCTCCGACCCGCTCCACCAGCGTGGCGGGCGGGAAGGGCTTGATGAGGTAGTCCTCGGCCCGGGTCTTCAGCTTGCGGTGCTGCTCGAAGGTCTCGGGGGTGGCCTCCGAGCTGGTGATGACGAGCGGGATGGACTTGAGCTTCTCGTCCTTCTTGAGTCGATTGCACCAGGAGTAACCGGAGAGACCGGGCAGCTCCACGCAGAGCACCACGCAGTCCGGATGGAGGGCCCGGGCGAGCTCCACGCCCTCCCTGCCGTCCGAGCTGACGCGCACGCCGAAGCCCTTCGCCTCGAGGGCCGCGGACATCTCGCGCGCGAAGGTCGTGTCGCTCTCGATGAGCAGGACGGTCTTTGACATCCCGGGATCCTACGGCCGCCCCGAACGGGCTGTCAAAGACCCCGCGGCGAAGCGCTATCGGTCTGTCGACTGCGCCGACTCGACCAACCGGACCAGATCGGCCTCGTCGAGGTCGGAGACGAGGGAGTAGACGATCTCGTCTCGACGCCAGACCGCCACGTTGTAGCCCCGCATGTTCATCACCCAGACCGTCGCCGGACCGGCGCGAACCTGGTGCCCTTCCTCGGCGACGCGCCGCTGCGGATCGTCGATGATGAAGAGGCCAAGCGGCCCGCGCGTCGTCTCGTAGCGCATGTAGGCAGCCGGCCAGTTGCGGATCTGGGCCAGCCGGGCGCCCACGAGCTTCACGCCGTGCGTGCGAAACGCCGGTGGCTTCGGGTTGAAGTCGAGCTTGCTCGCCAGCATGGAGGGAATGAGCTCGGGCGCGATGGACGCGGTGTTCAGCTCCAGCGGAAGGTCGCGGGCGTGCTTGCGCACCGCCTCCTCGACGAGCGGGTCGGTGGCCCGGTGGCCTGCGAAGACCACCAGCGCTCCGGCGACGCAAGCGGCAACCGCGGCGACCGGGAGGGGAGAGAGCAGGCGCCGCCACCAGGCGGACGGGCGGGCCTCCTCGGCGTCGAGGGCGGCGGAGATGCGCCGGCGAAGCGAGTCGGGAGCGGTGGCCTGCGCCGACCCCGGGGCGAAAGCCTCGCGCAGACGGGCCCGGAGCGCCGACCGGAAGGCCATGGCGGCGGCGGCGGCGTCGCGGCACGGAGCGCAGGCCGAGAGGTGGCTCTCGATGGAGGCGCGGTCGTCCGCCCCGAACTCGCTGTCGAGGTACGGCTCGAGCAGCCGCGCCACGTCGGCGCAATCGAAGCTGGTGGTGGTGGTCGCGCCCTGCGTCATGTCCGAAGTCCGGTGCTACGAGATCCCTCGCCTGCGCTTCCAGTCATCGAGGTCGATGCTTCCGCCGCCGATGCTCCCATCGTCCTTCACCGCGTGCAACACGCCCGAGGCGGTCGCGTATTCCGCGAGCTGCTTCTGGAGCAGCCGCCGTCCCCGGAAGAGCCGGCTCATCACCGTTCCCACCGGCACGCCCAGGATGTCTGCGATCTCCTTGTAGGAGAAGTCCTGGAGGTCGGCCAGGATCACCGTCAGGCGGAAATCGACGGGGATGGCGTCGATGGCCCGCAGCACGTCGTCGGAGAGGAGTCGCTCGAAGAAGGCCCGCTCCGGGTCCTCGGCGACGTCGGCGGCGTCTCGCGACACCAGCCGGTCCTGCACGGAGTCCCGCTCGTCCTCGACGATGTTTCGTTCCTTCGTGGTGCGCCGGTAGCGGTTGATGAAGGTGTTGGTGAGGATCTTGTAGAGCCAGGCCTTGATGTTGGTCCCGCGCTCGAACTTGTCGAAGAAGCGGAAGGCCCGGAGCACCGTGTCCTGCACCAGGTCCTCGGCGTCGCGGGGGTTCTTGGTGAGCCGGAGCGCGGCGGCGAAGAGGCCGTCGAGATGGGGCAGCGCCAGCGCCTCGAACTCCCGGCGGCTGCCCTCCGTGGCGCGTTTCAGCAACAAGTCCCGTACCTCCTCCGGCGGAGTGCCGACATCGCCTCCGCCAACTCCGGCTCCCCTGTTAACGGACGGGGTGAAACGGATCTTCCGGACTGGTTAGCCCCGAATGGGGTCCAGATGGTATGAAATCGCCCAAGTCCGCCATGTATCGACTGTTCTTCGCCGACGAACAGGGTGCCGTCTACGACCACCCCCGGCTGCTCGCGGCCGCGCGAAGCGGCGGGGACGTGATCCGTCCGTCCGTCCGTCCCGTGCTGCTCCCGGAGGGAGCGACCCTCTGTGTCCTACCCGGCCGGCGCCCCGTGGGGTTCGACCCCGACACGGGGGAGCAGGTGATCCTGAAGGAAGTCCGCGTCGGCCGGCGCACCTTCGTCCCGGTGGCCGTCGGCGCCACGCTTCCGCCCGGGTACACCCGCACGCTCCTGCCTGCGGCTGCGCGCCCGCCTCTCGGAACGGCCGGGGCGCCCATTCTTCCGCAGTGGGCCTACACCGCGGCGGCCTTCTCGCCTGCGGGCCCAGTGGCCTGGGCGCTCCACACCGACCGGCGCGGTCACTGGGACCCGGCCCGCCACTCCACCGCCGACCTGCCCGGCCTGGTGGAGGAACGGCTCTCCCGCGCCGACAACCCGGTCTACCGCCAGCTGGCGCGCTGCGCGCTCCAGTGGTCCTGCTTCACCGCGCAGAACACCTTCTACGGGCGCGACGAGGGGGCCATCCCGGCGTCGGCCGCGTGCAACGCCCGCTGCGTGGGATGCCTGTCGGAGACGGCCGAGGGCATGCCGCCCTCGAGCCACGACCGGATCCTGCGCGCCCCCAGCGCCGAGGAGATGGCCGAGGTGGGGGCGGCGCATCTCGAGACCGCCGCCGGCCGCGCCATGGTGAGCTTCGGTCAGGGCTGCGAGGGAGAGCCCATGCTCCGCTGGAAGGAGATCGCCCGGGCCATCCGGCTCATGCGCCGGCGCACCCGGCGCGGGTCGATCAACGTGAACACCAACGGCTCGATGCCCGCCGCGCTCGCGGCGCTCGCCGAGGCCGGGCTCGACGCGGTGCGCATCTCCCTCAACGCTGCCTCGCCCGACCTCTACTCGGCCTACTACCGGCCAGTGAACTACGGCCTGGACGACGTGGTGGCCTCCATGCACACGGCCCGCCAGAAGGGGCTCTACCTGGCGCTCAATCTGCTGGTCTTCCCCGGCGTCACCGACCGTGAAGAGGAGGTCGAGCGGCTCTCGGCGCTGGTGCGGCGCGTGAAGGCCGATCAGGTCCAGGCCCGCTCCCTGGCCATGGACCCGGACGTCTACTGGGACATCGCGCGGGACCGCGGCGGGCGGGGGCCGGCGCTGGGCGTGCCCGCCTTGCTCCGGGCGATGCGGCAGGCGCGGCCGGGGCTCGTCATCGGCAACTTCGCCCGCGGGCTGGGCGAGAGGGGGAGGGCCGCTTGACCCACGCGTCGCTGGAGCTTCGCAAGGACCTGGCGCGCCACCTGCGCGCCGGCCACCCCTGGGTCTTCCGCAAGGCCATCGAGAAGGCGCCAAAGGGGCTGGAGGCCGGCGCCATCGTCGACGTGGTGGAAGAGGGGCGCTTCGTGGCCCGCGGGTACCTCGACCCCCACTCCGCCATCGCGGTCCGCATCCTCACCCGGGAACCGGCCGAGGAGATCGACGAGCCCTTCTGGCGGAGCCGCATCCGGCGGGCGCTGGCGCTCCGCCACGACCTGGTGCGAGGCACCACCGGCTACCGGCTGGTTCACGGCGAGAACGACGGACTCCCCGGCGTGGTCGCCGACCGCTACGGCGACTTCGCGGTGTTGAAGCTCTACTCGGCGGGGCTGACCCCGCACCGCCCCCACATCGTGGAGGCGCTGCGCCAGGAGGCGAAGGGGCTGGCCGGCGTCTTCGGCCGCGACGAGATTCCCCGGGACGAGGATAGCGACGAGGGCGCGCCGCAGGGGAGGGTGCTCTGGGGCGCCGAGCCGCCCGAGCGGATCGAGATCGGCGAGCACGGGATGAAGCTGCTGGTGGACGTGCGACGCGGGCAGAAGACCGGCATGTTCCTCGACCAGCGGGAGAACCGGCGGCTGGTGCGCGAGCTCTCCGCCGGGCGCGGCGACGCCCTCAACCTCTTCGGCTACACCGGCGGGTTCTCGGTGGCGGCGGCGCTGGGCGGCGCGAAGCACGTGGTGACCATCGACGTCGACCGCGACGCCATCGTGCTGGCGAGGGAGAACTTCCGGGTGAACGGCCTCGACCCGGCCGACCATGCCTTCGCCTCCGAGGACGCCTTCGAGATCCTCAAGCGCTACAAGGCCCAGGGACGCCAGTTCGACCTCGTGGTCTGCGACCCCCCGGCCTTCGCCAAGTCGCAGAAGGCCGTGGAGGCCGCCCTGGCCGGGTATGCGTCCCTCAACCGGGCCGCCCTTCACGTGCTGGCCCCGGGAGGACTCCTCGTCACCGCCAGCTGCAGCGCCCGGGTGTCGCCCGAGCAGTTCCATGACGCGGTGAAGGAAGCCGCCTACAAGACCCGCATCGACCTGCAACTGGTCGAGGACAGGCGCCAGCCGCCCGATCACCCCGTGGCGCCGCAGTTCCGCGAGGGTCGTTATTTGAAGGTCGCCTTCTACCGGCGCCCGACGGTGTGAATCGCGGCCAGCGCGCCGTAGAGGAGCACGCCAGCGAGCGACAGCGCGAGCCAGGTCGGGGACACCCGCGTGGGGCGGAAGCGGAGCGACGGATCGCCGGGCTCGATCCGGACGAGGTCCTCCGAGGCGGGTGGCGGCGCGGGCGTCGAGCGAAGCCAGGCCAGCCCGAGCGGTGCGAACGCGGCCAGTCCCACCGCGAGGAGCGCCAGCCCGGCGGCGACGCTCCCCTCGACCCCAGGGTCGCCGCCTCCGTTCAGGACGGCGAGGGATCCGAGGCCATTGTTCACGGCGTGTGCCGCCACGGCCGGCCAGAGCGATCCCGCCCGCCACGCCAGCCATCCCAGGACGGCTCCCAGGAAGAGCACCGCGGGGAAGCGCACCGGGTCGAGGTGCATGGCGGCAAACAGCACCGACGACGCGGCGATGGCGGGCACCGGACGGAGGTGGGTTCGCAGGGCGGAGAGCAGGTATCCCCGGAAGGCCACCTCCTCGGCGAGCGGGGCGAGAAGCGACGCGATGAGCGCCATCGCCAGCCGCTCCCGCGGCGAGCCCTCGAAGAGGTGGGTGATGTCGAAGGCCTTCACCCACGAGCCCGGGACGACGAGCGTGGTCACCGACATGATGCCGCTCGCCGCGAGGAACAGCGCGACGCCGATGGCGGCGCCGAGCGCGACCTGACGCACCGTGGGGCGGCGCGCGAGCAGCAGGAACGCGCTCGGGCGCAGGTTCGAGCCGCTGGCCGCGACGGCCGACGGGAGCAGGAAGACGAAGATCTCGGTCCAGGCCAGGCCCCAGGCGGGCCAGTAGCCCTGGGCGGTACCTCCCAGCCCCACGTAGAGCACCATCAGGGCGAGGAAGAACCCCAGGGAGCTCTTCGGGGGAGCCGCGATATCGGGAGGTGCGCTTTCCACCGGTCGGGAACATGATAGTGGAAAGTCCGATGGCCACCTTTCGCGACCGCACCGTCATCCTCGGCGTGGGCGGCGGCATCGCCGCCTACAAGAGCTGCGAGCTCGTCCGCCTCCTCGTCAAGGGGGGCGCCTCGGTGCGGGTCGTGATGACCCCCAACGCCACGCGCTTCGTGGGGCCCCTGACCTTCCAGGCGCTCTCCGGACACCCCGTCCTGGTGGACCTCCTCGACCCGGCCTCCGAGGCGTCCTACGGGCACCTCGACCTGGCGCGCCGGGCCGACCTGCTGGTCGTCGCCCCGGCCACCGCCGACCTCCTGGCCCGGCTGCGCGCCGGCATGGGGGACGATGCCGTGACCACCACCGCGCTCGCCTGTACCTGTCCGGTGCTGGTGGCGCCCGCCATGAACACGCGCATGTGGGAGGGGCCGGCCGTGCAGGAGAATCTGGCGGCGCTCCTCGCGCGCGGCTGGCACGTGGTCGGACCGTCGAGCGGGGAACTGGCCGACGGCGACGTGGGAGACGGCCGGCTCGCCGATCCTGCCGAGATCGCCGAGGCCGCCGGCCGCATCCTCGCGCCGCGAGACCTGGAAGGGCGCCGGGTCCTGGTGACCGCCGGACCGACTCGGGAGCCCATCGACCCGGTTCGCCACCTCTCCAACCCCTCGACCGGAAAGATGGGCTTCGAGGTGGCGCGTGCCGCGGCCCGGCGCGGCGCCGACGTGCTGCTGGTCTCGGGTCCGACAGCGCTTCGAGACCCGGACGGGGTGCGGGTGATCCGCGTCTCCACGGCCGAGGAGATGGCCGCAGCGGTGCTGGGCGCGGCCGGCGAGCAGGACCTGTTCGTGGCTGCCGCAGCCGTGTCGGACTATCGCCCGAGCGCCCCGCTCGCCTCGAAGAAGAAGAAGACCGACGGCGCGGAGTCGCTCCAGCTCGAGCGGACGACCGACATCCTGGCCACGCTGGGCGAGCGGCTGGCCGGACGCCCCCGCTCGCCGGTGCTGGTGGGATTCGCCGCCGAAACCGAGGACGTGGTCCCGAACGCCCGCGAGAAGCTTCGGCGCAAGCGCTGTGATCTGGTGGTGGCGAACGCCGTCGGAAGGCCAGGCGCCGGGTTCGGCTCCGATCGAAATCGCGTCTCCCTCGTCGGGCCGTCCCAGGTCGAGGAGATCGAGGGGACGAAGAGCGCCGTGGCCGACTTCATCCTCGACCGGGTGGTCCCGCTCGTCGACGCGCGCCGTCCCCGATCATGAACCCCGACCCGAGGATTGCTGCGGAGGCGGCCGACGTGGCGGCGGAGGCGATGCGCCACCTGTGGTGGTTGCGCGACTCGGGCGTCCGGGAGGTCTCGGCCGCGCCACCGGCCGCCGCGCCGGCCACGCCACCGGCCGCCCTCCAGGCTGCCTCACCGGACGCGCTGCGCGCCATTCGCGCCGACCTGGGCGATTGCAGGCGCTGCAAGCTCCACGCCGGGCGGATGAACATCGTCTTCGGCGTGGGCGACCCGGCGGCAAGGCTCCTGTTCGTGGGGGAGGGGCCCGGGGCCGACGAGGACCAGCAGGGGGAGCCGTTCGTCGGGCGCGCCGGGCAACTCCTCACCAAGATGATCGAAGCCATGGGATTCGCCCGGTCCGAGGTGTACATCGCCAACGTCGTGAAGTGCCGCCCGCCCGGGAACCGCGACCCCGAGCCCGACGAGATCGACGCCTGCGAGCCATTCCTGAAATCCCAGATCGCCGCCATCCGGCCTCGGGTCATCGTGGCGCTGGGGCGCTTCGCCGTGCAGACCCTGCTGCACGACACCACCCCCATCAGCCGGCAGCGCGGCAAGTGGCGCGAGTACCAGGGCGTGAAGCTCATGCCCACCTTCCACCCGGCCTATCTCCTTCGAAGCCCGGCCGAGAAGAAGCCGGCCTGGGAGGACCTCCAGCTGGTCATGAAGGAGTTCGGGAAGTCTCCGCCCCCGAGGTGAACGTGCACGGCCTTCCGCCATCGAGAAGCGCTCCGCGCGCTCTCCTCCTCGCCGTCCTCGTCGCGGCGGCGCTGGGGCTCTCCGGGTCCGGCGAGGCCACCGAGCCCGAGCGCCCTCGCGTCCTGCTGCTCGAGGTGAAGGCACCCATCACCACCGGCACGGCCGAGTACGTCGAGACCGGCCTGGCCCGGGCGAAGTCCGAAGGCTTCCAGGCCGTGGCGATCGTGCTCGACACCCCGGGTGGCCACCTCGAGGCGACTCGGGACATCGTCCAGCGGATGCTGGCGAGCGAGGTCCCGATCGTGGTCTGGGTGGGGCCGGCCGGTGCGCGAGCCGGGTCGGCCGGCGTCTTCATCACCCTCGCCGCCGACGTGGCCGCCATGCACCCGGCCTCCAACATCGGCGCGGCCCACCCGGTCCTCGGAGGGGGCGAGGACGTCGAGAAGCAGGCCGGCAAGGAGATGGCCCGCAAGATCGAGAACGACACCGCGGCCTTCGCCCGCAGCATCGCCTCCACCCGCGGCCGGAACGCCGACTGGGCCGAGAAGGCGGTGCGGGAGAGCGTGTCTGCGACGGCCGAGGAGGCCCTGATCCTGGGAGTCGTCGACGGCGTCGCCCCGGATCTCCAGGCGGTCCTGGCCTTCGCCGAGGGCCGGACGGCCGCTCGCCCGACGGGCGCCAGGACCATCCGCGCCCGCGACGCGACGGTGACACCCGCCGACATGACGGTGCGTCAGCGCACGCTGGCCTTCCTCTCCGACCCGAACGTGATCGCCATCCTCATGATGCTGGGCACCCTGGGGATCGCTCTCGAGTTCTACCACCCGGGCGGCATCGTTCCGGGCGCGCTGGGGGCCTTCTTCCTGCTGCTGGCCTTCCTCTCCATGAAGGTCATCCCGGTGAACGTGGGCGCGCTCGTGCTCATCCTGGCCGGCGTGGCGCTGCTGGTCGTCGAGGGCTACGTGACCACGCACGGCATCGCCGGACTGGCCGGCGCGGCCCTCGTCGCCATCGGTGCGCTCTTCTTCATCGACCGGAGCTCGGCCGAGTACCGCTTCGATCCGGCCCTCCTGACGCTCTCGCCGTGGGTGGTCTGGCCCACGCCCATCGTGCTGGGAGGCCTGCTGGGCTTCGTGGGATGGAAGGTGGCCCGCACCCGTCGTGAAAAACTCCGGGTGGGCGCCCCGGGAATGATCGGAGAGGTGGGGCAGGTGACGGGCGACGTCGGCCCCGACGCCGGGGAGGTCTTCGTGCACGGAGAGCTCTGGGCGGCGCGCGCGCCGCAGCCCATCGCCCGGGGCGCCTCGGTGCGCGTGCGCGAGGTGCGCGGTCTCGTGCTGCAGGTGGAGGCCGCCCCCGACCGGCACGGTGTATTACCCTGAGTGACTTCCGGGCCTGGCCCGGGGAGGAGGACGTCGCATGCCCGCACTTGGTCTGCTCATCCCGGTGGCGCTCGTCGCCGGCTGGTTCGCCCTGGGCCTTCGCATCATCAACGAGTACGAGCAGGGGGTGGTCCTCCGGCTCGGACGCTTCGTGGGCGTGCGAACCGCGGGGCTGAAGTGGATCATCCCCTTCGTCGACCGGATGGTCGTCATCGACATGCGCATCACCGCCGAGCAGGTGCCTCCCCAGGACGTCATCACCCGCGACAACGTCTCGGTGAAGGTCAACGCGGTCATCTACTTCCGCGTGGTCGAGGCCAGCCGGGCCTTCCTCCAGGTGACCGACTTCCTCTTCGCCACCAGCCAGTTCGCGCAGACCACGCTGCGCTCGGTGCTGGGACAGGTGGAGCTCGACGACCTGCTCTCGCAGCGCGACAAGATCAACCGGCAGCTCCAGGAGATCATCGATCGCCACACCGAGCCCTGGGGCGTCAAGGTCACCGCGGTGGAGGTGAAGCAGGTGGACCTGCCCGAGGAGATGCGCCGCTCCATGGCCGGGCAGGCCGAGGCCGAGCGCGAACGCCGCGCCAAGATCATCGCCGCCGAGGGCGAGCTGCAAGCCGCAACCAAGCTGGGGGAGGCCGCCGACATCATCGCCCGTTCCCCCGGAGCGCTGCAGCTGCGCTACCTCCAGACGCTGGTGGAGATCTCCTCGGACAAGGGGACCAACATCGTCTTCCCACTCCCGCTCGACCTCATCCGGCCCTTCCTGGAGTCGAAACAGTCGTAGCGACCGGCCGGCGAAATACGGGCGCCTCCCCGGCGTAGGAAGTGCGCCGGCGCGACGAGCGCCGCGGGAGGAAGACCCGTGAGCCGTCCCTCGATCCTGGCCTTCATCGTCGTCGCCGCTACACTGCCGATCCTGGCGCGGGCAACACCCATCGCCACCCCGGTATCCGTCGCCGGAAGCTTCGAGACCGTCGAGTCCCGGGGGGACTTCGAGGTGGAGGTGCGCGAGGGGAGCCCGGCCTCGGTGGAGATCGTCGCCGAGCCAGGGATGGCCGAACGCATCCGCGTCGAGGTCTCCGGAAGCGCGCTCCGCCTTTCCCGAGTCACGAACTTCGACTCG
>Ga0315271_10000792_pt1 | contig 18296 bp, 15 predicted proteins | sample C3_top_MG_FD_204664 | JGI IMG/M metagenome (GOLD analysis project Ga0315271, IMG submission 204664) | Sediment microbial communities from Yellowstone Lake, YNP, Wyoming, USA - C3_top | ecosystem: Environmental > Aquatic > Freshwater > Lake > Sediment | place: USA: Wyoming | collected 2017-08-01
GGCGCGCACCTGTTCACCGTGGGCGGCGTGCGCGAGGACCTGGACCTGCAGGTGAACAACCTCACGAACACGCTCTACGCGGAGGCGGCCAACGCCGGGTTCTTCCGCCCGGAGCCGCAGCGCAACGTGGTGGTGGCGTTCCGCACGAGTTTCTGAACGACGGGGGCCGTGCCGCGCGCTGCGGCACGGCTCTGAATGCGACGGCTCCCCTGGCCCATGGCCACGCGCGCATTAGCGGCCCGCACCCGGCAGCACTCCGGATGCGGGCCGTTGTCGTGGTGCCGCTCGAGACGCCGCTCGCGGTGAGGAGCTACTTGCCCGGTCGCGCTGGGACGGCGCTGTCGAGCGACTGGTCCAGCCGCCGCACGAAGTCGGCGATGGTACGCACGGCCGCCAGGTAGCGTCCGGCGTCCACCTTCTCGATGTCGTCGGTGGGCTTGTGGTAGTCGGGATGATCCTCGACGCCGAAATAGACGAACGGCACGCCCGCGGCGTGGAACGCGCCCTGGTCCGACTGGTTGATCCAGTTCTCGTGGGCGCCGCCGGCATTGGTGTCGTGACCCAGGATGAGCTTGATGGGCGAGACGGCCGCGGTGGCCTGGAGCAGCGGCGCGAAGAACGGATACGGCGTCGCACCGGCGGCATACAGCTCGTTCTTGTCGAGGCGGGCCACCATGTCGAGGTTGACGTCGGCAGCGATGCGCGCGAGCGGGATGGGCGGCGACGCCACGAAGGCCCGCGCACCGCGCAGGCCGCTCTCTTCGCCGTCGAAGAACGCGAAGACCATGGAGTGCGCCGGCTTGTGGCGCGCAAAGTATTCCGCCATCGCCAGCACCGCCGCGGTGCCCGACGCGTTGTCGTCGGTGCCGTTGTACACCTGGTCGCCGCGCACGCCGAGGTGGTCGTAGTGCGCGCTGACGACGATCACGCGCGAGGTATCGGCGCCGCGCACCATCGCCACCAGGTTGACGCCGGCATGGACCGTGGTGTCGCGGCCGCCCTTCACCTCGAACAGCTGCTCGTAGCCCGGCGCGAGCGGCACGAGCCCCGCCGCGGCGAGCCGGGGGACCAGCAGCGCGCGCGCCATGGCGCTGCCCGGGGAGCCAATGCGCCGCCCCTGCATGGAGTCGGCGGACAGCGCGCCCAGCATGCGCCAGAGCGGCGCCGAGTCGATGGCGGGGAGTGGCGCGACTGGTCGCTGGGCGCCGGCGGGAGCGGCGGTGGCGAGCAGGAGTGCGGTGGCGCAGAGGCGAAGGCGAATTGGCATCCGCCAATTATAAGACGGCGCGCCACTTCTTGGTGGGGCGAGTTCTACTGCTTACCACGGATGATTCGGATGTACACGGATTGGCACGGATACTGCAAAAGACGATAAGGGGGGCGTTGGTGCTGAGTACTCAGCCCAACGACCCCTTTGTACTGCCGTTGCCTTATCCGTGCCGAGCCGTGTGCATCCGAATCATCCGTGGTATGCCGTAACACCAGCCCAACCACAAGACTCCCGAGCGCACTACCGCGAGTGCTTGTGCATCAGCTCGACGAGCTCGTCGTACATCGCCTCGGCCTCGGCGTCGCCCTTGCGGATGGCCGACGCGGCACAGTGCTTCAGGTGGTTGCGCATGAGCTCGCGCGACACGCCGCGCAGCGCTTCCTGCACCGACGACACCTGCGTCAGGATGTCGGCGCAGTACCGATCCTCCTCGACCATCTTCTGCAGGCCGCGCACCTGCCCCTCGATGCGGCGGAGGCGCGTGACGTTGCGCGACTTGATATCTGGATCCACTGCCACGGCGTGGCGCACGTCTGCACCTTGCGTGGCGCAGCCGCAGCCGGACACATGGACGGGGAGTTTCTTGCTCATCAGACGGAACCCTCAGGTTGCCAGCGGCGCAGGCGCAGCGAGTTGGTGACCACGGAGACGGAACTGAACGCCATGGCGGCGCTGGCCAGAATGGGGCTCAGCTGCATGCCGAACGCCGGATACAGCACGCCCGCCGCAATGGGAATGCCAACGACGTTGTAGCCGAACGCCCAGAACAGGTTCTGGTACATGGTGCGCATGGTGCGGCGCGACAGCTCGATGGCATCGGCCAGGCCGTTCAGGTCGCCGCGCACCAGCGCGATGTCGGCGGCTTCCACCGCCACGTCGGTACCGGTGCCGATGGCGACGCCGACATCGGCCTGCGCCAGCGCGGGCGCATCGTTGATGCCGTCGCCCACCATGGCGACAACCTTGCCCTCACCCTGCAGTCGCTTTACCTCGGCGACCTTCCCCTCAGGCAGCACGCCCGCGACCACGCGGGGAATTCCGGCGGTCGCCGCGACGGCGTCGGCCGTGCGCTGGTTGTCGCCGGTGAGCATCACCACGTCGAGGCCCAGGGCGCGCAGGCGCGCAATGGCACCGTGGGATGACGCGCGAATGGGGTCGGCAATGGCGAGCACGCCGGCCAGCGCGCCGTCAATGCCCACATAGACCGGCGTCTTGGCCTCGTGCGCAAAGCGCTCCGCGTCGGCCGCGAGCGGCGAGACGTCAATGCCCCAGTCGGCCAGCAGGAGCGCGTTGCCGACCGCCAGGGCGCGGCCGTCCACCACTCCCGTGGCGCCACGACCCGGCGACGCATCAAAACTCTCGGCGCGCGACAGCGTGAGCGCCCGCGTTTCCGCGTGACGGACAATGGCGCTGGCGAGCGGATGCTCGGAGCTTCGCTCGAGCGACGCGACGAGCTGCAGCAGCGCGTCGTCGGTTTCCATGACGCCGGTGCGCACGAGGTCGGTGACGTCGGGCTTGCCCTCGGTGACCGTGCCGGTCTTGTCGAGCACGATGGTGGTGACATCGCCCGCGCGCTGCAGCGCCTCGCCGCCCTTGATGAGCACCCCGAGCTGCGCCCCCTTGCCCGTGGCAACCATCACGGCCGTGGGCACGGCCAGCCCCATGGCGCACGGACACGCGATGACGAGCACCGCGATGGCGACCACGAAGCTGCGCACGGCCGCCACGCTCGCCGTGGCGCCGCCGTGCTGCAGCACCACGAACCAGGTGGCAAAGGTCAGCAGGGCGATGCCCATGACCACGGGCACGAAGACGGCGCTGACACGGTCGGCTAGCGCCTGGATGGGCGCACGCGACGCCTGCGCATCGCGCATCAGCTGCACGATGCGCGCCAGCACGCTGTCGGCGCCGAGCGTGGTGGCACGGTACTGAAAGGCACCGCGGCCGTTCATGGTGCCGCCCACCACGGCGTCGCCGGGCTGCTTGGCCACGGGCATGGACTCGCCCGTAAGCATGGACTCGTCCACGTCGCTGGCGCCGCTGGCAATGATGCCGTCCACCGGGACGCGCTCCCCGGGGCGGACGACCACGTCGTCGCCCGGCAGCACGTCGTCAATGTCGATGTCGCTCTCCACGCCGCCGCGCACCACGCGCGCCGTCTTGGGGCGCAGGTTGGCGAGCGCGCGCAGCGCCGACGCGGTGTTGCGCTTGGCGCGCGCTTCGAAGGCGTTGCCGGTGAGCACGAAGGCAATGATGATGATCACCGCTTCGTAGTAGACGTCGGGCGCGACGCCGCGCGAGCGGAAGAAGCCCGGCACGACCGTGGCGAGCGCCGAGTAGATGAACGCCGCGCCGGTGCCGACGGCGACGAGCGAGTTCATGTCGGAGCCGCCGTGCCGGAAGGCCGACCAGGCCCGCGTGTAGAAGTGGCGGCCGGCCCACGCCATCACCAGCGCGGTGCCCAGCAGCATGCCGTAGCCCAGCACGCTGGGCGAGATGTAGTAGACCCACGGCGTGTACTTCACCAGCCACGGCGTGAACAGGTTCTCCTGCCACCGCATGATCGGGTCAATGACCGGCGCGCCCGTGAGGTGCGACGTGTACATCATCAGCGGCATGGAGAAGAACATCGCCGCGGCGCCGGCGAGACCGGCGACGATGGCCTTGAGGCGCAGGTGGCTGAACTCGGTGGCCTGCGCCTGTTCGTTGTCGGTCTGCGCTTCTATGGACGTCTTTTCGCCACGCGGGATCTCGGCCTCGTACCCTGCGTCGCGAATGATGTCCACGAGCGCCTGCGGCGATACGGCCGTGGGGTCGAACGACACCGTGGCGTTGTTGAGCATCAGGTTCACCGAGGCATCGCTCACGCCATCCACCTTGCCGAGCGCACGCTGCACGCGCGCCTGGCAGGCGGCACAGGTCATGCCGCCCACCGGGATGGTGAGGCGCGACTGCGCGTGTGGGCTCGGCGCGGCCGGCACGGCCGTCGCCTGGGGGGCGGACGTCGTCACGGCGAACGCCTAGGCGTTGGCGACGGCGGCCGGCGTGTACCCTTCGTCGCGAATGGCGCCGAGGATGTCGTCGATGTTCCGCTTGGCCGGGTCAAACTGCAGCTGCGCGCTGCCAATCTGCACTTGCTCGACTTCGACGCCGTCGAGCGCACGCAGCGCCTTCTGCACGTGCATGACGCAGTGGCCGCAGGTCATGCCTTCGATTTTGAGATTGAGGGACGTCATGTGGTTGGGTCTGGTTGAGTGTGGTCTGATACCCGGGTACCCTATGACGTTATATACCCCCCTCCCCTATGTCAAGCTTTTCCTGAGAGGCAGGGGCAGGGGCAGGGTTAAGGCAGGGGCAGAGGCAGCGTTAAGGCAGGGGCAGGGGGCTGCTGCCTGGCCTACGGCACCTTGCAGGGGGCGAGCATCTTTGGCTTTGCCTTGGCCTTCGACGGCTTGGCTGGCGTTGGGTCGGGCGCCTGGGCACCCCGCATCAGCGCGATGACCTCGCGCAGCGGGGTGCGGCCGTCGTCCTCGCGGCGCATCACGCGCACCTTCGCCCACAGGGTGTCGTCATTCATCTTCCCCTCGTTCGCCATCACGAAGGCCTGGATGTGCGACGCGCGTTCAGTCCACACGCCACGTTCGCGGAACGCCGAGTCGAGCACGAAGACCAGGGGCGTGGCGGCGCGGCCGTTGAAGGGGTGCGTCGCAATCAGCTTCTCGGCGTCGGCCTTGCGCAGGACGCGCAGTTCGCCGGCCGGCATCTGCTCGGCCAGCTGCGCCAGATAGGGCAGCGAGGCGAGCGCATCGCTGCACGAGTTCTCGGCGACGACCAGCAACCGCCACTGGCCGGCGGGAGGCGGCGTCTCGCGAACGACATCAGCCACACTCGCCGCCGTGCGCGCGACGGCGGCAGACCAGTCGGCGGCACGCGTGGTGTCGGTGGCCAGGAACTGCTTGTACGGCATGGCGCGCGCGTAGGCGAGCGCGAGGTCCGTGGGCGAGAGCGGCGCGGGCTTGCCCTGCGCGCCGAGCGCGCCCGCGAGCGAGAGGGCGAGGGCGAGTACGAGGCTGAGTAGGCGCATGCTTGATCCTAGCGAGTACCGGTGCCGAGTCGAAGTCAGCAAGTCGCCGGGTCCTGGTCGGGCGCTCCCTGACGCGCACTGGTTGGTGCGGTTTGTCGCAGCCGCCCACGCAGAGCACCCGCTCGCCGGCGCCGCTAACTTGGAGCATCGTCCGCGCCGTGCGGTCGTGCCCGAGTCACCGAGGTTTCCATGCCCAACTCCATCACGCCAGGCGCCGTCGGGCGCGAGTCCGCCGCGTCACTTCCGCAGCGCAACCTCGGCACGCAGGGGCTTCGCGTGTCGGCGCTCGGCCTCGGCTGCATGGGGTTCTCCGAGTTCTACGGCGACGCCGCGTCGCGCGCCGCCGTGGACGCCGTGTCGGTGATCCACCACGCGCTCGACCTCGGCGTCACCCTGCTCGACACGGCCGACATGTACGGGCCGTTCACCAACGAGGAACTCGTGGGACGCGCCGTGCGCGACCGTCGCGACCGCGTGACCATCGCCACGAAGTTCGGCATCCTGCGCGACCCGTCCAATCCGGGGAAGCGCGGCGTGAGCGGACGGCCCGAGTACGTGCGCAGTTCGTGCGAGGGCTCGCTGCGGCGGCTCGGCGTGGACACCATTGACCTGTACTACCTGCACCGGCGCGACAAGAGTCTTCCCATCGAGGAGACCATCGGCGCCATGGCGCAGCTCGTGACCGAGGGGAAGATCCGATACCTCGGTCTCTCCGAGGTGTCGTCCGAGACGCTGCGCCGCGCGCACGCCACGCATCCCATCACCGCCGTGCAGAGCGAGTGGTCGCTGTGGACCCGCAACTGGGAGCGCACGACGTTTGCCACGGCGCGCGCACTGGGCGTGGGCATCGTGCCCTACAGCCCGCTGGGACGCGGCTTCCTGACGGGGGCGATTGGCAGCGACACCACGTTCCCCGTGGGCGACTACCGGCTCACCACGCCGCGGTTCGTGGGCGACAACCGCACCGCCAACCTGGGCATCGTGGACGCGCTGCGCGCGCTCGCGGCGGCCAAGGGGTGCACGCCCGCGCAGGTGGCGCTGGCCTGGCTGCTGTCGCGCGGCGATGACGTGGTGCCTATTCCCGGCACGACGAAGGCCGCGCGGCTCGAGGAGAATTGCGGCGCGGCCTTCGTGGGACTCAGTGCAGCCGATCTTGCCCAGCTCGCCGACGCGGTGCCGCCCGACTCGGCCGCCGGCGACCGGTACCCGACGGGGATGATGGACCTCGTGGACGAGTAGCGTTCGCGCGCGCGGTCAGTTGCGCGCGCGGTCAGTCGCGCACGTACGTCAGCCAGCCGTGCGTGTCGGGCGCCTTGCCGTGCGTGATGTTCTCGAACGCGGACTGGATGCGTTGCGTCACCGGGCCGGGCTTCCCCGCCCCGACCTTGAGGCGATCCACGCTGCGCACCGGCGTGATCTCCGCCGCCGTGCCCGAGAAGAAGAGCTCGTCGGCCATGTAGAGCGCCTCGCGCGCGATGGCCTCGACGTGCACCGGAATGCCGGCGTCCTTTGCGAGCGTCATCACCGCGTCGCGCGTGATGCCCGGCAGCAGCGAGCCGTCCACCGGCGGCGTGTAGATGGCGCCGTCGCGCACCACGAACACGTTCTGTCCCGACCCCTCGCTCACGCGCCCGCCGGTGTCGAGGGCAATGGCCTCGGCGAACCCGTTGGCCAGCGCCTCCATCTTGATGAGCTGCCCGCCGAGGTAATTGCCCGCCACCTTGGCCATGGCCGGAATGGTGTTTGGCGCCACGCGCTGCCAGGTGGAGATGCAGACGTCCACGCCGTTCTCGAGCGCGCCTTCGCCCAGGTACGTGCCCCACGGCCAGCACGGCAGGTAGACCTCGATGGGGCTTTCGAACGGCACCATGCCCGCCGCGCCGAACCCGCGGATGATCATCGGACGCAGATAGCACGAGTCCACGCCGTTCTTGGCGACCAGCGCACGGTTGGCCTGCACGAGCTCGTCCACCATGTACGCGGGCTCCATGCGATACACCTTCGCGGAGTTCAGGAAGCGCGTCATGTGCTCGCGCAGCCGGAAGATGGCCGGGCCTCGCGGCGTGGCGTAGCAGCGGATGCCCTCGAAGATGGACGAGCCGAACTGCATCGAGTGAGCGAGGACGTGGACCTGGCAGTCATCCCAGCGGATGAAGGAGCCGTCCTTCCATATCCAATCCGTCTTGGTGAGCTGAGACATGTTCCTGGGGCAGAGGCAGAGTTAAGGCAGGGGCAGAGGCAGAGTGAAGGCAGGGGCAGAGGCAGGGTGAAGGCAGGGGCAGAGGCAGAGTGAAGGCAGGGGCAGAGGCAGGGTGAAGGCAGGGGCAGAGGAGCTGCTAGAGCAGGCTTCTAATCCATCCCCCATCCACCGCTATGGATTGCGCGGTGATGTAGCTGGCACGTTCTGACGCGAGGAAGGCAGCCAGCGCAGCGAACTCGTGCGGTTCACCCAGTCGGCCCATGGGGATCTGGCCTTCCCAGCGCGCCAGTTCCTGCGCGGGCGTGGTGCCATTGGCCTTGGCGCCGGCGTTGGCGAGGTTCTCTATGCGTTCGGTGCGCGTGTAGCCCGGCATCAGGTTGTTCACCGTGATGCCGAACGGCGCGACCTCGTTGGCGAGCGTGCGCGCGAAGCCGGTGACGGCGGCGCGCAGCGAGTTCGACAGGATGAGGTTGTCCACGGGCTGCTTCACTGCGATGGATGTGACGTTGAGGATGCGTCCCCAGCGGCGTTCCTTCATTCCCGGCAGCACGCCACGGCAGAGACCGACGACGCTCTCCAGCGTGAGCGCCACGGCCTTGGGCCACGCATCGGCCGGCAGCGACTCGAAGGTGCCGGCCGGCGGACCGCCGGCGTTGGTCACCAGGATGTCCACGCGGCCGCACTCGCGCAGCGCGGTGGCCACGAGCGCCTGCACGTCGGCGGCAAGCGACACATCGGCGCGCACGCCGATCGCCTTCACGCCGTGCCTGCTCGCAAGTTCGCGCGCCACCTCCGCGATGGCCGCGGCGTCGCGCGCGGCCAGCACCAGGTCGGCGCCCTCGGCGGCCAGCGCTTCGGCGATGGCGCGCCCGAGCCCGCGGCTCGACGCAGCCACCAGTGCCACCTTCCCACGCAGCTGCAGGTCCATGGTGGGCCTCCGCGCCCTACTTCGTGTGGAAGTACGCGTCCGTCTTGTTGATCCAGTCGGCGCGCGGCGGATTGAAGGCGTCAATGTCGAGCGTGTCCTCGAGCGCCTCGGCCTTGTGCGGCACGTTGGACGGAATCACCAGCGTTTCGCCGGCGCGCACGTCAATGACCTCGGACTCGTCGGCGCCAATCCAGAAGCGCAGCGCGCCCTCGAGGATCCAGGTGATCTGTTCGTTCTCGTGCTTATGCTGCGGCACCACGGCGCCCTTCTTCAGGAACACCTGCGCGAGCATCAGGCGCTCGCCGTACACGAACTTCCGGTCAATGGCGTCGGTGACGGTTTCGCGGGGCATGGCGTCCCAGCGCTGGTGCGTGACCTTGTCTGACATGGAGTGGGCGGCGAGAGGCGATGGGTGACCGGCGCGCACTCGGCGCCGGTGCGACAATTGTACCGCGCGGGCGGGGGTCTCGTAACTTCTACCGCGAAGTACGAAGGGCGCGAAGGGGCGCGAAGGACGACCTTGGGGGAAACGACACAGCGTTTGCAGTTTCCCCGTTTGGTCCTATCTTCGCGCCCCTTCGCGCCCTTCGCCCTTCGCGGTATCAGTTGTCCTTACTTCAGCCTCGGCTTCGTCGCCCGAGGTGCCGTGGCACAGACCGGCCACGTGCGCGGTCCCTGCGGCGCGCCTGCGCGCGCCGGCGCCCCCGGCGGTCCACCGGCCGGCAGCGTGTTCAGGTCCACCCGCTCGCGCGTGATGAACGTCGGGTCTTCCGACGCGAGATACGCCAGCATGGCCACGAGTGTCGCGTTCCCCTTGAACTCCTCGAGGACGAGCTTGTCGTACGTGTCGCGATCGGTGTGCCAGGTGAGGTTGCCGTAGTCCCAGCCCGCCGCGCCAAGCCCGAAGACCGGGGCGCCGTAGCACGAGAACGACGCGTCATCGCTGCCACCGCCCGACGGACCGCCGGGCGCGCCGGTGTAGTTGACCTGCGCCTGGAACTCCTGCGGGAGCTTCTTGACCCACTCCGTCAGGTGCAGTGCGCCATTCGGCAGGCCGCCCGCGCCCAGGCGCGTGATGCGCCCGGTGCCGTTGTCCTGGTTGAACAGGCCCTGCAGCCCCTTGATGACCTCGGGATGGTCCTCGGCGAACGCGTTGGAGCCGACGAGTCCCATCTCCTCGCCCGACCAGTGGCCCACCAGGATGGTCCGCTTGGGATGCGGCAGCACCTGCTTCAGGATGCGCATCGCCTCCATCATCATGACCGTGCCGGTGCCGTTGTCCGTTGCGCCGCTCGAGCCGTCCCACGAATCGAAGTGCGCCGAGAGCACCACATACTCGTCGGGCTTCTCGGTGCCGGGGATCCGGCCGACGACGTTGGCCACCGGCTGCTCGCCCAGCAGCTCGGCATCGAGGTTCAGGCGGAGCTTGGGATGCTGATTGTTGTCGGCCAGGCGGAAGACCAGGCCGTAGTCCTCGCAGGACAGGCCGATGGTCGGCACCGTCGTGGTGTAGGTCTCGAAGATTTCCATGGTGCCGCGGCCGTTCTTGGGACGCGAGCTGATGACGCCCGCCGCGCCGCCCTCCTCTAGCCGCACCGCCAGTTCACCACCGCCGAGCGCGAGACTGTAGCCCGTGCCGCGCACATTGCGTCCGCCCCACTCGCGCTGGGCCTGCGCGCGCGCCGAGTCGCCGCGTGCGGCCACGGCCGGCGTGGCGTTCTTGGCCCAGTCTTCGGTGGGGCGGCACGACGGCAGTGCCGCCGAGACGAGCACGAGCTTGCCCTTGGCCGCCGGCAGCCACTTCACGAACTCGGTGCTGTCGGCAAAGCGCGGCAGGACGATGGCCTCGGCGACCTTGTCTTTCTTGTTGGTTCCCGGGCTGAAGCCGAGCATGGTCCCTTCGAGCGTGCGCATGCGCGGCTCGATGAGGTCAATGTGCGAGTAGCCGCGGCGCCAGCTGCGCCACGTGCCGAACTTCTCGAGCGACGCGTCAATGCCCCACGCCTTGTAGTTGCGCATTACCCAGTCCTGCGAGGCGCGCATGTTGGGGCTGCCGAGCAGGCGGGGGCCGAGGGAGTCGAGGAAGGTCTGCGCCAGCTTGGGCGTCCACGAGCTGTCCATGCCGAGCGACCAGATGCGCTTGAGCGCGGCGTCTTCAGTGGAATTGGACTGCGCGGGAAGCGTCGCGGCGCCGGCAAGGAACGCCACGGCGAGAAGTGATTTGCGCACGGGTGTCGGGGCTGAGGTTTGGAACGCGTGGGTCGATCAATTGTACGGCGCGATCACGACAACCGCTGGCTGCCGCCCCGGTGGGCGTCGGCGGCGCGCCGCCTATTCAAAGCGCAGTGCATCGATGGGGTCGAGTTTTGACGCGCGAAGCGCCGGCCAGACGCCGAACACGACCCCGATGGCCGTGGCAAACCCGAAGGCCACGGCAATGGACGGCGGGTCAATGGACGTGCGCCAACCCATACTGGCGCTCATTCGGGCCGAAGCGAACACCCCGGCGCCGATCCCGATCGCGCCACCTGTCAGGCACAGCACCACGGCCTCGGCGAGGAACTGCAGCAGGATGTTCTGCTTGGTGGCGCCCAGCGCCTTGCGCACGCCGATCTCGCGGGTCCGCTCGGTGACGGTCACGAGCATGATGTTCATGATGCCGATGCCGCCCACGAGCAGGCTGACGGCCGCGATGCCGGCCAGCAGCATGCCGAAGGTCTCGCTCGTCTCGCTCATCATCTGCAGGAAGTCGGTCTGGTTTCGGATGTTGAAGTAGTCGGCCGCTTCCGTGCGCTGCTTGTGGGCGCGTCGCAGCGCGCTGCGGATCTCCGCCATCGCCGCCGGAATTGAGTCTTCCGAACTAGCGAGCGCCCAGACGTCGTTCAGCCGGTCGTTGCCGAAGAGCTCGAAGCGGCCGGTGGAGAATGGGACGAGGATCTGCTCGTCGCCGTCGCCGAAGCCGGTGGTCCCCTTCGACTGCAGGACGCCGATTACCACGAACTGGCGCTTGGCAATGCGGATGGTCTCGCCGATCAGCGCCTGACCGTCCTCGAGGCCGAAGAGAGCCGGCACGTCGCCGCCGAGGACCGCCAGCTTGCGGCGTGCGGCATCGTCGGCGGTGGTGAACATCCGTCCGGCGGCGAGCTTGAAGCCGCGCACTTCCAGGAAGCTCGGCGTCGTGCCGGTCACCTGCACGTTGGAGTTCTTGTTCTTCCAGACGATCTGCAGCGAGCGATCCTGCTGCCAGGTGATGGCCACGACGTTCGGGGCGCGCTCGACGACGAACTGCACGTCCTTGGCGGTGATCTTGGCATCCACGCCCTGGTTGACGCCGCCGTGCTGCACCCGCGCCGGGTTGATCTGCAGTACGGTGGTTCCGAGGCGCGCGATGCGTTCGCGAATGGCGGCCTGCGCGCCGTTGCCCAGCGCGACCATCGTGATCACGGAGCCGATGCCAATGACGATGCCAAGCATCGTCAGCAGGGAGCGCATCTTGTTGGCGCGCAGCGCGTCGAAGGCGACGCGGATGGTTTCGGTGAAAAGCATGCGCGGGTCCCCGGGTGAGTTTTCCCGTACGGGCGCGTGACACGCCCGGACTGGAACCGGGGGGCAGGCACACCAATTCTACGGTTTGCCGCGTCGCTCCGCTGGCGGTTGGGGGCGCATGCACTTTCCGCTGCGCCGCCCCGGAGCTAAGCTAGTCTCACACCAGCGCGGCCCAGGGGTGCCCAGCCCGGGCGCCCCGTCACCCACGTCCCCCCCAAGAAGTCACTATGCAACACGCACTGCGGTACATCGGCGGTTACGAGCGCAATTTCCCGGCGCTGACGCCCGCCTCCAGGACATTCGAAGGCACCGACGGCAAGGTGCACGACTACCCCGAGTGGCCGGCGAGCGTCAACGGCCTTCGCATCAGCTACATGGAGAAGCACGGCAAGAAGTTCGTGGCCGTGCGTGTGGCCGACGGCACGGACGACGTGGTGCTCGTCAACGAGCTGGCCCTCATTCCGGGCGAGCATTTTGGCTTCGGCACGAAGCTGAGCGGCGAGCCCACGCCGATTGACGACGACATCGCGATCCTGAAGCTGCTCGAGGACATCATCAAGAAGAACCACGACCATGCCGACAAGCTCCTGATGATCCGCACGCGGTTCAAGGCGGCGGCGCACCAGAAGTAGCGCCGCAGCGCGTGTGGCGGAATTGACGACGGGGCGGCGCCGAGTGGCGCCGCCCCGTGTCGTTTGCATCCATAGGCACCTCGTCGGCGCGTACTACATGGTCACCTTGTCGCCCCGCGGACCGAAGAGGACGTAGTAGACGAGGACCGCCGCGACAATTGCCGTCAGACCGTAGTTGACCTTGGAGCCCGTCGACGCTCCAATAAAGAGCGCACGGTGCGTGCGGCCCTGGCCATCATTGGCCACCATGATGCGGGCGGTCGCCGAGACAAGATCGCGGAACCCCAGTCGCGCATCGGCGACGAGGGCTGGGCGGAGGACATTCTCCCGCACCGGGCCCCACCCGTGCGGCACCACGATGCCGACGGGCATGCGCAGAATCCCGGTGCCCGCATCAGCGCTTACTGACGGCGTAAGCCACCGGCGATACCGCACGGTAACCCCGACGAGCGTGACCGGCTTGCCCCCGGGTTCGATGGAGCCAGCCGTCAGGGTTCCGCCAATCGCGGTGCGAGCACCGACGTTCACCATCGCGCCGAGTTCGCCGACGATCTGGCTCGCGAGCCCGTCGTCCCATCGGCTGCGGCCGAAGCCGGGCCGAGTGACCTCCGGGTCGAGCTTGGTGCCGATCCAGTGGCTGTAGGATGTCAGCTCGTAGAGCGCAAAGGCGCGGCAGCGGTCCGCCGGCCTGCCCTGCCAACAGAATCGACTTGCCTGTCGCTCGGACGCCGTCGCCCGGGTGCTATCGGGCGACGCCTGCGCGTGCAGCAGACCACCGCCAAGCAGGAGAAGGGCACTTGCAACGCGAGCACGTGACAGAACCGCGCACCTCGGAACGAACTGCATGAGCTGCCTTGGTCGGAGAACGAGCATGAGCGACGTGCGCTGCAGTGCGATGCTGGGCACGCATCGGGTGCGCCGTCCGCGGGTCTGGATGACGCGCGTGTTCGCCGCGCCGAGTCAGATCATCCATTGGAGTATTCCGGGCACCGTGCGCGCAGGTCATCGGGGTAATCCCTACGCTGGCCTAGGTTTCCCTCCTTCGCGCCGCGAACGGCGCCGCGAGCACTTCCTGTGGCCGGTGGCCGCTCCCGGACACGACCAGGCGCCGCGCGAGATGTGCATAGAGCCATGGCCCGGTCGTCATACAACGGGCAAGGTAGTAATGCGTCGCGACGATTCTCGATGGTGCGCGCGCTCGGCGGCACGGTTGCCGAGCGGATACGCGTGCCCGTGCGAGTCGGCACACTGGATTGAGGGTTCAGAGCATGCTATGGAAGCGGCACGCAGTGTCATTTCAACGTCGCGCGGTGTGCGCCTCGTTGGCGGTGGTGTCGATCGCGCACACCGGAAGCGCGCAGTTCATTCCGCTGCCGCCGGAAACACAGATCCCGTTCACTCGTCTAGACGCGACGACGCTGCGCGTTCCGCTACTCGGCTTCGCCCGCATCACAAGACTGAGCCAGTGGCGCGCGCTCTGGGAGCGTTACGACGTCGGCGACTCGGCACAGCGGCGCCGGCCGGTTCCTGTCGTGGACTTCTCTCGCAACGAGCTCCTGGTTGTGGCGGCGTACGGCACGAAGTGCACACGCGACAACCTCGTGAACCGGGTGTTCAACCGGCGCGACACGATTCACGTTGTCGCGTCGTGGCCCATGTCCCGCGGGGCGCCCTGTTCGACCGGCCCTGGCACAGCCGACGCGATTGTGATCAGTCGCACCCGGCTGCCCATCCGACCGGTGTTCAATGCGACATACGCGACGGTCCTTGCCGGCAATCCCTGGTCGGAACACCGCACGTTGGCTGACCTCGACACCATTCGCGATTACGCGAGTCACGCGGGGTGGCTGGAGATACTCGTCCGGGAAGACTCTTCGCTCGAGAATCTCCGGCGGACAATACCGAAGGTCAAAGGCAGCGACGAGGCGGCCTACCTGCTCTCCAGCGCGCGCGTTCGAGCGAATGCGCAGGCCTTGTCGGAGCTGGTCGCGGCCAGGGAGAACAGCATATTCGGGTTCAGTGCCGGTCTCGACACGCTAGTGCGTCGACACGGCATGACGCTCGCGCGCGACTCACAGACGCCGCGCGCCACGCTTGACCTGCTGCTGAAATGGGTGCGGGAGCATCGCGAGCCGCATGCGATCGCAGCGGCGATCTTCGACAATCCGTCCGTCGTCGAGGATGCAGGGTTCCGGGATGCGCTCGCTAGCTCGGGTTTGCTCCCCGGCGGCGCCATCATCGGCTCCATTCGCGACGCGACGGGAAGGCCACGCGGCGATGTCACGGTGCTCTTGCCTGGCGTTGGGCGCGAGGCGACCACGGAGGCAGACGGTTCGTTCCGCGTGCTGGGCGTGCCGGCGGGGCGGGTACGCCTCACCGCCTATCTCACGCCGGTTGACTCCGCCGACACGTACCTCACCGTCGTCGATCGAGACACGGCGCGATGGAACCCCGTCATCACCGACCGCTATTCCACCCGGCAACGACCGAAGCTCGCACGCTACCCGGGCGACGACGTCGATAGCGCGGGACGCCGGCTGCTCAAGATCGATACCACCCGGGTGGCCAACTTCCGGGGCTTCAGCGGTCGCTTCGTCACCGAAGCGATGAGGACGAGCCTCCCTGCGGAGAACCTCGTCGTATCGCCGTTCAGCGCCGCCATGGCGCTGGCCCTGGTATGCGAGGGCGCACGCGGCGCGACGGCCGACGCGTGCGGCACGACTCTCGGGATGGAGACGTGGCCCGCAGACGCACGCCGGCAGCGCATTTCTGAGACGGTGAGACGATTCGAGGGCCGCGTCGACGTGGAGTTGTCGCTCGCGTCTGCCGTCTGGGCCGACGCATCGATGGAGGTGGCGCCGGAGTTCCGACGAACGGCGGAGATGAGCTATCGCGCGGTGATCCGATCGATGCCCCTCGCCACCGCCGCAGCGGTCGCCGCGGTCAACCATTGGGCCGACAGCGTGACGTTTGGGCGGATTCGCACCGTGCAGAACGGCCCATTCGATCCGCTCATGCGCATGTACCTGGCGAACGCCGTCTATTTCAACGGTGCATGGCTCGACAAGTTCGACGCGACGCAGACGCGCCCGCGCCCCTTTGCCGTGGGCGGAGGTACGATACAACCCGTTGCCGCGATGGAGCAGACGGGGAACTTCGGGTACATCCTGGGCGCGGGATATCAGGTCGCGCGTCTTCCCTATCGGGCCGGCAAGACCGCGATGTATGTCGTGCTCCCCAACCGCGGCGTCACGCGCCAACAGCTTCTCGCCGCGCTCGCGACCGCGTGGCCGTCGGCGGCCGCACTCGCTCCGACACTGCTGCACCTTCAGTTGCCGCGGATGCATGTGGAGCAGGCCCTGGATCTCGAGCCTATCCTGGGTGCGCTCGGCCTCAGCGTCGCATTCGATCATGCCCGCGCCGACTTCAGCGGGCTTGGCCGCACGCGCGGACCCAGGGATCTCGCCATCGACCAGGCAATGCAGAAGGTGTTCCTCGACGTGAACGAGGAAGGCACCGAGGCAGTCGCGGTGACGTCGATGGGTATCGTGGTGACCGGCATGCCGACGGTAACACCGTTCATCGTGGACAGACCGTTCCTGTTCATTCTCCGGGACGAGTCGACCGGGGCGGATCTCTTCGTCGGGTGGATCGCGAGGCCGTAGCAGCGCGCGCCGTGGACTGACCGTCATCGTCGTGGGCATGCGCTGCGCGAGCCTGGAGCACAGAATCTCCGCCACATGGACGGTGCGCGCACGGATCTCCGCTCCCCCCCGGGGGAACCGCCCCTGATGTGTATATTCCCAAAGGCTGAAAGCCCACACCATGAGCGCCTCCCGCCGCGATTTCCTCCTTGAGTCCCTGGGTGCAAGCCTGGCCTTCGCCGGCCTGGCACGCCGTGCGGGCGCCGCGCCGCCGTCGACCGCAGCCCTCGACCGAAGCACCGCGTTGCGCGGCTGCCTCGCCACGTACGACAGCATCCCGCGCCGTGCCGACAAGCGCGCCGACCTGCCCCGTCTCCAGCGCGAACTCGCCGATCTCGGGGCCAATACCTACAACTTCCTCATTTGGCAGGAACCAACCGACTGGGACGACCTGAGACTCTTCCTGCCCCTGGCCCGTGCCCAGGACCTCCGTGTCTGGGTCACCCTCGTGCCACCCTCCGAGTCGCCGCCAAAGCAGAGACAGTACTCTGAGCCCTTCCGCCTCGACTACGTCCGCTGGGCGCGGGAAATCGCGCAGCTCAGTCTCGTCGAGCCCGCCTTGGTCGCCTGGAGCATTGACGATTTCGCGCACAATCTCGACGTGTTCACGCCAGAGCAGTTGCGCGAGATGCTCGACGCCGCCCGCGCGATCGATCCCCGCCTCGCCTTCGTGCCCTGTCTCTACTTCCGGCAAATCACGGAAGGATTCGTCGCCCGCTACGGCGACCTGCCCGACGGGGTGCTCTTTCCGTACCGCAACGAGTCGGTCAAGGCCAATCTCACCGACGCCAGCCACGTGGCGGCCGAGGTCGCCCGCGTCCGCAGTCTGCTTCGCACCGGTCTTCCCGTGATCGTTGACGTGTACGCCACGCGCCATAGCATCCTCGGCGACTCCACCCCGGATTACGTCGCCGCAGTGCTCGCTGCCGGACGCGCCTGTGCAGACGGCGTGATGGTCTATTGCCACCAAGACCCGGTCGCCCACGCCGCGAAATACGCGGCCACGCGCGAGGCCTTCAGACGGCCATGAGGAACAGCCTGATGCGCAAGACGTGATGGGCTCGGCGCACGAAGCGCCAGTCGCAATCGTTGTCACCAAGACCCACCAGCCCGCGCCGTTCCCCGATGCCGGAGCTGGCGGGACTGACGCGTTGACGTTGCCGGTCGGCGAGGCTAAAGGCATGCCAACGAAAAGAAATGCGGCGCCTCATCGGCGCCGCATTTCTCCATCTCGTCGTTCCATCACGGTCAGAGCACTGCATGCAATAGTCGTTGCGCGGATACTTCCGAACGAGTTTCGTGTGACTATTCCCGCCCCTACTGCACCGCGTTGATCATGTCGAAGATCGGGAGGTACATGGCGACCACCATGCCGCCGACGACCACGCCGAGGAAGACGATCATCACCGGTTCGAGCAGGGCGAGCAGGTTGCTGACCGCCGCGTCCACTTCTTCATCATAGAAGTCGGCGATCTTGCTGAGCATCTCGTCCAGGCCGCCGGTCTGCTCGCCCACCGCGATCATCGAGATCACCATGGGCGGAAAGACGTTGCTCTTGGCTAGCGGCGCCGAGATGGTGTCGCCGCCCGCAATGGAGGCGCGCGACTGCATGATGGCGTCCTGGATCACGCGGTTGCCCGACGTCTTGGCCGTGATCTCGAGCCCGTCCAGAATGGACACGCCCGAGCTGATGAGCGTGCCCAGCGTGCGCGTGAAGCGCGACACGGCCGACTTGCGGATCACGTCGCCCAGAATCGGCACCTTCAGCATCAGGCGGTCCACCACCAGCTTGCCGTCGCTGGTGGCGTTGTACTTCTTGAAGCCGGTGAAGGCGGCAAAGCCGCCGCCGCCGATCGCCCACCAGTAGCCGGTGAGGAAGTCCGACATCATGATGACCACGCGCGTCGGCAGCGGCAGCGCCAGGCCGACGGA
>Ga0315271_10000793_pt1 | contig 18286 bp, 15 predicted proteins | sample C3_top_MG_FD_204664 | JGI IMG/M metagenome (GOLD analysis project Ga0315271, IMG submission 204664) | Sediment microbial communities from Yellowstone Lake, YNP, Wyoming, USA - C3_top | ecosystem: Environmental > Aquatic > Freshwater > Lake > Sediment | place: USA: Wyoming | collected 2017-08-01
CATGTTTCACGCCGTCTGCAACCTGCATCATGATGTCCTCGCGCCCGGCCACTGCAGAAATCGGGTAGCCATTGCCAATGGCCTTGGCAAAAGTACACAGGTCCGCTTTGACCCCCATCAGTTCCTGCACGCCGCCCCGGCGCACGCGAAAACCGGTCTTGACCTCATCAATGATCATGACCACATCGTACTTGTCACACAGGGTCCTGGCATCGAGCAGGTATTGCGCGGTGGCAGTAAGAGCGCAGCAATTGCCCATGATGGGTTCGATCAGGAACGCGCCGATTTCATTGCCGTGGCTGCGCAACAGGTGCTCAAGGTGGTTCGCGTCGTTCAGCGGCGTGAGGTGAGCAAGCTTCCTGAGGACCTTGGGCACGCCTCGGCTCTCGGGCTCTACCGAGGGCTCACCCAGCGCGGGATCCCACTCTTCCACATTTGAATACCACAGGACGGAATCATAAATGCCGTGGTAGCCGCCCTCTACGATCACGTGCGAATCCTTGCCGGTAAAAGCCCTGGCCAGCCGCATGGCAGCCATGACGGCTTCAGTGCCGGAATTGGAGAAGCGCACCATTTCCGCCGCTGGCACCATTTTCGAAATGCGGCTGGCGACTTCGTACTCCAGTTCTGTTGAAAGGGCGAACACGCCGCCTACTGCTATGCCTTCCCGCGCTGCTTCGTCCACCCGCGGGTCCGCGTAGCCGAGGATATTGGGGCCATAAGCCAGCCGGTAGTCTATGTATTTGTTGCCATCGATGTCCCACAGGTGGGCACCCCGGCCGTGATCGACATAGAGAGTTTTTTCTTCACCCCAGAAACGGAAATTGGAAGACACTCCCATCGGCAATTTGGCTGAAGCCTTGCGGAAATGGGCATTGGAGTTTTTCAGCGAGCGAAGCATAAATCCTCTCAGGTAAGACTGGCATCGTGGGTAATTTTGCCTGTATAGGGTGACATAAGAGACGGGCCGGTGTCCATAATTATGAATGATTATTCATTCATTGCAAACCCAAATCGAAGCGAATATAGTGGCTGACGGGTGTGTTCTCCGGGTGTATTAGATTGGGATTTCCAATGAAAAGCATTTGCACAACGCCGCAAAGATCCCGCGTCCGGGAGTGCGCCACATGAGCGCAGTTTCGGCCCGGGCGTTGCCATCCCGGCGCACGGCATCAAAGGAATCGCGACGCCTGCAGCTGATCCAGGCCACCATTCAATCCATCGCCAAGTTCGGCTTGTCAGATACCACCGTCGCCACGGTGTCGCGCGAGGCTAACCTCAGCCAGGGCATCATCAACCTGCATTTCCAGTCGAAAGAACGCCTGCTGGTTGAAACGCTGGAGTTCGTCACGGGTGAATACAAGGATACCTGGGAAAAGGCATTGGCCAATGCGGGACCCAGTCCGGCGGCACGACTGCAGGCCTTGCTCAGCGTTGACTACGACAAGTCGGTATTCGACCGGGACAAGATTGCCGTCTGGTTTGCGTTCTGGAGTGAGACCAAGTCCCGGCCTACCTACCGCAAACTCTGTGCTGAACGCGACCGCGGCTACGATAAGGCAGTGACGGAACTTGTGGCAACCATCATTGCGGAAGGGCAGTACGGGCCGCTTGATCCCGAGATCATCGCCAACGGTCTTTCTGCCATGGCGGAAGGCCTGTGGCTGGACTGGCTGGTCACTCCGCGGGAAATGGATCGGGAAAAAGCCCGGCGCATTGTGCGCACCTACCTGGCCTGCCTCTTTCCCAAGCATTTCGCTGCATAAAACGTCAGGAGATCGTCGTCTTGAAAATCAAGCTGGATAGTAGCGCTGCCGCGTGGCAGCAAAAGGCCCGCGATTTTGCTGAGCAGGAACTGATCCCGTGCGAAGTTGAAGCGGAAATGAATGGTGGCAAGTTGCCGGCAGAGGTGAACAAACGCCACAAGAAAAGGGCCATCGAGCTGGGCTTCAGTTCAATGGATGCACCGCGTCAATACGGCGGCCTGCAGTTGCGCAATGTCGACCAGGTTGCTGTGTGGGAGCAATTGGGCCGGGTAACCAATGCCCTGTGCTGGTGTTTTTCGGAACCGCACCAGTGGATGTTCCAGGCATGCAACGAAGACCAGTTGCAACGCTATGTGCTGCCCTTGATGGATGGCAGCCGCAAGGAGTGCTACGCCATAACCGAAAGCGAGTCCGGGTCTGATGTTCGCATTGACACCACCGCCACACCCTGCGCCGGAGGTTACCTCATCAGCGGGGAAAAATGGTTCGTGACCAGCGCCAACCTGGCCGACTACTTTTTCATCCAGGCGAAACTCGCCGGCGGGCCATACGCCGGGCATGATGCGATGTTCCTGCTCGATAAGGCCACAGCGGGAATCGAGGAAGTACGCACGCCCTTGTTCAGCCACACGTTTGATCACCACCACCCGATATTGCGTTTCAACAAAGTATTTGTACCGGTCGAAAATCGCCTCGGCGCTGAGGGCGCTGGCATGGATTACAGCCACAGCTGGTTCCGCCGCGAGCGACTGATGATTGCTGCCAGGTGCTGCGGCGCCATGGCGCGCATGACCGAGGAGGTCACTGCCTATGCGAGGACCCGGCTGGTCGGAGGAGAACCATTGATCGACAAGCAACTGGTGCAGGCCATGCTGGCCGACAATGTGACTGACCTGTGGGCCTCACGCCTGATTACGTTTGAGACGGCCGAAGCCCATGACCGCGGAGAGGACCTGAAGTCCCTGCACGCACGCTGCTCGATTGCCAAGTTGTTTGCCTCTGAAGCCGCGGGACGGGTAGCGGATCGAACACTGCAGATATTCGGCGGCCGTGGCTACATGCGCGAAAATTGTGCGGAACGATTCAGCCGGGAGGTGCGGGTGGATCGCATCTGGGAAGGCGCCAGCGAAGTGCAGCGCCTGGTCATCGCACGCGCACTGGCCAAGCGCGGCCTTGAGGAGATGTAGCGCTTGCGTTGGCGATGTGTGCATTGGGCGTTTTCGGCCATGCTGCTGGCAGGTCCGCTTTTTGCAGAAGAAAAAGTACTCAATGTGTACAACTGGGTGGACTACATTGCCCCGGAAACCCTGGTCGAATTTGAAAAGGAATTTGGCATCAAGGTGAACTACGATAATTTTGATGCCACTGCGGTGGTTGAAGCCAAACTCCTTGCCGGCTCGACCGGATACGACGTGGTGCTGCAGGAGTTGCGCTATTCGACCCGCCTGATGCGTGTGGGTGTATTCCAGCCGCTGGACCGTAAACAATTACCCTTGTGGGGTAACCTTGACCCGTGGGTGATGAATAACATGGCCAGGGATGATCCCGGTAATGCCTATGCTGTGCCGTATATGTGGGGCACGACGGGTTTTACCTACAACATCGATATGGTGCGCGAGCGCATGCCCGATGCGCCGGTCGACAGCGCGGCCATGTTGTTCGATCCCGCTATTGCTTCCCGTTTTGCTGATTGCGGCATTTCCCTGCTGGATGAGTCCAGCACCGTAGTTCCGCTGGTCATGCTGTACCTGGGTTACGAGCCGCACAGCATGGACCCGGCGCAACTGGCCGAGGCAGAAGCAGTATTGAAGTCCGTGCGTCCATATATTCGTTACATCAGTTCGGGCAAGGCCCTGAATGACCTGCCCAATCGCGATATCTGCATTGCCATGACCTGGTCCGGCGATTACACCCAGGCGCAAGCGCGGGCCGACGAAGTGGGCGCAGACGTAAAGCTGGCCTACAGTGTTCCAAAGGAAGGCACCGTACTGTGGTTCGACACCTGGCTGATTCCTGCGGATGCACCGCACCCTGGCAACGCTCATCTCTTCCTGAACTTTCTCATGCGGCCGGAAATCATCGCCGCAATCAGCGAGTTCACCGGCTACGCGAATGCCAACCTGGCCTCCGTGCCCTTCATGGACCCGGAGCTTCTCAATGACCCTGCGGCGTATCCACCGATGGATGCGAGACTGGGGTGGCAGGCCGGGCTGATTTATGATCCGAAGCTGGAGCGGCGACGCACGCGTCTGTGGTCGCGCGTGAAAACGGGGCTATGATGATGCACATGAACCGGCCGGCCTGGATCACGATCGCATTTGTCATTTTGCTGGCAGGCAGCCTGGTGTTCAGTGGTTCACATGCTGCTGTGGGCGGTAGTTCGAATCAGAATGAAGAACGCGTGCTCAATATATACAATTGGGCCGACTACATTGCACCCGATACCGTGGCCAACTTCGAGAAGGAGTATGGCATCAAGGTCAATTACGACCTGTACGATTCTACCGAGGTGGTTGAAGCCAAGCTGCTTGCTGGCAGCACCGGCTACGATATCGTCGTGCATGCGGAGCGTTACTCTGCGCGGCTGATCCCGATTGGTGTGTTCCAACCGCTTGACCGGAGCAAACTGACCCTCTGGGCCAATCTTGACCCGTGGGTGCTCAAGGCAATGGGTGGCTATGACCCGGGTAACCGCTATGGCATGCCGTACATGTGGGGCAGCACGGGATATGCGATCAATGTCGACCTGGTTAAAGCACGCATGCCCGATGCGCCGCTGGGAAGTGCCGCCATGCTGTTTGATCCTGCAATCGTCGCCCGGTTTGCCGACTGCGGAGTGTCGTTTCTGGACGAACCAACCGATGTCATCCCGATGGTCTTGCAGTACCTGGGCCATGACCCGAACAGCTTGAAGCCTGAGGACATTGCAGAGGCTGAAGCGCAACTGAAAAAGGTTCGCCCGTACGTGCGCTATTTCAGTTCAGCGCGCATGATCAATGATCTGCCCAATCGTGAAGTGTGTATTGCAATGAGTTGGTCCGGTGACTATGCACAGGCAATGGCCCGGGCCACGGAAGTGGGTGCGGACGTCAAGCTGGCTTATTACGTCCCGCGGGAGGGTGCGCTGTACTGGTTTGACGGGCTCTTCATCCCGGCCGATGCACCGCATCCCGAAAATGCACATCTGTTCCTTAACTACTTGCTGCGCCCGGAGGTTATGGGGGCAATCAGCAACGAAACCCGGTATGCAAACCCAAACCTGTTGTCTTTTCCGTACATGCTGCCGGAAATTGTTAATGACCCGGCGAGCTATCCTCCGCAAGCGGAGAGAGAGCGCGCGGTAATCGGCTATATTTTCGGCCCCAAGGATGAGCGCCGGCGCACCCGCGCCTGGTCGCGGGTCAAGACCGGGTTGTAGGAGGCCGCTCCCGGCCATCCGTGGCCTGCGCGGCACCAGTGCATTCGTGCACAATGGCCGCTCCCGGCCATCCGTGGCCTGCGCGGCACCAGTGCATTCGTGCACAATGGCCGCTCCCGGCCATCCGTGGCCTGCGCGGCACCAGTGCATCCGTGCACAATGCGCGCTTTGCGCGCGAATTGGTACGTGATTCGGCCGCAAGCGGCCTCCTACAACCCCGCATTGGGTAATGTGCCTTTGTAGGAGCGCGCTTTGCGCGCGAATTGGGGGACGAATTGTAGGAGCGCGCCTTGCGCGCGAATTGGAGCACGAATTGTAGGAGCGCGCTTTGCGCGCGAATTGGAGCAGAAATCGCAGTGAACGAAACATCGCACCAACCTGAAACCAGCCCCGCCACGGACCAGCCGTGGCTGGACCCTGCGTCCCGGCCCATTGTCGAGATCCGTGGCTTGAGCAAGCACTTCGGTGACGTAGTTGCGGTCAACCAGGTAAGTCTTGAAATCCATCCCGGCGAGCTGTTTTCCATCCTCGGTGGGTCGGGCTCGGGCAAAACGACGCTGCTGCGCATGCTGGCGGGCTTCGAACAACCAACCAAAGGGTCCATCATCATCGATGGTGTTGACATGACCTACACCCCGCCCTATGAGCGCCCGGTCAACATGATGTTCCAGTCCTACGCGCTGTTTCCCCACATGAACGTGGAACAGAACATTGCGTACGGCCTGAAAAAGGAAGGGGTAGCCGCAGCAGAGATACAGCAACGCGTGCAGCACTTGTTGCAACTGGTCAAGCTGGAAAAAATGAACAAGCGCAAGCCAGACCAGTTATCCGGCGGTGAACGGCAGCGGGTTGCGCTGGCACGTGCCGTGATCAAGCGGCCGAAGCTGTTGTTGCTGGATGAGCCCCTGGCCGCCCTGGACAAAAAGTTACGTGAACATACTCAGTTCGAGCTGATGAATTTGCAACACGAGCTGGGAATAACTTTCGTCGTGGTCACCCACGACCAGGAAGAAGCCATGACCCTGTCCACGCGCATTGCCGTGATGAACCATGGCCAGATGGAGCAGATTGGCACACCGGGCGAGGTATACGAATACCCCTGCAACCGTTTTGTTGCGGATTTTGTCGGCAACATCAATTTTTTTGACGCCAAAGTCATCCGCTGTGAAAACAATCGGGTCCACTTGTACTCCTCGACCGTGGGTGGCGAATTGATTGCGCCTTGCAGCGAACAACCGCTGCCAGGCTCCCGGCAATGGGTGGCTGTGCGGCCCGAAAAGATTTTCATCAGCAAGCAAGCGCCTGAGGAGGGTGACCTGACGATACTGAAAGGCGTGGTGCATGACCTCGGTTACTTCGGCAACCTCTCCGTGTACCGGGTAAAACTGGCCAACGGGGAATTGCTGCAGGTCAGTGCGCAAAACCGCAAACGCAGCGCGGCCAAAGCGCTGGAATGGGACGACGAAGTCGTGCTGTACTGGGACAACTCCAGCGCCATCCTGCTGGAGGAATAGGCAAATCATGGCTGTCAGCAACAGGGAAGACGGAAGCCTGCAGTGGTTGCGCTGGGCGTTGGTGACACCTTATGTATGGTTGTTGCTGTTTTTCCTCGCGCCGTTTTTCATTATCCTGAAAATCAGCGTGGCGGACCCGATCGTGGCCCTGCCGCCCTTTACGCCTCTGCTGGACCTGGCCGCTGCGGGATGGGCACGCATCCATGTCACGCTGGACAACTACCTGTTCCTGTTCGAGGACCCGTACTACGTCACCATATACCTGAGCTCGCTCAAGATGTCGGCGATCAGCACGGTGCTGTGCCTGTTGCTGGGCTACCCCATGGCCTATTTCATTGCCCGCCAGGAAGCGCGGCGGCGTAACCTGCTGTTGCTTGCAGTCATCTTGCCGTTCTGGATTTCTTTCCTGCTGCGCGTGTATGCGTGGATTGGTTTGCTCAACACCAATGGCGTGATCAACAATGTACTGCTGGCCATTGGCGTGATTGACCAACCCCTGTCGCTGATCTACAACGATTTCGCGGTGTACCTGGGCATTGTCTATTCCTACTTGCCATTCATGATTTTGCCCCTGTACGCCAACCTGGAAAAACTGGATCTGGACCTGGAAGAAGCTGCTGCCGACCTTGGCGCTCGCCGCTGGCAGGTGTTCATTGACGTGACCCTGCCACTGTCTTTTCCCGGCATCGTGGCGGGCTCCTTGCTGGTATTCATTCCGGCCATCGGTGAGTTCATCATCCCGGCCCTGCTGGGCGGTTCTGACACGCTGATGATTGGCCGTGCCCTGTGGGATGAATTCTTCATCAATCGCGACTGGCCGGTTGCCTCCGCGGTTTCGGTGGTGTTGTTGATGATCCTGGTGCTGCCCATGATGTGGTTCCAGAAAGTACAGTCTGAGCAGGCGGAATCGTGAGCGGCATTACACGCAGCAGAAAAGGCACCGGGCGTGGCATCATGCTGCTCAGCATCGCAGCGTTCGGCTATGCCTTTCTGTATGTGCCGATCCTGTCCGTGATCGTGTATTCCTTCAACGACTCCCGGCTGGTTACCTTGTGGGGAGGGTTTTCCGTGCGCTGGTACCGCTCCCTGCTGCAGGATGGCAGCATCCTGTCCGCGGCTCTGCTCAGCCTGGAAATCGCTTTGATCAGCGCCACCGCAGCCACGATCCTGGGAACCCTCTCAGGCCTGGCGCTGAACCGGCTCGGACCCTTTCGCGGACGCACCCTGATGACCGGCATGATTACTTCGCCCCTGGTCATGCCGGAAATCATTACCGGCATTTCCCTGCTGTTCCTGTTCATTTCCCTGGGGCACTGGATCGGCTGGCCGGCACAGCGGGGCATGACCACCATTACGATTTCGCACATAACTTTTTCCATGGCCTATGTTGCCGTGGTGGTGCGTTCGCGCCTGAGCTCGCTGGATCAGTCGCTGGAAGAGGCTGCCATGGACCTCGGTGGCAGGCCATTGCGGGTGTTCTTTGACATTACTGTACCGATGATTGCTCCGGCCATGATTTCCGGGTGGCTGTTGGCGTTCACCTTGTCGCTGGATGACGTGGTTATTTCAAGTTTCGTCTCGGGTCCGGGCTCTACCACCCTGCCAATGCTGATTTTTTCCAAGGTGCGGTTGGGAGTGACACCGGATATCAACGCATTGGCAACCGTTATAATTGTGCTGGTATCGGTGGGTGTCCTGACCGCTGCATGGATCACCCGCCGGCAGGAAAAGCGCAGCGGGAAAGCGTGATGCCAAACGTGCTGCCAAACATGATGCCAAACATGATTTAGCAGCAGGGGCTGGCAACTCAAGCTGGGGTTGACGCCAGTCAGTTCCGGCAATTGGAAAGTAGTGAACAATCGACAATCGGATATTGACGGAAGTGATTCTATGAACAAGCAAGCACTGAGTGAGCTGATCAGCAAACAAAAAACGGGTTATGCCCTTGACCATGAGTTTTACCAGGACGAGGAAATTTACCAACGCGATATCGAACGCATTTACCTTAAGTCCTGGTTGTACACCGGGCATCAAAGCGAGATTCCCAATAAAGGCGATTTCTTTCTGTACAAGATGGCCAATGAAGAAGTCATCGTGCTGCGTGGTGACGATGGCCAGATCAGTACCCTGCTGAACGTGTGCCGGCACAGGGGTTCACGGGTTTGCCTGGAAGCCAAAGGCAGCGCCAAACGCCTGAGCTGTCCGTACCACGGCTGGACTTATGACCTGGACGGCAAGCTCATTGCGGCAGCGCACATGGATGAAAGTTTTGACAAGTCCGGGTTTGGGTTGAAAAAAGTACACCACCGCGTGTACCAGGGAATGATCTTCATCAATTTTGCCAGCGAACCGTCCAGTTTCGATGTAGTAGAGCGGGACCTGACGGACTACCTGCGACCGTATCGGCTGGACGAGGCCAAGGTTGCGCGCAAAGAGGCTTACCCGGTGAGATCCAACTGGAAGCTGGCGGTGGAAAATTACAAGGAGTGTTACCACTGCGGACCCGCGCATCCGGAATATTCCCGCGCACACAGCCTGGCACTGCCACATGACCGGTGGGTAGCTGAAATGAACGCCCTGGTCGAGAAAATGCCGGCTTGCGGACTAAAGAATTCACAAATGAACCATTCCTATCTTTTTGGCGATGAGTTCGGCACCGATCGCGCCTATGAGCATTACCCGCTGCTGCGCGGGCATGTAACCGGCAGCAAAGACGGCAAGCCGGTTGCACCCCTGATGGGCGATATCAAGGACTACGATGGCGGAGCGCATGATTTCAAAATCGGTCCGGTGCTCTATGCACTGGCGTATTGTGACCACGTGGTGCTCTACAGCTTCAAGCCAACCTCGCTGACCGAGAGCGTGTGCGAGATCACCTGGCTGGTCAATGGAAAGGCGCAGGAAGGCAAGGACTACGACCTGGCCAAACTGACCTGGCTGTGGGATGTCACCACCATTGCGGACAAGACCATCATCGAGAACAACCAGAAAGGCGTGAACTCGCGGTTCTTTGAGCCGGGCCCATTCTCGACTTTTGAGGGTTCCACGCAACGCTTTGTGGATTGGTACTTGAAAACGATCCAGTAGCACAGCGCGGGCTGAACACACCCCCGGTTAAAGGAGAACATCATGCGCAGAGGGACAGGAGGGCGCAGCGATCGGCAGCCAATGGCGCGTGCCGTCCGCCCGGGCATGCCGGGTGGCCGTTTCCAGCCACTGAGCCAGCATGAGATGGCGCAGGTTAACAAGACTGTGCTGGATGTGCTCGAGAACATCGGCATGGGTGACCCGATACCCGCACTGCAAGAACATGCCCTGCGCCGCGGTTGCCGCATGAATGAGCATGGCCGCCTGTGTTTTCCGCGTGCCCTGGTCGAGGATGTGATTGCGGGTTCGCCGAAGCAAATGAGTTTTCTGGGCCGGGACCCACGCCACGACCTGGAGATTGGTGGCACGGCGGTGCATACCTACGGTGGCGGTGACGCGGTCAATATGCTTGATATCGGCGCCAGCACCTATCGGCCCTCTACTTTGCTGGATATTTATGACCTGGCCCGCCTGGTGGATCGCATGGAAAATATTCATGCTTATTCCCGGCTGGTCGTAGCCACGGAGTTCCGCGATCAACTCGCCTGTGATCTCAATACCGCTTATGCCAGCGCAGCGGGTACGGCCAAGCACACCGCATTGACGTTTAACCATGTCTCGCATGTGCAACCTACGCTGGAGATGCTGCACCTGATGGCGGGGGGTGAGAAAAAGTTTCGCGAGCGGCCGTTCATGCACGGCGGAGGCTGCCCGGTGATATCGCCACTGCGTTACGGCAGGGAGAACAGTGAAGTCTGCCTGGAGTCGACGAAATTCCATGCCCCTATCTGGGTCGTGGTCGCCCCGCAAGCAGGATCAACTGCGCCGGCAGCGCTGGCTGGTGCGCTGGTCCAGGTGCTGGCTGAAGCGCTGGCGGGACTGTTGCTGGTGGACATGGTCCATCCGGGCTATCCCGTGATGATCGGTCCATGGCCATTCATTTCCGACCTTCGCACCGGTTCATTCAGCGGTGGCAACGGTGAGGAAGCCCTGGTCAGCGCGGCAGCAGTGCAGATGGTGAAATTCTACGGGCTGGCCAGTTCGATTGGCGCCGGCATGACAGATTCCAAGTTACCGGACAACCAGGCCGGGTTTGAAAAAGGCATCGCGGTCACGCTGGCGGCACATGCGGGTTGTAACAACGTTTCCGAGTCGGCTGGCATGCTGGGCAGCCTGATGGCAGTGTCACCGGAGGCCCTGGTGATTGACAACGATATGCTGGGTTCGGTGTTACGCACGGTGCGGGGCATCGAGATCAATGATGAAACCCTGTCCTACAAAGTGATAGAAGAAGTGGTGCATGGTGAAGGCCATTATTTGCGGCATGCGCAAACCCTCAAATTGATGCGCACCGAATACGAGTACCCGGAGCTTTCCGATCGTTCCGTGCCGGGGGAATGGGAGGCGGCGGGATCGCCCGATATCCGGCAGCGGGCTGCTAAGCGGGTGAAATCCATCCTGTCTTCGCATTATCCCGAATACATTGATCCCGCGATCGATAAAAAAATTCGCGAACGATTCCAGATCAAGTTACCCCGCGAAGCCATGTTTCCAGGCAACGGGCGCTGGTAGCCATCCCGACAACCTGACGAGCAAACTTATGAGCGAAGAATATGAAGGTGAGGAAATTGTCCTCTCGGAGCTGGCGGATGACGAACTGGTCGAGCAAATGCATGACGATCTTTACGACGGCCTGGCCGATGAGGTAGCCGAGGCAACCCGGATCCTGCTGGATCGCGGCTGGAGCGCACTCCGGGTGCTGGAAGGAGCGCTGGTGGGCGGCATGAACATTGTCGGGGTCGATTTCCGCGACGGAGTCCTGTTTGTGCCCGAGGTGCTGATGTCCGCCAATGCCATGAAAGCAGGCATGGCGCTGCTCAAGCCTCTGCTTGCGGAAACTGGTGCCAGGCCGGTCGGCACAGTGGTGGTTGGCACCGTCAAAGGCGATATCCATGACATTGGCAAAAACCTGGTTGGCATGATGATGGAGGGTGCTGGTTTCGAAGTGGTTGACCTCGGCATCAATGTTGCCGCCGAAACCTACCTTGAGGCCATGGAGCAGCACCAGGCCAATATCCTGGGGATGTCCGCCCTGCTGACCACCACCATGCCGTACATGAAAGTCGTGATCGATACCCTGAAGGAACGCGGGGTTCGGGATAAATACATCGTGATGGTAGGTGGGGCTCCGCTGAACGATGAGTTTTGCAAAGCAATTGGCGCAGATGCTTACTGCCGCGACGCAGCTACTGCCGTGGAAGTCGCCAAGCAACTCATTGCGAAGTCTGCCTGAGAGTTGGCAACAGCATTGGCAACGGCGATGACTAGCCCGCTACTCGTGATTGCCTGTGGCGCCATAGCCAGGGAACTGGTGCGGATCAAACGCGAGAACAGGTGGGAGCAGGTCGATTTCCAGTGCCTTCCACCCAGGCTGCACAATCGCCCTGAGCAGATAGTAGCCGCCGTTGAGCAAGCAATTGTCCGGGCGAAAAATGACTATGAGCGGATATTTGTTGCCTACGGTGACTGTGGCACAGCCGGTCGCCTGGACGCCATGCTCGCCAGGCACAATGTCGAGCGTCTGCCGGGGGCGCATTGCTATGAGTTTTTTGCCGGCAGTGATGTATTCGGGCAACTGGCTGCAGAAGAACCCGGCAGTTTCTACCTTACGGATTTCCTTGTTCACCATTTCGAGCGGCTGGTGATAGTTGGTCTTGGCCTGGATCGGCACCCCCAGCTGATGCCGCAGTATTTCGGTAATTACCAACGCGTGGTTTACCTCGCCCAGGCGCAGTCTGCCAAGCTTGAATCCATGGCCCGGGGACACGCTGCTTTTCTCGGGCTAGCCTATGAATACCGTTTTTGCGGGGACCAGTATTTGACTCGTGCCCTGGGGCAGGCGGTAACAGGAATCTGCCCGGAACGAAAAGCCAAAACAGGAGGGGTATGAAACCGTGACCAGGACCGTGATCTGTTCGGCGAGCAGGGAAGTGGTGATCGGTTTCGACCAGCCCTTCGTGATTATTGGTGAACGCATCAATCCCACCGGGCGGAAGCTGCTGGCCGAGGAAATGCGTGCAGGTGACTTCAGCCGGGTGGAAGCCGATGCATTGGCCCAGGTGGCAGCGGGCGCACAGGTACTGGATGTCAATGCCGGTATACCCCTGGCCGACGAACCTGCCCTGCTGGCGCAGGCGATCAGGCTGATACAGTCGCTCACGGATGTGCCCCTGTCGATCGATTCGTCGGTATGGGAGGCCTTGCGGGCCGGGTTGGAAGCTTATGACGGCAAGGCGCTGTTGAATTCTGTGACGGGCGAGGAGGCGCGCATGGAGCTTATCCTGCCCCTGGTCAGGAAACATGGCGCTGCAGTGGTCGCCATTTGCAATGATGACTCCGGCATTTCACCCGACATCAATGTGCGTTATGACGTGGCAAAAAAAATCGTGCAGCGGGCAGCCGATCACGGCATCCCGGCTGCCGACGTGGTGGTGGATCCCCTGGTCATGCCGGTTGGCGCGGTGAGTGACGCGGCGGTGCAAGTCATGCAACTGATCCGTCGCCTGCACTGCGAACTAAAGGTCAATACCACTTGCGGTGCTTCCAACGTGAGCTTTGGCTTGCCCAACCGCCGGGGTATGAATGCTGCTTTCCTGAGCATGGCCATGGGCGCCGGCCTGACTTCAGCAATAACCAACCCACTGGAAGCGGACCTGGTGCAGGCTATTCGTGGCGCTGATGTTTTGCTGGACCACGACCCGCAATGCAGGCGCTGGATCGAGGCGCACCGTGAGCCCGCCGAGGCCGGCACGCAGTCGCGCCGCAGCAGTCGGCGACGCCGGCCTGGCAGCGATCCGTCCGCGGCCGCGTGAAACACGCTGACCGAGCCCTGATCGTTTTCAGCCCGTCGGGCAGGCGCGGGCATTTTCCCATCGGGACAACCATCCTGCAGGCGGCGCGGGAACTGGGCGTCGATATCGATTCAATCTGTGGCGGCCGGGCACGGTGTTGCCGTTGCCAGGTGCTACCGGTTGACGGCAGCTTCAGCAAAGATGGCATGTTTTCGCGTTTGGACCACTTGTGCCCGATAGAAGCAACCGAGCAGTTCTGCCTTGAACACGGGCGGCTTGACCCTGCCCACCGCCTGAGCTGCCAGGCAAAAATCCTTGGCGACGTTCGCATCGATGTCCCGGCCTCCAGCCAGGTGCATCACCAGCTGGTGCGAAAACACTTCGAAGCGCGTGACGTGGAAGTCGACCCGCTTACGCGGCTGTATTTTGTCGAGGTTACTGAACCTGATTTTGGCCAACCCGAGGGTGATGCACAGCGCCTGGTGCGCGTACTTGAGTACGACTGGGGTTTGAGCGGACTGTACCTCGATCCTGCCTTGCTGCCTGTTTTGCAGCAAACCTTGCGCGATGGCCAGTGGCAAGTGACCGCAGCAGTGCGGCAGGGCAGGGAGATTGTCGGCCTGTGGCCCGGCCTGCACGAGCGCCTTTATGGCCTGGCCGTGGATGTGGGCTCCACCACTATTGCCGCTTACCTGTGTGACCTGGCCAGTGGTGAAGTCATTGCCAGCGCTGGCGCCATGAACCCGCAAATCCGCTTCGGCGAGGACCTGATGAGCCGGGTTTCATGGGCCATGCTGAACCCGGGTGGTGCCGTGCAACTGACCACGGTGGTGCGCACGGCCATCAACAAGCTGGCCGCGCAGGCCACTGCCGAGGCTGGCGTGAAAGCGGCGGATGTGATGGAAATTACGCTGGTGGGTAATCCGGTCATGCACCACCTGGTGCTGGGCATTGACCCGACACCTCTGGGCGTTGCGCCTTTTGCTTTAGCAACGGACTGCGCCGTGCGCATGCGTGCATCAGCCCTGGCGCTGCAAGTGCATCCTGGCGCGGAAGCTTACCTCTTGCCCTGCATCGCCGGGCATGTTGGCGCCGACACAGCCGCTGTAATGCTGGCCGAGACTCCATGGGACCGGGACGAGACCACCTTGATTATTGACGTGGGAACCAATGCTGAAATCGTCCTCGGCAACCGGCACCGCGTGCTGGCAGCCTCCAGTCCGACGGGTCCGGCATTTGAGGGCGCGCAAATTACGTGCGGGCAGCGCGCCGCCCGCGGCGCCATCGAAAGGGTGCGGATCGACCCAGAGACCTTGCAGCCGCGCATCAAGGTGATCGGTTGTGAGTTGTGGTCTGACGAGCAAGGATTCGATGAGGCAACGGCTGAGAGCGGGGTCAGCGGTATTTGCGGCTCCGGCATCATTGAAGCCGTCGCTGGTCTTTACCTGGCAGGCGTGGTGCGCACGGATGGAGTGATCGACAGCGCCAGCGCCGGGCGCAGCCACCGCGTGCAGAGGAATGGCAGGACCTGTCAGTACCTGCTCTATGAAGGCACTGCCGGCCGGTCAGCAGTCACAATCACCCAGGCCGATATACGCGCCGTTCAACTGGCCAAAGCGGCCTTGTATGCCGGCGCGCAGTTACTGATGCAGCGCATGGGGGTGAGCAAGGTTGACCGCATCCGCCTGGCGGGTGCCTTCGGAAGCCACATTGATGTGCGCTATGCCATGGTGCTGGGCATGATCCCTGACTGTGACCTCGAACGGGTCTCCTCGGCCGGCAACGCAGCCGGGACAGGGGCCCGCCTCGCGCTGCTCAGTGCCAGTGCGAGAGAGGAAATTGAGAGTCGCGCCCGTTCGGTTGAAAAAGTTGAAATGGCTATCGATCCCGATTTCCAGCGATGTTTTGTAGAGGCCATGGGCATCCCGCACAGCGCCCATCATTTTCCCGAGCTCGAACGCGTGATGGCTCTGCCGGCAGGGGTGACGGGTGCCGAAGGCAAGAGCCGGGTCCATCGCCGGTCGAGGCCACGCAGCAAGCGATAAACCGAAGCCCTCCACTACACTGCAGGCGCGCCATTCTTGCGCCGGGTAACGTAGTCGGACAATTGTTCATCAATGGCCGGATCGAGAGCCGGTTGCTCATAGTCGCGCAACAATTGCTTCCAGGGCGATGGTTTCAGGCGTGACTTCGATGGGGCGCAGATATTCAGCGATCGATTGCAGCATTTCGGCATCGACGATCAGCTTTTCATACGAGGCCGTCAGTCCGCCTTCCAGCCAGCCAGCCGCGTGAACAATGATGTTGGCGTGGCCACTAACGGCGGCCCACAAGGACATGGCGCTCTCGTAGGCCGCCTGCGCGTCGACGCAGTTGGACGAGGTCGTGTTGCTGGAACGGAAGGGCAAATTGTAGCGGCGTGCCAGCTGCCCGCCGGCCTGGGTGAGTTGGTATTGATGATGGCAAATAGCGCGGGCCGAACAGCCAGCTCATCCGTGCTTATCCCCAGTCCCATGGCAGCCATGTTGATGGCATCACGCGCCCGGTCGCGGCCCAGCGCAATGGGCTGCCAGTTCTTGTCCAGCAAGCGAATCTGGGCGTGATAGAGGTCGAGGTGACGCGTCTCAGCCGGCAATTCCAATGTTTCAAAGGGGCCACCACCCTCCTGGTGGATGATGTCCAGACTTTGCACCAGCTTGAGATAATCGCAAACGTCAGCGAAAGAACCACGCCTCCTGCCACGATCCAGGTCGCTGCAATACGCGGGCCCGCCCACGGAGGTAAAAGCGATGTGATTGCCGCCCAGGGTAAAATTCCTGGACGGGTTGCGTGCATGCAGCGTGGTTTCACGGGGCGCCAGCGCCAGCTGTTCCATGACCAGCCCGCGGTCAAACCGGACCATCATGTCTTGCTGATCAACATCAGCCCCGGCCGCAGACAGCAGCTTGCGCGCCCCGGACTTCAGCTGCAGCATACGGGTTGCGGATTTCACGCCAGGGCAGCTGCCGGATGGCTGAGCCCGAACTCCTGCCGGAGCGAGGACTGCGGTTTCTTCTTACCATATGGCGCCGGTGAGCGGTATCGGGGAGGAGGATTACATCATACGATCAGGCCGGGCAGGCAGGAAGCTCATTCGCGTGCGTGTTACTCTGCTGCGGTTGAACAGGACCAGAAGGAACGGTTGCCCATGAAAACCTTTGCGGAAGCCCTGCAGGGTAAGGCTTTCACCATCACGGCCGATCTCACCCTGAACAGCAGTTCGGGTGCGGATGACGTGGCCCGCCAGGCTGATTTGCTGGGCCCGCATGTCGATGCCCTGCAGGTTACCGATAACCCCTGGGCCTGGGTGCAGATGTCGGCACTGGCGGCAGCTGCCCTGGTGCGGCGGCACGGCATTGATCCCGTTACCATCCTGACCTGTCGCGATCGTAATCGTTTTGCCCTGCAGGCCGAACTGCTGGGTTTGCGGGCGCTCGGAGTGACGAGCCTGTTGCTGATGCGTGGGCACAAGATCCCCAAAGAACATGCGGTGCCGGGTGCTCCGGTGTTCGATATGTCCGGGCGTGAATTGCTTGCAATGGCTGCAGGTTTGAATGCCGCTGAATCTGCTAAACGTGGCGAAGCAGGGGAACCGGCAAGCGAATTTTTCATCGGCATTGGCGCAAAGGCATTTCGACCCGTTCCCGAATGGGCTGCCAAGTCCCTGACCGAGCGTTCCAACGCAGGGGCCCGGTTCGTGCAAACCCAGTTGTGTCTCAACATGGACGTCCTGCGACAGTATATGCAGCACCTGGTGGAAACACGCTTGACCTGGAAGTACTCCGTGATTGTCTCCCTCACGCCACTGCCGTCGGTGGCGACCGCGAGGTGGCTGAAGAAAAACCTCACCGATTCACGTATTCCCCGGTCGGTCATCGTTCGCCTGGAGCAGGCTGCAGACCCGGCGCGCGAGGGCGTGGCGATTTGCGCCGAACTGATACGGGAAATTGCGGAAATACCGGGTGTTTCCGGAGTGAACCTGATGACCACCGGTGACCCGGAACTGCTCAGGGATGCAATAAAGGCTTCAGGACTTCGCTAAGTTAAGGAAACCGGCCTGTTAATTTTACTTGGGCAGCACGCTGGCGAAACAGTTAAGCGTCAGGCGGCCTTGGGCCGGGTCGGATAACAAGAGCTCCGGGTGTTCGATGGAGGCATTGTGCGGCAAGTCGCCGGAGTAGAACACGAGGCGGTTAAAGCGGGCCGGGACCGTGTCGATCAGATCCGCTGCATCGTTGGACTGCGTCATGTAACACGGCGGATCACGGAACATGGCGTAGCCTTGCTGCAACTCGTCCAGCCCAGTCGTTGGATCATCGCGCTGCCGGGCGGACATTGCAGCCCAGAATTCCGGATTCTTCCAGCGGAAAAAGCCGGTTCCTCCCAGCGCCGGGTCATGGAACAGGTACAGCAGGGCGGCATAGTTGCGGCGGTCATCGGCCAGCTTCGGGTCGGTGTGACACAGGCGCTGGATCCAGCTGAAGTCCCGCGGCTGCAAGGTTGTCATGGAAAGCTGCGTGTGAAATTCGATACCGCCGCGGCAAAAGGAAAATAGCCGGCTCATTTCGGTTTGGATGAAACGGTTCAACGGCGCCATCATGTTATTTGCCA
>Ga0315271_10000794_pt1 | contig 18266 bp, 19 predicted proteins | sample C3_top_MG_FD_204664 | JGI IMG/M metagenome (GOLD analysis project Ga0315271, IMG submission 204664) | Sediment microbial communities from Yellowstone Lake, YNP, Wyoming, USA - C3_top | ecosystem: Environmental > Aquatic > Freshwater > Lake > Sediment | place: USA: Wyoming | collected 2017-08-01
CCGCTACGTTACCGGTTACGCTATCTGCGGACATATTGATGTTACCGTAGATCACCACGTTTGCTGTGTCAGCCAGGGCAACTACCGGTGCTGCGAAAGCGGCTGCAATTGCCAGAGCGATTATTTTCTTTTGCATTTGTAACTCTCCTTGAATATTGAAATGTGACGATGATCGCCGTTAGTTGTGCAAATTTCCCCTTACTGGAAATCCGAGGAGGATTGTGCATTAATCCTGGTGGCTAGTACAAGTGCTATAGCAATTAATTCACAAAACTGTCTCTTTTGCGCAACAGCCATCTCGATAGGCCCATAAAAGCAGGGTGGGCGAGATTATAGCGGCGCGACTGGCACCTGTAATATCCCGGTTATCGCAATTGACCATTCCATTGCGACTACAAATAAATGCGTGCTCGCCGTGCCCCTGCTTGCAGCAAGCCTAAATCAAGGCTATAGTGAAACTCAAAAATGACTACATATTGAGGTGCCAAAATGAATACAGTTTCAATACGCTTACCCGATGATTTGCTTAAAGAAACGGAGAGCAGGGCTAAAATTCTTCACATCCCGCGCGCAGAATATATCCGGCGTGCCATTGTCGCGATGAACCGTGAAATGGTTGCGCTGAAACGGCGTGAGCGTCTGATGAAGATTTCACGCTTGGCAAGCGCGGAAAGCAGCAGGGTGAATGCGGAATTCGACGCAATCGAGGGTGACTTCAGTGCTTAGGCAAGGCGAAATATGGCTCGCCAATCTTAATCCAGGCAAGGGCAGCGAGCCCGGTAAAACCCGACCGGTACTGATAGCTCAGGGCCAGGCATTGCTGGATGCCAAACATCCTTCCACCCTGATTATTCCGCTCACAAGCAATTTGCTTGAGGATGCCGAACCTTTGCGCATACGCATAACTGCACAGGGTCGCTTGAGGCACGATTCTGATTTGCTGATAGACCAATTACGCGCAATAGACAACCGGCGTCTGACAGAAGGGCCGTTGATGCAGTGCACCGAGCAATTGATGACACGTGTATACATGGCGATTCGTGATGTAATGGAAATGTAACGCTGCTCAGGATTGGGGAAATACTGAACAAGTCCTTCAATAAGGACTCAGGACGAACGGTCTTGATCCGAACTGCACAAATTAAATAACCGGCCCAACTCCGCCCCGCAATCTGACGCGCGCATAAATGCTTCGCCCACCAAAAATGCATGTACATCATGACTGCGCATCAGCGCCACATCGGACTGGGTGAAAATGCCGCTTTCGGTGACCACAATGCGAGGAGCTCCCCCTCCGAGCGTGGCTGTTGCCGCTTCAGCGGCATTACCCCCAAAGGGGGCAAGGACCTCTCCGAGGCAGCCACGGCCTACTCCTTGCGGGTGCCAACCCTCGCCCGAAGGGAGAGGGAGAGAAGCAGTAATACGCGGGAGCAGAGTCAGGGTGTTTTGCAGGGTGACTTCAAAGGTGCGCAGGCTGCGGTTGTTGATGCCTATTAAAGGTGTGGTCAATTGCAACGCCAGGTCCAGTTCGGCCGCATCGTGCACCTCGACCAGCACCGCCATTTTCAGGCTGTGCGCCAGGGCTTCAAATTCCTGCATCTGGCCCAGACTCAGGGCTGCAGCGATCAACAGAATAGCATCTGCCCCCATTGCCCGAGCCTGATAGATCTGGTAAGGGTCAAGCATAAAATCTTTGCGCAGCACTGGTAAATTACAAGCCGCCCGCGCCTGCTGCAGGTAAGTCGCGCTACCCTGAAAAAACTGCTCATCGGTCAGTACCGAGAGACAGGCTGCGCCGTGTTTTGCATAGCTGGCGGCAATATCAGCCGGATGAAAATCGGCACGCAGCACGCCTTTGCTCGGGCTGGCTTTTTTAATTTCCGCTATTACCGCCGGCAAACCCGCTGCGATTTTGTTGCGGATGGCGCCGGTGAAATCACGCACAGGGCTGGCCTGCTCGGCTTCAGCGCGTAACGATGTTAAGGGTTTAACCAGCTTGGCGGCGGCAACTTCCTGCGCTTTTACTTCGAGAATTTTTTTTAGAATATCGGACATGCTGTACTTTCAGTTATTGAACGGCTGATAAACTCATAAGGGATTATTTCAAATAACCGTCATTCCCGCGCAGGCGGGAATCCAGTGAGACTACAAATCTGCACGGCAGACAAGACCTTGGTTTTGTCCCGCCATGCGGGAATGTTAAATTTGCTGGATTCCCGCCTGCGCGGGAATGACGAAATTTTACCAGTTCACTAACCCCTTCATTTTTCATTTCATTGACGTTTTTCATTTTACCATTCCCACATCTGTTCCCGCACTGAGCCGAATCCAGTAAAATGCGCAATATGCAACCCGCCGTCTACATTCTTGCCAGCCAACGCAATGGCACATTGTATACTGGCGTAACCAGCACTCTGGTAAAGCGTGTATGGGAACATCAAAATAATTTGACAGAGAGTTTTACCAAACGTTATGAAGTTCATCTACTGGTTTATTTCGAATTGCACTCTGACATGAAAAGTGCAATTACGCGGGAAAAACAAATCAAGAAATGGAATCGCGCATGGAAAATCAGCTTGATTGAAGCTGACAATCCTGATTGGCGCGATTTATGGCCTGAAATTATATAAACCCATTTTGTTCATTAGCTTCGTCATTCCCGCGCAGGCGGGAATCCAGTGTGTGAATAGTCCCTGCGTAGCGGGACAGAACCAAGGTCTTGTCCGCTACGCGGAGTGTCAGTTTTGCTGGATTCCCGCCTGCGCGGGAATGACGTTGTTTTTCAGCTCAATGAACAAACTGGGATAAGGCCACACTCACAGCACTGAGGCCAAACAGAAATAAATTTAGCAAAGCTGAAGCTTGCATAAACAATGGAACAACCATGGAAGACATCAAAACCTATATGCAACAAGTCGGCAAGCAGGCGCGAGCCGCTTCCCGCACGATGGCGCAAGCCGATACCAATGCCAAGAACCGCGCGCTGGAAGCGATTGCACAGGCTTTGACAGATGGCAGCGCCGCGCTGATTGCCGCCAACAGCCGCGATGTGAGCGCCGCGCGTGCGCACGGGCTGGATGCGGCTTCGCTGGACAGGCTTACGCTCACCGACAAAACCATACTGGGCATGGCAGAAGGTTTGCTGCAAATTGCCAAGCTGCCCGACCTGATCGGCGAGATCACCGACATGAAGTTTCGCCCTTCCGGTATCCAGGTGGGCAAGATGCGCGTGCCGCTGGGCGTGATCGGCATCATCTACGAGTCGCGCCCGAATGTGACGGCGGATGCCGCCGGCCTGTGTATCAAGTCCGGCAATGCGGCGATTTTGCGCGGCGGCTCGGAGTCACTGCATTCCAATCAGGCGATAGCGGCCTGCGTGCACGATGGTCTTAAAACGGCAGGCTTGCCTGCCGATGCCGTGCAGGTGGTCAACACCACCGACCGCGCTGCGGTGGGCGAATTGATCACGATGAAAGAGTATGTGGATGTGATCGTGCCGCGCGGCGGCAAGGGGCTGATTGAGCGCATCTCCGCAGACGCGCGCATTCCTGTGATCAAGCATTTGCATGGTGTGTGCCATGTGTATATCGACGATGATGCCGATGTGGAAAAGGCGATCCGCATCGCCGACAATGCCAAGACCCATCGCTACGGCGTGTGCAATGCGATGGAAACTTTGCTGGTTGCGCAAAGCATCGCTGCCAAAGTTTTGCCGCGACTGGGAAAAATCTACACCGACAAGGGCGTGGAGTTGCGCGGTGATGAGGCCGCGCGCAAACTGGTCAGCCAGATGAAGGCTGCCACCGAAGAAGACTGGCACACCGAATATCTTGCGCCGATCCTGAGTGTGCGCGTGGTGGACGGGCTGGAGGCTGCGATTGAGCACATCCGCAGCTATGGCTCGGACCACACAGATACTATCGTGACGGAGAATTACACCAAGGCGATGCACTTCCTGCGCGTGGTGGATTCCAGCTCGGTGATGGTGAATGCCTCCACCCGCTTTGCCGACGGCTTTGAGTATGGCCTGGGGGCGGAAATAGGCATTTCCACCGATAAGATCCATGCACGCGGCCCGGTTGGGCTTGAGGGATTAACATCGCAAAAATATATCGTGCTGGGCAACGGACAGATACGACAGTAGGGTGCGTTCCACGCACCATGTATCTACAAATGGCCGTAATTGTAGGAGCGCAATTCATTGCGCGATTGGTTGGTACTGCCATCGCCCGATACCCTAAAGGGTACAAGAACCTCTACGAGGTGAATCGAGCTCCTACACAGGAATGATGGCCGAGTTAGCCTGGTGAGTACTCCGGCTTTAAATGGGTAGCTTTAACCCATACATATTGAACATTAACGAAAGAAATAATCATGAGCAAAACCATCGCAGTCAACGTACCTGATATCGGCAACTTTAAAGATATTCCTGTCATCGAAATCCTGGTGAAAGTCGGTGACACCGTCGCCGCTGAACAATCGCTGATCACCCTGGAAACCGACAAGGCAACGATGGATGTGCCCGCGCCTGCTGCCGGCGTGGTGAAGGAGCTCAAAGTAAAAGTGGGTGATACGGTCAGTGAGGGAAGCGTGATTCTGATGCTGGAGGCTACAGGACAAAATCAAGAGCAAAGTCAAAAGCAAATCCCCCCTAGCCCCCCTTTGCAAAGTGGGGTAACGACAACTGCTACTGCATCCGTCTCTGCCAGCCAACCTGGCACTGCTCCCCACTTTGAAAAAGGGGGGCTGGGGGGGATTTCTACGCCAGTAGTTAAAGGCGACCTCCACGCCGAAGTAGTGGTACTCGGCGCAGGCCCCGGCGGCTACACCGCCGCCTTCCGCGCTGCCGACCTGGGCAAGCAGGTGGTGCTGATCGAACGCTATGACAATCTCGGCGGTGTGTGCCTGAATGTGGGCTGTATTCCTTCCAAGGCTTTGCTGCACGTGGCCAAGGTCATCACCGAAGCGGCAGAAGTCGAACATCACGGTGTGACTTTCGCCAAACCCAAGATCGATATCAACAAGATACGCAGCTGGAAAGAAAGCGTGATCGGCAAGCTCACCGGCGGCCTCGGCGCTCTGGCCAAGCAGCGCAAGGTGCAGGTGGTGCATGGCTTGGGTAAATTCAGCTCGGCTAACAGTATCGTGGTTGAAACGAAAGACGGCAAAAAAACCATCACCTTCGACAACGCGATTATCGCCGCCGGCTCAAGCGTGGCGCGCATCCCCGGCTTTCCCTATGACGATCCGCGCATCATCGACTCTACCGGCGCACTGGCATTACAGGACGTGCCCAGGCGCATGCTGATACTTGGCGGCGGCATCATCGGTCTGGAAATGGCCACCGTTTATGACGCACTGGGCTCCAAAATTTCCGTGGTGGAACTGATGGATCAGCTGATACCCGGCGCCGACAAGGATCTGGTCAAGCCGCTGCATAACCGCATTGCCAAACGCTACGAAGCCATTTACCTCAAAACAAAAGTCAGCAAAATTGAAGCCAGGAAAGAAGGATTATTGGTCACCTTTGAAGGCGACAATGCGCCTGCAGCGCAGCTCTACGACCGCGTGCTGATGGCAGTGGGCCGCCGTCCCAATGGCCGCGAGATCAATGCGGAAGCTGCCGGAGTGACGGTCAACGAGCGCGGCTTTATCCCGGTGGACAAACAGCAGCACACCAATGTGGCACACATCTACGCCATCGGCGATATCGTGGGCGACCCGATGCTGGCGCACAAGGCGGTGCATGAAGGAAAAGTGGCGGCGGAAGTGATCGCCGGGCACAAGGCCAGTTTCGATGCATTAACAATCCCCTCGGTCGCCTATACCGACCCGGAAATTTCCTGGATGGGCCTCACCGAAACACAGGCCAAGGCGCAGGGCATCCCCTACGAAAAAGCCTCTTTCCCGTGGGCTGCCAGCGGCCGCGCGCTGTCGGTGGCACGCGAGGAAGGCCTGACCAAGGTACTTTACGACCCGGTCACCATGCGCATACTGGGCTCGGGCATCGTCGGCGTAAACGCGGGCGAGTTGCTGGCCGAAAGTGTGCTGGCGCTGGAGATGGGCGCAGACATGCAAGACCTGGCACTCACCATCCATCCCCACCCCACCCTGTCGGAAACCATAGGTTTTGCGGCGGAAATTGCAGAAGGCAGCATTACCGACCTGTACATGCCGAAGAAGAATAAACACTAACAAAGCGTCTACATTTCGTACCTACCCTGTAGGAGCCCGACTTGTCGGGCGATTGATTTGCACAAAATCGCCCGACAAGTCGGGCTCCTACATCGCTTTTGATGGCCACGGTAGATGATAGAATTTTTTAGCAACGACCCCAGTCTGTGGGGGCTATTTCTTTCCAGCCTGCTCGGCGCCACCCTGTTGCCGGGCGGTTCGAAATTCGTCTTGCTGGGCTTGCTCAAATTACATCCTGAATTATTCTGGCCTGCCATTCTGCTCGGCACATTGGGTAATATCCTGGGTGGCATGATCACTTTCGGCATGACCGTAGGGTGCGTTCCACGCACCATGGTGCGCATGGTGCACCCTACATGAACCTATCCTGTCACTAAAATTTAATTTGCCTGCAACATAGTCTGATTATGATTGTTTCCATCTCTCAACCAGAAGGAAGTAATCAAATGAAGCTCCAGCCTATCATTGCAATTGCCATTGCCTCTATCCTGCTGGCAGGATGTGTGGAAGACAACCCTGCCCCAAAGAATATTTTATTTTTCCTGGGTGACGGCATGGGCATGACCACCATGACTGCCGCGCGCATCTACGCTGTCGGTGAAGATGGCGAACTCACCATGGACACCCTGCCTGAAACGGCTTTCATCAAAACATTTTCCAATGATGCCCAGGTCACTGACAGTGCGCCTTCGATGGCGGCCTATATGACAGGCGTCAAAATGAATAATGAAGTGATCTCCATGACCCCGAACACCATAGCCGTTCCGCCTGTAGTGGATGCGAATGGCAACAAGCTCGGCAACAACTGCGGCAGCAATAACGGAACACCGGTAACGACACTGGCTGAAATCGCCAAGAGCAAAGGTTTGTCGGTCGGCGTGGTGACCACGACACGCATTACCCACGCCACCCCCGCGACAACTTACGCCCACATTTGTCATCGCGATCTTGAAAACGACATCGCCGCAGCACTGGTACCCGGCGGCGCAGGATTTAATACGGCATTGGGCAGCAAGGGGCTGGATGTAATTTTGGGCGGTGGCAGCCAGTTTTTCAAAACCAGGTCTGACGGCGGCAAGCGTGCCGATGGCCGCGACCTGATCGCAGAAATGAAAGCGCAAGACTACAGCTACGTCACCAACGGGACCGAGCTCAATAATATAGACGCCAGAAAAACCTCACGCCTGTTTGGTTTGTTTACTACCAGCCACATGAGTTACGACCTTGATCGCGCTGCGACCAACGAGCCCAGTCTTGCCGAGATGACCACCAAAGCCATGGATGTGTTGTCCGGCAACAATCCCAAGGGTTATTTCCTGATGGTTGAAGGTGGACGTATCGATCACGCGCTGCATGAAACCACCGCCAAAAAAGCGCTGCAAGACACCGTTGCCTTCGACAATGCAATTAAAGCGGCGATAGACAAAGCCAAGCTCGGCGACCCTCAACTGCGCAACACCCTGATAGTCGTAACCGCCGATCATGACCATACACTGGTGCTGAATGGCTACGCCAAGCGTACCGGCAAAACCACGCCCACCACACCGGGGGTATTGGGTCTGGTGTTGAATTATGTAAGCGGCACTGCCACACCTGACGCCGACGGCAAGCCTTACACCATTATCGGCTTCGGCAATGGCGAAAACCGGGTGAATGGCGCCCGTTCAACTATGCCTGCCCTGGATGACACAACAGTGGGTGCAAGCACCTATCACCAGGAAGCTGCCATTCCCGTAAATGCCGGTAGCGAAACACACGGCGGCACCGATGTTTTTCTGGGTGCAATCGGCAAGGGTGCTGAAGATTTCCATGGCGTACTGGTTAACACGCGCGTATTTGGATTAATCCGCAGTGCAGTCGGTCTCTAAGCCAGTCAACTTCCAGAATAATATCAACGGAGATACCAAAATGTTCAAGCGCACCCTTATCGCAACTTTACTTTTCAGCACCTTGGCTACACAGGCCTACGCTGATGAAAAAGCAAAAAATATCATTTTCTTCCTCGGCGACGGCATGGGTCCAACCACCGTTACCGCTGCACGCATCTACAAATACAATGAAGACGGCCAGCTTAATTTTGAAAAATTCGAGCGTACCGCGCGCATAAAAACTTATTCGAATGACGCTCAAACCACGGACAGCGCGCCTTCGATGGCGGCCTATATGACCGGGGTCAAGGCGAATAACGAAGTCATTGCCATGTCCGCGAACACCATTGCCACACCCCCGTCGGCAGATGTGCACGGCAACCTGACCATCAACAATTGCCAGCTGACAAATGGCGCTGCCGTCGCGACCATACTTGAATTGGCCAAGGCTCGCGGCAAATCGGTAGGTGCCATCTCAACCACCGAGCTGACCCATGCGACGCCTGCGGCAACCTTCTCCCACATCTGCAATCGCAATGCCCAGTTCGACATTGCCGCACAGTTGATTCCCGGCGGCGCAGGAGCCAATCCGGCCTTGGGGTCGGGTGTGGACGTATTGATGGGCGGCGGACGCAACCAGTTTAAACCCTACGATGCCACGCTCAATCCCAAAGGCCGTGCCGATGGCCGCGATCTGCTGGCAGAGCTGGCTGGCTATACCATCGCCACCACCAAAGATGAAATGAGGGCAGCGCCCAACAGCGGTAAATTTATCGGGCTGTACAGCAGCAAGGGGCAAATGGAATATGAACTGGATCGGGCGAACGGCGTGGGCGAGGGTGCCACACAGCCCAGCCTGTCTGAAATGACCGGCAAGGCGATTGATATTCTTTCGCAGAATCCACGCGGTTATTTTCTGATGGTGGAGGGCGGGCGCATAGACCATGCACTGCACGGCACCAATGCAAAACGCGTAATGGAGGACACCATCGCTTTCGACGATGCGATTAAAGTTGCGCTGGATAAAGTGAAACTGCACGATCCGCAGCTCGAGCATACACTGATCGTTGTGACCGCAGACCATGACCACACGATGACGTTTAACGGCTATGTCAAACGCGGCAATCCTATCCTCGGGCTTAGCACAGGCCTCGACGGCAAACCGATACTGGATAAAAATGGCGCCACCTCAACCACACTGGTCTTCGGTAACGGCCCCAATCGTCCGGCTAGCCGCACCACCTTGAGCAATGACACGGTAACCGCCGACAACTATCTGCAGGAAAGCGGCGTGCGCCTTTCCAGCGAAACGCACGGTGGCGGCGACGTGGAATTGTTTGCCACAGGCGCCGGAGCAAAAACCTTCAAGGGTACGCTGGACAATACCAAAGTATTTACCCTGCTCAAAACCGCCTACGGATTTTAGTCGACTCCGCTCTTCTCCCTTGTTAATCACCTCCTCGGTGGTTAATCCTTCCGGTGTTGCGCTTACGGCCCAACACCGGTTTTTTATTTGAAAGGTGTGTTATGAATCTCACAAAAAATACGATTTCCAATCTGCTGTCTGCCGCAATATTTTGTGCAGCGATGCTCGGCAGCCATCCCGCATCCAGTGCCGCACAGGATGCATCAAAAATTTCCGCTACGCTGCCCGCAACAGATCTCGATTTAACGATCCAGTATTTCAATCGCGAACTCACCCCGGAAGGCGTGCTGCGCGTAAGCAGTTACGAGGAAAAAATGCTGCGCCGTAACGGCCATGTGTGGAGCCAGCGCGTGCTGCCCGTCAAGGTGACGGAAAATAACACCAGCCATCCCAACGGGCATAGCAGGAATATCTCATCTGATAATGCAGGCCGCCATGCCCGTTTCCCCCTCCCTAACCCTCCCCCAAAAGGAGAGGGGACAAACGAATCGCTGCGCGATTTTCCCGTTAACCACGAGCACAAGGATTTCAACTACATTGTGTTGCCGCGCCATGTCAGCTTTGACGGCAGCAAAGTCAGTGTCGAATTTATCGACGACCACGACCGTCAGGTAATCAATATTGTTCCCACCGAATATGAGAATGTAAATTTTGATGGCTCCTGGCCAAATACTTATTACCTGGTTAATCCGAAAGTTGTTGCTGCCATGCCGCTATCACAGCGCCCCTCATCAGCCGGCAATGCGCGTTGGCACGAAGTGGTGAAAAATGGATTGTTTCAGCGCGTGTTGTGGGATGAAAAATTATCCATCCCGCTGATGATTGAAACAGGGGATCTGAAGAACACCTTCCTCCAGCGCATTAATGTGTCGCCCACCGCCGGGCTGATAAAAGATTTGCCGTGGAATCATCAGCAGGGATATGCGCAAAAGGAATATTCGGATTTTCTGGATTAACTTTCGGCTTTAACTTGCAAACGCACGGTCATCACACTGGCTTCATGCTCAACGTCCCTCTCCCCCACCCCTCTCCCGCAAGCGGGAGAGGGGCTTTCAGCGGGGGCGCACAAAACTCAGGTAAAATAGCGCTACCTATTTAGCTTCCCAATTTATGCGCACTTACCTCGACCTGATGAGCCATGTCCTTGAGCATGGCAGCAAAAAATCCGACCGCACCGGCACCGGCACGGTCAGCGTATTCGGCTACCAGATGCGCTTTAATCTGGCCGAAGGCTTTCCCCTCGTCACCACCAAAAAGTGCCACTTAAAGTCCATCGTGCATGAGCTGTTGTGGTTTTTGCAGGGCGATACCAACACAAAATACCTGAAGGAAAACGGCGTCAGCATTTGGGATGAATGGGCGGACGAAAACGGCAATCTGGGGCCGGTATACGGCAAGCAGTGGCGCTCGTGGACCGCGCCGGACGGACGCGTGATAGACCAGATCTCCGAAGTGATCGCACAGATCAGGAGCAACCCGGATTCGCGCCGCCTGATTGTTTCCGCATGGAACGTGGGCGAGCTGGACAAGATGGCGCTGGCACCCTGCCACGCTTTTTTCCAGTTTTATGTCGCCGACGGCAAACTCTCCTGCCAGCTTTACCAGCGCAGCGCCGACATCTTTCTCGGCGTGCCTTTCAATATCGCCTCCTACGCACTCCTGACCCTGATGATCGCCCAGGTCTGCGGCCTCAAGCCGGGCGATTTTGTACACACGCTGGGCGATGCCCATCTATACCTCAACCATCTGGAACAAACCCGGCTGCAGCTTGCGCGTGAGCCGCGGCCCCTCCCCGCGATGCGCCTCAACCCGGCAGTGAAAGATATTTTCGCTTTTAAATTTGCGGACTTCACACTCGAGGGCTATGACCCTCATCCCGCGATCAAGGCGGCGGTAGCCGTGTAATTAAGCGGTATTTATCGCTTTAATCGTTGTATGCAATACTGCTTATCCGGTTAAATATAGCCAGTCTGAATGGGAGCAAACCTAAAACAACCCAAGTAAAGGTCATCACATCATGAACTGGATCAATAACAGCATACGCAATAAGCTTCTGTTTGTTTCAGCCAGCGGGACCGTAACCTTGCTGCTTAGTTCTTTTTTCAATACCTTCTGGATCATGCTGGTTGTCGCTGTCTTGTCCTTCCTGGCAATGTTCAGTGCGATCACCCGGAATGTCTATAATCCTGCACACCAGTTAATCACGGATATGGCCCGCCTGGCGCAGGGTAATTTCACCACACCCATTACGCTCGTGAACCGGGGTGGTATTGGAAAAATCGCCGCCAGCGCAGAATTGATGCGCAGCAATCTGGGCGATATTATTCTCAAGTTAAACCAGCTTGCCACTGAAGTCAGCACCACCGCAGGCAATCTTTCCAATACCGCACACCAGGTTGAAACGGCTACCATCCAGCAAAGCGATGCTACGGTCTCCACTTCGGCAGCGGTCGAAAAAATGGCGGTGAGCATTGCCTCTGTGGCTGAAAATACCGACAGCGTAAAGCAGCTTTCCACGGACACCATGGCGCGCTCTTCGGAAGGCAACGAAAGCCTGTCGGCCCTGATCGGCGAGATCACTGCAGTGGAATCTGCGGTGGAGGGCATCGCATCATCGGTGGGCGCATTTGTACACAGCACCGAAGCAATCACCCAGATTACGCGCCATGTCAAGGACATTGCCGAACAAACCAATCTGCTGGCGCTCAACGCGGCGATTGAGGCCGCCAGGGCCGGGGAGCAGGGACGCGGTTTTGCCGTGGTGGCGGATGAAGTGCGCAAGCTGGCCGAAAAATCCGCCGAATCCGCCAGCCAAATCGATAAAATCACCATCGCGCTGGGCGAACAATCCGTCTCGGTGGGGAAAACAGTCCTGCAGGGTCAGCAGTCTTTGCAGAGCAGTCAGGACATGCTGGAAAACGTCGCCATGGCGCTGGGGGAAGCCAACCACTCGGTGAACCAGACAACCCAGGGCGTGAATAATATTTCTCAGGCAGTAAATGAACAAAAAAATGCCAGCGAAGAAATAACGCATAACGTTGATAAAATCGCACAAATGACCCGGGAAAATCTGGACGCTATCCAGAAAAATTCGCTGGCGGCAGACCGTTTGCAACAGCTATCCTCGTCCTTGCTCGAAGTAGTGGGCAGGTTCAAAATATAACGTTCAAAATCCGGCTAACCAATCTTAAATGCAAGCACGTATTTCTATTATCGTGGCGATGGCGCTGAATCGAACCATCGGCATCAACAACACCCTGCCCTGGCGTTGCCCGGAAGACCTTAAACACTTCAAGTCGCTCACCATGGGGCACCACATGATCATGGGCCGCAAAACTTTCGACTCCATCGGCAAGCCCCTGCCGGGACGCACTAGCGTGGTGGTGACGCGCAATCCCGAACTGAAAATTGAGGGCTGTATCGTGGCACATACACTGGATGAGGCAATTGCGGCCTGTGCGGGCGATGCGGAAATTTTTATCGTCGGCGGGGCCGAGCTTTACACCCAAGCGTTGCCGCTGGTTGACACCCTCTATATCACCGAAGTCCAGCAGCAGGTAACAGGTGACGCATACTTCCCATCCTTCGACAAAAATGTATGGCAAGAAAGCGCCCGTGAAATGCGCAGCCAGCAACAACCGCAAGCAATGGCTTATCACTTCGTCACCTATCGCCGACACAACTAGATTTTTATACTACTGAGCTTTGCATAATTGCAGGAAGCGCGGCAACCGAGTGCATCGACAGGCATAACCGTGACTTCGTCCTGCCCCCGCAGGGGAGATTGACACGCGGTGGACTTATTTGGCTTAAACACCAAGGCAAGCCTAAAGTTTTCCAAACTTTGGGCGATATAAGCCCCAAGCATCATTAATTTTGATGTCCTGTAAATTTAATTCAATTTAATTGGGAGAAAAAAATGAAAACCATTATCGCAGTCCTGTTGTTGACGACAGCCATGTCCCCCGCTATGGCGGCAAAATCATATGATTCCGATATGAGAACGCCTAAAATTTATATCGGTGTGAGTGGAGGCAAGGACTCGACTGATATTCCTGCCATATCAACCTCATCGACCGCATACTCAGTCTTTGCCGGCTATGCATTCAACAACTATGTGGCCGCAGAACTTGGATACACAAGTTTTGGCAGCCTGGACCTGGGCACCCCCGACACCATGAAAAGCAGCGCTGCCAACTTGAGCGTTGTGGGTTCGCTGCCTTTGGGAAAAGCGGTTTCCCTGTTTGGCAAAGTAGGCTATGCATCCACTGTAACCGAGCTTACAGTGGGGGGCATAACCTTGCCGACTGAGAGCACCGGAAATGCAACCTACGGTGCAGGCATTCAATTCAATTTCGGCCAAAGAGTGGCCATGCGCCTGGGTTACGATAACTACAAGATCATGGTTGGCACGGTAAATTACAACTCAAACCTGGCCAGCCTGGGCTTTATGTTCAAGTTTTAGTTTTATTTGATGAAAAGAACCGGATTTCTCCGGTTCGTTCAAGTGTCCGGCCCAGTTCGCACAATTCATTTTGTGCCGACGAAGCGGGACTTCTTTCATTCTGCCCGGTACAGTTCAGTCACACCAGGCTCACCGCACGCTCCCGCTGACCCGGTTTATGCGTCGCGACGCCATCTAAATATTGAAGCTAAAGTTTTTTCCTTTTTTGACGATATAACATCCGTGGATCACAAACTGAGTTGTCCCGTGCTGTTAATATTTTTTAGGAGTCAAAAATGAAAACGATTATCGTTGCCTTATTGATGGTGTTTGCGACGTCACCTGCTCTCGCAGTAAGATTTGATAGCAGGGCGCCCAAGGGATATATCGGTTTTAGCAAGGGTCAGGATGCAACCGATCTTCCTTCCACGGCAACCGTATCAAACACCTCTAGCGCTTTTTCAGCCTTTGCCGGGTATTCCTTTAATGACTATCTCGCCGGAGAACTTGTATATACCAACTTTGGCAGCCAGGAACTGGTTTTAAACAGCACACTAAAAAGTAATGCCGGCAGCCTGATCCTTGTTGGCTCGATTCCCCTGGGCATCTATGTTTCCCTGTTTGGCAAAGTTGGCTATGCCTACACAACGACAGAGCTTTTTCTTGGAAATGTGACCTCCACCACAGCGGGGAAAAATGATGCAACCTACGGGGCGGGAATTCAATTCAACGTAGTCCGTCAACGAATCGGCATTCGTCTGGGTTATGACAACTACAAGATTTTACTCGGCACGGATACTTACAATTCGAACTATATGAGTTTGAGCCTGGTATTCAAATTCTAGTATTTTTTGGCACAGGGCCGGAGATCTCAGCATCGACATTCCTGCCGCAGTTCCGCATCAGGCGTCCGCTCAAGTTAACGGCAAACACGGCATTGCACACAGCCGTAGGATTATTGTGCTCCTCTCTCCCTCTCCCTGACCCCCTTTTGCAAACGGCTGCAGGAGCCAAAAAACGCAGCATAAATTTAATTATTAAACATATAGTTACGGCACAAACGAATTTACTGCCTGAAGCACATTTGCAACAATTTAACTACAACAATATCGTGTTGTAGACTAAATGAGACAGTCACTATACAAGTGAAAATTTATTGATATACTCATACAACTCCTGACTTTCAGAGTAGTTAGTTTGAATGTCGTTATGAAATACAAACTAATTTTTTGTGCATTATTGATCATTTATAAAGGATACTCTATATGAAAAAAATCGCTATCGCTACACTGTTGGCCGCATTCGCAGCTGTTCCTGCTGTTGCTGCTGCTGAAGCCTATATTGGCTTGAATGTTGGCTCAAACCAGCTGGACTATACCAATGTTGGTTCTTCAACTGCCTATAATATTTTGGGCGGTTATTCTTTCAATCAATATGTTGCCGCAGAACTGGCCTATACCGATCTGGGTACAGCGACAGTTAGCAATAGCAATGTAGCAGATGTCAAGGGTACACAGATGTCCCTCTCGGCTGTAGGCTCTCTGCCTCTGGGCAAGGACTTCGCACTGTTGGGCAAGCTGGGTTATGCCAGCACAAAGCTTGATGCTGGAACAAGCTCTGTAACCAAAAGTGACATAATTTACGGTGTAGGTGCCCAATACAACGTCGGCAAGAATGTTGGTCTGCGCCTGAATTACGACATCTTCACTGTGGGTGATGACGTTACTTTCCTCAAAAAATCATCTGCCATGGTTTCTCTCGGTGCGATCTACAAGTTCTAACTGTTAGTATTACAGCAATAAAAAAAACCGGACTTGTTCCGGTTTTTTTATTACTGTGATTGCGCGTGTATCCCACCTACGAGCAATTCCCCTGCCGCTGATATCACACTTTGTCACCTGACAGCCCATCAAATAAGACTTTTCCCTATAGCTTTTTCAAAAGGCCAGTATTAGCATCAAAAAGCTTCACTGGGAATTTTTAACAACTTTAAGACGGGGTACGCAAGTCTCGCTCCCCATTTATGGAGGTTATATGTCACTTGGAAAATTAGTGTTATCCGCCTTGGCAAGCTCTTTGATTTTTGGCGCGGGTCTTGTTCTCGCGGCAGATCAGGTAAAGGATCAGACTAAAGATCAAACGAAAGACCAAACGCGGGATCAGACGCAGGATCAGATTTACGGTAGCCAGTTGATGACCGAACAGGAACGGGTGGAACACCGCAACAAGATGCACAGCTTAAAAACCCAGCAGGAACGCGACGCATATCAGCTTGAACATCACAAGCGCATGCAGGAGCGCGCCAAAGCGCAGGGGATTGTGTTGCCGCCCGAACCCATGATGAAACCGGGTGGGGGTATGAGTCCAGGTAGTATGGGGCCAGGCGGTATGCCACCGGGTGGAGGCATGGGGCCAGGTGGTGGCAAGTAGCTTGCCGGAGATGATCCCTTGGATCTGGCTGGCACAAAATAATAAAGCGGATGCATGCATCCGCTTTATTTTTGTTGCAAATATTATTTTTAGAAAAAAACGTTATGCTTGCCGCACACAGTCCACATAGTAGATCTTCTCGCCATTCACTTTCTCTGCCACCAGGCCGTGAATATCGGTTTCGAAGCCGGGGAATTTCTGGTTGAATGAGCGCGCAAATTTAAGGTAATTCACGATGGTCTTGTTGAAACGCTCACCCGGAATCAGCAGCGGGATACCGGGTGGATAGGGCGTCAGCAGCACGCTGGTAATGCGCCCCTCAAGCTCATCGATAGGCACGCGGTCAATTTCACCGTGCGCCATTTTGGCGAAGGCGTCGGAGGGTTTCATCGCCGGCACCATGTCTGACAGATACATTTCGGTGGTCAGGCGCGCCACGTCGTTGGCCTTGTAGATGCCGTGTATCTGCTCGCACAAATCGCGCAAACCCATCTTTTCATAGCGAGAGTTCTTCGCGATAAATTCGGGCAGTACGCGCCACAGGGGCTGGTTCTGGTCGTAGTCGTCCTTGAACTGCTGCAGTTCTGTCACCATGGTGTTCCAGCGGCCCTTGGTAATGCCGATGGTGAACATGATAAAGAAGGAATACAGCCCGGTTTTTTCCACCACCACGCCGTGCTCGGCCAGATATTTGGTGACGATGGAGGCCGGTATGCCCGACTCCGCAATATCGCCCTCCACTTCCAGCCCCGGCGTAATGATGGTGGCCTTGATCGGATCGAGCATATTAAAGCCGGGCGCCAGATCGCCGAAACCGTGCCAGCGTTCATCGGCGTGCAGCATCCAGTCGTCGCGCGAGGCCATGCCTTCGTCGACCAGATACTCGGGCCCCCATACCTTGAACCACCAGTCAGCGCCAAACTCGGCGTCCACCTTGCGCATGGCACGGCGAAAATCCAGCGCCTCGGCGATGGATTCTTCCACCAGCGCGGTGCCGCCCGGCGGCTCCATCATCGCTGCCGCCACGTCGCAAGAGGCGATGATGGCGTACTGCGGACTGGTCGAGGTGTGCATCAAATAGGCCTCATTGAAACAATCGCGATCCAGCTTGCGCTCTTCGCTGTCCTGCACCAGGATTTGCGAAGCCTGCGACAAACCGGCCAGCAACTTGTGCGTGGACTGGGTGGAGAAAATCATCGACTCTTTGGTGCGCGCGCGATTCGGGCCTATCGCATGCATGTCCTTGTAAAACTCATGGAAGGTCGCATGCGGCAACCATGCCTCGTCGAAATGCAGGGTGTCGATTTTTCCGTCCAGCATTTCCTTGATCGTCTCGACGTTATACAGCACACCGTCGTAGGTACTTTGCGTGATGGTGAGGATGCGCGGTTTCTGCTTTTTGTTTTTGATAAACGGATTCGCGTCTATCTTGCGCTGGATGGTTTCCATCTTGAATTCGTCCAGCGCAATCGGGCCGATAATGCCGTAGTGGTTGCGCGACGGCGTCATGAACACCGGCACCGCGCCGGTCATGATAATCGCGTGCAAGATAGACTTGTGGCAATTGCGGTCCACCACCACGATATCGTCCGGTGCCACCGTGGAATGCCACACGATCTTGTTGGAGGTGGAGGTGCCGTTGGTAACAAAATACAGGTGATCCGAGCTGAAGATGCGCGCCGCATTAAGCTCGGAAGCCGCAACCGGACCTGTGTGGTCAAGCAGCTGGCCGAGTTCATCCACCGCATTGCACACGTCGGCACGCAGCATATTTTCACCAAAAAACTGGTGGAACATGCGCCCGACCGGCGATTTCAGAAACGCTACACCGCCCGAGTGGCCGGGGCAGTGCCAGGAATAGGAGCCATCCTGCGCATAACCCACCAGCGCGCGAAAAAACGGC
>Ga0315271_10000795_pt1 | contig 18264 bp, 16 predicted proteins | sample C3_top_MG_FD_204664 | JGI IMG/M metagenome (GOLD analysis project Ga0315271, IMG submission 204664) | Sediment microbial communities from Yellowstone Lake, YNP, Wyoming, USA - C3_top | ecosystem: Environmental > Aquatic > Freshwater > Lake > Sediment | place: USA: Wyoming | collected 2017-08-01
ATCAACTGCGAGCAGTCGGTCGGCAAGCTGCTGATCGCGGGCGTCGTGCCGGGCATCCTCACCGCCGTGGTCTACATGATCGGGATCTCGATCCTGATGCGCCTGCGTCCGGGACTCGCCCCGAAGACCCTGCCGCAGGTACCGCTCTCCGAGCGGCTGCGCGCCGGCCGGTGGCTGCTCTCGGTCGTTGCGCTCATCTTCATCGTGATGGGCGGCCTCTACGCCGGGCTGTTCCCGCCGTCGGCCGCCGGGGCCGCCGGCGCGTTCGGTGCCTTCGCGATCCTGCTGCTGCGCCGGCGCCGCAACCTCAAGGCGAGCGTGCTGGTGCGCGGCCTCATCGACTCGGCGTCGGTGAGCTGCGTGATCTTCCTGGTGCTGATCGGCGGCCTGATCTTCTCGCGGATGCTCGTCGCCTCCGGCGTGATCGACTCGTTCGTGGCCGAGATGACGCGCATCGCGGGCGGGCCAACCGGCTTCGTGCTGCTGGCGGCGCTCCTCTACCTCATCCTCGGCTGCTTCATCGACACGACGTCGATGATGGTCGTCACGCTGCCGTTCCTGTTCCCGGTCGTCCAGCACTTCGACATCGACCCGATCTGGTTCGGCATCCTGGTGGTCAAGCTGATCGAGATCTCGGTGATCACGCCCCCCGTGGGGATGAACCTGTTCGCGGTGATGAGCGCTGCCGATTCGGACACCAAGTTCTCCGACCTGGTGCGCGGGGTCATGCCGTTCATCGCGATGGAGATGGTGGTGCTGACCATCCTCATCGTGTTTCCGCAGATCTCGCTGTGGCTGCCGGAGAAGATGCTCGGGCGCTGAGGGATTGTCGCGGCGGGGCCGCGGCGCGCGCCGCCGCTGCGCTCAGAACTTCATGATGCCGCGCAGCACGTCGACCGGATTGACGGGCTCGCTGGGCCTCTTCGGCTCGGGCGCAGCGGTGCGCGGCGCGGTGTCCCCCGGCGCAGGGCGCGAGGATCCGCGCGACGTGCCGGCCATGTCCATCCCGAGCAGCGCGCTGGTGACCGACTTGACGCGCACCTTCGCCGCCCACTGCGGCTCCCAGGGCGTCCTGGCATCGGCGGGGCGCGGCGGATGGACGACGTTCAACTCGCTGCCGTAGGCGATCATCCGCAGCATGGCGCCTTCGCCCAGCGCGCCCTTGGGCACCGCACAGCGCGTGGTGCCCGGTTCGAGCAGCACCTTCTCCTTCAGCCAGCGGTCCACCGCGGCGTTCGTCTGGTAATCGACGAGGCCCATGCCGGTCTCGGGCACCTCGCTCGAGGTCCAGAACACCATCTCGTTGTCGCCGCGCGCGCCCATGGCCGCGATGAAATAGGCGCGCGCCGTCGGCAGCGCCTGCCATTCGAGCTGCGTGGCGCCGTCCGCGCTGCGCTGGGCAAGCTCGATCGCCGGCATGAGGTCCTGCGCCGCCGGCAGGCCGAAGCGGAAGCCCTCCGGCACGCCCTGACCCGTGAACGCGTGCTCGCCGACGAGCGAGCTGCCGTCGGGCACGAGGCGCGCATCGTCGGGGTTCGGCCACTGCGGACGGCCGACGGCGCTGTGCGCGCCGCGCTGCGTCGCGCGCCGCCCGGTGAAGAACTGCTGAAAGTCCGCGGGCGCGGCCGTCGCCATGTCGAGCACGCGCGGCTGCCCGGGGCGCACGGTTTCGCCGCAACCCCAGTAGACGTAGAGCTTGCCGCGGGGGCGTTCGTACTCCGGCGTGTGCACCGTCTCGTCGCCCGGCGGCGGCGGCGGCGTCTTCTGCTCCTTCGGCGCGACGAGCTTCAGCGGCGGTGCGAGCTGCGTGCCCGGCGGGACCGCCTGTGTCGCTTCCTGGAGGCTGGCATTGCGGCTGGTGTAGAGCGTCACGTCCAGCCACCGCCCGGCCGGCCCGACCTGGGTGTTGCCGAATGCGTTCCTGCCGCCCCCCTGCCCGCCGCCCAGCATCCCCATCGGATTGCCGCCGGCGCCTATCCCCATCCCGGGCATGCCGATGCCGGTGTAGGTGGCGACATCGATCCATGCCTGCGCCACCGGCGGCTTCACGACCTGCTGCGGCGCCTTCGCCGGCGCCTGCGCCGAGGCGGCACCTGCGGCGAAACCGGAAACGAGCGCTGCGACGAGTCTGCCATCGAACACGTTTGTTCTCCCGCGAAATGCCGGCAGGCGCAGCGCGCAGCGGCCGCGCGCCAGGCCCGACCGGCCTAGAGTCCGCTCATCGTCGCGCCGGGGAAGAACGGCAGCGAGCGGATCCGCGTGCCCGTGAGGCGCGCGTAGGCGTTCGCCAGCGCGGGCGCGATCGGCGGCACCCCGGGCTCGCCGGTTCCGGTCGGCGGCTCCGTGCTCTTGACGATCTGCACGGTGACCACCGGCATCTCGCTCAACCGCATCACCCGGTTGCGGTTGAAGTTGAGCTGGTTGGCCTTGCCCGCGGTGAACGTCGTCTGGCCCCACAGCGTCGCGTTGAGCGCGTGCAGGATGCCGCCCTGCATCTGCGCCTCGACCGAGTCGGGGTTGATGACCACCCCGCAGTCGACGACGCAGTCCACGCGATGCACCTTCAGCGTACCGGGGACCGGCTGCGAGATCTCGACGACCTCGCACACCCAGGTGCCGAACGCCTGCGAGATGGCCATGCCCCACGCGTGGCCGGCGGGCAGGGATCTGCGCCACGCCAGGGTCATCATGTCAGCCCGGTGCAGCACTTCCACCGCCCGCGCAGGCGCGTTGACCATGTGGTTGGCGCGGAACTCGAACGGGTCGGTGTTGCCGGCCGCCTTCGCGAGCTCGTCCATCATGCTCTCGACGGCGAACACGTTGATCGAGGCGCCCACCGAGCGCCAGTAGCCCACCGGAACGCCGACGCCCGGCGCCGTGAGCAGCGGAACCCACTCGACCATGGACGTGCCGAGCGCATAAGGCAGGTGGATGGCGCACTCGACGACCTGGGAGTCGACGGCGCCGACACTGCGTCCGCGCTGCCAGCTGATCGACTGCGAGACGGTCCGGTAGGAGCAGGCCTTGATCATTCCGCCCGTCGCGGGAACGGTCAGCGACGCCTTGGCGTTGATGAGCGCGAAGGGCCGGTACTGATCGTGCGCGAAATCCTCTTCGCGCCACCAGGTGAGCTTGACCGGCTTCTTCACGGCCAGCGCGACCTGCACGGCCTGCGAGATGTAATCCTGCTCGATCTTGCGGCCGAGACCCCCGCCGAGGAACGTCGTGTTCACCACCACGGCGCTCGCCGGGAGCGGCCTGAGGACAGCCGCGGCCGTCGCCGCCACCGTTCCCGCCGCCTGCGTCGGCGCCCAGATCTCGCAGCCCGACGGCGCGCCGGTGGCCGGATCGAAGGCGACCTTGACCGTGCAGTTGAGCACCTCGAAGGTTCCGTGCGCGACGTAGGGCAGCGTGTAGGTCGCGTCGACGGTCGGCGTGCCCAGCGCACCGTTGACCGTCGCGGCGATCCCCGCCGGCGGCGGGGAAGGCTCGGCGATGAGGGAGGCGCCCGTCGCCATCAGGCTCCGCGCGGTGGCGAGGATCTGCGCGCTGTCGACGTCGCTGGTCGAGGCCGGCAGCGTCCAACTGACCGTGAGCGAATTCGCGATCCTGCGCGCGAGCCAGGAATTGGTGGCCACCACCGCGACGGCGTTGTAGGTGCCGGCGACGACCTTGCCGCGGGTGTCCGACGCGGTGCAGGGCACCACGGCGACGGCCGCTGCGGGCTTTGCCGGGAAGTTCGCCGGAAGGAGCGTTCCGCCGATCGTCGGGCAATGCTTGATCGTCGCGAACACCATGTCCTTCGACCAGGTGTCGATGCCGTACTTGGCGCTGCCGTCGACCTTGGAGGGGATGTCGACGCGCGGGACCGGGCGGCCGATCAGGCGGAACTTGGCCGGGTCGGTCAGCGGGGGCTCTCCGGTCGGAAACTGCGCACTGAACAGCGCCTTGGCGGCGGCGGACGCCGCGCCGGTCGCGAGGTCGGCAAAGTGCCAGGTCGTGCCGCCGCTGAAGATCACCTGCGCGCTGGCCGCGGTGTACTTCGAGCGGTCAGTATCGCCGGTCTCGAGCATCGCGGCGGCGACGAGCAGCTCGCGCGCGGCGGCCCCCGCACGGCGCAGGTTCGCGTAGCGGCGGGCGACGCCGCTGCTGCCGCCGGTGGTGTAGGAGACATTCGCTTCCACCAGCGCCTGGCGGACCGTGATCTGGCCCCAGTCGACCATCATCTCCTCGGCGAGGATCTGGGCGAGGCCCGACATCGTCCCCTGCCCCATCTCGGCGCCGCCGAAGGCGAGGGTGACGGTCCCGTCGGTGTTGACGTGGATGAAGGCGTTGGCGAGGTCCTGCGGCGTCACCGCGGCCGCGGCGTCGCCGATGCGGCCCGCCAGCGGCAGCACGAAGGCGAGTGCCAAGCCCTTGGCGGCGAAGGTGAGGAAGCCGCGGCGCCCGATCTTCTGTCCGGCAACGGCGGTGAAAAGGGCATCGGTCGGCAATTCGTTGGGCATGTTCATCGTGGTCTTCCGGTCAGAGCGTGCTGACCGCCTCCTTGATGCGTTGGTAGGTGCCGCAGATGCAGATGTGATTCATCTCCGAGAGAATCTCGGTGCCGTGGTGCCCGGCATTCATCGCCCCGGCGCACGCCATGATCATGCCCGGCTGGCAGTAGCCGCACTGAGGAACCTGGTGATCGATCCACGCCTTCTGGGCGGGATGGCTGCGATCGGGCGAGAGCCCCTCGATGGTGACGATCTTCTTGCCGGCGGCGGACGACACGTCGAACACGCAGGAATGCTCGCGCTGGCCGTCGATCAGCACGGTGCAGGCCCCGCAGACCTCGATGCCGCAGCCGTACTTGGTCCCGGTGAGTCCCAGAACGTCGCGCAGGACCCACAGCAGCGGGGTCGCCGCATCGACATTGACGTTGTAGCTGCTGCCGTTCACGTTCAGCGAAATCATTAGCATTTCCTCCGTTGTCGCCGCCAGGCTGCGCAGCCGTTGGTTTACCCCAGCTATCCGGTATCTGCAGATCGCAATCTCTACGGGGCGGAAGCCCCAGCCGGCCACAAATTATGACAATGTCAACAAACTGCCCGGGCAGAGGCTAGCATGGAATCCTGAAAGCATCCTGAAAAAAAGGGTACTTCGCCGATACGAGGGGCCTGGCGTGCACGCGGTGCGGGGTGAGCCGCTGGGTGCGCGCTTCGGGTGACGCCAGGCGCGTGGGGCGGGCGGGCGGGACGGCGCCGCTACTGCGCGGCGGAGCGCCGCGCGAACGGCGTCGCGCCGCCCGCGCCAGCGGCATAGGTAGCGAAGGTGAGCGCCGTCCCGAGCAGCAGCGATGCCGATACGCCCGCCGCATCCGTCCAGCGGGCAGCCGCTTCGGCGCTGAATAGTTGACTGCACAGCAGCAGCAGGTCGTCGCTGCGCCAGCGCGAGGGCGCGTCCGGCAACCACCCGGCGGCCGCGCGGCTGACCATGATGGAACCGAGCTCGTAGTAGTCCCCGGTCAGCGAAACAAACGGCGCCGATGCCCAAGGCACCGCCGCGCCGAAGAGAAAGGCGTGCGATCGCCGCGCCCGGATCACCGCACGCAAGGCGAGCACGCCGGGAAACACCGTCAGCGTGAACGGAAAGAACACCGTGACCAGGTAGACGAAGTCGCTGGCGTGCGTGTCGAAACCGCTCAGCCTCCCGGCGTAGTTCGAGCCGGAAGACACGTAGGGAAACACCCGCGCGAGCCATGCCGCCCCGTAGACCCCGTCGATCTCCAGGCGGGTCACGGTCCCTCCCGCCAGCAGGCAGCCCCACGCATGCATCAGCTCGTGCACGGGTACGTAGACCCACCATGACGCCAGCACGCCAACGAGCACCCTGGCCATGCCGCGGCTGCCCTCGGCCGCGACGACACGTTCCATTGCGAGCATCGCATCGCGCCAGGGCGCCAGAAAGAAATCCTTCAAGCGCATGCGGGCCTGCGCGTGTCCGTGTCAATCCTTCCTGAGAAACGCCGGCAGGCGCAGCCCGTCGCGCACCGCCTGGTCCATCTCGGCTTCGGCCTTGCGTATCGCCGGCAGGCGCGCGATCACCTCGTCGAGGCGCGCCTGCGGGACGACCACCACGCCGTCCTGGTCGGCGACGATGACATCGCCGCTCGCGACCGGATGGCCCGCGATGGTGACGGGAAAGCCCACGGTGCCGGGACCGCTCCTTGCCGGCGAATTGGGCGTGACGCCGATGCAGTAGCAGGGCAAGCCGACCATCCGGATTCCCGGCAGGTCGCGCACGCAGCCGTCGGTGACGAAGCCCACCGCGCCGCAGTTGCGCGCCATGCCGAGCACGAGGTCGCCGGTCACCGCACAGCCTGCGTAGGCGCCGGTGGCGGCGACGAGCACGTCCCCGGGCTGCACCCACTCGAGCGCGGCGACCAGCGCGAGGTTGTCCGCGGGACCGGCGTCGCAGGTCAGCGCCACGCCGCAGCAGGATGCCTGCAGGGCGATCGCGGGCTTGATCCGGTAGTCGAGCGCGCCGCTTCCGCCCAGCGCATCGACAAGGAATCCCGTCGGCGTGCCGCGCAGCGCCTCGACCTGCGCGGCGGAAGGCCGGACAACCTCCCGTTGCTGGATGCTTGGCGCTTCGTCGATCATTGTCATATTCTCCGGGAAAGAAAGGCCATGGTAGCGATCCGCGCTCCACGCGTCCACGGCAATGCACGGATCAATGGTGTTCGTTCTTCCCGACCCGGGAGCGCCCGATGTCCGCAGATTCGCTTGCCCGGCGCTACCCCAGCGTTCGCCTGATGCGCGAGGCGGCGCGGGCGCGCCTGCCGAAACCGGTGTTCGATTTCGCCGACGGCGGCGCCGAGGACGAGGTGACGCTGCGGCGCAACGAGGACGCGTTCCGGCGCTGGAGTTTCCTGCCGCGGCCGCTCGAAGGCGCGGCGACGCGCGATCAGTCGGTGGCACTGTTCGGCCAGTCGCTGTCGTCGCCCGTGCTCATCGGGCCGACCGGACTCGCCGGCCTCTTCTGGCCGCGCGGCGAAGTCGCGGCGGCGCAGGCGGCCGCCGCCGCGTCCACCGTGTATTGCCTGAGCCACGGCTCGGTGTGCTCGATCGAGGACCTGGCCGCGCAGCATCGCGGGCTGCGCTGGATGCAGGTGTTCATCTATCGCGATCGCGGCTTCACGCGCGAACTGACGCAGCGCGCACGCGACGCCGGCTGCCAGGCGCTGGTCCTGACCGTCGACAACCAGCTGCTGGGCAAGCGCGAGCGCGATCTCGCCAACGGCTTCACGATTCCGCCGCGCTTCTCGGGGCGGCAGTGGCTCGCCATGGCCGCGAAGTGGCGATGGGCGCTGGCGATGCGCCACGAGCTCCCGACGCTGACCTTCGGCAACTACGTGCGCCCCGGGTCGAGCGAGTCGCTGGCGACCCTCGCCGGGCGCATGAGTTCGTTGCTCGATCCGGCGATGCACTGGGACGACGTCGCGCAATTGCGCGCGCAGTGGCAAGGGCCGTTGCTGCTCAAGGGCATCCTGCATCCCGCGGACGCGCAGCGCGCGGTGGCGCTCGGTGTCGACGGGCTCATCGTCTCCAACCACGGCGGCCGCCAGCTCGACGGCGCCGCGAGCGCGCTGGAGGCGCTCCCCGCGATCGTCGCCGCCGTCGAGGATCGCGTCCCGGTGCTGATCGACGGCGGGATCCGGCGCGGCGCGGATGTCGTCAAGGCGATCGCGCTCGGCGCGCGCGCCGTGCTGATCGCGCGCCCCCAACTGTGGGGCCTCGCGGTCGCGGGTGAAGCCGGCGTCGCGCACGTGCTCGCGATCTACCGCTCCGAAATCGACCGGGTCATGGGTCTCGTCGGGGCGCGCAACCTCGACGCGCTGAGGCGGCTCGATCTGCTGGTCCCGCGCGACGCTTGACCGGCACATCGGGTGGAGTCCGCGCGGCGGACCTCCGGCTCGTCGGATCTCCCGCGACCGGCCGGAACCCGCCGGTCAGGTTTCCGGCGAGCGCCGAGCGCCCCCGGCGAGCGCCGCGGAGGCCCGGCCCGCGATCCAGCCCAGCGCGATCGCGCTCAGCAATCCGTTGCCGGAGAGGTAGCCGGAGACGTCCGCTCCGGACAGTCCGCGTGCGGCGCCCCCGCCCGCGAAGAGATTGGGCAGGTGCGCGCCCCGCGCATCGCACACCCGCGCGGTCTCGTCGACGACCAGCCCCCCCTGCGTGTGGAACAGCGCGCCCGTGACCTTCACCGCGCGATACGGTGGTCGCAACGCCGGCCTGGCGGCGAAGTCGCGCGCGAAGGGATCGCGTGCCCTGCCGGCGGCGAACTGCCCGATCCGATCGATGGTGGCCTTCAGGCCCTCGCCCGGCAACCCGGTCTGCGACGCCAGCGATTCGAGCGTCGGAGCCGACTTGATCGCCCCTGCCGCCGCCGCCGCGCGGTAATCGGGAAATTCCATGCCGAGGCCGTGCAGCCGCTCGTCGAAGATGTTCCAGGCAAACCTTCCCGGCTGCGCGAGCACGCGCACGCACTGTTCCGAGTAGCCGTCGTGCTCGTTGGAAAAGCGCTCGCCCGACGCATTCACCTGGATGCCGCCCTCCATCATCAGCGCCCAGGTGACGAGCACGCCATGCGGGGTCGCGACCGAGCCGTGGCCCTGGTAGCCGGTCATGTCCGCAACCGCCGCGCCGAGTTGCCGGCCCCACACGATGGCGTCACCCCGGTTGCCGGCATGACCGAAGTAGTCGACCCCCGCGAGCTCCGGAATCTGCTCGCGCACCATCGTGGGATTGCCGCCGAAACCGGAACACGCCAGCACCAGCGCGTCGCAGCCGACCTCCTCGATCGCGCCGCCGCGGCGCGCGAACGATACGCCGCGCACGCGCCGACCCGTGTCGGCGTGCAGCGTCGTCACTCGCGCCTCGCACAGGATGTCGATGCCGGCGCGCTCGCACGCCGCGGCGAGCGCGGTCACGAGGCCACGGCCGGTCTTGTCCGGCACCGCATGCATGCGCAGCGCCGAGTGGCCGGGATAGAGGAAGCCGTCGAGCAGCACGAAGGGGATCCCGCAACAGTCGGCCAGCCACTCGATGGCCGGGCCCGCGGTGGCACAGAGCGTCTCGGCCATGCGCTGGTCGGTTTGACCATGGTTCTTGCGCAGGATATCCGCCGCGAACTGCGCGGGAGAGTCGGCGACGCCGGCGTCGCGCTGGAACCGCGTGCCGGCCGCGGGAATGAATCCGGACGACAGCGCCGTCGATCCGGCGGGCGCGCGGTCGCGCTCGAGCACCAGCACCTCGGCACCGGCCTCCCTGGCGGCGAGCGCGGCAACGAGGCCGCACGCGCCGGCGCCGACGATCACTACCGGAACGCAGGCGTCGAAATGTCTTCGGCGTTCGATGACGACGGACATCGTGGGCGGCGCTCCAGCGCGTCGGGCTCCGAGTCGCAACAGAGGGTCGAGGTGTCGGGATCGGGGTCCGGGATCGGGGTCGGAGTCGGAGTCGTAACCCCGGAGTCGTAACGGCGGAGTCGTTACCGCGATGGCGCTCCGGCACGCAGGTCGCGGCCGGGATCGCCCTCCGCCGCCCGCGGCCTACGCAGCCGGCGTCGGCCGCCGCAGGTATTGTCCGCGCGCGGGTCCGACGATCTCCCCGTTGTGGAAGATCCGCTTCCCGCGCAGGAACGTGCTCCTGACCCGCCCGGTCAGCTCCTGTCCCTCGAACGGCGTGTAGCCCTGCTGCGATTCGGACGCGGCGGCGCGGACGACGAATGTCTCCTGCGGATCGACGAGCACCAAGTCGGCATCGAACCCGATCGCGACGTCGCCCTTGTTGCGCAGCCCGTAGCGCTGCGCCGGGTTCCAGCTCAGCAGCTCCGCCATGTGGTTGTAGGACATGCCCCGCTTCGAACCCTCGCTCAGCACGCCGGAGAGCAGGTACTCCGTGCCGCCGAATCCGGATTTCGCGAGCCAGATGTTGGTCGGGTCGCCCGCCGCCCACTTCTGCTCGGCGGAGCAGCACGCGTGGTCGCTGACGATCCAGTCGACGTCGCGGTTGAGCACCGCTTCCCACAGCGCCTCGACGTCCGCGCGCGGGCGGATCGGCGGGTTGACCTTGGCGTGGACGCCGCATGCGCTGTGGACGTCGAGCAGCAGGTGCCCCACGGTCACTTCGCGCCGGAAACTGATGTGCGGGAAGACGTCGCGCATCATGAGCGCGGCCTCGATCGCCTTGCGCGACGACAGGTGCAGCAGGTTGATGTTGAGGCAGTTCGTCTCGTGCGCGAGATAGGCGGCGATCCAGATCGCGAGCCCCTCCGAATGCGGCGGCCGCGCGGCACTGTAGGCTTCGAGCCCGGTGAGCCTGCCTTCCTTCTCCACGAGCTTCGTGTAGGCGGTGAGAATCTCCGCCAGTTCGCAGTGCAGGCTGACGCTGATGTAGGGCGCCAGCTGCGGATGGGCATCCATCATCCGCCGCGCGCCGCGCATGACGAACTCGAAGTGCGCGATGTCGTAGCGCTCGTCGGCGCCGATCATCAGGAACTCGTTCTGGCTCGACGATTTCCCATGGAGCCCGTAGCCGCCGTAGAACATGAAGATCTTGAACGACGGCACGCCGAACTCGGTTGCCAGCGCGTCCATCTCGTCGATGTGGCTCGCTTCGATCGGCGCCACGTGATAGCCGTAATCGACCCAGAAGTTGCCGGCGGACAGCCGCAATGCCTCGGGCATGAAATCGCGGTAAGGCCCGCCGCGGTTGAGGTAGTACTGGCCCGTGCGCGTGTAGGTGAGGCTCGACGTGACGCCGCCCATCGCCGCGGCCTTGCTCTCGGTGACGGCGTCCTGCGCCAGCGGCTGGTAGATGCCGATGTGCATGTGCGCATCCACGCATCCCGGGAACGCGAGCAGGTTGCGGCCGTCGACGGCCTCGTTCGCATCCTCGGGCCGGATGTCGGGCGCGAGGCGGGCGAATTTCCCGTCCTTGATGCCGATGTCCAGCAAGTCCACGGACGTGCGGTTCGGGCGGACGACCCGGACGTTCCTGATGACGGTGTCGAGCGGTCGGTTCATCGCTGTGTTCCTCGTGCGGAGCCCTGGACGTCGGCCCATTATCCCAAACCGCCGCCGGGGTCGCTCGTCCGTGCGCGGGAATCCGCGTCCGCCGCGCGGCGGGGTGCCCATCACGAGCCGGCGCGGATCGGCGGAAACTGCACGGTCACGCACAGGCCGCGTCCGCCCGGCGCCGTATCGAACGAGACGCTCGCGCCGCACAGGCCCGCGATGCGCCGCACGATGGACAGGCCAAGGCCGCTGCCCTGCTGGCCCGTGCCTTCGCGGCGGAAGAAGCGCTCGCCGAGACGCGCGCGCTCCTCGGGCGGGATTCCCGGCCCGTCGTCGATGACCCGGCACGTGGGACGGTCGCCGCCCGCGACCTCGATGCGGATCTCATGACCTGCACCGCCCGCATAGCGCACCGCGTTGTCGACCAGGTTGCGCAGCAGGATCCGCAACAGCGACGGCTCGACGGCGATGGCGGCTGAGGCGGGTGCATCGACCGACAGCTCGAGCCCGCGTTCCAGCGCCGCCTGCGCGTGCGTCGCCGCGACCTCGCGGGCCATGGCCGCCAGATCCACGGTGACCTCGGGACTCGGCGCCCGCGTCGGATCCAGCCGCGCCAGCGTCAGCAGCTGCTCGACCAGATGGGCCGCGCGGTCGCAACCCGTGAGGACGCCCTCGAGCGCGTGCCGCTGCACCTGCGTGTCATCCGCGGCGAGGGCGACCTCGGCCTGCGCGCGCAGCGCCGCGATCGGCGTGCGCAATTCGTGCGCGGCATCGGCGGTGAAACGGCGCTCGTGCTCCATCGACGCCCGCACCCGCGCGAACAGCGCATTGAGGCTCCCGACGAGCGGCGCCACCTCGCGCGGGGCCGACCCTGCGTCGAGCGGCGCGAGGTTCGCCGGATCGCGCCGCGCCACCGCCCGGCTGACCGCGCCCAGCGGAGCGAGGCCGAGCGTCACCGCGATCCAGAGCAGCACCCCGAGCACCGGCAGCGCTACGACAAGCGGCGCCGCGAGCCCGCGCGCGACCGCGACGGCGACCGCGTCGCGCGCGCCGCGCTCCTCGGCGACCTGAACCAGGATGTCGTGGCGCCGGTCGTAGCTGGAGAAGACCCGCCAGCCCCGGCCGCCGATCTCGACATCGTCGAAGCCTTCGCTGCGCGGCGAGAAGCGCCGGTCGGGCGCATTCGCCGAATGCACGCGCAGGGTCTCGCCGCGGTCCCAGATCTGGAACGCGACGCGGCGCGCATAACGGTGCAGCTGCGGCGCGTGCTCGAGATCGAGCTCGCCCAGGTCTTCGCCGGCCTGCGCGACAAGCAGCGCGGCCGACTGCGCGAGATAGCCGTCGAGGAGCTCGTCGGTTTCGTGCCGCGCGTCGCGGTACGCAAACACCGCCGCGCCGATCCACGCGATCGTGACGCCGGCGAGCGCCAGTGCCAGCAGGCGGTTGCGCAGCGACCGCGCCGCGGAGCGTTCAGCCACGGGCGTCCTTCGCGACGAGGTAGCCCACCCCGCGCACCGTCCGGATCACGTCGGCGCCGAGCTTGCGCCGCAGGTGATGCACGTGCACCTCGACGGCGTTGCTGCCGACTTCCTCGCCCCAAGCGTAGAGACGTTCCTCGAGCTGTTCGCGCGACAGCGCCCGCCCCGCATTGCGCAGCAGCTCGTGCAGCAGCGCGAACTCGCGCGGCTGCAGCGCAACCGGCGCGCCGGCGAGCGTGACCTCGCGGCTGGCGGGGTCGAGCTCGACGTCGCCGCAACGCAGTCTGGGGGAGGCTTCCCCGCTGCTGCGGCGGACCAGCGCGCGCAGCCGCGCGGCGACTTCCTTGAGGTCGGCCGGCTTGACGAGATAGTCGTCGGCGCCGCCGTCGAGCCCACGGATGCGCTCGTCCACGCCGTCGCGCGCCGTCAGGATGAGCACGGGAAGGCGCGCGTCCCTGGCCCGCAGGCGAGCGAGGATTTCGTTTCCCGAACGCCGGGGAAGGCCGAGGTCGAGCACCAGCGCCGCGTAGGCGACGCTTGCGAGCGCATGCTCGGCCGCGATGCCGTCGCGTGCCCAGTCGACCTCGAAGCCGGCCTGGCGCAGGCCAGCCTGCAGTCCGTCGCCCAGCAGCGGGTCATCTTCGGCGAGGAGGATGCGCATCGTCGGTCCGGGAATCGTGTCGATCGACAGCATGCACGCCGGCGTGCGCGGGCGAGGTGACGCTGATCAACGTCTGTTGCAGTTGCAGGCCCGGCGTGGGGACGAGGCCCGTCCACAGCCCCACCACCGCGACGATCAGCGCGGCGGCGACCAGCCGCCGGGGTTGGGCGATGCCCGCGGGCCGCCCGCCCCGCTTGCGCCCCGTCAGCATCGCCGCCGGCAGGTTTTCGCGGTGCGCGAGACTGCCCACGAAAACCCCCGCGATGTGGACGACGACCACCGCGAGCATCGCATTGGCAAAGCCCTCGTGCAGATCGCCGAGCCATTTGCCGCCACCGTCCGCGAACGCGGCGAGACCGGTGAGGGCGGTTCCGGCGGCGAGCGCCAGCAGCGCGTAGATGGCGAGACTGCCCGCGGGATTGTGCCCGACATGATGCTCGGGCCGCCGCGAGAGGAGCGAGCGCAGGTACGCGAACGCGCGCTGCGGCGAGAGCGGCAGCGCGCTGAACCGGGCGTAGCGCGTGCCGAACACGCCCCACAGGAGGCGGAACGCGACCATCGCCAGCGCCGTATAGCCCAGCACGGCGTGCACGTCGCGCCAGCGCTCGGAGTCGGCGGTCAAGAAGGCGCCGACGAACGAGCCGGCGAGCAGCCAGTGGAAAACGCGCAGCGGAAGGTCCCAGACGAGAACCGTCCCGCGAGTCGAATCGTCGTGCATGGTCGCTCCTTTCATCCGCGCGGAATCGTGACCGCGTGCTCGTTGAAGTCGCCGGACGTCGCGCCGGGATGGCAGGCCGCGCAGTTCGCGGCCGTCTTCACCTTCGGCGAGCCGAGGACGGCCGCGGAGAGCTGGCCGTGCTCGTGCCGGAACCAGCGCGTGGTCGTGATGCGGGGCGCCGCATCGGAGGCCCCTTCGCCGCGGCCCGCGTTGCCGGCCAGGAACGCTTCGATCTCGGCCGCAGCCTTCGCGTCGATGGCGGCATCCGCGCCGAAGTGGCGAGCGAGCGACCCCATCAGCCGGCGCCAGTCCGCGGCCGGCAGCAGCGCGGGCGGGTACGCCACGTGGCAGCTCCCGCACTCGGCGCGCCAGGTGGCGTTGTCGGCGGCGAGGTTCCGCGACCCGGCCTGGGCGTCGATGGCGAGCAGCGACAGGGCGAGCAGCGAAGAGGTGATCCACACGACGAGGTCGAAAAGCCGGCGCTTGCGGTCGATGTTCATCATGGGCTCCATCAGTTCAGGGAACGCAGGAACGCGAGGACGTCGCCCTTCTCCTGCGCGGTGCAGGCGCGGCCGAGCACGTCGGCGCAGTTGCGCTTGAACCATTTCTCGACCTTCGCGGCATCGCTGAAGCGCCCGGGGTTGACGGCGGGCGCGAGCGGCTGGATGACGTTCCCCGTCTTCGCATGGCGGCCCTGGACCACCGGCTTCGCCGTATGGCAGGTCGAGCAGCTCCAGTCGTTGCCGTGAGTCGAGCGGAAGAACTCGGCGCCGCGGCTGGCCGAGAACCCGGCAAAGGCGGGCGTCTCCTTGCGGGCGATCGCCTCGTATCCGGTCTGCAACTCTCCGGGCGTCGCGGCGGCGGCCGCCGCGGCCGCCAGGATGCCGGCAACGGCAAGGAGCGAAAGCGGGCGCGAAACAGCAGGGGGCATGGCGGCGTCTCCTCGTGTGATCGATGCATCACACGTTACGCAGCCGACCTTAAGGGGCGCTTAAGGCTGCGTGGACGGACCCGTCAGATGCCGAGATAGGCCCGCTTGAGATCGTCGTTGGCGAGCAGCGCGCCCGGCGTGCCGCTGAAGACGATGGCGCCGTTTTCGAGCACGAACGCCCGGCCCGCGACCTCGAGGGACTGCCCGACGTTCTGCTCGACGAGCAGGATCGTGAGGCCCTCGTCGTTAAGGCGCTTGATGAGCGCGAACATCTCCTCCACCAGCAGCGGCGAGAGGCCGAGCGAAGGCTCGTCCAGGATCAGCAGGCGCGGCTCGCTCATGAGCCCGCGGCCGATCGCGAGCATCTGCTGCTCGCCGCCGGAGAGCGTGCCGGCGCGTTGGGTGCGCCGATCCAGCAGGCGCGGGAAGATTTCGAACACGCGCCCGAGATTGCGTTTCCGGCCAGCGCGCCCGCGGCGGTAACTGCCGAGCTCGATGTTCTCCTGCACGGTCAGATCGGGAAAGATGCGCCGGCCTTCCGGCACCTGGATCAATCCGGCGGCGACGATGTCCGCATAAGGGGCGCGCGTGATGTCGCGGCCGTCGAAGCGCACGCGGCCGCCGAATGCGGGAATGATGCCGCAGAGCGTGTTGTTGAGCGTGGACTTGCCGGCGCCGTTGGAGCCCAGCACGGCCACGATCTCGCCGCCGCCGATTCCCAGCGTGATGCCGCGCAGCACCTCGACCGGGCCATAGCCGCCACGAAGATCATCGACCTGCAGCAGAAGGTCCGCGCTCATGGGCCTCGCCCGAGGAGGACGCGTGCCACGGCCCCCGGCGCGGGAGCCTCGAAGCCGACGCCGCCGAACTCGCCGGCCCGCCGCCTCATGTGCGCACCCGCCGCAGGCGCTCCGCCGTCCCGCGGCCCAGGTACGCTTCGATCACCTGCGGATCGTTGCCGATCGCAGCCGGGGCGCCTTCGGCGATCAGGCGGCCCTGATTGAGCACCCACGTATGCTCCGACAGGTCCATCACGGCCTGCATCACGTGCTCGATCATCAGCACGGTGACGCCGCCGCGCCCGCCCTCGCCATCCCGTAGCGCCCGGATCACCGGCAGCATCTCGGCGATCTCCTGCGGATTGAGGCCGGCGAGCACCTCGTCGAGCAGCAGCAGCTTCGGCTCGGTCGCGAGCGCGCGCGCAAGTTCGAGCCGCTTGCGTCCAGCGATGGTGAGACTCGAGGCCAGCTTGTCGAGTTGCCCGGCGAGCCCGACGCGGCGGGCGACGGCCTCGGCGCGCGCCAGCGCCTCCCGGGGACTGCGGTGACGCAGATAGGCGCCGACGGCGATATTCTCGCGCACGGTCTGCGCGGCGAACGGCTGCACGATCTGGAACGTGCGCACCATGCCGCGCCGGCAGATGACGTGCGGCGGCAGTCCGGTGATGTCTTCGCCGCAGAAGATGACCCGCCCGCGCTCCGGCACCAGAAAACCGGAGATCAGCGCGAACAGCGTCGACTTGCCGGCGCCGTTGGGTCCGATCAGCGACGCGATCACGCCCTCGTCGAGGCGCAGGCTCACGCCGTCGAGCGCCTTCACGCCGCCGAAGCCGATCGACAGGTCCCGCACGTCAAGCACGATCGCCCCGCCGTCGCCCTCGTGCCTCGGCAACGCCCGCGAGCAGCCCCATGATTCCACGCGGCAGGAAGGTCACCATCAGCACCAGCACCAGCCCGTAGACCAGCAGGCTGATCCCGGGAACGTCGCCCATGAACGTGCGCGTCAGTTCGGCGAGCAGATGCAGCGCGGCGGCCCCCAGCAGCGGCCCGAACAGCGTGCCGATGCCGCCGACGATGGGCACGAGCAGCGCCTCGACGGAAACGCCCGGGCCGTACGCCAGGTGGGGATCGATATAGTGGAAGTACTGGACATAGAACACGCCGCCGGCCGCCATCAGCGCGCCGGAGATCATGATGGCGCCGAGTTTCACGCGGAACACGTCGATGCCGAGCGCCGCCGCCGATGCCTCGTTGTCGCGCACGGCCTGCAGCCATGCGCCGTAGCGCGAGCGCTGCAGCCACCACGCGACGAGGCAGGCCGCCAGCGTGAGGCCGAGGATGACGTGGAGGAACCCGGCCCGCGAGGCAAACTGGAACCTGGCCGCCGACTCCGCCAGCGGAATCATCAGGCCGACGCCCGCGCCGGTGAACTGGAACGTGTTCGACAGGATGCGGAAGACCTCGGCGAAGGCCAGCGTCACGAGAGCGAAGTACGAGCCGCGCAGCCCGTAGCGGAACGAAAGCACGCCGATGAACGCCCCGACGACGGCGCCGAGGGCGATCGCCGCGGGGAGCGCCAGCCACGCGTTCCAGCCGAATCTCACCTGCAGCACCGCCGCCGCGTAGGCGCCGGTGCCGAAGAACACCGCGTGCCCGAAGGAGAACTGGCCGCCGAAGCCCCCGAGGATGTTCCACGCCTGGCCGAGGAGCGCCGCGTAAAGCGTCATGATCACGGCGTTGAGCGCAAACCCGGAGGACACGAACAGCGGGAGCGCGGCGACCGCCGCGCCGAACGCCGCGATCAGCGCGAGCTCACGCACGGGCGCCGAAGAGGCCCTGCGGCCGGAACAGGAGGACGACGATGAAGATCAGGAAGATGCCGATCTGGCCCAGCGATTCACCCAGCCACAGGCCGCCGACGGCCTCGACCACGCCGATGACGAAGCCGCCGAGGAGCGCGCCGGGGAAGCTGCCCATGCCGCCCAGCACCACGATCGTGAACGCGATCAGCACGAAGCCGCTGCCGACCTGCGGGTTGACGTAATAGGCCGGCAGCAGGAAGCACGCGGCGGCGCCGAGGCACGCGAGCCCGATGCCGAAGGAGAGCGCGAACACGTGGTCGACGTCGATGCCCACGAGCTTCGCGCCGTGCCGCTCGCGGGCGATGGCGCGGATCGCCCGGCCGAGATCGGTCTTCGCGACGAGCAGCAGCAGCAGCGCGCCGACGGCCAGCGCTCCACCGAAGGCCACCACCTTGGGCACCGCGATCATCGCGCCGAGGATGTCGACGGTGGCGAACGTGTACGGCGTGTCGATGGTACGCGTGTCCGAATGCCACAGGAACAGCGCGAGGTTCTCCAGCACGATGGCGAGACCGAGCGTGACCAGCAGGATGTTCTCGTCCTTGCCGTGGCTCGCGCGCCCGATGACGAAGCGCTGCAGGCCGTAGCCCAGCGCGAACATCGCCGGCACCATCACCGGCAATGCCGCGTAGGGGTCGATGCCCAGCTTCTGGTGCAGGAAGAACACGCCGTAGAGCGCCAACATCAGCAGCGCGCCGTGGGCGAAATTGATGATGTGCAGCACGCCGTAGATCAGCGTCAGCCCGAGCGCGATCAGCGCATAGACGGCGCCG
>Ga0315271_10000796_pt1 | contig 18256 bp, 15 predicted proteins | sample C3_top_MG_FD_204664 | JGI IMG/M metagenome (GOLD analysis project Ga0315271, IMG submission 204664) | Sediment microbial communities from Yellowstone Lake, YNP, Wyoming, USA - C3_top | ecosystem: Environmental > Aquatic > Freshwater > Lake > Sediment | place: USA: Wyoming | collected 2017-08-01
CGTACCATGAAAAGAAGTTAGGATGTACTAACTTAAATATCAAGCGCCCATGCCCCGATTGCTTCCGCTCGCCCTGCTGCTCGTCGCCACCGCCCTGCGCGCCCAGCAGGACGACTCGCTGCGCACGGCCCGGCCGGAACGGCCCACCGTGGCCACGCACGCCTTTGCGGTCGCACGCGGCTACCTGGAGTTCGAGGGGGGCGCGGCCCGCCTGACACAGGGCGGCGAACTCGACGGCGCAGTCATCCTGACGTCAAAGCTCGGCGTCGCCGAGCACGTGCAGCTCACGCTCACGACGGCCATCACCCACGCATCGCCGGGAGTGACGGCCGCCGACCCGGTGTATGCGGGCTTCAAGTGGCAGTTGACCCCGGCACGCGACGGGCGGCCCACGTTTGCGGTGCAGCCGGGCATCACCTTCTCCAACGGGCCGCGGCGCGACAAGAATGCCGCGCTCTCGCTGATGGCCATCCTGAGCCACAACCTGGGACCGGTGGCGATGGACCTGAACGTCGCGGCCACCCGGCTGAACGACGCGGAGAGCTCCATACCATATCTGTGGGCAGCGTCGTTCGGCGGCGCGGTCCGCGGCCCGCTCGCCTGGGGACTCGAGTTCGCAGGCGTGGGCCAGCGCGGCGACACGCCGCCGGTGCAGATGCTCGGCTACCTGGGCTACGCCGTGCGGCCCTGGTTTGTACTCGACGCCGGCTGGTCGTCACCGCCGCACGGTGCGGGTGCGCAAACGGTGTTTGCCGGTGCGACGTACAACGTCGGGCGCGTGCTGCCGCGATAGGCAAATTGGCCGGCGGCGCGCCGATGGGATAATCTGGGGGATCGTCGTTTCCCGAGCCGAGGTTCACATGCGCTTCACCAAGTTCGTCGCGGCCCTGTTCGCGCTGGCCACCATCACGCTGGGCGCCCAGCAGCCGGCGGCCGCCAGCGGCGCGCAGCATCCGCTGACGCTCACCGAGCTGCTGACGTGGAAGTCCATTCGCACGCCGCAGGTCTCCAATGACGGCAAGTGGTTTGCCTTCGTGCTGGCCCCCAACGAGGGCGATGCCGACGTGGTGTTCCGCGCCTCGGCGGCCGGCGCCAAGGAGCTGAAGTTCGCCATCGGCGAGGCGCCCGCGGGCGGCGGTGGACAATTCGCGCAGGCGGCAGCGTCGAACCTCGCCATCGCGGGCAACGGCAAGTGGGGCGCGTTCACCGTCTTCCCCAAGTCGGCCGACGCCAAGCGGGCGCGCCGCGACCGGCGCACGCTGGGCAACAAGCTGTCGGTGGTTGAACTCGCCACCGGCACCAAGCGCGACTTCGATCGCGTGCGCGCGTTCCGTTTTGCGGGCGACAAGTCCGATTGGCTGGCGGTGCACCATGCGGCGCCCGATGCGGCGCCGTCGGGCCCCGGCGCGGCGGCGGCACCATCCGCACCGGCGAGTGGCGGCACAGTACTGGAACTGGTGAACCTCGCCGGGGGTCCGCCGAGTGCCATTGCCGGCGTGGGTGAGTTCGCGTTTGACGAGTCCGGCCGGTGGATTGCGTACACCACCGATGCGCGCGACCTCATTGGCAACTCGGTGCAGGTCCGTGAACTCGCCACCGGCATCACGCGGTCACTCGATGCACAGAAGGCGAGCTATCGCCGACTGGCGTTCATTGATTCGGGCGATGCATTGTCGGCGCTGCGCTCCACGGTGGACAGCGCGTCGAACGATACGAGCTTTGCGGTGATCGGCTGGACCAAGCTGGCATCGGCGGCGCCCGCGATGGTTGAGGTGACGGCCAAGTCGGCGGGCATTGATGGCGGCCTGGTGGTCAGCGGCGATCGCACGCCGCGCTGGGGCGAGACGCAGGGCGTGCTGTACTTCGGGCTGCGCGAGCCGCGTCCGCCGCGTCCGCGCGAGGCGGGTTCATTTACGCCGCCGAGTCCGGGGGGCGTGGCGCCCGGCGCGGGCAACACCGGGCAGGTGGCCGCCGCGCCGCAGACCGACGAGGACACGCCGTCGCTGATCCTGTGGCACTGGAAGGACCCGCGCCTGCAGGCGCAGCAGCAGGTGCAGGAGGCGCAGGACAAGAGCTACAGCTACCTGGCCGCGTACAATGTCGGGAGCAGCAAGGTAGTGCGGCTGGCCGACGTGAAGATGCGTGACGTGGCCACGTCGAGCCGCGACCACTGGGCGCTGGGCGTGGACATCACACCGTATGAGCGGCAGGCGAGCATAGACGGCCGGGCGTTCCGCGACGTGTACGCCATTGACATCACCACGGGCGCCCGCAAGCCGGTCGCGACCAAGCTGCGCGGCGGCGGATTTGGCGCCGCCGGCATCTTCTCGCCCGACGGCGAACGCGTGGCCTATTACGACGACGGCGACTACAAGGCGTATGAGTTCGCCACCGGGACCACGCGCACGCTCACCACGGGCGTGGACGCCAAGTTCTGGGACGACGAGGACGACCACAACACCATCAAGCCGCCGGCCGCCCCGCCGGTGGGCTGGAGCAAGGACGGCGGCGCGCTGCTGGTGCGCGACAACTGGGACATCTGGAAGCTGCCGCTGAAGGGCGCGGCGCAGAACATCACGGCCAACGGCCGGAAGGACCGCATCCGGTACGAGGCGCGCGTGGGCGTGCCGTATCGCGAGCGCGGCGTGGACCTGATGAAGCCGATGTGGGTGGAGACGTACGGCGAGTGGACAAAGAAGGAAGGGCTCTCGCGCGTGGACGGCGTGAAGGGCGGCTCGGCGGTGGTGAGCTGGGAAGAGGCCAAGGTGGACTACCGCAAGGCGCGCGACGCCGACGCGTGGTTCTACACGCGGCAGACGGTGCAGAAGTACCCCGACTGGTACGCGGCGGACGCCGGACTGGTGAACGAGCGCCGGCTCACCGAGGCCAACCCGCAGCAGAAGGACGTGGCGTGGTCCAGCGGCTCGCGCCTCATCACGTACGTGTGCGACAAGGGCGACACGGTGCAGGCCGCGCTCTTCTTGCCGGCCAACTACGAGCCGGGCAAGAAGTACCCCACGCTCACGTACATCTACGAGAAGCTGTCGCAGGGGCTGAACGTGTATCCCATGCCCAACGCGACGCGGTACAGCAACCCGGCGGTGTACACGTCGCGCGGGTACGCTTTCTTGCAGCCCGACATCACGTACAAGCTCGACGATCCGGGTGTGTCCGCCGTGGGCTGCGTGGTACCGGCGGTGAAGGCGGCGATTGCGACGGGCATCGTGGACCCGGCCAACGTGGGCCTGCAGGGGCACAGCTGGGGCGGCTACCAGACGTCGTTCATCACCACGCAGACCGACATCTTCAAGACCGCGGTGGCCGGCGCGCCGCTCACCGACATGGTCTCGATGTTCAGCTCGGTGTACTGGAACTCGGGGATGACCAACCAGGGCATCTTCATCTCGAGCCAGGGGCGCTTCACCGATTCGTACGCCAAGAACCCGGATCCGTATATCCGCAACTCGCCCAACCGGTTCGCCAACAACCTGAAGACGCCGTTCATGATCCTGCACAACGACCGTGACGGCGCGGTGGACTTCAACCAGGGCGTCACGTACTTCAACACGCTGCGCGAGCTGGGCAAGGACGTGGTGCTGCTGGAGTACGTCGGCGAGAACCACGGCCTGGCGCGCCCGGCCAACCAGAAGGACTACGCCGTGCGCATGCAGGAGTGGTTCGACACCTTCCTTCAGGGCAAGCCCGCCCCCGAGTGGCTGAAGGACGGCGTGCCGCGACTGCAGATGGAGCAGCACCTGAAGGATCGCAAGTCGCTGGTTGATCCGACGGTGAAGAAGACCGAAGAGAAGAAGGTCGTGCCTTGAGGGTTTCGTGGTCTGGTGAGTCTTACTGATTACCACGGATGATTCGGATGTACACGGATTGACACGGATACTGCAACTACAATTCAAAGGGGGCGTTGGTGCTGAGTACTCAGCCCAACGCCCCCTTTGATTGCAGTTGCAGTATCCGTGCTAATCCGTGTGCATCCGAATCATCCGTGGTAAGCCGTAAAACTCTCACACACGCAAGGCTCGCTCGCGCATGAGAAACCACACGCCCCACCCGACGCACCATCCCAGCAGCATCCCCAGCATGACGTCGCTGAAGAAATGCGCGTGCGCGAGTATGCGGGTAACGCCACACCCGGCGGCCAACACATACCAGACCCAGCGCGCGCGCGGGAACAGGCGCGCCATGGCCGTAGCGGCCGCAAATGCCACCATGGTGTGACTGCTCGGCCAGGCCAGGCCGCTCGTCGAGAAGGGATGGTCGCTCCACAGGCGGAAGCTGTAGGTGCCGTCCAGCACCTCGGGGCGCTCGCGCCGCAGCAGCAGCTTCATCACTTCGGCCAGCAGCCCGCCCACGATCACCGACGTCACCAGGTACCACGCGCGCGCCGCCGCGCGCGCCGCCGCCTCGGGCTTCTCGTGCAGCCACATGGCCAGCGCCGCCACGCCCCACGTGGGCGCAAAGCCCATGATGCGCAGCAAGCGCGCCCAGTCGTGGTCGTACACGTTCTTCATGGTCGCGTGATCGTACATCCACTTGTCGGCCAGCATGGGCAGCGCGCCGAACACCAGCACGCAGCCAATCAGCCACATCGTGCGCTGGGCCGTCCCGCTACCCCACTGCGGCTTGGCGTCGCTCATCGGCAGAGTCCCTCGAAGTTGCGCAGGATGATCTCGGTCATGCCCCACACCATGTGCTCGCCCAGCTCGATGGCCTGTCGGCGCATGCGCGCGCCGTTCGACAGGTGAATGGAGACCTCCTTCATCCGCTCCGGGCTGAACAGCTCGGACAGCGGCACCCAGAACGTGGCGGCCACTTCATCGCTCATCACCAGCGGCGGACTGGAGTGGATGGCAAACACATACGGCCGCACGATGATGGGCGGCAGCAGCGGCGACCTGGGCCGCAGCTCGTCCAGCTCGCCCAGCAGCTCGCCATCCTGCGCGAGGTCGAGCCCGATCTCCTCGAGCGTCTCGCGCATCGCCGTGTCGGCGAGCGACGGCTCGCCCACGTTCCGGCGCCCGCCGGGCAGCGCAATCTGCCCGCTCCACGGATCGCCCTCACGCGTCGCGCGCTTGATGAACAGCGTCTCGATGCCCTGCTCCCCCGCATGCAGCACCAGCGCCACCGCCGCCTCGCTGAACGGCTCGTCTCGCTCGGCGGGCACAGGCGCGCGCTCCGCGAGGGCGCGGGCTATGCGGTCGAGGTCGGGGTGGCGGGAAGACATGACAGGGAAATATCGCTCAGTCCTTGCCGCCGCGCTTGCGCCCGGGCGGCGTGTGCGCGAGCATCCCTGCAACCTCTCGCCGAGTCACCCATGCGCTCCCGACCGATTGTCGTCCTTGCCGCCATTGCCGTCGTGGCCACCACCGGCACGCTGCTCGCCCGCCAGCAGGGGGCACAGCCCTCGCCGCTCAAGCGCACCGTGCTGCAGACCCACGCGCTTGCGACCGCACCAGGGCACGAGGGCATCACGGTGCTGGCCGAGCTCGCCGTGGGCGCCTCGGCGCCGCGCCACACGCATCCCGGCGAGGAATTCGTCTATGTGCTCGAGGGCACTGCGACGTTCGACATGGCCGGGCAGCCGCTGCTGTCCATCAAGCCGGGCGACGCCTTCTTCATCCCGCGCAACACGCCGCACGTGGCCAAGAACACCGGCACCGTGCCGCTGAAGCTGCTGAGCAACTACATCATTCCCACCGGACAGCCGCTGGCCACGCCGGCGCCGCTCCCCTGATGGCCGCCGTCACTTCAGCGCCGTAGCTTCTGTCCGTGCCCTTCGCCGTCAAAGTCCTCCTTGGCCTGGTCGCGGGTTTCGCGCTCGGCCTCGCCATCGCCTCGGGTGATCCCGCGACCTTCGGCACGCTCACGCGCCTGCTCGACACCATTGGCACGATGTTCATTGCCGCCATCCGGATGACGGTCATTCCGCTGGTGGTCAGCAGCCTCATTGCCGGCGTCAATCGCGCCCCCGACGCGGCGACCATCGGCCGACTGGGCGGACGCGCGGTGACGTTCTTCGTGGTGGCCACCGCCATTGCCGCCGTGATGGCCATCGGGCTCGGCGCGCCGCTGATGGCGCGCATCTCGCTGGATCCCGCCGCGGTGAACGCGCTGCGCGCCACGGCCAGCACGGCCGTCGCGCCGACCGCCACCATGCCCACGGTGTGGCAGTGGTTCATTGACCTGGTGCCGCTGAATCCCGTGAAGGCCATGGCCGATGGCGCCATGCTGCCGGTGATTGTCTTCACCCTGGCCTTTGCCATTGCCAGCACGCGCATTGATCCCAAGCTGCGCGTGCCGTTCATCGCGGTGGTCGAAGCGGTGCAGGAGACGACGCTGCGCCTGGTGCGCTGGGTCATAGACCTCGCGCCCTACGGCGTGTTTGCGCTGGCGGTACCGCTCGCCACCAAGCTGGGACTCTCCGCCGTGGGCGCGCTGGCCAGCTACACCGTAATTGTCTGCGGCATCAGCGTGGTGTATTGCGCCACCATCCTGTACCCGGCGGCGGCCATACTCGGCAAGGTGAAGCTGCGCGTCTTTGCCAAGGCGTGGCTGCCCGCGCAGTCGGTGGCGTTCAGCGCGCGGTCGTCCATGGCCGCACTGCCGGCCATGATCGAGATCTCGCGCGACGTGCTGAAGCTGCCGGCATCCATCTATGGATTCCTGGTGCCGCTCGCCGCCTCCACCTTCCGCCCGGGCGCGGGCGTGGGGCAGATACTCGGCGCGCTGTTCATTGCCAAGCTGTACGGCGTGAGCATTGGCACGGGCGGACTGGCCGCCATTGCCGCCACCGCGCTGGTGACGTCGTTCTCGGTGCCGGGCATTCCGGGCGGCAGCATTGTTGCCATGGTGCCGGTGCTGATGGTCGTGAACCTGCCCGTCGAGGGCATCGGCATTCTGCTGGGCGTGGACACCATTCTCGACATGTTCCGCACGACCACCAACACCACGGGACACCTGAGCGCCGCCATGGTGCTGGCCCACGGCGAGCACGAAGCCGCCGGCACCAAACCCTCGGCGTGAACCTCCGCGCGGGGCGCGGCGTTCGCCACGCGTAGTCCACCGCCCCAGGCCCCCCGTGCTGACACCAATACTCTACGCGCTCCCGTGGGTGATTCTCCCCGGCATCATCCTCTGGCGCCTGTCGCGGAGCACGCACCTGAACGACGAGTCGGCCGAGGCCGGAAAGGACGCGCCTTTCGTGAGCGTCGTATGCCCCGCGCGCAACGAGGCGCGGCACATCGAGGGTTTTGTGCGCGCGGCGCTGGCCAGCACGTATCCGCGCTTTGAGCTGATTGTCGTTGACGATCACTCCGCCGACGGCACCGGTGCGCTGGCGCGCGCGGTGGCGGCAGGAGACTCGCGGCTGAAGGTCATTGATCCGCCGCCGCTCCCCGAGGGATGGTTCGGCAAGCAGTGGGCCTGCCACGCGGGGGCGCAGCAGGCGCGCGGCGACGTGCTGCTGTTCACCGACGCCGACACGCGGCACGGCCCCGAGCTGGTGGTGCGCAGCGTGAACTGCATGCGCCGCCGGGGGAGCGACCTGCTGTCCGTGGCCGGCCGCCAGGAACTCGGTTCGTTCTGGGAGCGCGTGGTGCAGCCCGCCATCTTCGCCGCGCTGTTCAGCACGTTCGGCGGCACCGAGGCGGTGAGCAACGCGACCAACCGCCGGCACAAGATTGCCAACGGCCAGTACCTGATGGTGCGCGCCGACACGTACTACGAGCAGGGCGGCCACGAGCGGGTGCGCGGATACGCCGCCGAGGACTTGATGCTGGCGCAGCAGTGGTGCGCGGCAGGAAAGGCGGTGCACCTGGTGGGCGGCCTCGACCATTTGAGCACGCGCATGTACGAAGGACTGTCCGAGATCATCGCCGGATGGTCCAAGAACGCGTGGTCGGCCGGGCGGTACATGGTTCCCGACAGCGCGGTGCTGCGCGGATTCATCCGGCTGACGATGCCGCTGTCGCCAGCGGTGGGGTGGTTTCCATTTGTGGCGCTGGTGCTCGGCGCGCTCGGGCTGGCGCCGTCGTCGTGGACCGTGTTTGGCGCGGTGGCGTACGGCGCGGTGACGGTGTACATGCTGGGCCTGCTACCGCTGATGGACGTTCCTTTCTGGTACGCGTTCCTGCATCCGCTGGGGGCGATGGTGTCGTCGTACATCTACTTCCTCGCGGCGATCCGAGGGGATCGGGTTCGCTGGAAGGATCGGGTGTACTCGGCACATTGAGAGGCAGGGGCAGGGGCAGAGTTAAGGCAGGGGCAGAGGCAGGGTGAAGGCAGAGGCAGGGGGGTTCCCTGCCCCTGCCTTCACTCTTTCTCATCCCCCTGCCTTCACCCTGCCCCTGCCTCTGCCCCGGCCGATATCTTGAGACATGCACAGACCGGCCCTCCTTTTTGATCTCGATGGCACCGTGGTGGACTCGATTGAGCTCATCGTCCAGGCCGCCATGTTTGCCTTTGACGGCCGCGCGGGGCGCCGGCCGTCGCGCGACGAGTGGACGGCGCTCATCGGGACGCCGCTGGCGCCGATGCTGCGACGCTGGGCGCACGACGAGGCGGACCTGAACTTCCTGTGGGGGCGGTACCGCGAGTTCCAGATTGCCAACCACGATTTGCTGGTGACGCCGTATCCCGACACGGTGGCGCTGATAAGGCGGTTGCACGCGCGCGGTCACGCCATGGCGATCGTGAGCAGCAAGCTGGAGGCCGGCATCAAGCGCAGCATTGACTTCATCGGCCTGACCGACTGCTTCCAGACGCTCATTGGCATTGATGCCACCGAGAAGCACAAACCCGAGCCCGAGCCCGTGCTGCTGGCGCTCGAGCGACTCGGAGCCCGTGCCGACGACGCGTGGTTCATTGGCGATTCGCCGTACGACATCCTGGCCGGCCGCGCGGCCGGCGTGCGGACCATCGGCGTGCTGACCGGACCGTCGGATCGCGCGGCGCTCGAGGCGGCGCAGCCAACGCACATCGTGATGGCGCTCGGGGAGATCGAAGCGCTGGTGTAGCGGCAATTGTTCGGCCGTGGGTGCGAGATCGCGATGACGGCGCGCGCGCGTGACCGCCGCATGGTGCGGGCGTGCTCACCACTCCCGACGCCGCGGCGCTGTTGCAGCGCGCCACTCACCGCACGGGGCGTGTCGCCCTGTTGCGTACGCTCTCGTTCGTTCCTCCCGCCGGCGCGCTCGACCCCGCAACCGCGACTCGTCTTGGACTGGACGACACGATTGTCCGCGCGGAAGTCGCCGCCGGCCCGGGCACGCTGCGCGCGCTGCTGGTCGAAACCCACGCCGGGGCGTCCCTGCGCGACGCCGTCAGCCGTGCCGCGCGACGCGTCGCCGCACGCTCGCCTGAACTGCTCTGGCTGCTCATCGCGCACTCCCGCGGCGGCGAGGTGGCTATCGCCGTGCCGGCACCCGGCGGCTCAGACGGCACCGGCGCCATGGTGGTGGACGTGGCGCACGTTCGACCGGGCGACGCCGAGACATTTGCGGCGCTCGTGGCGGCCACGGGGACGCTCGACCTCGACACGCACCTGCGCTGGCGCGAGGTCCTGGGCCGCGATGCGCTGACGCGGCGCTTCTATCGCGACCTCGAGTCCACGGTGCATGCGCTCGCCAATGGTGCACAGGGGAGCGCGCCCGACGACGCGCGGCACGCCCTCGCCCTGCGGTGCGTGTCGCGCCTGCTCTTCCTGTCGTTCCTCGAAGCCAAGGGCTGGCTCGACGACGATCGCGCGTTCCTTTCGCGGCAGGTCGCCGCGCGAGGGACGCAGCTGCACCGCACGCTGCTTGAGCCGTTGTTCTTTGGCACGCTTAACGCGCCCTACGCGCGCCGCGCCGCCGCCGCGCGCGCCTTTGGCCGGCTGCCGTTTCTCAACGGCGGCCTCTTTACGCGCGACGCGCTGGAGAAGCGGCATCGGCACCTGCGTTTTGCCGACGCCGACATTGCGCACGTGGTCGGCGCGCTGCTGGCACGCTACCGCGTGACCGCGCACGAGGGCTCGCCCGGCTTCAGCGAGGCCGCGGTGGACCCGGAGATGCTCGGCCGCGCATTCGAGTCACTGATGGTCAGCGAGGATCGCCGCAATACCGGCGCCTTCTACACGCCGCCGACGCTCATTGCGCACATCTTCGACCAGGCACTCGATGCCGCAATGCCCAGCGACGAGTGCCGCACGCTGCTCAACGAAGCCCGCGCCGGCCGTGTGCGCGACGCGGCTGGTGCCACACGACTGCGCTCCGTGCTCAGCGACCTTCGAATCCTCGACCCGGCCTGCGGTACCGGAGCGTTTCTCGTGCATGCGCTCGTGACGCTGGCGCGGCTGCTCGAGAACGCGCACGACGCGCGCGCCGAGCACGTGCGCCGCCGCGAGGTGCTGGCGCGGTCCATCTTTGGCGTGGACATCAATCCCACGGCTGTCTGGCTCTGCGAGCTGCGCCTGTGGCTGGCCGTAGTGGTGGACATGCCCGAGCGCGACCCAATGCGCGTGCCGCCGCTGCCTAACCTCGACCGCAATATCCGCTGCGCCGACGCGCTCGCCGGCCCGGCATTTGATGATCCACGCGGCACCGACGCGGGCACCGCACGACTGCGCGACCGGTACGCGCGAGCGACGGGACCGCGCAAGCAGGCGTTGCAGCGGCAGCTCGATCGCGCCGAGCGCGAGCTCGCGGTTGACGGCACCATCGAGCGCATCACACGTAATGTCGCGCAGCGTCGCGACCTGGTCTGCGCCCTGCGCGGCCGCGACCTGTTTGGGCGGCGGCGCGCCGCCTCGTCCACCGAGCGCGCGACGCTCGATGCGTGGCGCGCCGAAGCCCGCGCACTGCGACGCGCGCTCGGCGCGCTTCGCTCTGGTGGCGCCGTACCCTTCGGCTTTGCCACGCACTTTGGCGACGTCGCGCGGCGCGGCGGCTTCGACCTGGTCATCGGCAATCCACCGTGGGTGCGACTGCACCGCATTCCGCCCACCGAGAGGGACCGACTGCGCGCCTCGTATGTCTCGTTCCGCAACGCGGCGTGGCGGGCCGGTGCGGCGGCGAGCGGTGCGCTCACTGGCTTTGCCATGCAGGCCGATCTTGCGGCGCTGTTCACTGAGCGCGCCGTGGCACTCGCCAGGCCCGCTGGCGCGGTGGCGCTGCTCATACCGTCCAAGCTCTTTCGGAGCCTCGCCGGCGGCGGGCTGCGCTCGGTGCTTCGTCAGTCGGCCGCGCTGCTCGCGTGCGAGGATCACGCGGAGGGACGGGCCATGTTCGATGCTGCCACCTACCCCGCCGTGCTCGTCCTCCAGCGCAACGGCGGACGCATGCCGCGCGCGGCCGCGGCACCACAGGGCGACGTGGCCTGCGCAGTCGTTCGCCGCGACACGGCTATCCGGTGGCGATCCCCGTTCGCGGCGCTGCCGCTCGACGCCACGGAGGGCGCACCGTGGCTCCTGCTGCCGGCCCCGGCGCGGGCCGCATTCGACGCGCTGCTCGCACACGGCACCCCGCTCGCCGAGTCGCCGTTCGGTCGCCCGCTGCTGGGCGTGAAGAGCGGATGCAACGACGCGTTTGTCGTGCGGCCTTCGGGCGACTGGCGGCTGCGTGCCTCAGGCGCCGTCTGTGACGTGGCGAGCGGCGAGCAGCGCGGCGCGGTGGAGCGGGCCCTGCTGCGCCCCGTGCTGCGCGGCGAGGACCTCGTTGCGTTCGAGCCGCGAACATCGGGCGCCGCGATCATCTGGACGCACGACGCCGCGCGAGCGCCGCTGCGATCCCTGCCGCCGCACACCGCGCGATGGCTCGCGCACTGGCGCATCACGCTGGGCCGCCGCACCGATGCGCGCACGAATGACCGTTGGTGGTCGCTGTTTCGCCTTGATGCAGCCACCGCCGCGTGGCGTGTGGTCTGGGGCGACGTCGGCCGGACGCCGCGCGCTGCGGTGCTCGCGCCCGATGATCCCACGGTGCCGCTCAACAGCTGCTACGTGGTGAATGCGCCGTCCGCCAAGGACGCCGACGCCCTGGCCGCGTGGCTCAACGCGCCGCTTGCCACCGCGTGGCTCGCGGCCGTCGCCGAGCCCGCGCGCGGCGGCTACCGCCGCTTCCTCGGATGGACGATGGCTCGGCTGCCCGTGCCACAAGACTGGCCGGCCGCACGCGCGCTGCTGGCGCCCGTCGGCGCGGCGGCGCGGCAGGGCAGCGCACCGGCAGCCAGCGAGCTGCATGACTTGTCGCTGCGCGCATTCCGACTGCCATCCGGCACCGTCGAGCCACTGCTCACGTGGATGCACTTGTAGCGGTCCGCGCGCGCATCGCCCAGGCCATTGTTGCCCGGGCTGGACGCGTGCATGCGACACTCGGCGCCGTCACGCTGCGGCCGCATCAGGTGGAGGCGGTGCATCGGCTCGACGCGGCGCTCGCGGCGTTCGGCGGTGCGCTGCTGGCCGACGCACCGGGGCTCGGCAAGACGTTCGTGGCACTGGCAGTCGCCCGCACGCGTGGCCCGGCGATAGTCGCCGCGCCGGCCGCACTGCGCGCGCAATGGCGCGCGTCGGCCGCGCGCGCCGCAACCACCATCCGGTTCGTCTCCCTCGAGACGCTCAGCCGGCGTCACGCGGCGGCCGGCGATGAACGCCTGCTGATCATTGATGAAGCCCATCACCTGCGCAACACGAAGGCGGCACGATACGCGCGCGCGGCTTCGCTTGCGCTCGGTCGCGACGTGCTGCTGCTCACGGCGACGCCAGTGCACAATCGGCGCGAGGATCGGGACGCGTTGCTCGCGCTCTTCCTCGGCGCCCGCGCCTCGACCCTGCCCGATGACGCCGTCGCCCGCCTCGTGGTGCGGCGAGCCGCCAATGCGTTTCTCGTGCCTGCGCTTTCGCCCGTGGCCTGGCAACGGCTGCCCGAGTCCCGCGGCATCGCACGCGCACTTCGTCGGCTGCCCGCACCGCTTCCAGCGCGCGACGGACGCGCCGCTGCCGCACTGGTTCGGCAGGGACTCGCGCTCGCGTGGTCATCGAGCGTGGCCGCGCTCTGCGAAATGGCGCGTCGCGCCACGCATCGTGCGGCGGCCCTGGACGATGCGCTGGCGGCCGGCCGATGGCCGACGCGCGCCGAACTCAGGGCGTGGACCATTGGCGACGATGCGTCGCAGATGGCGTTCACCACTCTGTGCGAGCCGACGATGGATGGCGACGTGTCCAGCGCACAAGAGCAGTTGGCGCGATATCGGCAGGCACTCGACGCACTGCGCGCCACAGGCCAGGAATGCCGGCCAGGCGACGACGCGGCGCGCGCCCGATGGTTGGCGCGCCTCATGCGGAGGCACACGGGCGAGTGCATCGTGGCCTTCTCGCGGTTCGAGGCGACCATCGAGTCGCTCTGGCGCGCACTTCGCAGCCACGCGGGCGTGGTCGCCATCAGTGCGCGGCGCGTGCGGTCGGCCGGGGGAGGACTTGGTCGCCGCGACCTGCTCGCACTGCTCGCCGACGCCCGGCCCCTCGAGGCCGCGTGTCCCATTCACCTGGTGCTCGCCACCGACCTGCTCGGCGAGGGCGTGGACCTGCGACGCGCCTCGGTAATCGTGCATCTCGACCAGCCGTGGACCCCCGCGCTGGTGACGCAACGCGAAGGTCGCGCTGCACGACTCGGCGCATGTCACGCACGTGTGGCGGTGTACGCGGCGCGACCTCCCCGCCCGGCCGAACGCATGCTGACCATGGCGGCGCGGCTGGCGCACAAGGGCGACGAGATGCGAAGCGGCGTTGCGCCCGCGGAGTCGCACGAGGCGCTGGTGGAGTTCGTGCGGCCATGGACCGCAGCGACGACGGGGCGAGTGCGCTCGGCCGCAGTGCGCAGCGCGCGTTCCGGCTGGCTCGCCGTGCTTCGCGACGATGGCGGCGCCATTCGGCTGCTGGCCGCGTCGGTTAATGAAGCGCCGCGCGAGGATGACGCGCTGGCTTTGCAGTTGCTGCGCGCTGCGACAAATGATACGGCCCCACTGGACTCGTCGGCGGTGCGTGGCGTGCGACAGGCAATCAGCGGATGGCTTGCACGGCAAGGGACCGCGTCGCTTGCCGGTATGCCCGCCGAGCCCGGGCGCCGACGGTTGCTTGCACTGCTCGACAGCCGGCTTGGCGCGGTTCCGCTGCACGAACGCGCAGCGCTTCAGCATCGAGCTGCGCTCTGTCGCCGGATACTCAGTTCCGTGCGCGGCGCCGGACTGGACCGGCTGCTTGCATCGGCGCCGGGCGACGCGGAGGCGCTCGAATTGCTCACGTGGCTCGAAGCCGCGACTGCGCACCTGGACTGCGATGCCCGCGCGCTTATGCCTAGGCGGCGCGCACGAGTGCTCGCGCTGCTCGTGCTTGCCTAGCGCTCAGTCCTTCGACCGCTCGCTCAGCAGCTTGCTCTGGAACCGCTGCGCCTCGCTGACGCGCTCCATCTCGAGCGACATGGCGTCCACGCTCTGCTGCAGCTGGTAGATCTGCTGGCTCAGCACCTGGTTGTGCTCCCCCGCCGCCTTGATCTCGGTGTGACGGTCCATGCGGCGCGCAAACATCCGCGCAAACGGGCCCAGCACGACCACCGCGACGATCATGGCCAGCAGTCCGAACGCCGTGTCCTGCGCCATCTTGGCCATGGGCAGCAGTTCGGGCGGCAACTGCGCGGTGGTAATGATGGTCTGGTCACCCTGCTTCTGGATGATCATCCGCCCACCGCCCGGCGGAATGGGTGGAATGACCGCCACCGGCGCCTGAGGCACCGCGGTCCCCGCCTTGCCGGCCTGACCGGCCTGCTTGGCCTGCGCGGCCGCGTCCTGCGCAGCCTGTACTTCGCTGCGCACCTGGTCGCGAATCTGCTGGCTGATCTCAGCTCCTACATTCTGCACGGTCGGCATGAGCACACCCTCCGGGGGTGGGCGTAAGGTACAACCTCCGTACGTTCGGTGGGGACGGATGGTTACGTCCGGGGCAGGGGCAGGGGCAGAGTTAAGGCAGGGGCGGAGGCAGGGTGAAGGCAGAGGCAGGGCCCTGCCCCACCCCCCTGCCTTCACCCTGCCCCAAATCCCCTGCCTTAACCCTGCCTCTGCCCCTGCCTTCACCCTGCCCCTGCCCCTGCCTCTCAGTGCAATTCAAACCCTCCCCGTCATCCGCCTGTCTGATCCTGCGAACCACACAGGACCAGCATTCCGGATGCACGCTTCACCCCACCCCGTGACCCATACGTCGTCGCCCGACGTCGTTGCCGCAGCCGCCTCAGGCGACCGGCGCGCGTTCGAGCGCCTGTACCGGGCCCACGTGGACAAGGTCTTCACCCTCTGCACCCGCATGACCGGGGACCGGCAGAAGGCCGAGGAACTCACGCAGGACGTCTTCGTGCGGGCGTGGGAAAAGCTGGGGCAGTTCCGCGGGGAGTCGGCGTTTGGCACCTGGCTGCACCGACTGGCAATAAACGTCGTCCTCAACGACCGGCAGACCGAGAAGCGCCGGCGCGAACAGCACGACGATGGCATCGAGGATACCGACCTGCTGTCGTACGGCGATGTGCGACCGCTGCCGGTGCCGGGACTTTCCATAGACCTGGAGTCGGCCATCGCCACGCTCCCCCCGGGGGCCAAGAAGGTGTTCGTGCTGCACGACGTGGAGGGTTATACCCACGAGGAAATCGCCGGCATGCTCGGCGTCACCTCTGGCGGATGCAAGGCGCAGTTGCACCGCGCCCGGATGCTCCTGCGACAGGTACTCTCACGATGACTCTTCCCATGATCTCCTGCGACGACGCCCAGGCGTTGATCCCCGACCTGCTCGACGGCACGCTCAGCGACACGCAGCGCGCGCTGTACGACGCGCACGTGGCCGATTGCGCCGAGTGCCGGCTGCTGGCGCGCGACCTGGCGGGCATTCGCGACAGCGCGGCCGCCCTGCCGACCTTTTCGCCCTCGCGCGACCTGTGGGCCGGCATCGAGGCGCGCATCGAGACGCCGGTCGTACAGATGAATGCCAAGGGACGCGGCGCAACGGGCCGCTGGACCACGCGGCAGTTCGCCGCCGCGGCCGCCGTGCTCATTGCCGTCACCGCCGGCGGCACCTGGATGGTCGCCACGCGCTCGCCCGCCGTCACGACGCTGCCGATTGGCGCCGCGCCCGTCGCGCGCACCGACCTGGTGTCGGTGGCCGACCAGAAGGGCATTGCCACCTATGAAGGCGAGATCGCCAAGCTGCACGACATACTCGCCACCCGCCGCGGCGAACTCGACTCCGCCACGGTCACCGTCATCGAGAAGAACCTGACGGTCATTGACAAGGCCATCGCCGAGAGCAAGGCCGCGCTCGCGGCCGACCCGCACAGCGCCTTCCTGGCCGGCCGCCTGAACCACGCCTACGACACCAAGCTCGACCTTTTGCGATCGGCCGCCACGCTGCCGTCGCGTTCCTGAGAGGATCACACCATGCGCACCCTACTCTTCGCTTCATTCGCCCTGCTGGCCGCCGCCCCCGTTGCGGGGGCGCAGGACCTGCAGAAGATCGACACCACCTACGCCTTCGCCAAGGGCGGCTCGGTGAACCTCGGCCATGTGTCGGGTGACATCTCCGTCACCGGTTGGACCAAGGGCGAGATCAAGATCTACGCGACCATCGAGAAGGGATACCTCGAGGCGACTTTGTCGTCGCAGCGGGTGCAGATCAGCGCGCATTCGCGCTACAACCGCATGGGCAAGTCGCACTACGAGCTGTCGGTGCCCATCGGCACCGAGGTGCGCGCCTCGTCGGTGAGCGGTGACATCGTCATTCGCGGCACCGCCGGCGAAGTGACCGCCAACTCGGTGAGCGGCAACGTCGAGGTGCGCGACGCGGGCAACAACGTGGAGATGCACAGCGTCAGCGGCGACATCGTGGCGTCGCGGCTGCGCGGCCGCATCCGCGCCAACACGGTGAGCGGTGACATCAGCGCCGAGGACATCGCCGGCAGCCTGAGCGGCAAGAGCGTCAGCGGTGACATGCAGCTGCGCGGCACGCTGAGCGGCGTCGAGTTCGAGAGCGTCAGCGGCAACTTCGACTTTGCCGGCGACCTCAGGGGCGACGGCGCGTACTCCGTGAACACGCACTCGGGCGACATCAAGCTCGTCATCCCGTCCAACACGGGGCTGTCGCTCGAGCTGCAGACGTTCAGCGGCGAGGTGCGCGCCGACTTCCCCATCACGCTCCAGCCCGGCGAGCAGCCGCTCAACAAGCGAAACCGCCAGACCCGATTCACCGTAAACGGCGGTGGGCCCCGACTGCGCCTCGAGACCTTCAGCGGCGACATCATCATCGAGAAGGGCGCCGCGCGCGCTCCCAAGGAGAACTAGAGATCATGCGTACCCTGAATATTCTCACGGCCGCTGCCGCCCTGGCCGTCATTGCGCCGAACGCCGGCGCGCAGGAGCGCCAGACCGACAACTCGTTCAAGTGGACCGGCGGCATCGAGGCCGGCCGCACCGTGTACTCGCGCAACCTCAACGGCGGCGTGCGCGTGGAAAGCAGCACCGGCAGCGAGGTGGAAGTGCGGGCCGAGAAGAGCTGGCGCCGCGGCGACCCGCAGAGCGTGAAGGTCGAGGTTACCAAGACGTCGCGCGGCGACGTGCTGGTCTGCGTCATCTACGTGGACCGCAACACGCGCTGCGACGAGGACGGCTACAACGTGCACGGCAACAGCTCGTGGAACGACCACAACGACGTCTCGGTGGAACTCATCATCCGCATGCCCAAGGGCGTCAGGACCGATGCCTCCACGGTCAACGGCGGCCTGAGCATCGAGGGCGTCAGCTCCGAGGTGAAGGCCCGCACGGTGAACGGCGGCATCGAGGCCTCGTCCACCGGCGGCCCCGTGAGCGCCAAGACGGTGAACGGCGGCATCAGGGTGCGCGCAGGCTTCGTGGGCAGCGGACCGCTGGAATACGAGACGGTCAACGGCTCCATCACCGTGGAACTGCCGGCCGACCTCAACGCCGACCTCGACATGAGCACGGTGAACGGCAGCATCTCGTCGGACGACTTCCCCATCACGGTGCAGGGGCGCTTTGACCGCCGGCACATCGCGGGCAAGATCGGCAAGGGCGGCCCGGAGCTGCGCCTGAAGACGGTGAACGGGTCGATTCGGATACGAAAGAGCTGAACTGCTACCGCGAAGGGCGAAGGGCGCGAAGGGGCGCGAAGGAGTACTTGGGGGGAACTGCAACCACATCGCAGTTCCCCCTAGTTCTTTCC
>Ga0315271_10000797_pt1 | contig 18253 bp, 15 predicted proteins | sample C3_top_MG_FD_204664 | JGI IMG/M metagenome (GOLD analysis project Ga0315271, IMG submission 204664) | Sediment microbial communities from Yellowstone Lake, YNP, Wyoming, USA - C3_top | ecosystem: Environmental > Aquatic > Freshwater > Lake > Sediment | place: USA: Wyoming | collected 2017-08-01
ACACGTTGACGGGGCGGTCTCCAGAAGCTAAATTGTAGGTCGCTGGCGCCGCAAAAAGCGCGGGAGTAACTCAGTGGTAGAGTGCCACCTTGCCAAGGTGGACGTCGCGGGTTCGAATCCCGTCTCCCGCTCCAAATCCGGTCCCTGGCCCCCTCCGCAGGCCCCCCCCAAGGGCTCTTCTTCTTCTACAACCCGAACCGAAAACGACGCGAAGGCGGCTACCGCGCGTCGAATGCTCCCTTGTGGTGCCGGAGTTGTTCACGTCCCTCGATCACATCGATCGCGATGACGTCGAACCGAATGAGACTCTCGGTCAGAGCGTGTCTCGCCGCGTAGATCCGGGCTGCGCTCACCACCCTTCGCATCTTCGAGGACCTGACGAACTCCGCGGCGGTTCCGTGCCCCGTGGCCTCGCGCCGCTTGACCTCCACGAAGATGGTCGTCTTCTGCTCCCGGGCCACGATGTCGATCTCGCCCGCCCTGGTCTTGAAGTTGCGGTCGAGGATGGCGTAGCCGAGACCCTGGAGGTGAGCGACCGCGGCGTCCTCCCCCGCGGTTCCACGGGCATGAGCGAGGACGCCCGGCCCCCGCCTCATGCGCGGACCCGCTTCCACCTCGTGCCCTTGGGCGTGTCCTCGATGACGACACCGCGTTCCTGAAGCGCCTTGCGGGCCACATCGGCCGCCGCGAAATCGCGGCGCTTGCGCGCCTCCTGGCGGGCATCGAAGAGACTCTGCTCGTCGGCGGCAAGGCTGTCGCCCTTCGGGGGCGCGAAGCAGGCGAAGACCTGGTCCATGCGCTTCAGCGCATCGAGAAGGATGGCGGCGCCCGCGGCATTCACGACACCCCGGTCGGCCAGTGTATTCCCCTCGCTCACGAGACCGTGGACGGCGGCGAGGGCTTCGGGGGCGTTCAGGTCATTGGCCAGGGCCGCTTCGAAGGCGAAAAGGGCCGATGCCGCGGAGGCCACGACGCCGTCATGAGCCGGCTCCCCCGCCCCCTCGGAGACGTCGAGCAGACGGTTCCAGAAGGTGTGGATGCGCGCAAGCGCGGTCTCCACCTGGGCGAGACCTTCCCAGGTGAAGTTGAAGGCCTTGCGGTAGTGCGACTGGGAGAGCATGTAGCGGATCTGGTCCGACCGGAAACCCTTCGCGAGCAGGTCGGGAATGCTGTAGACGTTCCCCTTGCTCTTCGACATCGTCTCGTTCTCGACGAGCAGGTGGTCGACGTGCATCCAGTGCTTCGCGAAGAGCTTCCCCGTGCCGCACTCGCTCTGGGCGATCTCGTTCTCGTGGTGCGGGAAGATGAGATCGATGCCCCCGCAATGGATGTCGAAGGTCTCACCGAGGTACTTCATGCTCATGGCCGAGCATTCGATGTGCCACCCCGGCCGGCCGCGCCCGAAGGAAGCGTCCCACTGGGCCCACGCGGGCTCGTCGCCCTTGAGCTTCCACAGGACGAAGTCGCGCGCGTCCTCCTTCTCGTACTTGTCGGTATCGACCCGCACGCCGGTCTTGATCCCGGAGACGTCGAGTCTGGACAGGCCGCCGTAGGAGGGGAAGGATGCGATTCGGAAGTAGACGCTGCCGTCCACGGTGTATGTGTGACCGCGGGCCATCAGGCGTTCGATCAGCGTCACCATCTCGGGAACGTGCTCGGTCGCCTTCGGCATGACCTCGGGGACTTCCATCCTCAAGGTCGCCAGATCCTCGAGGTACGCCTTCGTGGGCGCCTCGGTGAATTCCTTGATGTCCGTGCCCTTCGCGGAGGCGAGCTGGATGATCCGGTCGTCCACGTCGGTGATATTCATGACTTCGAGCACCGGGAGGCCGAGGAACTTCAGCGTGCGCCTCAGCATGTCGGTGGCCACGAAGGTCCGGAAGTTCCCGATGTGGGCCCGGCTGTAGACGGTCGGGCCGCACACGTACATCTTGACCGGCTGTCCCTCGGAGGGAACGATCTCTTCGATCCTTCCGCTCAGGGTGTTGTGGAGCTTGAGTCGAGTCATAAAGCCTTGAGTATGACCGCCGTCCGGTCGTCGACGTATGCGCGGCCGGAGGCGAATTCGAACAGGGACTGATCGAGAAGTCTCAGGATTTCCAGGGCCGGCTTGGCGCGCAGGGCGCGGACGCAGGCCACCACACCCTCCGGACCGAATTCGTCTTCGCGGATCGACTGCGCTTCGCTCACGCCGTCAGAATAGATGGCGAGGACATCACCCGGCTGGAAGGTCACCTCGCCCTGCTCGAAGGTGGTGCCCGGGAGGAGACCAAGCACCGCTCCGCCCGTGCGCAGTTCGATCGTCTCGTCGCCCCTCACGATCGCGGGCGGCAGGTGCCCGGCGTTCACATAGATCATCCGCCGGTTCGTCGCATCGAGCTCACCGTAGAAGCAGGTGGCGTAGCGGTGCGTCTTGTTCGCGTTGCGGATCAGCTCGGAAATGCGGGCGAGGAGGTCTATGGGCGGGAGGCTGCCGGCGAGGGACCGAAAGGCCGCATGGGCGAAGGCCATGATCAGACTGGCGGGAGTGCCCTTGCCGGAGACATCGGCCAGGATGATCGCGAACCGCGAATCGCCCAGGGGGATGACGTCGAAGAGGTCGCCGCCCACGCTGAAGCAGGGCTCGCTCCAGGCCGCCACCTGGAAGCCGGAAATCTCGGGCAAGACCTCGGGGAGCAGGCTCTTCTGGATCTCCCGCGCGACCTGCAGTTCGGAGTCGGCGCGGGCCTTCTCGATCCGCATCTCCTGGGCGCGCGCTCCGGTGAGAGCCGCGAGCGCCTGGCGGCCCACCGCGTGGATCAGGTTCCTCTCGCTCTCCCCGAACTCCCCCCCGGCGAGGCGCTGGGAGAAGAGGATGGCGCCCTTCTCCTCGCCCGAACTGAACCGGAAGATGAAATCGAGCCGAAGGACCTTGAGCGCCGCTTCCGGGGTCTCCGTGGAATTACCTTCGCCTTCGACCGAGGCCCAGGGCACCCCTTCGAGGGACATGACGTTCTTGACCCCGCGCGAGGCCAGCACGCGGACTTTGCCCTCGGGTGTTGCGGTCAGGAAGGCGGCCCGCAGAATGGTGAGGTGCCCCATGAGCGAAGCGAGGGCGATCGAGGCGACGCGCGCGGGATCGAAGTTGGTGGAGAACTCGCGCCCCAGCTCCACCAGGGTGCGCAACTGGAACTCCGCGGCCGCGAGCTTCTCCTTGTCGGTCAGGGGATTCAACGGAAGCCGCTTCACCAGGCGGCAGACGTTCCGCATTCCTTCCCGTTCGCGCACCACGGTGTCGGCGATCCTCTGAACCAGGGTGAGGCCGAGCCCGCCGCGGGCGCCCTTCCTGGCGAGGTCCTTGAGGTCCGCCACCGGGGGCATCGACTTGGGCTCGAAAGCGGCCCCCTCGTCGCAGATTTCGGCGCACAGGTAGTCCCCCTCGAGGGCGAGGGTTATGTCCACTTCCCCGTCGGAGCGGCCGGCGTACGCGTGCTCGATCGAGTTGGCCGCGCACTCCTCCACGGCGAGCGCCCATTGCTCGCTCTCGATCGCGCCGAATCGGTTCGCCTGCGCGATCTCCCGGGCCCTCTCGTGCACGACCGAAAGGTACTTCGCATCGCTCGGGACGGCGAGCCGGAGCAGAACGGAGGCCTCCGGCTTCACGCCCTGAAGCTCGAGATCGCTTCCTCTTCGGTTTTGAAGATCCGGAAGAGATGGGGCAGTCCCACCATCTCGAAGATCGCCGTCACCGATTCGGAGAGCTCGCAGATCCTGAGGTCGCCCCCGTTTTCGCGGATCTCCTCGATGGTCCCGACGAGAGCGCCCAGGCCGGCGCTCGCCACATAGGCGAGGGAACGCGCGTTGATCACGACCGAGAACCGGCCCTGGTCCAGCACCGATCGGAGCGCGCTGTCGAAGGTCTCGACGGTGTGCGCGTTGATGAATCCGATGGGGATGAGGACAGCGACGTTTTCGCCTTCGCGAGTTTCGACCGTGAGTTCCTGTTTCAATTGAGAGACTTTCCTTGAGGCGTGAATCGACCCGGACGCTAAGGCTATCCCGTTTGGGCCGAAGCCTGCGAGCGCTTCAGGCGCTTCGAGGGACCCGGCTCTTCGCGCGTTCGGCCGCCTTCACGTCCGCCGCGAGCTGCGCCTTCAGGTCCTCGACCGAGTCGAACCGCCGCTCGTCCCGAAGGCGGGACAGAAAGACCAGACGCACGCTCCGTCCGTAGAGGTCGCCCTCGAAGCCCTGGAAATGCGCCTCGAGGCGCGCCACTTCGCCGCCGAAGGTCGGGCGCACGCCGAGGTTGACCGCGGCCCGACGCACCGCGGCCTCTCCCTCGATGAAGCCGTCTGCCGCATACACTCCCCGCTTCAGGGCGGACACGCCTTCGAGGTCGACGTTCGCGGTGGGAAAGCCCATGGCCTTGCCACGATGATCGCCGTGGATCACCAGGCCTTCGATCTCGTAGGGCCGGCCGAGGAACCGCTCGGCTTCAACCAGGTCGCCGCGAAGCAGGGCGTCCCGGATCCGCGAGGAACTGACACGCCCCAGGGAATCCTCGAGAGTCGGAACCTCGACGGTCTCGAACCGGCCGCGCCCGAGGTCCCGCAGAGTCTCGACGTCTCCGGCCCGCGCCGCCCCGAAGCGAAAGCCGTGGCCCACCACCACGCAGCCCGCGCGCATGCCCTGGACGAGCGCCTGTTCGACGAACTCCGCGGGCGAGAGACGGGCCACCGCGGCGTCGAACCCGAGCTGGACCAGGTCCTCGATGCCCGCTTCCCGCAGCAGGCGCCTCCGGGAGCGCAGCGTCTGGATGCGCGGCGGAGCGCCGCGATCGGAAACCACCGTCGCGGGATGCGGATCGAAGGTGAGGGCGGTGGGGACGAAGCCGAGGCGTCGACCCGCCTCGACGCACGCCTCCAGGAGTCTCGCGTGACCGAGGTGGACGCCGTCGAAATTCCCGATCGCGACCGCACGGCGCTTCTCGTGGCCGGGACGATCAACCAGCGAGTCGATTCGAAGCTGCAAACGGCGGGCTTACTTCTTCGGCGTCGGTGATGGGGAGGGCGAAGGAAGCGAGGGCGGTTCCTTGACGAGGAACGCCCTCTCGATGCCCACCGAACCATCGGGACCGGGCGTCTCCACCCGGTAGCCCTTCGCGGAAACGCTCAACTGAATGCCGTCAACCGACGCCCTGGTGGCAAGGCCTTCCGAGACGAGTTCATCCATCGAAGCGGGCAGACGGCCGTAGGCCAGGCGGAATCCCCTGACCCGCGCATCGGCGATCTCGAGCCGTTCCCGCAGCCGGGTCTCGAGAGCGGTGTTCACCGCGGGCTGGACGAGGGGAGGAAGGCCGAAGACGCCGAAGGGCGCGGTGAGGTTCCGATAGACGCCGAAGAGCGCCACGAGGAGGGCCACGGCCATGAACGCCTTGCCCGCCGCTCCGCCCGTGTCGCCGGCCTTGGCTGCCGCGGTGGAGCCCTTGACGTCGGTGAGCGCCACCACGTCGCGGTCCATGAGGTCGAGGAGCGTGCGGCACACCGCGAAGTCGTGAAGGGGCGTCGACTCGACGATCTGCGTGCACGACTTCTTGCCATCGACCGCGTTGAAGACGAGGAGTTCGTCGCCGGACAGAGCCAGCTTGCCGCCCCCGGAGCCGCCCACCCCCGAAAGAATGCCGTCGAGGCCTTCGAGACCGTCTTCCTGACCGCCCTTCGCCTGCACCTGGCTCGCATCGACCACCCGCTTGAAGACGGACGCCATCGACGGAATGCGACGCTCGATGATGGGCCACTCGTCCACCATCCGGATGCCTTCCATGAGCACGAAGTCGGCGCCCAGCGACACCGCGCCGGTTCGCTCGTAGTCGACGGTGGCCTGGGTCTCGAAGTTGTATTCGCCTTCTTTCCAGCGGAAGAGACGGAAGACCACCTGGAAAAGCTGGGCTTCGACCGCCTTGCGGAGAGAATCCTCGGCGACGAGCTTCTCGGCGATGAGCACATGCCCGAGTCGCTGCATGGTCTCCTTCTGGTGCGCGAGTGCCTGGTCCAGCTGATCCTGCGTGATGGCGCCCTGAGTCACGAGCGCATTGCCGATGCGATCGGAGGGGCGTGAGATCGACGACTCGGCGGCCACGATGTTGCCGCCCTCGAAGATGACCTTGACCGATTCGCCCGGCGTCTTCAGGTGGAGCGTCCCCGTCTTCCGCTGAAGACCGATCAGCTGGACGATGTCAGGGAGACCGAAGTCCTTGAGGGTGCCTGCCAGAGCCATCGCTTAAGCCTCTTGCTCCGGCCGGACCCGGCGCGGCGCGGCCGCCACCACGGGAGCCTTGGGCTTCACCGCCTGGGCGATCAGGTAGGTGAGCGCCGCCACCACGCCAAAGCCGGTCTGGAGCTTCGAGCCGAAGGGCGAGCCGGCCAGCAGGGTCGGGGCGAGGTAGTGAATCGTGATCACCGCGCCGACGGAGACGGCCCACACCAGCAGGAGCGGAAAACCGAAGTTGAAATGGCCGATGGAGAGATGGCCCGCGCCGGGTGCCACGACCGACGCGATCCGGTGCAGCAGGCCCTTGACGGTGACATAGCGGCTGATCTCGTGGTTCTTGGCCGCGCGCGCCGCGGGAGGAATGCCCCGCTTCACCACGAAGAGATAGTGGCACTGCGAGCAGACATCCTGCGAGGTCGAGCGGGTTTGGCAGAGCCAGCAGAAGGTGGTGCCGCACTTGGGGCACTGCTTGGAGAAACTCTGCGCTCCCCGGAATTTCAGGATCGCGGGAATGAAAAGAAGGAGAACCACGGCCACGAGGGTGAGGCGGCTCACCGCGTTGTCCCTGGTGAGACTCTGCGGGGGAATGGCTCCCTTCAGGATGCGCGAAGGCTCGGGAACGATGTCCGGCGGCGCCTGGAGCATGGACCCGGCGCGGTCGAAGGAGAAGAGATGGTCGAACCGGGTGAGGGCGGCCGCGTCAAGGGCGTCGCCCTTCTTCCGCGACTCCTTGCTCTGGTCGAAAGCGAGGGTGTTCACTTGAACCAGAGAGAGGTTGTACAGGGCGGTGGCGCGATCCCGCGCGGAGATCGAGGCCTCGCTCGCCGCGGTGAAGCCCGGGAGCGCCCCCGCGAAGTCGCCCTTGTTGAGCTCGAGCGCCCCCGCGTTATGGGCGAATCGCGGGTCGGCGTTCGCGCGCGCGAACAGGGCGGAGGCCGCCTCATCGAAACGCCCGCCGCGACGGGAAAGGCTCGCGGAAAGGAGCGACCAGTCGGCGTCGGCGGGATCGGCGGCGAGGCGCTCGCGCACCAGCGCTTCTCCTTCGACCGAGGTGCCGCCGTTCGCCACGAGGTACAGCGGCCGGGCGGTGGTTGAAGCCTCGATCGCCCGCTGGTGGGTGATCTTCGGAAGGGCCAGGCTCGAGAGAGCCAGGGCGACGAGCAGGGTCGTGGACACGGCCTTCTCGGCGCGGCTCTCGAAGATGAAGAAGAGGGCCAGCCACCAGAAGGGCAGGTAGCCCCAGCCCATGAAGCCCGCCAGCGGCAGCGCGCCGAAGAGCACGGCCATGAAAAGGGCGAGCGACTTCAGGGGCCCGGGAAGCCCCTCCGCCACGTCGTGGCTGAAGACGGCGGCATAGCGGAGGAGGATGCCGAAGGAGAATCCGATCGAGAGCAGAGCGCCCGCCACGAGAGCGCCGAGAAGCAGAACCGACTCGACCCGTCCCTGCTCGAGCGGGTTGGCGCCGGCCAGATCCAGGGCGCTCCAGGCGTCGCCCGCCTTGTCTTCCGCCCCGGCCTTTTGCACGCGGTACACCGCGGCGTCGGGGGCGAAGGTGATCGCGGCGTCGAGCAGGGGCACGGCGTCGGCCATCGTGCCCTCGTTGCCGCGAACTTCGGCCCGGCCGGCGATCGCGCCCGCGACATCATCGACGCTCGTGAGGTTCCGCTCGGCCCGGCGGCGCTGCAGGTTTCCGAGGGCCTTCTTCGCGGAGTCCTGATCCTGCAGCTTGACCGCGTCGAGCCACGCCTTCAGGTCCGGGCCGAAGTCGTCGGTGGGCGTGGTGAGGACGGGCGCCGCCGGTTCGGCGACGGGCGAAGGGCTCGCGACGGGCGAGGCCGAAGGTTTCGGCGGGGCCTGGGCGAGAACGAGAGAGGTGAGGACGGACGCCAGAAGGAGAGGGGTCAAGAGCTGGACCCTTTCGCGGCGCCGACGAAGGCCAGACGCAGGTCGAACAGAACGGCCTGGATGATTCTGGTTTCATCCTCGGTCCGTCGTCCCTCGGACTTGTCCTTGAGCATCTCGAGAGCGGAGATCATCTGCCTTGCCGCCCCGAGATCCTTCTGCTCGCCTCCGATGAAGTCGGCGGCCTGGGTGGCGAGGGAAATGATGAAGGAGGAGAAGCTCACCGGAGGCGCGTCCTCGGCCTTCCCGGAGGCCGCGAACTCGGCGGCGCCGGCGTCTTGGGAAACCGAGGGCGCATCCGCCTTCAATTCCCCATCCGCCGTGAAATGGCGCCGGTCGGTCACTTTGAGGTTGGGTTCCGCCTCGTGCATGGATGGTGCGGATCGTACACCAGCGCCGGAGCCGAAAGGAACGGCGATTCCAAATCGCGGAAGCCCCGCCTAGGCCCGGCGGCGCAGGCGCCAGAGGGCCGCGCGGAAAGCCAGGTAGACAGCGATGAGCCAGGGCAGGAGGCCCGCCCCGATCTCGATCAGAGAACCGAGCGATTCGCCCATGATTCGAAGGGCCTGCCGCAGGGCGGCCTTGACCGGGTCGAAGGCGCCCGGGTTGACCATGGCGTCGGGCTCGAAGAGGACCAGCGTGATCGTGGAGAGAGAAACCTGATTGTCGAAATAGCGGCGCTCCCCCTCCGCCTGCTCGATCTCCTCCACCACCCGCGCGATCTCGCGCTCGACCTCGAGCACCTCCGAGACCTTCCCCGTCTGCCGGCTCAGGATCTCGCGCAGCCGGGTCGCGGTCTCACGCTTCACCTTGAGGCGCGTCTCGAGATCCGAGTAAGCCCTGGTGACGTCCTGGGTCTGGACTCCCTCGCTCTTCACCCGGCCCAGTTTCTTGAGCGCGCTCACGGCCCCGTCGAATTTCTCGGAAGGCACGCGGAGGGTGATCTGACCACGCTCACGTCCCGCTCCGTCCTCGCTGGACTGGCGATCGCTCACGTAGCCGCCCAAGGCGACCGCGGCCCTTCCCGCCTGATCGACGGCGACCCGGAAATCCGGGACCTCGACCTGAAGCGCGGCCGTCCAGATCAGCTTCAGCGCCGATGGAACCCTGGGCGCGGAAGAGGGAGCGGGAGAGGGCGCGACCGAAGCCGGGGCGGCCATCCGCATCGGACCCGAGGTCGCCTGGCTCTGCTTGTCTTTCCCGTATCCGAGAGCCGACAGCGGCTCGGCCGACTTGACCTCGAATCCCTCGACGAGGCCCGCGACGCGCTGGGGCTGCCGCGCGCAGCCTGCGGCCATGGCGGCGATCAGAACGAGAGCAGGGTTCGAGCGTTTCATTGGAAGGTTCCTCATGGTTGACAGGGTCGTCATGAAGACGTCCGAGAGCGGAGGGTTCTTGGTTCGCCCGGGCCGGGACCTTCCCGCCCGCTCGGTATTGATTTAAAGTCGGTTGTCGTATTGGGGCTTCGTGGGCTGGCCGGATTGCGCCGTCCGCCAGGGAGCGTCAGGGTCGGCTAAACGCGATAACCAATGTCCGAAAACACTGAAATCCGCATCCTGGTGCTCGATGACGAGCTCTTCATGCTCAAGCTCCATGCCCAGATGCTCGCGAATCTGGGCTTTGCCTCGGTCAGCACTTCCCAGAGCGGCCACGACGCGCTCGCGCGGATGGACGAGGAGAAGGAAGCGCCCGATCTCATCCTCCTCGACCTCTCCATGCCGGCGATGGACGGCCTCGAGTTCATCCGCCGCCTGGTCGACCGCAAGTTCGAAGGACGGCTGATCCTGGTGAGCGGCGAAGATGAGCGCGTGCTTCGCACCGTCGAGAAGCTCGCCGAAGCCCATCACGTCAGGGTCCTCGGACATTTGAGCAAGCCGGTCCAGCAGGACAAGCTCGCGATCCTGCTGCGGCGCTGGCGGCCCGCCTCCGGCACGTTCGAGATCGCCTGGAAGAAGACCTACTCCGAGGAAGCGGTTCGCCAGGCCATCGAAGGCGAGCAGCTCACCGTGCACTACGAGCCCCAGGTCCTGCTTCACAACGGGGAGTTCACCGGCGTCGAGGCGCTCGTCCGCTGGCGCCACCCAAAGGACGGCCTGGTGGTACCCCAGCAGTTCATCGGCGTGGCCGAAACCACCGGACTCATTCACAAGCTCACGCGTTTCGTCTTCGCGAAGGCGATGGCGCAGATCGCAGCCTGGCGGGACGCCGGCTTGAACTCCAAGATGGCGGTCAACGTCTCCATCGACGCCCTCTCCTCCCTCGACTTCGCCGACTTCGCGAACGAACAGGCGGCGGCTTCCGGAGTCTCCCCGAAGGACGTGACCATCGAGGTCACGGAGAGCCGGCTGATGCAGGACCTGAGAGCACCCCTCGAGGTCCTGACCCGCCTGCACCTGATGAGGTTCCAGCTCTCCATCGACGATTTCGGCACCGGCTACTCGTCCCTGTCGCAGCTCCAGGACATTCCCTTCAGCGAGCTCAAGATCGACCGCAGCTTCGTCCATCGGGGCACCAACGACAAGACGGTGAAGACCATGTACAACACCTGCCTCGGCCTCGCCAAGCAGCTCAAGATGAGCACGGTGGCCGAAGGGGTCGAAGACAAGCACGACTGGGAGTTCGTGCGAGCGAGCGAGTGCGAGACCGCCCAGGGTTACTTCGTGGGACGGGCCATGCCGCCCGAGGCCATGATGGGCTGGGCCGCGAAGTGGAAGAACCGCAGCAAGGCCGGCTTCCCCGAAAGCGATTAGGCGCCCCCGGCCTTCCCGGGGAGACGTCATGACTTCCGAGGTCGCACGCGTGGTGGCGCTCGGCGCCAGCAACCTATCCCTGGGGATTCAGACCGCCATCTCCACCGCCCGTAGCACCTGGGGACCCGCGGTCGAGGTGTTCGCGGCCAACGGTTACGGCCGCTCGTATGGCGCCCGCACTTGCGTCGCGGGCCGGACGCTTCCGGGGATTCTGCAATCGGGACTATGGCGCGAACTCGAGCGCCGCGATCGCGCGCCGACCCGGGCCCTCATCATGGACGTGGGCAACGACATCCCCTGCGGTTTCCTCCCCGCGCAGATCCTCGAGTGGGTGGAAGAGGCCGTGGTCCGGCTTCTGGCCTACACGCCGGACGTCACGATCACGGATCTTCCGGCGGAGAGCGTCAAGCGGCTCTCGGCCGCGAAGTTCCTGTCCTTCCGGACCCTCTTCTTTCCGTCGAGCCGGGTATCGCGCGACGAGGCGTTCGAGCGGTTGGATGACGTCAACCAGGGCCTCGCTCGACTGGCCGCGGACCGCCGGGTGCGCCTCGCGCACCTGAGATCCGGCTGGTACGACTTCGACCCGATCCACTTTCGGCCCGCGGTGTGGCCGGAGGCGTGGCGCGAGATCCTGGCAGGCGAGGAGTCCACCGGGGTCGCGGCGCCCTTCTCGCTCGTCGAATGGGCTCGCCTTCACACCTTTCCACCCGATCAGCGATGGTTCTTCGGCTTTGAGCAGGCCACCCCGCAGTCGGGAAGACGACTGCGTCGCGGCGGTCGCCTCTGGTTGTATTAGATCCGAACCCGATCCTCCCTGAGGACCTGGTCGAAGGCGGAGAGGAACAGGTCGGCGGCGTCGTCGGTCAGGACGAGGGGCGGGCGCAGCTTGATCACGCTCTCATGCGGACCGTCGGTGCCGGTCAGCACTCCGAGATCGCGGAGCCGATTGACCACGTATTTCGCCTGCGCGCGCGCGGGCTCGCCGGTCGCGCGGTCGAGTACCAGTTCCACTCCGAGGAAGAGACCCGAGCCCCGCACGTCGCCGATGAGGCGATGCTCCTCCATCATCATCCGCAGAACGGCGATGAGGTTCGTCCCCGCGTCGAGGGCGCGCTGCTGGAGGCCTTCGTCCCGCACCACGTCGAGGACGGCAAGGCCGGCGGCGCAGGCCACCGGATTCCCGCCGAAGGTCGAGAAGAACTCCATGCCATTGTCGAAGGACTTCGCAATTTCCTCGGTGGTGACCACGACGCCGAGAGGGAAGCCGTTGCCCGCCGGCTTGCCCAGGACCACGATGTCGGGCACGACACCCTGCATTTCGAAGCCCCAGTAGTGCGTGCCGAGACGGCCGAAACCCACCTGCACCTCGTCCGCGATGCAGACGCCTCCCGCCTCCCGCACGTGCCCGTAAGCCTCGGCCAGGTAACCGGGCGGCGGAACGATCTGGCCGCCGACGCTCGGCAGCGTTTCGGCGATGAAAGCGGCGGGACGCCTCCCCGCCTCGCGCAGCCGGCTCACCAGGTCACCCACCGCACGGCCGTACTTCAGGCCCGCGTCCGGATCGTCGCGTCGGAAGGGGCCCCGATAGTCGTCGGGCATGGGGGCCACATGAACCCGATGACTCTGGCCCTTTCCCCCGTGGCCGAGGAACTTGTAGGGGCTGATCTCGATGAGGGCCGCGGTGTGACCGTGGTAGGCGTTCTCGAGGACGATCACGTCCTCGCAGGCGGTGTGCGTCTTCGCCATCCGCAGGGCGAGTTCGTTGGCCTCGCTGCCCGAGTTCACGAAGAAACAAACGCGCAGGGGCTCGGGCATGAGGGCGGTCAGCCGCTCGGCGTAGCGGACCACGTTGTCGTGGAGATACCGCGTGTTGGTGTTCAGCAGGCCGATCTGCTCCCGGACCGCGCGCACCACGCGAGGGTGGCTGTGCCCCACCAGGGGCACGTTGTTGTACATGTCGAGGAAGGCGCGGCCGGTTTGATCGTACAGATACGACCCGAAACCCCGAACGAACTTCAGCGGCCGGTCGTAGGAGAGCCTGACGCTGCCGCCCATGAGGCGGCGCCGTTTCTCGAGCGTCGTTTCGGAGGGCTCGGGCGATGCGCCGAAGCGCTCCTCCGGGATGCCGAGGATCGGATTGGGATCGGGCGAGACGGCCTTCCACATCTCCCGCTCCGAGGCGCGGCATACCCCGGGGAAGTTCCGGTCGAGGCCGAGCAGATTGAGAATGACCTGGAAGTGCAGGTGCGGCGCCCAGCCGCCGTTCGAAGGCGGCGAGCCCACGCGCGCGATCTCGTCGAACTCGGCGACCTTCTGTCCGACCTTCAGCCCGGTGAGCGTGTCCTCGCTCAGGTGGCCGTACAGGGTGAAGAACGGAATTCCCGCGTCGGTCCGGTGCTTCAGCACGAGCAGCGGGCCATAGTCCTGCGGCGCATCGTTGTTGACGAGGATGTGGACCTCTCCGGGGAGAGGGGCGTAGACGCGGGTTCCCGCCTCGACGAACAGGTCGACGCCAAGATGGACGGTGCGGCGCTCGTCGGTTGGCGACTCGCCTTGTCCGAAGAGGGGCGAGACGTAGAGAAGGCGCGCTTCGTCGTACCGGCCCACACCCACCTTGACCCCGGCCTTGCGCATCTCCCCGAAGAGAGTGTCGGTCAGGGTCGCGGTGAACGTGGCGCCCGGTTCGGCCTCGAGAAGCGGGCTCCCGACACTCAGGTCGAAGACCAGGCTCGGCTCGGTGCGAAGGTCGAAGTCCAGGACCGGCGCGATCACGTCGGCTTGCGCCTCGAGCCAGGCGCGAACCTCGTTCGCCTTGTCGACCGCGGGCAGACCGCAGGCCTGGCGGAAGGTGGCGTGGGCAAGAGCGGGCGGGATCTTCAGGAGCGCTTCGAGCGCCTCCCAGGCCCCCGCTTCACTGACCGTGACATAGGGGTCGTCCGGCCGGACTTCCTTTCGGATCGCGGAGTTCGTGACGCTGACCGCGAGCCTCGCCAGGATCAGCGGGAAGAGCGATTTGATCTCGCTCTCCTGCAGGGGGCGCTCCTGGTGGTAACCCTTCACCACCAGGGCGGCGGCCGCGAGCTTGTCCCTTCGGCCCAGGATGGCGTAGGTCGCGCCGACCGCGACCTCGGCGGCGGTGACGCCCAGGTGCATGTCGCCGAAGTCGACGATGCTCGCCACTTCGCGGGGCGCAGCACTCGCCGGATTCACCAGGACGTTGTAGTCGTTCGCGTCGCCATGAATCACGGAGCGCGGGAGGAGAGGCAGGACCGGCGCCACGTGCTCCTTGAAGAGCGCCAGGGCTCGCGCCACCTGGGCGCGGGACTCGGGCTCCTCGATTCCCTGAAGCGACCCTTCGATCCAACCGGCCTTCGACAGGTCCCATTTGAAATCGCGCTCGCTCGCCGGATGCGCGAAGCCGGCGAAACCGCGATCGAGGGCTCCGAGGAACCGGCCGACGCTCGCGAGCATTTCGTCCGTCCGGGGTTTCGCTTGCGCGAGCGGCGTGCCCTCCACGTACGAGAGCATCCAGACGAGTCGATTCACCCTCGATTTCCCGTCCGCGCCCGGCATCGAGAGGGAGGTGACCACTTCACCGCTGCGGGCTTTCTGCACGCGGGGCAGGACCAGGTCCGGCAAAGCGCCGGCCAGATGCGCGAGGGCCTTGCACTGGAGATCCAGGAGCGACGGCTCGCGGGCGGGGTGCATGACCTTGAGAACGAACCGGCCCTTGTCTCGCGCGGTGATCTCGAAGTTCGAGTCGTACTCGCCGGGCAGGGCCACCGCACTCACGTCACCCTCCGCGCCCAGGCCATACAGCACACGGGCGAGGCGAACCGCCTCGGTCAGAGGGACGGCCGGAGCGGGAGTGCCGAGCGGGCCTTCGGAAATCACGACTCAAGCCTAAACCGTGCGGCCCCCGTCCGGGTTTCGACCCCGGGCTATCATCGCCGCAGGAGACCCCAATGAGACCTTTCGCGCATCGCCTTGCCCTCGCCGCCGCGGCGGCCGCTGCCGTCACCGCCATGGCCGCGCCCGCCTTCGCCCAGAAGGCCATCGTGGTCGTGCGACACGCGGAGAAAGCCGACCAGTCGACGGATCCCGTGTTGTCCGCCGAAGGAACGGCGCGCGCGGAAACGCTTGCGAAGGCCCTGGCCTTCATGGACGTGAAGGCCGTTTATGTGACGCAGTATCAGCGGACCGCTCTCACCGCCGCCCCCCTTGTGAAGGCCGCCGGCCTCAAGCCCATCCAGGTCCACTCGGACGCAACGCCGGAACTGGTGGAACGCATGAAGAAGGAGCATCCGAACGACGTGGTTCTCACCGTGGGGCACTCCAACTCGGTCCCGCGCATCCTCAAGCTCCTCGGCGCCACCGAGAACGTCCAGCTCGGGGACAACGACTACGACAACCTCTTCATCGTGGTGCCTTCGGCCTCGGGTCCGCCGACGCTTCTGCGGCTCAAGTACTAGCCGACCAGGAACACCGCGCCCGCGCCCGCCACGAGCAGCAGTGCGGCGAAGGGCAGGATCTTCCTCTTGAGTTCGGGCGCGCCGACCGAGACGGCCATGCCCGTCTTCACCACGGTGTTCGACATGACCGCGATGAGTATGGTGCGGGCGGCCACGCCGATCAGGTCGGCTTTCTGCTCCGCGAGGTTTGCCATGGAGAGAGAGATCGCGTCCACATCGGTAAGACCGGCCAGAGCACCGGCGAGGTACAGACCGGCGCTCCCGAGATAGACCTCGGCGGCTTTGGCGATGAGGGTGACCACACCGAAGAGCAGGCCGAACTTCACCGCCTCCCCGAGTTCGAAGGGGTTGCTGCCCGACTTGACGCTTCCTTTCTCGCCCGTGCCGCGCCGGGTGAAGAGGAACGCGCAGGAAAGCAGGCTGACCGTGCCGAGGATGCCCACGCCGACGGCGAGCCGGCGCGCGAGTTCGGCGTTGATCACGGCGACCGCGATGAGCACGCGGAAGAACATCACCGTCCAGGCCATGAGGATGCCGAGCGCGAACGATGACGACTGCTCCGGCTGGTGCCGCGAGCGCTGCGAAAAGCCGAGGGTCACCGCGGTGCTCGAGACCAGGCCGCCCAGGATGCCGGTGAGGGGAATGCCGTGCTCCTGGCCCAGGACCTTCACGAGGAAATAGCTCGCGAAGTTGAGACCGGAGATGAGAACCACCATCAGCCAGACCTTGTAGGGATTCAGGACGTTCATCGGCTCCGGGCCGTAGGTCTGGTTGGGCAGCAGGGGCAGGACGATGACGGTGATGATCGAGAACTTGAGGACCGCCTCGATGTCCGCGGTCTCGATGTGCTGCGCGGTCTCTATGGACCAGGCCTTCATGGAGAGCAGGAGCAGGACGCAGACCGCGAGGGCGGTGGCGAGTCCCTCTTCGCCGGTGGCGCACAGCGCCCCTATGGCGAAGGTGAGCAGGGCCGACATCTCGGTGGTCGCGCCGACATCGCCCTTCTGCGAGGTGATGATGAACGAGGCGACGGTGAGTCCGGCCACGGCGAGGAACGCCACCGGCAGGGCCCACGGAAGCTGGAGCGTGAGCTGGAGATGCGCGGCGGAAGCGCCGAGGAGAGAGATGAGGGCGAACGTGCGCGCGCCCGCGAACTGCTCCTCGTTGGGCTTCTGTTTCCGCTGCCGCTCGAATCCGAGGAGCAGGCCAAGACCCAGCGCCGTGCCGAAGCGGGCCGCGAGATCGAGGGGGGTCACGGCAGGAATCTTAGCCCCGCCCGTTCCCGCTTTCTTCCTTCGCGGCCAAGGTCGATCGGACTAGGCGGACTTCGCGTCTCTGAGCATGATCAACAACATCCGCGACGCGGCCTTCGCCTCGACGGCATGCGGCACGTTCGCGGGCATCAGGGTCACCGTTCCCGGAACGGCATCCACCGGCTTGCCTCCGATGGTGAGGACGATGTGGCCCTCGAGCACCATCACGAGGGCGTCGAACGGTGTCGTGTGCTCGGTCAGTCCCTGGCCAGAGTCGAAGGCGAAGAGGGTGACATTGCCGCCGGTGGTCTTGGCAAGGACGCGGCTCGCGATGCCGCCCGGAGTGGGAACGATGAGAGAGGGGAAGGCAAGGGCCTCGGCGGGAGGAAGCGACGGTGCGTTGGTCATGTCCGGAGCATGACAGAGGAACCAGGCCGGGCTAAGGCATCCGCCCGTTCGAGCGTTCGAGCACGGCGGCCAGTTCATCGACGTGCGCGCTCTCCGCCATCAGCGCCTTCGAGACCCGCGCGATCTCGGAGTCCGCCTCGGTCCAGGCTTTCGCCTCGATCGCCTCGCGCACTCCGGGCACGGTCTTGACCCCGTACCCGGTATAGACGCCGGGGGCGTAGAGAAGATGCTTGTACCAGGGGCGGCGCAGGAGTCCCGCGGGATCGGTGAGAGCGCGCTCGCTGTCCATGAGTCCGCGGTTCAGGACCCGCAGCGTCTCCGGCGGCACCCCCGCGAACCAGGCCTTGCCAAGCGCAGCCTCGTACCGCTCGGCGCTCTTCGCGAGGGCGGACAGGGCGTTCTCGAAGGGCGCGAAGTTCAGATACGGCGGCGCCTCGGCGCGAGCGGGGGCGACGGTGGGCCGCCGCGGATCGAGCACCGCCTTGAACACACCCTCATCGATCTGGCGGTTCCGCTCGGCGAGCTCGTTCCGCTGCTCGTCCGCGAGCGTCCGCAGCTCTTTCAAGTACATCTTCGTGGTGTCGGCGAGGCCGCCGAACTCGAAGGGCAGGAGCTCCGCGTTCGCGAGCCGCACCACCGCCGTGCTCACGGTCTGGGCCAGGGCCTTGCCGTAGGCGAAGTCGGTGTCGGAGAAGTGGGTGTACCAGTAGAAGTCGTCGTAGATCGAGTGGTAGATGCCGCCTTCGTCCTCGCCCCCGAAGGCGAGATCGATCGAAGGAACGCCGAGATGATCGAGGAAGGCGGTGAAGTCCGTGCCCGATCCGAGCGCGTCGATGCGGAGGTCACGGCGCTCGCGCAATTCCTTGCGACGCTCGGCGGTCGCTCCGGACAGGTCAGCGAGGCGCCGGCGCTCATGGACGGTCAGGCCGGTCTCCGGATCCTTGATGTCGCGCGCCACCTCGTTGACGAAGCGCTCCAGGGTGTGGGAACCGCCCATGCTCAGGAAACCGCGGCCGTTGCCGTCGGTGTTGATGTAGGCGACCGCGTGCTCGCGCAGTTCGGCGTCGTGGGCCTCGGCCCACTCCGTCGATCCCAACAGCATCGGCTCCTCGCCGTCCCAGGCGCACAGGACGATGGTGCGCTTCGGCTTGAATCCCTGCTTCGCCAGCTCCCCGATCGCGCGCGCCTCTTCGAGCAGGACCACCATCGCGGAGATCGG
>Ga0315271_10000798_pt1 | contig 18250 bp, 15 predicted proteins | sample C3_top_MG_FD_204664 | JGI IMG/M metagenome (GOLD analysis project Ga0315271, IMG submission 204664) | Sediment microbial communities from Yellowstone Lake, YNP, Wyoming, USA - C3_top | ecosystem: Environmental > Aquatic > Freshwater > Lake > Sediment | place: USA: Wyoming | collected 2017-08-01
CAGGAGTTCGTCCTCGACGTGGTCGCGCGTTGCGGCCTTCCCGTGGTCATCGACGCCGACGGCCTCTTCGGCCTGCGCGCGCAGAACCTCTCGCGCATCGCCCAGCGCGACAAGGCGACGGTGCTGACCCCGCATCCGGGCGAGATGGGCCGTCTCCTCGGGATCGAGCGGGACGCGGTCCAGAAGGATCGCGTGAAAGCGGTGCGACGCGCGGTGGCCGAGACCCGCAGCACGGTCGTGCTCAAGGGCCGTCACACCCTGGTCGGCACCTCGCGCTCCGAGGTGTGGCTCAATCCCACCGGAAGCCCGAGCCTGGCGACCGCGGGCACGGGAGACGTTCTGGCCGGCGCGATCGGCGCGATCCTGGCGCGTGGTGTCGCTGCCGATGCGGCCGCAGGCGCGGGCGTGTATGTCCACGGGCTCGCCGGCGAACGGGCAGGCAAGCGGCGGCCATGGGGCGTGGTGGCGGGCGACGTGATCGATGCGCTGCCCAAGGCCATCGCCTCGCTCGGACGGTGATGCCGCAGGTCATGCTCGAAGGCATCCGCGAATCCAGCTCCGAGGCCGAGACCGAAGCCATCGCCGCGGAGCTCGCGCGCGGTCTTGAAGGCGGGGAGGTCATCTTCCTCGAGGGCGATCTGGGGGCGGGGAAGACCGCGTTCGTTCGCGGCCTCGCGCGTGGACTGGGCGCGCCCGAGGATGCGGTGGCCTCGCCCACGTTCGTCATTCAGACCACGTACCCGTGCGCCTCGGGACGCCTGCTGCACCACGCCGATCTCTACCGCCTCGCCTCGGAACTGGGTGCCGAGGACGTGGGTCTTTTCGACCTTCCCGGTCCGCGGGACATCCTCGCCGTCGAGTGGGCAGCGCGAATGCGTTCGTATCCGTGGAAGCGCGTGACCCGGGTCGAGATCACGCACGGCGGAACGAACGACGATCACCGGCGGATCGAGATCACGCAATGAAGCTTCGCGGTGTCCTCGTCGTCGCCGTCGCCGCCTTCGGGGCCGCCGCCTGTCCCGGACGACCTTCTCAAGGTTCCGCGGCCAGGCCGGCGCCCGAGGCCAAGGAGCGGCCTCCCGTCATCCTCATCACCGTCGACACGCTTCGCGCCGACCATACGAGCGTCTACAAGTACGCCCGGGATACGACGCCGCGCCTTGCCGAGTGGGCGGCGAAGGGCGCGGTCTTCGAGCAGGCCTACACGTACTGGCCGAAGACGCGCGGCAGCTTCGTGGCCATCATGACCGGGCGGACCGCGGGCGAGAGCGGCTATTCCCCGAAACACCCCGAACTGCACACTTTCAACCCGACGCTCGCGGAGACCCTGCAGAAGGAGGGCTACGACACCGCGGCCTTCGTCGACAACGCCAACGTGGCGAGCTCGCTCGGCTTCTCCCGCGGCTTCAAGACCTACGTCGAAATGTGGGCCGACGCCGCCCTCAAGGACGAAGTGGCCCGCACCGAGGCCATCACGAGGCGCGGCATCGAGTATGTCCGCTCGAAGGGGAAGGGCGACGGCTTCTTCCTGTGGCTGCACTACGTGAATCCTCACGCGCCGTACACCCCTCCGCCGCCCTTCGACACCGCCTTCACCGATCGTCCGAAGTCGGACCCGACGCTCAAGGTCGTCGACGGTTTCTTCGGCGGCGTGCCGAAGCAGTGGGCGATCCCCGGCAAGCGCCTTCTCTCCGACTACGTCAACGCCTACGACGGTGAGATCGCCTACTCGGACGCCCAGCTCGACCAGGTCCTGCGCGCTCTCGATGCCGCGGGAGTCCTGAGCCGCGCCACCGTCATCGTCACCTCGGATCACGGGGAGAGTCTGGGCGAGCACGACTACTACTTCGATCACGGCGCCAATCTCTTCGACCCGGTTCAGCGCATTCCCTTCATCGTGCTCGGCCGCGGCGCCCGGGCGGTCCGGTCCGGCGTCCTCGTCTCCACCCTCGACATCATGCCGACCCTCCTCGACGCCGCGCGCGTGTCCTTCCCGTCGGGCCTCGCGGGCCGGAGCGTTCTTCCCTTCGCGGGCGGACGTCTCGAATCGACGCGCGACACCCTGGTCGGTGAGAACGACCGCGGCCACCAGGGAATCTGGGATCGCCGGTACAAGCTCATCGACATCGACCCTCGCGCCACCAAATCAGTGCGGCAGTTCTTCGATCGATCCGACGACCCCGGCGAGGGGAAGCCCCGGCCCGACCTCAAGGACGCCGCGAAGAAGTTCGAGGTCGGCCTCGACGAGCACCGCGATGTGGAGATGCGCTCGGCCATCCGGACGCGCGCGCAGCTCGAGGGGAAGATCTCGCCGCCGAGGAGTCAGGCGGAGTGCGAGCAGTTGAAAGCGCTTGGGTATGTGGCCGAGTGCCGATAGCGCCGGCCCGGGACTGACGCCAAGATGACGCCGGCGCGGCTGTTCGTCGTCCTGACCGCGCTCTTCGCCTCGCTCGCCGCGTATTTCGTCCCGCGCATGGACGCGTCGGGCGACGAGCCGCACTACCTGGTCATGGCCCAGAGCCTCTGGCGCGAGCACGACCTCGATCTCCGGGACAACTACGCGCGGGAGGACTGGCGCGAGTTCCGGGCCGGTCCCACCGAGCCCCACTACGCCGCGCCGCGCAAGGACGGCGCGCCTTTTCCCGGTCACTCTCCGGGCCTGCCTTTCATCCTGGCGCCCGTGTATGCGCTCGGCGGCCGCCTCGCCTGCGCCATCCTGCTTGGCGCCATGGTCGCGGGCGTCGGCGCCATCGCGTTCCACGTCGCCATCCTCGAAGGCCTGTCGAGCACGGCCGCGCTCGTGGCGGGTCTGCTGGCCGCGGGGCCGCCGCTGGCCGCGTTCGGACTGCACATCTACACCGAGGCGGCGTCGACGCTCGCCCTCTTCGCGGCCTATGCGCTGCTCCGCTTCGGCGGCGGGAGGGCGAGTCCCGCACTTGCCGCCGCTTTCGCCTGCGCGCTGCCCTTCCTTCATCCGCGGATGGCGGTCGGTTCGATCGTGATCGCCTTCGCGGCTTTTTGCTATCGCGACCGCGCGTCTTTCAGGATCTTCGCGGGGGTGACGGCACTCGGGATCGCGGTCTACGGTGGTTTCTGGATGACCGTATTCGGTGTGCCCACCGCTCTCGGCGCCTATGGCGGCGTGCCGGAGGACGCCGCCTTCAATCCCCTGCGGGCGCTGGTGGGACTCCTGATCGATCGGGCGTACGGCATCCTGCCCTACGCGCCGGTCTTCCTCGCGGTGTTCTTCCTGAAGGCGCCGCGCGAGGCGAAGGGCTACGAAGCCCGAAGGCGCCGCGTCGAACTCGCCATGGTCCTCGCCGTCCTTCTGCCCGCTCTGCTCTGGAGGATGTGGTGGGGCGGCCAGTCGCCGCCCGCGAGGCTGATCGCGCCGATGACGCCGTTTCTCGCGCTCTGGGTGGCGCGGCGATTCGAAGCGGCGGCCCAGCCGATGGTCCGGCGGGCGATCGCGATCGCCATGGCCTGGTCCTGGGCGCTCTTTCTCTTCGCGGCGCTCCAGCCCGGGCGGCTCCTCTTCATCAACAAGCGCATCCGGCCGACCCGCATCTGGGACGCGGTGTGGCCGGGGGGGGCCATCGACGGTCTGCTTCCCGACCTGGCTCGACCCGAGTCGTCGGACTGGCCGATCGCGGTCGCGTGGATGGCGGCTCTGTTTGCCGCGACACTCTGGGCGCGGCGAACCGTCGCGCGATCCGCGAAGCGCTGAGGCTTCGACCCAAAGCCTCTAGAGGAGCGCAGCCTCGCGCTTCGAGTCGCGGGTGATGATGTAGTACAGAACCGCGCGGTGCTTGTTCGTCTTCGAACGGCCCATCTGGTCGATGGCCTTGTTGAGCATGGTCTCGAGCTTGGGGTTGTCGGTGAGACCGAGCCGCCGCACCATGAAGTTCTGCTTCACCCGTTCCAGCTCGTCGGCGTCCGCGGCCGAGATCATCGACGCGTCCTCGCGATAGACGGCGGGCCCGAGCGACTTCACCACGGCCTTGAGCAGAACGTCATCGACCTTCACCTTGATCTTGCTGAGTTCCTTCTTGTACTTGTCGATGAGTTCGATCTGTGTCGCCATGATCCTTCCAATGTACGTCCGAACCGGCCCCGTGACAAGCGGGCGGCGTCCGCCGCGGTCCGCGCGTGTGACGAACGTCGCTTCCGTCATATCCTCCATCGTCCGATGCGTCGCGTTCTCTCCGCCCTCGTCGTCGTCTGCCTGGTTGGGGCGGCTGGCCTGCGGATCTACCGGTCGCGCGAGGCGAGACCGGCGCCCGTGGTCTACGACCTCGCCGATCGGCTGCCCTTCGCGGCCCGCGTGTCGGCGCGCGACGTCATCATGTTCGGGTGGCCGGACTCGGAGCCGAACCTCGGTTCCGGTTTCGGCGGCGATCCGGAGATGCGCGGGCGCGAGCGCTTCGTCTGGGTCCGGCAGGGCGCGAGCCTGAAGCTCCACATCAAGGAGCCGCGCGACCGGGCCCTGATCTTCGACATCGAGGCCTACCAGGGAATCGAGCGCCAGCGGCTCGCCATCCGGGTGAACGGCGTCTCCCTCGGCGAGCAGGAGATACCATCCCTTCGGGGCCGCGTCCGGTTCGACTGGCCGGTCACGGCCCAGCGCGACGCCAACGAACTGGCGCTCGAGTTCTCGAAGTCGGACGTCTCCACCCCCGGGGACCCCCGCGATTTCGCGGCCGCCCTGTTCAGCCTGATCATCGGCGATCCCAGGGACAACACGCTGGACCTCCTCCGTGAACGGGACACCCCTCGCGCGTTCGAGGTCGCGGCCCGGGACGGAGTCCCCTCGGTGACCCTCCCCGGCAGGTCGCAGACCTCCTTCGCGTTCCGTCTGCCCAGGAACGCCAGCCTGGAATTCGAGAGCGGCCTCGCCCCGTGGTCGGCCGCGTCGGGAGGCAAGGGGTCGCTTCAGATCGCCTTCGACTCCACCGACGGGAGGACTCGCGAGAACGTGCAGATTCCGCTCAACGCGCAGACTCTCCAGCCCGCGAAGATCGCGCTCAAAGGTGAGGAGGGCACTCCCTTCATCGTGAGGATGGACGTGATTTCGGAGAACCCGGGCCTTACCTTTGCGCAGATCCGCGCCCCCCGCATCCTGGGCGAGCCCGCGCCGGCGAAGCCGGAGCCACCAAAGGACGCGGCGGAATTCGCTCAGGAGCTGGCGGTCCGGAAGCCGAACGTCCTGTTCATCGTGCTCGACGCGGCCCGCGCGCTCTCCTTTGGCGCCTACGGTCATTCGCGGCCGACCACGCCCAACCTCGACAAGCTCTCGAGCGAGGGCTTCACCTTCGACAACGCCTACACCCCCGCCGTCTACACCCTGGCCGCCATGTCCTCGGTGTGGACGTCGCAGCAGCCCGACCGTCATCATGGCGACCTCGCCTTCTCCGCGAAGCTTCCCGCGGATCGACTGATGCTGGCCGAGGTCCTGACCGCGCAGGGCGTCTACACCGCCGGCTTCGTCGCGAACAGTGTCGCGGGCGCCTTCAACGGCTTCGACCGCGGTTTCAAGGAGTTCGACGAGCCGTGGAAGAAGTACGGCTCGCAGGCGTCGGGTTTCCGGAACGTGATCCCCCCTTTCCTCGACCGGATGAAGAACGAAGGCGCTCGCTTCTTCGCCTACGTCCACTACCGGGAACCGCATCATCCCTACGATCCGCCGCCTCCGTTCAACACCATCTTCGGTCCCGACGCGCCGATCCCGAAGGCGCGCCGGGAGGGCGGGGCGGTGGCGGACAAGTGGCTGAAGGACGTCAACCAGGGAGAGGTCCAGCCCTCGGCCGAGGAGATCGACCACATCCGGCGGCTCTATGACGGGAATCTCGCCTTCGCCGATCAGGAAGTGGGCTACCTGCGCGGGGAACTCGAAGCCCGCGGGCTTCTCGACAACACCGTGGTCATCGTGATCGGCGATCACGGGGAGGGTCTGTTCGAGCACGGCTACATCGGCCACAACGCCCAGGTCTTCGAAGAGAGCGCCCGTGTTCCCCTCATCGTGTCCCTTCCGAAGGAGATGAGAGCCGCGAACCCGCCGGCTCGCGTCGCGTCGCTCGTGGACCTTACCGACATCGCTCCCACCGTCCTCGACATCTTCGGCCTGACCGGGGCCGGCGGCTCGTCCCGCGCCTTCGAGGGGCGTTCGCTCCTCGGCCATCTCGCTCATTCGCGAGCGCAAGGCGGCGAAGGCCCGCGGGAGGTCCTGACCCGCACCGTGTTCTTCAATCGCGGCCGTCCCCCGGTCTACGCGATCCGCAACGCCGCCCACACCTTCATCTACAACACCGCGACCACCGAGTTCTCCCTGTTCGATCGAACCAGCCGGCCTCGTTTCGAGGACAAGGACCATGACTTCGCCCCGCGCGCGCCCGTGGCGTTGCGCGAGATGTACCGCCAGAACCTTCTGGCCTGGGTCGGGTCGCTCCGCTCGAGGTCGGTGCAGGCCGACAAGCTCGAAGGCATGTCGCGGCAGCAGTGCGAGGAACTGAAAGCGCTCGGCTATCTCTCCGCGAAGACGGCCTGTCCCGCGAACTGAGCCCGTAACGATAGCGGCCGCGTTCCTGAGAGACTTCGCCCATGCCCTTCGCCGATTCGCACACCCACATCGACCTCGCCGAATTCGATTCGGATCGTCCGGCCCTGCTCAAGCGAGCCAAGGACGCAGGGGTCGTGGGCATGCTCCTCGTGGCTCAGGCTGACGATTCAGCGGGACTCGACCGGGGTCTCACCATCGCGCGCGACTGCGGGGTGAAGGTGTCGGGCGGCCTCCATCCGCATGAAGCCATCCACTGGACCGAGGCGCTGGGCGATCGGCTTCTCTCGCTCGGAAAGGCGCGGACGATCTGCGCCATCGGCGAGATCGGCCTCGACTTTCACTATGACCACTCGCCCCGCGATCAGCAGGAGGAGGCCTTCAGGCGGCAGATCCGCATCGCGCGGGAGGTGAAGCTTCCCGTGATCGTTCACACCCGCGAGGCCGACGACCTTACCGTCGCCATCCTGAAGGAAGAGAAGGCGAGCGAGGTGGGCGGGGTGATCCACTGCTTCACCGGGACGCAGGCGCTCGCCGATGCGGCGCTGCCGCTGGGCTTCTACATCTCGTTCTCGGGCATCGCGTGTTTCGCCAACGCCGACGCGCTGCGCGCCGTGGCGAAAACGGTTCCCCTGGATCGCTTCCTGGTCGAGACCGACTGCCCCTTCCTGGCGCCTCCGCCGCACCGGGGCAAGCGCAACGAGCCCGCGTTCGTGGTCGATGTGGCGAGGCGCATGGCCGAGGTGAAAGGCGTGCCGCTCGACGAATTCGGAGCGGCCACGGTCGAGAACTTCAACCGGCTGTTTGGGAACTAGTCCCCGCCGGGAGCGTCCGCCCGGGCCGCCTCGCTGCGCTCCCCGACGGTTGCTCGCTCCGCGGCCCTCGCTCCCCTCATCCCCCGTGTGTGCGATGCCGCACGCAACCGGCCGGTTTTCGTCTATCGTCCGCCGCTAATGGGAGTTCGAACCGTGATTGTCGGCACCGGGTGCGTCATCCCGAAGCGTCGCGTGACCAACGCGGACATGATGGGGCGCGAATTCTGGGGCCCGGACGGGAAGAAGATCGACAAGCCGAATCAGAAGATCATCGACCAGTTCGAGTCGATCACCGGCATCAAGGAGCGCCGTTACGCGGAGGACGGTCAGGTCACCTCCGACCTTGCCGCCCTCGCCGCCGTCGACGCTCTCGACTCCTCGGGCATCGACCGCGAGACCCTCGACACCATCATCGTCGCCCACAACTTCGGTGACGTTCCCGCGGGATCGCGTCGTTCCGACCAGGTGCCGGCGCTGGCGGCGCGGGTGAAGGCCCAGCTGAGGATCGCGAATCCCGGGGCCGCGGCTTTCGACGTGGTCTTCGGCTGCCCGGGGTGGCTCCAGGGCGTGATCCTCTGCGACGCGATGATCCGCGCGGGCGACATCAAGCGGGCGATGGTGATCGGCGCCGACACCTTGTCCCGCATATCCGATCCGCACGATCGCGACAGCCTCATCTACGCGGACGGCGGGGGGGCGGTGATCCTGGAGGCCCGCGATACCGACGCCGGCATCCTTGCCCACGCGGTTCGCTCCGACACTCTCGATCATTCGACCATGCTGGTCATGGGTCCTTCGCACAACGAAGAAGTGTTCCTCGAGGCCATCTTCCTCAAGATGGAGGGCCGGAAGCTCTACAAGTACGCTCTGCAGACCGTGGCCGTGGCCATCAAGCAGTGCCTCGACAAGGCGAATATTCCCCTGGCCCGGGTGAACAAGCTTCTGATCCATCAGGCCAACGGCAAGATGGACGAGGCGATTCTCGAGGCCTTGTACGACCTGTGCGAGGCGAAAGCGCCCGCGGGCGTCATGCCCATGACCATCTCCTGGCTCGGCAACAGCTCGGTCGCGACCCTGCCGACCCTCCTGGACCTGGTGAGCAAGGGAAAGCTGGAAGGGCATGCCATCCGCCCGGGCGACATCCTGGTCTTCGCCTCCGTGGGCGCGGGCATGCACATCAACGCCGCCGTGTACCGGGTTCCGTGATCCAATGATCTCCCGGGTGTCATGAAGCCGCGCCCTCTCTTCCTCACCGCCTTGACTCTCGTCGGCGCGCTGTCGGGCCTCGAGGTCGCGCGGGCGCAGGCCTCCGAATGGACGCTCCGCGTGGACCTTGGATCCGGAGTCGCAATCGACCTGGTTCTGGTGAAGGCGGGCGCTTTCCGTCAGGGCTCGCCGGCGACCGACAAGGATCGGGGCGATGACGAGACGCCGCGCGAGGTCACCCTGACCAGGGATTTCTACATGGGCAGGCACGAGGTCACGGTGGGCCAGTTCCGTCGGTTCGTGGACGCCACCGGCTACAGGACCGAAGCCGAGAAGGGAACCTCGGGTGGATTCGGATGGACCGGCCAGGGTCTGGAGCAGCGCGCTTCGTTCAACTGGAAGAACCCGGGCTTCCCTCAGACCGACAGTCATCCCGTCACCATCGTCACCTTCGACGACGCCCTGGCGTTCACGCGCTGGCTGTCCGGAAAGACGGGCCGGGCCGTTTCCCTTCCCACCGAAGCGCAGTGGGAATTCGCCGCGCGCGCGAACTCGACCTCGGCTTCGGCCTACCCTTCGGGTGAGACCACAGCGACGCAGCCCGCGGCCCTCGGCTGGTCGAAGGCGAACGCCGCGGGGGGCACGCATCCGGTGGGTGGGAAGTCGCCGAATGGGATCGGGCTCTTCGACCTGGCCGGCAATGTGGCCGAGTGGTGCCTCGACTGGTACGGGCCGTACGAAGCGGGCCCGGTGACCGATCCGCTCGAGACCCGTCAGAACCTGAGCGATAAGCCGAGGCGCGTCCTGCGCGGTGGTTCGTGGCTGCGCGATCCGAAAAACGGGCGATCGGCGGCGCGGCACCGCAATGCTCCGGGCACGAGAAACGCGGACAACGGTTTCCGGGTCGTGGCCTCGACGACCCAGCAGCCCGCGGCCTCGACGACGGCCGCCGCCGCGAGTGCGCCCTCCCAGGCGGCGTCCTCCGGGGACCCGTCACCTCTCTTCACCCTGGGGTTCCTGGCGGTGGCCGCGACTCTCTTCACCGCGGGGATCGCCGCCATCGTCAGGCTCGCGCGCGGCGCCGCCGCCCGAGTGAAGGCGGAGATATCTCCGGATGGCTTCACGCTCAAGGCTCCGAAGGTTCCGGCCGGTCATCGCATCCACTATCGCTACGTGGTCGATGGGAAGACCCAGACCGGCAGTGTCGTGTCCTCCGGTGATTCGCAGATGGGTCAGACCGTCTATACGGGAGCCAGGCCGTCCTCGGTTCAGATCTTCGCGGTCACGGCGCCGGGAGAGGCCTTGCCGGTGGAGGAGCCCAGGCCCGTGAACCGCGTGACCACCCGGACCGACGACGACTCGTTCCGCGGCTACCCGTCCGCTTACAGGTAGACGAGGGCCGGAGTCCGCGTGCGCGCGATCGTCTACGGGTCGCGTCCGGGCGATGTGGATCGGGCCGGTCGAGCCACCCGCGCCCTCCGCCTCCTGGGCGCTTCCGTCACGGACCTGGCCGATGAGACCTGGCCCGTTGTCTTCAGGCGTATTCACGAGAGCCGCGAGTCGGTGTGGCTCGTGCGCGCCGGAGCCTGGCCGGCGTCGTTCACGGAGCCGCCGCCGTCATCGACGGGAAGGCCTCTCGTGGCTCTCGGCGCGGTTCATCCCGCGGACGGCCTTGAACCCGGTGAGGCCGCCGCAGCCCTCGGCTGGCTCGAGGCGCTGCGAGCGACGGGAGGCAGCTTCAGTCCGGAGACGCTCCCGTTCCTCGTGAGCACGTGGCTCGACGCGAGGATGGTCGAAGCGCTCGAGGACGAGGACGACCTGCGCGCGTCGATCCGCTTCACCGCCCGGGCGGCCGCGGCGAGGATCGTTCACTACCCGGGACTGGACGTGATGGACGACGATTCGATTCGAATCGCCGAAGTGGTGACGAGCGCGCAGCGGGGAGGCGCTGAGCGCATCGCGCTCGATCTGGCCCGGGGACTTCGTCATCACGGCCTGCGCTCGATCCTGGTCACCCTGGGACGCCCGACCCGCGCGGCCTTCGAGGCGCCCCTCGGAACCGTCGAACTCGCGGATCTGTGGGGCGGGGAACCGGGTCATCAGCCGCGGCGGGCGGCGCGCCAGATCGTCTCCCTCGGGTTCGACCTGGTCCACGGCCACCTGCTCGATCACGGGACGATTGAGGCCTTCGCCGCGCGCGCACTGCCGATCGCGCTGACCCTCCATAACACCTCGAAGGGATGGCCGGCGGGAACGCGGAAGCTGAAGCGCACGGACGCGCACCTGGTGATCGCGTGCGCTCAATCGGTCGAGAAGGAGTTGCGCGAAGCCGGGCTTTCCATTCCGATGCGTTCCATCTGGAACGGGATCGACTTCAAGGCGATGCAGCCGGATGCCTCGGCCGTTCTTCGCGGCCGCGCCTGGCGCGAAGGCCTCGGCTTCGGGCCCACGGATTTCGTGCTCCTCTCTCTAGCGAACCCGCGGCCCCAGAAGCGCCTGCACCTTCTGCCCGGAATCCTGCGGGCCACGCGCGAGGCGATCGCGGCCTCGGGATGGCCGCGCGAAGTGAGGCTGGTGATCGCGGGCTCCGCCTCGGCCGGCAGTCCCGTGGCCGAGAGCGCGGTCCGCCGCCTCGAACAGGCGATCGACGAAAACGGCGTGCGCGAACATGTGCGGCAGATCGGTTCGGTGGACGACGTTCTTCCCTGTCTTCTCGGTTCCGATGTGCTGGTGTCCGCGAGCGCTCACGAGGGCCTGAGCCTGGCCCAGATCGAGGCGGTTGCCGCCGGCCGGCCCATCGTGGTCACGAACGTGGGCGGCGCGGCCGAACTCGGTTACGAAAACCCCGCGGTGTTCCTGCTCGACGAGGACGCGCCTCCAGAGGAGTTTGCTCGCGTCCTCGTCCCTCTGGCGCCCGGGCCCGTGCCGCAGGGCCGCGAAACCGCCGGCCTTCATTTCGACGCGGTCCGCATGGTCGAGAACTATGCGCGATTGCTGCCCCGGGCCCTGAGGGCTTCGCGCAGAACCGGGGAAGGAGACGGTCTCTTCCTGGTGACCAACAACTTCTCGACCGGAGGAGCCCAGACGAGCGCGCGCCGGCTGCTGCTCGGGCTGCGGACGAAAGGCCTTCGCGTCCGCGCCGCGGTGATCGAAGAGCAACTTGCCTTTCCGACTCCGGGCCGCGCGGCCTTGCGAGCGGCCGGAGTCGAGGTCCTCGCGACGCCGCCGCCCGGAACCGTGGACGCCGCCGGCGCGGCGTCCCAACTGCTCGACGCCGTCGATCGCGACCCGCCCCGCGCGGTGCTCCTTTGGAATGTCATCCCCGAATACAAGATCCTGATCGCCGACGGCCTGATCGATATCCCCGTCTACGACGTGAGCCCGGGAGAGATGTACTTCGAGTCGCTCGAGCGCTACTTCGCCCGTCCACGCCCGGGACTGCCGTACCGGTCCGCGCTCGATTACGGCCGGAGGCTCGCCGGAGTCATCGTGAAGTACGAGGCCGAGAGGGAGCTCGCGCGTCAGGGGCTGGGCGCCCGGGTGCACGTCATTCCAAACGGCGTACCGATGTCCGAGGCGACCGTTCCGAGGCGGGCGGAAGGCGCGCGGCTCGTGATCGGAACCGCGGCGCGTCTCGATCCACGGAAGCATGTGGATCGCCTGCTTCGCGCGTTGCGCCTTGCCCACGATCGCCTGCCGCCCTACGTCCTCAGGATCGCGGGCGGCGCCGAGCGGAGGTTCGAGGAGCATGTCGAGGAATTGCGCGCTCTCGCGAGCGGTCTGTCCGTGGAGTTCGCGGGTGAACTGAGCGACGCGCATGAGTTCCTGAGCGGTCTCGACATCTTCGTCCTGGTGGCGGAACCGGCGGGCTGTCCCAACGCGTCGCTCGAGGCGATGGCGGCGGGCCTGCCCGTGGTGGCGACGAACGCGGGGGGAATGTCGGAGCAGGTGCAAGACGGCGTCACCGGCCGACTGGTCGGGCGAGAGCACGAGGCGGCCCTGGCCGAAGCACTGCTGGAGCTCGCGCACGACCCTTCGCGACGCGGGTCGATGGGGGACGCGGGCCGGGATCGCGCGAGAAATCGCTTCAGCATGGCCGGCATGGTCGCGCGCTACACGGAGGTCTGTCTCGGGGGCTGACTCCGGTTGGTTCGCCAGCGAACAGAGTCGGAGGCTCGAGGGGTGCATCATGGTGATCCCACTACCAGAGGAATCACCCGTCATGAAGCTCAAAGATCTCGCCGTCGCCGCCCTCGTGGTGGCTTTCGCCGTCAGTTCGTCGCCCGCCTGGGCGCAACAGACCTCGACCGTCGTCGACCGCGCCGCGGTGGACCAGGCGATCGGGGAAAAGGTGGTCGCGGACGAGGTTGCCCGGGACTCCATTCGGACCCTTCTTGGGCGCGACGACGTGAAGGCGATGGCGGAGGGCGCGGGCCTGGACGTGCGCCGCGCCGTGACCGCGGTCTCGACGCTTGAAGGCGCGGACCTGCAGCGCGTGGCCTCCCGGGCGACCGCGGCGAACGAGCTGCTCGCGGGCGGCGCCACCACGGTCACGATCAGCCTCGTGGCCATCCTGCTGATCATCATCATCATCATCCTGCTGGCCAAGTAGGGCCCGACCGACTGAACCTCGGGTCTTTCCGGGCCGCTTTTCTGGCCCTGGCGCTCTTCGGCATTCCGCCGGCCGGAGAAGGCCGGGACCAACGGGGAGCGCTCGTGGTGGCGGACGTTCCCTTCATCGCCCAGACCGAGGATCTGTGCGGCGGGGCCGCGGCGGCGATGGTGCTCAGGTACTGGGGCATCGAGGACGCCCAGGCTGATGACTTCGCTCCCCTCGTCGGCAAGTCGACCCGAGGGATCAGCACGCGAGACCTGACGGCGGCGCTCCTGTCGCGGGGAGTGGTCGCCCGACCCATCAGCGCCGAACCGGAGGACGCCCGGCGCGAGATCGCGAGCGGCAGACCGGTCATCGCCCTGATCGACGGAGGAGGAGGGCGGCTTCATTACGTGGTCATCGTGGCATGGGCCAATGGTCGCGTTCTGTTTCACGATCCATCCCTCGGCCCGTTCCGCCTGGCCGACGAAGGGAACTTCCTCAAGTTGTGGAAGGCCACCGGTGGCTTCGCCCTCGTGGTCACACCCGGCGCGGCGACGCCCGAGGCGCCGGCTCCCGCGGTCCCGTCCGCGTCCCCCCGTCGCGTCAGCGAGTGCGATCCCCTCGTCGATCGCGCGATCGAGGTCGCCAGGAGCGCGGATCCCGAACCGGCGCTGGCCGGACTGACCGCGGCGAGCGAGATGTGCCCGTCAGATTCCCGGGCGCTGACCGCGCTTGCCGGCGTGCGGTTTCGGCAGAAGCGATGGACGGAAGCTGGAGGCTTCGCCCGCCGGGCGACCGAGCGCGACGCGACGGATACCGAGGCCTGGAGACTGTTGGGCGCCTCTCTCTACCTCGGCGACGACCCTCGCCCGGCGCTCGCCGCATGGAACCGCATCGACGAGCCCCGGCTCGACCGCGTCGAGATCGAGGGTCTCATCCGAACCAGGGCGGACATCGCCACCGCGGTGGTGGGGCTCCATCCGCGCGATCCGCTCACGCCGGAGTCCATCGGCCGGGCCGAGCGCCGCCTCGAGCAATTGCCGACCGCGGCGGGCGGCAAGGTCATCTACCGGCCGCGCGCCGGAGGACGGGCCGATGTCACGGTCACGGTGGGCGAGAGCGGACTGATCGAACCGAGGCTCGTTCTGCTTCTTCGCCTCGGCGCCGAGTTCGTGGGCAAGCACGAAGGCCGCCTTCGGATCAACTCTCCCACGGGCCGGGGCGAGGCGCTCGAGTTCGGAGGACGCTTCGACGCGCGGCGACCCTCGGCGTGGGCATCGCTCGAGACCCCGCGACTTCTTGGCCTCCCGGGCGTGGTGGCGATGAGCGGCCTCTGGGACCGTCAGACCTATCGGCTGGCCGGAAACAGCGGCGATTCGGCCACGGTGGAAACGAGACGTCGGGGAGCGGCGGACTGGAGCCATTGGCGGACGTCCTCGCTGCGTCTTGAACTCGGGGTCGGCGTCGAGCGCTTCGACGGTCAGGGCAGCTATGTGTCGATCCGGGGAGGCGTCGACCGGCGCCTCTTCGCCGATCGAGCGGCGCTCGCGGCGGACGGCGGATCCTGGATGGGGCTTGGAGGGGCAGGGGGGTTCGCGGAGTTCGGCGGGACCGCCTCTTTGAGGAGCTCCATCCGTCCGCGACGATGGACGCTTTCCGCGCGCTTCGACGGACGGCGCGCGACGCAGACATCACCCCTGGCCCTGTGGCCGGGGGCGGGAACCGGCGCCAGTCGTTCCTTTCTCCTCCGGGGGTCGCCTCTGGTGACGGACGGCATCGTCGTGGGCGAGGCGTTTGGTCGCGGTCTTCTTCATGCAACCGCCGAGACGGAGATCCAGGTCGCGGATCGCGCGCTCATCCGCCTGGGTCTGGCCGCCTTCGCGGACTGGGCGAAGCCATGGGACGGGGCGGCGGCCTCGGGGCCGGGGCGAAGCCTCTTCGCCATCGGCGCCGGTCTGCGACTCCACGCGCCCGGTTCGATCGCCTTTCGGTTCGACGTCGCGAAGCGGCCCGGAACGCCCGGCGTGGTCGTGTCAGCCGGCGTGATTCCGCCCTGGCCCCGCTGAGGGGGACGCATCCAGGGCGCACGCATGGTCGGGCGCGGCCGCGGCCGTTCTGGCCGCGTTCACGACCCGGCCGAAGATCCGGCTGAGAGCTCCGACCGACAGATATCCTTGACGCGTCAACAATCAGAGGAAAGGCACGAATCCATGACCGCAAACCTCGTCGTTCGAAAATCCGAAGCCCGGGGCCACGCCAATCACGGCTGGCTGGACACCCGTCACACCTTCTCCTTCGCGGGCTACTACGACCCGCGTCATGTGGGCTTCCGTTCCCTCCTGGTGATCAACGAAGACCGGGTCAGCCCGGGGAAGGGCTTCGGCACGCATCCCCACGCCGACATGGAGATCATTTCCTACGTGGTCTCGGGCGCCCTCGAGCACCAGGACAACCTGGGCACGAAGGCGGTCATGAAGGCGGGCGACGTCCAGCGCATCAGCGCGGGCCGCGGTGTCCGGCACAGCGAATACAACGCCTCGGCGACCGACCCCGTTCACTTCCTCCAGATCTGGATCGAGCCCGACGAAGAGGGCGTCAGCCCGGAATATGCAGAGCGTTCTTTCGGGGACCTCGAGCCCGGCGCGCTTCGGCTCATCGCCTCGAAGGGCGGCCGCAACGACTCCATCTCCATCCACCAGGACGCCGACGTCTACGTGGCGAAGCTACCGGAAGGCAGGAGCATCGACCACTCGTTCGCGGCGTCGCGCTCGGGCTGGGTGCAGGTGATCGAGGGCGAACTTCTGGCCAATGGTGAGAAGCTTGGAGCGGGTGATGGAGCCTCCATCAGTGACACGCAGAAGCTCCGGCTGACCGCGGCCAAAGACGCCCACTTCCTGTTCTTCGATCTCAACTGACGCCCCGCTCCTCGAACGACCTGCAGAAGGAACCAGAAGACCATGCCTCGAAACTACTCTCCGGAAGTCTCGTTGAAGTCGCTCTTCATCCGTGGGGTCAGCGGGGGTATGGCCGCCGCTCTCGTCAACCTTGGGCTCCTCTTCCTGGCTCGGGGCGCCGATGTCGCCATGGAAGGGGCGTTTTCTCCGGGACAGCCTCCGGGCGTGCTTCCCCAGCCCCCGGTCGCCCTCGCGAGCATCGTGCCTGCGATTCCCGCGGCCCTCCTGGCCTGGCTGCTCGGCCGGTTCACCGGCGACCCGGCCAGGAACTTCGCCTTGATCGCGGTCATCTTCACCCTGTTGAGCTTCGCCGGCCCGGCCGGGGTCGCGGGCGCCTCGACGGGAACGAAGGTGGTCCTGGGCCTCATGCACATCGTGGCCGCCACCGGCATCGCGGGTTCGATCCATCGCGCGTTGCGCGGCTGACCGCTCCGGAGGCTCCGCGCGCGGTACGATTCCTCGGTCATGGCCAGGGCGAAGACCGACGCCGAGCGCATTCAGCAGACCGTCGACGACATCGTTCGTTTCACCCGGGCTCTGCCGGACGTGGTCGAGTCGACCTCGTACGGCAAGCCGGCGCTGAAACGTGGCGAGAAACTGATCTTCGCTCTGCGGGACCCTGAGAGTCTGTCGATGGTGTGCAGCTTCGAAGATCGGGCCGCCCTCATGCGGGACCACGCGGGCACGTTCTACGTCACCGAACACTATCTGAACTGGCCCTCGGTGATCGTCCGCCTCCTGAACGCGGACAAGAAGGTTCTCCGGGCCGCGGTCACGAGGGCCTGGGAGCGGGCGGGCGCCCAGGCCCGGACCAGGCGGGCCAGGGCACGGCCAACCGCCCGTCGCCGCTAAGCTCGCCCCTTCCCTTCTGAAAGGACCACCTCTCTTGATGCAAGCCAAAGCCTTTGCCGCCTTCGACAATTCCTCTCCGCTCGGGCCCTTCACGTTCGAGCGCCGCGAGCCCCACGCCACCGATGTGCAGTTCGACGTCCTGTTCTGCGGGGTCTGTCACTCCGACCTGCACACCGCGAAGAGCGAATGGCCGGGAACCGTCTACCCGTGCGTTCCGGGTCACGAGATCGTGGGCCGCGTCACGAAGGTGGGCGCCGCGGTGAAGAAATTCAAGGTTGGCGACTCCGTGGCCGTCGGCTGCCTGGTCGATTCATGCCGAGCCTGCGGAAGCTGCAAGGAAGGTCTCGAGCAATACTGCCAGGGCGGCTTCCAGATGACCTACAACAGCCCGGACAAGCACATGCCGGGAAAGCCCACGTATGGCGGGTATTCCACGCACATGGTCGTCGATGAAGCCTTCTGCCTTCGCGTGTCCGACAAACTCGATCCCGCGGCCGTGGCTCCGCTGCTCTGCGCCGGGATCACCACCTACTCCCCCCTGCGCCATTGGGGCGTCTCCAAGGGCAAGAAGGTCGGCGTCGTGGGCCTCGGGGGCCTGGGTCACATGGGCGTGAAGTTCTCCCACGCCTTCGGCGCCCACACCGTCCTGTTCACCACCTCGGTGGGGAAGACCGTGGATGCAAAGCGGCTCGGCGCGGATGAGGTGGTGATCTCGAAGGACGCGGACGCGATGGCGAAACATGCGGGGTCCTTCGATCTCATTCTCAACACGGTCTCGGTGTCGCACAATCTCGACGCCTTTACCTCGCTTCTCAAGCGCGACGGGACGCTGGTCCTGGTGGGCGTTCCAGCGACACCTCATCCCACGCCGAACGTCGGCGCCCTGATCTTCGGACGACGGTCCATCGCAGGTTCGCTCATCGGCGGTCTCAAGGAGACCCAGGAGATGCTCGACTTCTGTGCCGAACACAACATCGTCTCGGACATCGAGCGAATCCCGATGCAGAAGATCAACGAGGCCTATGAGCGGATGCTCAGGAGCGACGTGAAGTACCGCTTCGTGATCGACATGACTTCGCTCCGGGGTTAAATCCCTTGCCGTGAGGCGCTTGGACGCCAGAAGGCCGTCGCCCTCGCGACGGCCCTTTTTTTCGCCTGATGCCAATGGATCATGCCCTCCGGCGCCCTTTCGGGCGTACTCTGTAACTGGTGAATCAGACGTAGGGAGGATCCAATGAAAGCCACCGCAGGCGTTCTCGCTCAAGGGCTTCTC
>Ga0315271_10000800_pt1 | contig 18226 bp, 13 predicted proteins | sample C3_top_MG_FD_204664 | JGI IMG/M metagenome (GOLD analysis project Ga0315271, IMG submission 204664) | Sediment microbial communities from Yellowstone Lake, YNP, Wyoming, USA - C3_top | ecosystem: Environmental > Aquatic > Freshwater > Lake > Sediment | place: USA: Wyoming | collected 2017-08-01
ACGCTGGACCCACCATCCACGACGACGTTGGTGAAGCCCGTGTAGTCGTAGTGGGTGGTCACCAGGATCCCCGACCCACCGACCTGGCCGAGACCGCCGGTGCTGGGCATGTCGCAGCCGGCGGCCACGAGCACGGCCGCGCCGATGAGCGCAGCCAACGCGATCCCCAGCAGCAGCGTCCGGCAGATGGGATACGGCAGCTCGTCGAACGCGCCGATGAGGTCGTCGTTCATGGCGCGATGGTATCGCAGGCGACACAGATCCGGGCGTCCACACGCCCGTCCCAGGAACGAGAAATGAGCTGTGAGGCGCGGGAGCCGCGGAGGCTGAGGAGCGGGCCGGGGCGAGACCGGGCAAGGCTGCCTTGGCCCGCTCCTCAGCGACCGTGGCGCCGACCCGGCTCGGGCTCTGCCGGCGCCGGACCGCGGACGGTCAGAGTTGGTGCAGTACCGCCTCGAGGAGCGCGGCGCCCCGCGGCTCGTCGGCAGCGGCGGTCCCGGCGTCGGCGGTCATGCCGTAGTCGCGCGGCTCCGCCGAAGCTCGCAGGTCCGCGCCGCCGAGTCCGAAGAAGTCGTTGCCGCCGTCGTCGTCGGGCGCGCGCACGGCGTCGAGCGTGGCGCGCGGCCCCTCGACCTCGGGCTCCATGTCCGCGTCGTCGACCGGCGTCCACGGCGCGCGCATCGCGCGCAGGCCCTTCTCCACGCAGGCGCGCAGCTCGGAGGCAGGGGCCGGCGTGCTGACGCAGTCATCCGCGCCGGCCCGCCAGGCCTCACTCGTGGCGCGATGATCGGAGCCGGCCAGGACGATCAGCCAGGTGTCGTGGCCGTGATGGAAGTCGCGGACCAGCCGGCACATCTCGGGACCCTCGATGCCGGGCAGGTCCCAGTCGACGAACGCCACTTCCGGCGGCTCGTCCTGGAGGAGCTGTTCCAGCGTCTCGGCCCCGTCGACCGACGTGGTGACTTCGACGGGCTCCGTGGTGCCGCGCCTCACGGCGTCGGCCAGTGCAGACTGGGCTGCAGTGCTCTTGTGCGCGATGAGAAGTCTCACGCTGCTCCTGCGGTCGCGCCCTCAGACGGGGGCGATGTGGCTTGCTTACCCCTGCCCTCGTCGCTCCGGGGAGGCTCGGGCATAGGACGTTCGTTTAGGTGAGCCTGACAAGCCGTGGCCACTGCGGGCAACGGTCCGCGGGGCGGATCCGCGTCGCCCTTGCGTGTGGCGGCAGGCTCATTCGCGCCTCGCCGTCCGCGCCCACCGGATCAGGCGCGCCGCACCCTGCTGATAGACCCCCGGGGCATCCGTGTCGATGGTCTTGCCGAAGCCGACTTCCATGCCGGAGATGAACTGGAGCTCCAGCGCGAGGTGCTCGATCACATGGCCGAGCAGTGTGCCCTCGCGCATGCGCTTGATGAGACCCCCCGCGCTCGTCCTCCGAGCAGCGGTGTTCCTCGAGGCTGGGGATCAGCTCGAGCAGGGCGTCGGTGAACCCGGGCAGAGCGTCGGTGAACACTTCGTCGTACTCGCCGAGGTCGACGTTGAGCACGACGACCGGGCGGTAGCTGTAGTAGTTGGCGCCTCTGATGGCGCGCGAGTCGAGCAGCTTGACCATGACCCACCCCCTCGTCCGGGAAGCTGCCATCTTACATCGAGGCGACGGCCGCCCCAGCGGCCGCCGCGATCACCACTCCGCATCGTCGTCCTCGGGCCCATGCTCAAGGATGGGCCTCACCTGCTCACCATCTTCCATGAGGAAGGTGGCCAGCTCCGCGTCGACCGACACACCGTGCTTGGTCAGGAACCTCGTTCCCGGGGGCAGAGAGCCGAACACGGCAAGAGGGCCGGCCAGCGGGCTGGCGGCGGTCGTCCATGAGTCCTGCCCCCTTGCTGCCTCCCGCGCAGCTCTGGTCTCGCCGTTGCCGACCACTCGCTCCTCGGCCGCGCGGAGCAGGCGGTCGTACATCCGCCGCGGCAGCAGCACCGCGGTCACATACGCGTGCTGCGTCACGAAGACAGGGCAGTCGGACTTGTCCGCCTGCTGCACCACCGCGGCAGTCTCGCGGTGGAGTCGGCTGATGTTCACGATGACGGGAGGCAGCATCCTGGATCTCGCTCGAAGCTGGACGGGACACGATACTTGGCAGGATATGCGCGCCGGCCGCGCACTCACAGGGTGCCGATCGGCGTGCCGGGGAGACATAGTGTCCGGGGGGGTGAGCCTTGGATGGCGCCAAGGATGGCGCCAACGAGGGTGCCGTTTGTGGTGCTCTGCATGGCGCCGATGGAGATGCCAACCAAGGCTCACACGCCCAAACGACGTACCCCCGCCCCGCTCCGCCGGGCCGGAGCATCGCCGTTGTCCTTGCGTCGCCGGTATCATCACGCCATGAAGCCGAGGACCCATCTGGGACGCGCCCTGACAGTGCTGCTTGCGGCCGGCGCGACAGTCGCGCTGTTGTGCGGGCTCATCGGTTGCGACGGCAGCGGCGGCGAGTCAGGCGGCTCGGGTGGCTCAGGCGGGGCGGGCGGGGCTGCGTCGCCACTCGCGACGGCCGCATACCCGGGCGGGCCGGCGGCGAGCGCCATCTACCGGAACGTCGCCTACGCGCAGGACTCTCCGGCGCAGAAACTCGACCTCTACCTGCCGGCGACCGGCGAGCCGCCGTACCCGGCGCTGATCGCCATCCACGGCGGCGGGTTCAGCGGCGGCGACAAGGAGGATGGGCAGATCGTGCCGGTCCTGCAGGCCCTCACACGCGGCTACGCTGTCGTCGGCTTGGACTACCGGCTCAGCCCGGAGGCACATTTCCCGGCGGCCATCAGCGACGTCAAGGCCGCCGTCCGCTGGGTGCGCGCCCACGCGGGCGAGTACGGGCTCGACGGCTCCCGCGTCGCCCTCTGGGGCGACTCCGCGGGCGGGAACCTGGCGGCGCTCGCCGGCACCTCCGGCGACTCGGCCGCCCTCCGCGGCCCGCGCCCCGCCAACGCGGATCAGTCGGACCGGGTCCAGGCCGTGATCGACTGGTTCGGGCCGATCTCGTTCCTGCGCACCGACCGGGACTTCCGCGTGTTGGGCTTCGACCGTCCGAGCGTCGAGGGGCCGGCCTCGTTCCTCTCCCAGTACCTCGGCGCGCCACCGCGCGAGGTACCGGGCAAGGTCAGGGCAGCGGACCCGATCTCGTACCTCACCCCGGGCGACCCGCCGATCCTCATCGAACACGGCACGGCCGACGGTACGGTGCCGTGGCCGCAGTCCAAGCGCTTGGCCAGGGCCTACGCGAAGGCGACCGGCGACGACAACGTCACGCTCAACCTCATCGAGGGCGCCGGCCACGTGGACCGGGTGTTCTACACGCAGAGTCACGTAGACCGGGTGCTCGACTGGCTGGACGCGCACCTGAAGTAGGGCGGCCCGGACGGCGACCAGTGACAACAGTGGTTCGAACTCCGTGGCCGTGGTGGGCGCCAGCACCTTTGGCGAGACCAGGACCGACCTCGGCGTGGCGAAGTACGTGCGGTAGGGACGCCCTCAGGTCAGTGCGCGCCAGAGAGCCGCGCCGTCGTCTCGATCGCGACCTTGGTGAGCGCCACCGCGAACGGGAAGTTGATCTTGGCCGAGGTGTCGCCCATGTCGTGGTAGGCGGCGCGCATGAGCCGCGTGTAGTAGTTGAGGTGCTCGTTGATCAAGACCACCGGATAGCCGTTCTCGCTGAGGATGATCCCGTCAGTGTTGTAGAGGTAGCTGCGCTCCGAGTAGCGCGGCTCGAGAAGAGGCGTGAGCTGCGGCGCCACGTCCGCCTGGGCGTCCAGCGCCACGGAGGCCATGGCGAGCGACGGAGCGTGCTGACCCGGGTTGATCTGGAACTGGGTCTCCCCCACGCCGGCAAAGCCGATCATGTCGAGGAGGATGAGACCCGCGATGTCCTGATGGTCGTCGAGCAGCTTGCTGACCAGCGCCCGCGCCCCGAGGTCGTCGGCCGGGAACTCCTCCCCCGTGAAGTGGACGAGCCAGATCGCGCGCTCGGGCCGACGGTCTTTGAGGACGGCGGCGGCACGCAGCAGGGCAGCCGTCGCCGAGGCGTTGTCGTCCGCGCCGGGCACCGCCAGGTAGATGCTCTTGAGCGCCAGGTCCTCGTCGAGCGCCGTGTCGACGTGGTCGGCGAGCAGCAGAGGCGCCAGCTTCGAGTTCGTGCCCGGGATGACGGCGACGAGGTTCGTCTGCGGCATCCCGCGCCACGTGAACGACTGGCGCCAGGTGTCCAGGCCGAGCTGCGCGTAGCGCTCCTCGAGGTAGCTGAAGACGTCGGAAAGCTGGTTGTCGGGCAGGGCGTTGTTCTTGTTGCTGAACGTGACCGTGCGCCCGCTGATGGGGAACACGGCCGGGGCCTCGCCGTCCATGGCGAGCAGGTCCGCGCGATAGGCGGCGTCGAAGCCGGCCGGCCAGGCGGTCACGACGGCTGAGCCGGCGGCCGCGCCGGGCGTGGCCGGCTCGGGCGTCCAAGTGATGCCGCCCGGCCACGTGGTCTGCGTGTCCGTGGCCGCGACCGTGTAGGTGGCCGCGTCCCCGTTCAGCCGCGCCGGTGGCGGGACGACGAGCGCGACGCGGCTCGAGAGATCCGGGCGCTGTGCGTAGGCCGCGAGCTGCAACGACGGCAGCCACGCCTCCCAGCACCGCGCGAGCGCCGGGTCGGCCGCGCGCTCGACCCAGATGCAGTTGCTGAAGGCGGGTTCGACATTCCAGCCGTAGTCGTCGGCAGCGCCGAAGATATCCGTGTTGTCGGCCGGAACGGCCGGGTCGAGCGTCTGCGGCACGAACGTGGTCGGGTCCGTGTTCTGGATGTCCGCCGTGGTCAACCAGCGCCATGGGTTGCTCGCCGCGGTGCGCCAGCGCGCGAAGCACCACGTGAGGCGGCCGCGGTCGTCGCGGATCGGCCACGCTTCCACGTACAGCGTCTGCTGGCTCGTGATCGTCTTCTTGGCGACGAGGCTCTGGCGGATGCCCTTGAGCTGCAGCTCGCCCAACGCCTTGAGCGTCGCCGGCAGCTTGGCGACGCCGCCGTCGGCCGGCGTGAGGCGGAGCGCCAGCTCCCGCGGCGTCGCGCCGAGGTAGACCGGCGAACGCTGCAGGGAGTTGGGCTCGAGATGCAGCCAAGGGGCGGCGTCGGTCGCCAGCGTCGCCAGCGAGGCCGGCGAGGTTGGCGTCGGGGTCGGAGAAGGCTTGGCGAGGACGACGACCCCTCCCGAGCCGGCGGCCGGCGCGGCGGCGGCGGCGGCGGCCGCGGCGGCTATCCCGATCAGGAGCAGGATGAGCAGGAGCAGGCGTGCTGACTTGGCCATGGCGGTACCCCCCGTCGAACCAGTGAACAGGCGTGATACTAGCGGGTTGGGCTGCATCATGCAGCAGGTGCCCGCGTCGCCTGCGACGGTGCTACGATGGCCGCGCAGCACCAGACCGAGGGGGGCTCTTTGTCGAGGCAAGAGGCTGCGGCGGCGGTCATCTGGAGTGAGCTCGAGCAGGATGGGCGCGCTTTCCGCCCGATGGGTTCACGTCTGCGACCGCCCCACTCCCTGGTGCCGCTCCTGCCCCGTGAGAGGCTCGTCGCCGCACTCCTCGCCGATCAGCGCCCGCTCGTGCTGGTGGCAGCTCCGGCGGGGTACGGCAAGACCATCACACTTGCCCAATGGGTCGCCGCCGACCCGCGACCCGGGGCGTGGCTGCAGCTCGACGCCGCCGACGATGACCCCGTGGTCTTCCTGACGTATCTCTCGCTCGCACTCGGCAACGTCACCCCATTGGACCCCGCCGTCCTCGATCTGCTGCGGCGGCGGACGCCCCCGATCGACCAGCTGATCATGCCCGCCCTCGCGGCCGCGGTCGGCGATGCTGACCCGTTCCTCCTCGTGGTCGACGACGGCCATCTCGTACAGAACCAGACCTGCTGGCGACTGCTCACGACTGTCTTCGAGCAGCTTCCCGAGGGAGCGCAGCTGTGTGTCGCGGCCCGGTCGGCGCCGCGGCTCCCGATGGCGCGGCTGAGGGCGGACGGCAGGCTGGCGGAGTACGACATGGCCGACCTCGCCCTGGACCGCGGGGAAATGGCGGCGCTCCTGGCGCTCCATCAGCTCACCCTCGCCGACGCAGCCCTCGACGAGCTGCACGCGGCGACCGAGGGCTGGCCGGCAGGTCTGCGCCTGAGCTTGCTCGCCGGAGCAGGCAGGCAGGGCGCGTCACCGCTGCCGGCCGTTCACGGCGACCAGCGAGCGATCGCCGCCTTCCTCGTCGAGGAGGTGCTCGAGCGCCAGCCGGCGGGAGTGCAACGGTTCCTGCTGCGCACATCCATCCTGGACCGGCTCTCCCCCGACCTGTGCCGGGCAGTAGCCGAGGACGACCGGGCCGGCACGCGTCTCGCCGCACTGGCGCGAGAGAATCTGTTCGTGGTTCCTCTCGACGATCGCGGCGAGTGGTACCGCTACCACCACCTCTTCGCCGAGCTGCTGGCGGCGTTGCAGACCCGGCGCGCGCCGGAGGAGCTGCCGGAGCTGCATCGTCGCGCCGCGGCCTGGCTCCTCGGCCACGATGAACCAGACCGCGCGGTGCGCCACTGGGTCGCGGCGGGGGACGCGGCGAGCGCCGCCTGGCCCGCCTACGTCGCCTGCTTCGAGCTGGTCGACCGAGGACAGGTGGAGACGGCGCGGCGCATGATGGACGAGTTCTCGGATGAGCAACTCGGGGGCCACACAGCCCTCACCTTCGCCGCCGCCTGGCTCTACGGCACGGTGATCGGCGACGCCACCCGGGGCGAACGCTGGCGCCGCATCGCCTGTGCCGCGGACGTCGGCGACGAGCAGATGCCCGACGGGCAGGGGTCCTGGCGCGGCTACCAGGCGGGGCTGCGCGCGTTCCTCGCGCCCGATGGTGTCCCCGGCATGCTCGCCGACGCCGAGCTCGGCCTCGCCTGCGAGCTGGAGGCCGGCGCCGAGAGCTGGGAGGCACGGCGCGTCTTGGGGGTGGCCCTCTACCTCAACGGCCGCTCGCGCCGGGCCGAGAGTTGCTTCGGCGAGATGCTTCAGGAGTGCGACGACCAGACGTGCCGGTCCTACGCTCTCGCCTTCCTCTCGCTGATCGCCGGCGACGAGGGCCGAGACGACGACGCGGTCCACCTTGATGAGCAGGCGTTCGCGCTGACTCCGGAGATGGCCCTCGATATCTCTCCCGGCATGTTCCTCGCACTTCCGCAGTTGCTCTCGCGCGTGCGCGCGCTCAGCCGGCGCGGCGATCCGGGGACCGAGGCGATGATCGCGAGGACCGCCCAGTATCTCCACGACATGGTGCCGCAGGTGCAGTGGCGCGTGCTGCTGATCACGCTGGTGCTCGGAGAGGTCCAGCTGGAGCGTGGCATGGAGGCCGAGGCGGAGTTCTGGGCGGCGAAGGCCGAGGCGGTCCTCGCGCGCCACGCCGACGTCGGCATGCTGCGCGGACGCATCAGGCGGCTCCGCGAAGCGCTCGAGGAGCGCCGCATGGCGGACCCGCTCACGGCCGCGGAGCGCCGCGTCCTCGACCTCCTGCCGACCCAGTTCACGGCCGGTCAGATGGCGACCCGGCTCTTTCTGACCGAGAACACGGTCAAGTCGCACCTCAGCCACATCTACCGCAAGCTCGGTGTCACAACCCGCACCGACGCGGTCGAGACCGCTCGCAGACTCGGCCTGCTCTAGACGGGCATCCCCTCCGCCGCGGAGGAGTTCATACCTTTCGTGTGACGACTCTCACCCCGGTCTGCGGCCATGCTGCCGAAGACACTCACCGCAGAAGGGGGACTCCATGAAGCGCTTCGTCACCATCTTCATCCTTGCGGCGCTGACGCTCGCGCTACTCGCGACGGGCGCCGCGGCCAGCCCGGGCCGCGCCTGCGCACCGATGCCGGGCACGGTCGCCACGTTCTTGCCGGGCGACTACGGCTCGTTCGCCGAGGGCATGGCTGCCAACAGCCACGGTGCGCTCTTCGTCTCGCTCACCACGTGGGGCTTCTACGACGAGGCTGACGAGACCACCGCCGAGTCCAACGTCGGCGAGGTTTGGAAGGTAGCGCCCGGTCATGACAAGGTCCGCCTCGCCAAGGTGGATCTGTCACCCTACGGCATGCTCCTCGGCGTCGCCATCGACCGCCGCGACCGGGTGTACGTCGCCGCCTACGACATGGAGTCGGGGCTCACCCCCAACGGCGTCTATCGCCTGGAGGGTGACGGGAGCCTGACGCAGGTCGTCGTGCTCCCGGAGGGCGCGTGGCCCAACGGTATCGCGTTCCACGAAGGTCGCCTCTACATCACCGACAGCGGCACGGGCGCCGTGTGGCGGGCCCGCGTCAAGGCCGGGATGGCCTCGCCGTCCAAGCCTTGGCTGCAGGACGACCTCCTGGCTCCTGGTGATCCGGGCACCGATCCCTCCATGACCGGCATCGGCGCGAACGGCATCGCCTTCCGCGGCGATCGTGTGTTCGTCAGCGTGGCGGATCACGCCCGCGTCGTGCGCGTGCCCGTGCGCGCCGACGGCTCGCCGGGTACGCCGCGCGTGATCTGCGAGGCCCCGCAGCTGAAGACCGCCGACGGCATCGCCTTCGACGCCTTCGGCGGTCTCTGGATCACCACCGACTCCGGCACGACCGGCGTGAGCCCGAGCGGCGGTCTCTATCGGCTGACGCCGGCTGCCGGCCTGTGGACCATCGCCGACGATCCGGGCTGGCTCAACTACCCCACGACTCCGGTCTTCGGTACCACCCGTGGCACGCGCAGCACCCTGTTCGTGGAGAACGGCGCCTTCTACGGTCTCGATGACGGCAGCTCTCCAGACATCCGGTCGCTGCGCGTGGCCATCCCCGGCCTGCCGCTGTGGTGACGGAGACCGCGCAGAGAGGAGGAACCATGAAGATCACCGACTGCACGGCGTTCGCGACGGAGCACCCGATCTGCTTTTTTGCCACGGAGGACGGCGGCCGGCCGCGGGTCCGTCCGCTGCTCCTGTGGTTCGCCGACGAGCGCGGCTTCTACTTCATGACGATGAGCCCCAAGGCGCTCTCGGAGCAGCTGCACCGCGACCCACAGGTCGAGGTCTGCTTCTACAACAGCGCCGGCGAACTTCCCGAAGCGCGCTCGCTGCGCGTGACCGGCGCCGTCGAGTTCCTCGACGACGCGGAGCTGGTGCACCAGGTGAGCGAGGAGCGGGCGGCGCTCGAAGGGCTCATCGAGCGCCCACTCGAGCCCATCGCCGAGGTGTTCCGCATCGCCTCCGGTGAGGCCCGCTTCTGGACGCTCGACGACATCCTGAAGGAACGGCAGCTGGAGACGATCGCGTTCTGAAACGCGGTGACGGCGGCGGGAAGGGGCACTGCGCCCACTCCCGCCGCCGTCCCCGTTGCCGCCAAAGGCGCCTCCGCACCGCCGTCAGGCGGCCAGATGCAGGTCCCTGTGGGTGCGGAACTCCGCCTCGGCCTTGAGGCTGTGCAGGCCGTGGAACACGGCCTGCCGCAAGGTCTTCTCCAAGCGCTTGTGCATGAAGCGGACGGTCCAGCCGCTCCACGACTCTTCGGTGGTCACCCGCGAGCCGCCCGGCGTCGCCTCGATGCGCCAGACATGCACGGCGTGAACGCCCATGGTCGAGCCCGTCCACCCCAGCTCGCGCCCGCGCACGACCGAGCGCAGCACCGAGGTGATCGTGCCGGGACCGGCGCTCCACACGAATCTGCTGCCCGGCTCGAGCTCGCCGTCGAGACGCGCCGCCTGGACTTCCGGGTTCCGGGTGGGCCACCGGGCGATGTCGGAGAGCAGCGCCCACACTGCGCCGGGCGACGCGGAGATGTTGACGGTCCCACTGGCGGTGATCGGCGCTTGCTGATCGATGTCCATCTCCGGGTCCTCCCCCTGAGAGCTCGGACGACCCCGAGCGAATGTGGAGCGTTTCTACCCGGAATGCGACGAATCGGACCAGCGCCCGTCGTCAAGCGGGAGGACCTAGAGCTGAGACGCGAGACGCGCCGGCGCCGCCTCCAGCGTGTCGGCGCGCACCACGCGGTCGCGGCCGCTCTCCTTGGCCGCATACATCGCCCGGTCGGCGCTCGCAAGCAGCTCCTCGGCGTCGCCGTGATCCGCAAGGGTGGCGACACCGATGCTGATGGTGGTCGCCACGTCGCCACGTCCGACCCACAGCTCGCCCACACGCTCGCGGATGCGCTCCGCGACTTCCATCGCCGTCTCCATGTCGGCGCCGTGGAGCAGTACGCCGAACTCGTCGCCGCCGTAGCGGGCGGCCACGTCTCCGCGGCGCACGGACGCCGTCATGATGCGACTCACGCGCCGCAGCACGTCGTCGCCGACGAGGTGGCCGTGGCGGTCGTTGAGCGCCTTGAAGCGGTCGACGTCGCAGAAGAGCACGGCCACGTCGCCGTCAACGGCACGCGCGCCCTCCACCGTGTCGCGCAGCAGCTCGTGGAAACGGCGGTGGTTGTACAGCCCGGTGAGCGCGTCGGTCATCGACTCGACCTCGGCGCGAGTCTGGCGGGCGCCCGCCGTGTGCATGATCTGCGAGAAGGTGTCGCTCACGGCGCTGCCGAGCACGCCGGCCGGCAGGCCCTCGCCCGGCGAAGAGCTCGCGGCGACGAGCCCGACGATCCCGCCCTCGTCGTCGCGGATCGGCGCCGCGGCGGCGATCCAGGTGCCCCAGCGGTCGACGCTCACCACGTTGGCTGCGCTGCGGCGGCCGGCGAACGTCTCCAGCTCCAGGTCGTCGCAGAAGACGACCTCGCCGGTCGGGACCACGGCGATGTCGTCGTCATCGTCGTCGACGACGATCATGCAGCGCAGCTCGTCCACCGGCGTCTCGGTCATCATCGACTGCACCGCCGGATGCTCCATGCGCAGGCCGCGCAGGATGCGGAGGACGCGCGCGTACGCCGCGAGCCCGACGTCCTCCGGCCCGTGCAGAGCCCCGTGATCGGCCGCGTCGATGCGCGCCGCGGCCTCGTTGGCCGCCACCTGCAACGCGTCCCGCCGCAGCGCCATCCTGTCCAGCACACGGAGGAACGCGTCGACCATGGCAGGGTCGAACTGGGTCCCGAGGCACCTCCGCAGCTCGGCGAGACATTCCTTGTAGCTCAGAGCCGGGCGATACACGCGTCGCGACGACATCGCGTCGTACGAATCGACCAGACACAGGAGCCGCGCGATGAGCGGGATCTCCTCGCCGGCCAGGCCGTCCGGGTAGCCTGTGCCGTCCCAGCGCTCGTGGTGGTGACGCACTCCGGCCACGAAGTCGTCGTCAAGCAGGGCCTCGATGATCTCGGCGCTGATGGTCGGATGCTGCTTCATCAGCGCCCACTCCTCGTCGGTGAGCGGTCCTGTCTTGAGCAGCACGCGGTCGGCGACGGCGATCTTGCCGATGTCGTGGAGGTAGGTGGCCTCCTCCAGCTGCTGGATCGCCCGCGGCGTCCAGCCCAGCTCTGCGGCCAGCAGCACGGCGTACGCCGCGACGCGGGCCGTGTGCCCGATCGTGTAGAAGTCCTTGGCTGTGAGCGCCGAGCTCAGCGCGCGCAGGTTGCCCAGGTGCAGACCCTTGACGTTCTCGAAGAGCTGCGCGTTGTGCAGGGCCACGGCCGCCTGTACGGCGAACCCCCGCGCGAACTCGAGATCGGCCTCCGAGAACTCCCGCTCGGCGGCGGTCTCCACCAGCGTGAGCATGCCGAGGCACTCGCCCCCGAACCTCAGGGGAACGGTGAGGCACGTCTTCTCCCCGTGACGCTCCATGGACTCGCGCACGTCCTCGGGGAGCGTCGCGTCGGAGACGCTCTCCACGACCACGTCCCCAGCCTCCAGCAGCGCTCTGTCAGAGGGGTAGTCGTCGAGCGCGTACGGCTTATCGAGGTCCTGATAGACGGTGGGGTGCTCCTGGTACACGGAGCGCATCGTCAGCGTGTCGGCCTCGGCGTCGTGCTCGAAGATGAGCGCCTCGGGACAACCGAGCGACGCGGCGGCCGTACGCACGAGGGCACCGAGGACGTCCTGGATGTCCAGCGACGAGGTGATCGCCCGCCCGGCCTCGAGCAGCGACGTCAGACGCTGGGCGTGATCCGACTGCCGCTCGAACAGCGTGGCGTTGTCGACGGCCAGCGCCGTCATGCGCGCGCAAGCCTCGGCCGTCGCAACATCATCGGGCCCGAACGGACCCGCGGCGGCCGGCCGCGTCAACTCCACCGTCCCGAGGACGCGGCCGCGCGCCTGCATGGGCGTCGCCAGGAGCACCTGCTGGCCCCAGCGCTCCATGACCGCGCGCTCGTCGGCTCCCAGGCGCGGGTCGTCCAGCGCGTCGACGACGACGGTCGCGCAGTCGCCCACCGCCATGCGCGTGACCGTCCACTGCTCGAGAGGGAATCGCCGGCCGACCCAGCCTTCGGCGTCTCGGGCGTCCTCGCCGCCCACCCACACCGCGAGGCACTCGACGGACCCCTCGTCGCGCTGCGCGTAGATGCCGCACGTGCGCGCATCGAGGAGGGCGGCGATGTCGCGGCACGCCGAGTCCAGCACCGTGCGGGGATCGAGGCTGGAACCGAGCTCGAAGCTGAGCTCGTTCAGCAGCCGCTCGCGCCGCGCGCTGTCGGTCAGCTCCTCGTTGCGGCGCTCGAGGTCGCGGTACATGCGTGCGTTGTGCACCGCCGCGGACGCCTGGTTGGCGAGCCCCGCGGCCAGCTCGAGCTCGGCGGAGGTGAAGCGGCGCTCGCGCTCGGTCTCGCAGACGACCAGGACGCCGATGGTCACCTGACCGAAGCGCAGGGGGAGCGAGAGACACGTCTTCTCCCCCCACCGCTCCATCGACTCACGGCTGTCGGGGTCGAGCTCGGGGTCCGACACGGTCTCCAGGACCGGCTCCCGACTGAGGAGGATCTCGCGCTCCCGGGGGCGCTCGGCCAGCAGCACCACGTCGCCGTCGATGCTGAACCCCTCGTCCGCGCCGTGCCCGGCGCGCTGCACCAACAGGTCGTCGCCCTCCACGTACTCCCAGATGACGCAGTAGTCGGCGCCGACAGTGTCCACCACCTCGCGCGCGACCGCGTCCAGCACGTCCTGCAGGACCAGACTGGACGTGATGCTGCGTCCGGCGTGCAGCAGCGACTGCACGTGCGCCTTCTGCTCGGCTCGCAGACGGTCGGTCTGCAGGCGGTGGACCGCCAGGGCCGCGAGGCCGCCGAAGTCGCGCGCCGCGGCCACGTCGCCGGCCGTCAGGCGCTCCGCGCCGGGGCCGGCCAGCACGAGGCAGCCCATGATCGTCGTCCCGAGGCCGAACGGCACGGCGAGCCGGGACGGCTCGCGCAGCGGCTCGCCGCCGGCGAGCATCACGCGGGCCTCCGGCCACTCGGCAAGCAGGTGCGTCGCCTCGTCCCCGCCGGCCCGGCACACCAGCGCGTCGATCGTCTCGGCGTACTCGCAGACGACGCACTCCGCCACGCCGAGCTCCTCCGCGGCGCTGCGGGCGATGAGCCCGAGGGCAGTACGCGGGTCGCACGCGCGGGCGACCTCACGCCCCAAGTCGAGGAGCTTGCGCTCCAAAGGTTCAGCGCGCACAGGGGTCGCGGCGGGTCCGGGGCGGTCGCTGCCGCCACCTTCAGGCCGGCCGCTGCCGCTGTTGCCCGGCCGGCCGTCGCGGTGCCCGCCTTGCTCGCACTCCTCCAGGAAGCGGGCCAGATCACTCGGCAGGAACTGCCGCTGACCGCTGGGCGTACGCCGGCACGGCACGACACCCGCGTCGGCCCAGCGCCGCAGGGTGTGCTCGCTCACCGCCAGGATCTCGGCTGCCGCCGCGACGCGGAGCCAGCGCCGGTCTCTCGTCCGGGGCTCTCCTCTCTCTTCCATAAGGCCATTGTCGGCCGGACGGCCTCGTTTCTGTACCATCTCTTCACGATTCCTGCGGCGGCCACCGACAGGACGCCCCCACTCGGCAGCGGCCGAGGGAACACACCTCCTGTGACGTTCTCCCCTGACGACATCTCCACTCACGCGGTGGGCCGGCCGGCGCAGCGGAGACAGCGAACGCGTGTTCGCATCCGTCCCCTCCTGGTGCTAGCCTGCCGGCAGCCCACTGAGGAGGACTCCCCATGCTCGTCGAGCTCAACGCCGACCAGCTCGCAGCCGCCCAGCACGGCGACGGACCGCTGCTCATCGTCGCCGGCGCAGGCACCGGCAAGACGGCCACGCTCGTGCACCGCGTCGCCGAGCTCATCGAGCGTGGCGCGGACCCGCGGCGCATCCTGCTGCTCACGTTCACGCGCCGCGCCGCCGCCGAGATGCTGCGCCGGGTCGAGGCGGTGCTCGCGGCGCGCGGCCACAACACCGGCGGCGCCACGGAGCGTGTCTGGGGCGGCACCTTCCACGCCGCGGCCGCCCGCCTGCTGCGTATCCACGCGCGCGACATCGGCATGACTCCTGACTTCACGATCATGGACCGCGGCGACTCCGAGGACCTCATGCACGTCGCCCGCACCCGCCTCGGCCTCGGCCGCGGCGGCGCGCGGTTCCCGCAGAAGTCCACCTGCCTCGACGTCTACTCGCGCTGCGTCAACGCCCAACTGCCGCTGAACGAGGTGCTCCGCACGGCGTTCCCGTGGTGCCTGCCGGCCGAAGAAGGGCTGGCGCAGCTCTTCGCCGCCTACACCGACGCCAAAGAGGAGCAGCAGGTACTGGACTACGACGACCTGCTGCTCTTCTGGCGCGGGCTGCTCGCCGACCCGGCCGGCGGCGCCCGCGTGCGCCAGCGCTTCGACCACGTGCTGGTCGACGAGTACCAGGACACCAACGCGCTGCAGGCCGACATCGTCAGCCTGCTGCGGCCCGACGGCACGGGCATCACCTGCGTCGGCGACGACGCGCAGGCCATCTACGGCTTTCGCGCCGCCACGGTGCGCAACATCCTCGACTTCGAGCAGCGCTTCCCCGGCGCCGACGTCGTCACGCTCACACGGAACTACCGCTCCACGGCGCCCATCCTGGCGGCCACCAACGCGCTCATCGCCGAGGCCGCTGAGCGCCGCGACAAAGAGCTCTGGACGGACCGGGCCGACGGCGGCCGCCCGGTCCTCGCCACCTGCCGCGACGAGGAGGAGCAGACGCAATGGATCTGCGAGCGCATCCTCGCGCATCGCGAGCAGGGCACGCAGCTCAAGGCGCAGGCCGTGCTCTTCCGCGCCCAGCACCACTCCATAGCGCTCGAGATGGAGCTCTCCCGCCGCAACATCCCCTTCCACAAGTACGGCGGCCTCCGCTTCGTCGAGATGGCGCACGTCAAGGATCTCGTGTCCTTTCTGCGCCTCGCCGAGAACCCCAAGGACGCCATGGCGGGCCTGCGCGTGCTCGGGCTCGTGCCCGGCATCGGGCCCAAGACGGCGGCGGCGCTGCTCGAGAGCCTGAGCGCCGCCGCCGGCGACTTCCCGGCCGCCTGGGCCGGCGCCCGCGTCCCCGAGCCGGCGCGCGCGGTCTGGCCGGCCGTCGTCGAGCTCTTCACCACACTCAGCGCCGCCGGCCCATCGGAGGTCCCCGCGCAGGTCCACGCCGTGCGCAGCGTCTACGGGCCGCTGCTCGAGCGCCGCTACGACAACGTCCAGGCGCGCCTGCGCGACCTCGAGCAGATCGAGGGGCTCGCGGCGCGCTCGCAGACGCGCTCTCAGTTCCTCGCCGACCTCGTGCTCGACCCGCCGGCGTACACCCAGGAGCTCGCCGGCCCGCCGCTGCTCGACGAGGACTACCTCATCCTCAGCACCATGCACTCGGCCAAGGGCCTCGAGTTCGACGTCGTCTACGTCATCCACGCCGCCGACGGCAACATCCCGTCGGACATGGCCACCGGCAGCGCCGCCGAGATCGAGGAGGAGCGGCGGCTGCTCTACGTCGCCTGCACCCGTGCCCGCGAGCAGCTCTACGTCAGCCACCCGCTGCGCTACTACACCCAGCCGTGGGCCAAGGCCGACACCCACGGCTACGCGCAGCGCTCGCGCTTCCTCACGCGGACCGTCGCGGCCCACTTCGACGAGGTCCAGACGGGCCCCGAGCCCGGCGCAGCCGACGAGGAGCCCCTCGATCGGGTCACCACCGCCTCCATCCGCGCGAGTGTCCGCACCCTGTGGGAGTGAGCCCTGCCCGGGCAGCGGCTACGTCTCGGCCTGCTCGAGGTCCGGGTCGCTGTCGCGGCGGAAGTCCCAGGTGAGGTAGTCCAGGCTCATCGGCAGGCCGAGCTCCAGGGTCGAGATGAACTGCACGCCGACGTGCACGGTCAGGGGCCGGCACGAGAGCAGGTGACCTCCTTCGGTGCGGTCGGCCGACAGGAAGTGCAGGTGCAGGCCCGGCACGCTCAGAGACCCCAGGAACGAGGGCGTGAAGAAGCCGGCCAGCGTGCCCTCCGCCTCAGCGAACGTGAACTCCGCCTGGTGCTTCGCCACCTCGACGAGCGGCAGGTAGTTCTCCTGGCGCGACACGGAGCGCACACGCACATCCGCGAACCTGCCCTCCACGCGCAGCGCGTAGAAGAGGTTCTGTGACGGCAGCAATCCGTCCAGCCGGCCGAGGAACTGCTCGTAGCTCGTGGCGGAGCCGAGATCGTCGTGGCTCACCGGGGCGTAGTACGTCACGCAGGCGAAGGGTGACGCCGCCGGTTCCGTGACCTCGTGGACCCGGCCGTCGCCGGCGATCCGGTAGACGCGCCCGTCCAAGATGACCATCTCACCGTCGAGAGCGTCGAACGTACCGATGCCGAAGTGCTACCCGACCATATGACTGTGTTTTCATTATGGGTCATATGGTCATATACTGGCCATCATGCCGCGCGCATTCACCGATACGGAACGCGACGCCATCCGCGGGCGACTGCTCGCCGCCGGCCAGGACCTCTTCGCGCGGCGGGGCATCCGCGCCACCACGGTCGAGCAGCTCGCGCGCACGGCCGGCATCTCCAAAGGCTCCTTCTACTTCTTCTATCCATCCAAGGAGGCGCTCTTCTTCGCCATCGTCGAGGATGTCGAGACAGCCATGCAGGCGCGGCTGGAGGAGGAGGTCGCCGAGGCGCCGCAAGACGCCATCCGGCTCCTCCTCCGCGCCTCGCTGCAGGCACGCGAGGAGAATCCGCTGTTCGACGTCGCCACCTCGGAGGAGGCTCTGGGGGTCATGCGTACCATGTCGCCGGATGAGCAGGCGGCGTTCCTGCGCCGCGACATCGAGATGACCGAAGCCATCGCCGCGCACCTCGCGGCCGCGGGCGTGACCCTGACCGCCACGCCCGAGGTCCTCGCGGGCCTCCTCCGCGCGATGGTGTTCGTCGGCATGCACCGCGAGGACATCGGCGCCGGCATGGCCCCCGCCGTCGAGGACTTCCTCGTCGACGCTCTCTCGGCCGCGCTCTCCGGCGGCGACGCTCGCCATGCCGGCCGCCCTGCCGCGCAGTCGCGGGCAGGCGGCGCGTCATGACCACCGCCCCGGCGCCGGCCGTCCGCACCACCAGCCTGTCGCGCCACTACCGCGACGTGCTCGCCGTCGATGGCCTCGACCTCACCGTCGAGCGCGGCGAGATCTACGGGTTCCTCGGTCTGAACGGCGCCGGCAAGACGACCACGATCCGCATGCTGCTCGGCATGATCAGGCCTTCGGCCGGCCAGGTGGCTCTGCTGGGCACGCCGGTGCGACGCGGCGGGCGCGGGCCGTGGGGCCGCGTCGGCTACCTCGTCGACGCGCCGGCCCCCTATCCCGGACTCTCCGTGCTCGAGAACCTGCGCTCGGCGGCGCGCCTGCGCGGCGTCTCCGACGCCGCCGTCTCGCGCGCCGTCGAGCGCATGGGCCTCAGCCAGTACGCCGATCGCAGGGCGCGCTCCCTCTCGCAGGGCAACCGTCAGCGGCTCGGACTCGCCATGGCCCTCTTCCACGAGCCGGAGCTCGTGATCCTCGACGAGCCGGCGAACGGTCTCGACCCGGCCGGCGTCGTCGAGGTCCGCGATCTGCTGCGCACGCTGGCCGCAGACCGCGGCGTCACCATCCTCATGTCGAGCCACATCCTCGCCGAGGTCGACCGTCTGGCGACGCGCATCGGGATCATCCACCGCGGACGCCTGATCGAGGAGCTGAGCGCGGAGGAGATGGAGCGAAAGCGGGCTCTCCGACTCGTCGTCGAGGCGCGCGACGCGGCCGGCGCGCGCGCTCTTCTCAAGGCCGC
>Ga0315271_10000801_pt1 | contig 18204 bp, 23 predicted proteins | sample C3_top_MG_FD_204664 | JGI IMG/M metagenome (GOLD analysis project Ga0315271, IMG submission 204664) | Sediment microbial communities from Yellowstone Lake, YNP, Wyoming, USA - C3_top | ecosystem: Environmental > Aquatic > Freshwater > Lake > Sediment | place: USA: Wyoming | collected 2017-08-01
TTGAGCTACTAAACCCAAGCCCCGTTCAGGGAGTTTTCGGTTTGCGCTGCTCCGGTCGCACGCGCGGCGCGAGCAGTTCATCGCCGGTGTCCGCATCGATGGGATTGCCCACTGCGTCTTGCAGCGGCTGCTCGAAATCGCTCCAGCCGCGCACGCCGGTCTTGAGCGAAATCACGTTGCTGAAACCCATTTTCTGCATCACATCCGCGGCCAGTGTCGAGCGTTTTCCGGAACGGCAGATCAGCACGATTTCCTGATCGCGTCCGGCGGCCAGCAGCGGCACGGTTTCGTCGTAATCCCACTCGCAGGATTGTTCCAGCACGCCACGCGGCACGTTGATGGAACCGGGTATGTGCAGCATGGAAAACTCTGCCGGTTCGCGCACGTCGAGCAGCACGGGCGTCTCGCCCGCAGCAAGGCGGCGGCTCAAATCCCACGGCATGAGTTCGCGCACGCGCGTGAGTGCGTCGGCGACGAGGTCGTCATAACGGCTCATGCCAGTTCGAACAGCGCGATGGATTCCACGTGCGAGGTGTGCGGGAACATGTTCATCACGCCCGCTGCTTTCAGGATGTAGCCTTTCTCATGCACCAGCACTTCCGCATCGCGCGCGAGCGTGGCCGGGTTGCAGGAGACATAGACGATGCGGCGCGGCGCTGTTTGCGCGCTGATGGCTTGCACCAGCGCTATCGCGCCGTCGCGCGGCGGGTCGATCAGCCACTTGTCGAACCGGCCGTGTTGTGCCAATACCGCCTCGTCCATTTCGAACAGATTCATCGCGCGGAACTCGGTGCTGCCGGCCAGGCCGTTGTACTCGGCATTCTGCCGCGCGCGCTTGACCAGCGCGTCGCTGCCTTCAATGCCCAGCACTTGTGCGCCGCTGCGCGCAATCGGCAGCGTGAAGTTGCCCAGGCCGCAGAAAAAATCCGCGATGCGCTCGCCCGACTGCGGTTTCAGCAGGCGCATCGCGCGACTGACCATGAGGCGGTTCATATCGCTGTTCACCTGGGTGAATTCGGTCGGCGCGAACGGCATGGTGATGTTGAATTCCGGCAGGCTATAGGTCAGCGCGGGCGCGTCCAGAGGGTAGAACGGCACCACCGTTTCCGGCCCCTTGGTCTGCGTCCAGAACTGCACCTGATGCTCATCGGCGAAGGCCTTGATCGCTACTTCGTCCGATGGCGACAGTGCCTGCAGAATGCGCAACACCAGCACGTCTACATGCTCGCCCACCGCCACTTCGATTTGCGGCAGTGCATCGCGCACCGTAAAACGCTCGTTCAGCTCACCCAGCAACGGCAGCAGTTTTGCAATTTTCGGCGGCAGAATTTCGCAATGCTGCATGTCCGCAACATAGCCGCCGCGCTTCTCGCGGAAGCCCACCAGCGTCTTGCCCTTCTTCAGCACGTGCCGCACCGACAGCCGCGCGCGCTGGCGATAGCCCCATGTCTGGCCATAGATCGGCGGCAGCATGGTCTCGGGTTTGACGCGACCGATGCGCTCCAGATTGTCTTCCAGCACGCGCTGCTTGGCCGCGACCTGTCCGCGCACTTCCATGTGTTGCATCGAGCAGCCGCCGCACACGCCGAAACTCTTGCACTTCGGCTGCACGCGCATGAAGGTCTGCTTCAAAATCTGGCTGATTTGCGCCTGCTCATAGGCGGGCTTTTTGCGATACGAGGAATAAGTTACGCGTTCGCCGGTCAGCGCGCCCTCGATAAAAATAACTTTGCCGTCGGCATGCGCGATGCCGCGACCTTCGTAATCGAGCGATTCAACCATGACGCTATTGGATGGATTGGGATTGGTAGTCATTCGGTTTTAGTGACAAGTGAAATTGGCATTGTAGGATGGGTGGAGCATCGTAGGATGGGTGAAGGCCAAAGGCCGTAACCCATCGGACCTTCGAAGCCAAAACGATGGGTTACGCTTCGCTCTACCCATCCTACTGAAAAGCATAAGCATCTCATTTTTTATCGGCTGCCCAGGCAGCCAGATATTCGGCCCAGTGCGGTTCACCGGATTTGGCCAGCGTGCTGCGTATCAGTTCGCATTCCTGCTCGTAGCGCGCGCGGGTGAATTGTCCGCGCATCAGCTGGAAGCGCGCGAACACCAGATAGGTGTTCACCACATCGGTCTCGCAGTAATTGCGTATTTCGTCCAGTTTGCCCTCTTGGTATGCGCCCCACACTTTGCTGCCGTCCATGCCCAGCTTGCCGGGAAAGCCGATCAGCTTGGCCAGCTCATCCAGCGGCGCATTGGCGCGGCCGGTGTACATCGCCAGCAAGTCCATCAGATCGAGGTGGCGCGCGTGGTAGCGGCTGAGGTAATTGTTCCACTTGAATTCGCGGTCATCCTCGCCCTGATCCCAGTAGCGCGGACTCTGTATGCCGTGGATCAGGCCACGGTAGTGCAGCACCGGCAAATCGAATCCACCGCCGTTCCACGACACCAGTTGCGGCGTGTATTTCTCGATGCCGTCAAAGAAACGCTGGATAATACTGCCTTCGTCATCTTCCATTCCGCCCAGCGACCAGACGCGAAAACTGTCGCCCTCGCGCAGCACGCAGGAAATCGCCGCCACGCGCTGCAGATGGTGCGGCAGGAAATCGCTGCCAGTCTTCTGGCGGCGCATCTGGAAAGCCATCTCGGCCACATCGGCGTCGCTCACGGCGCTGTCCAGCTCATGCAGTGCGCGCAAACCGGCAACGTCGGGTATGGTTTCGATATCAAAAACGAGGGTTGGAGTCATGGTAGGAATGGGTGGCAATGAGGTAATAAAACCGGGCAGCGCGATTGTAGCCGATCGCCTTGCCTGCTGGAATGCTGAAAGCAGCAGTTACTGTGCTCAACCGCGCTTGTTAGAATGCACCGCATGAAACTATTGCTCGCTTCCATTTCGCTCAGCCTGATACTTGCCCCCTTCCCCGCATGGGCTGAAGAGGTCACTCTCAAGCTGGGAAAGCTGTCCATCCGCGCCGAGATCGCCGACACCGCACAAAGCCGCAATCGCGGCCTGATGCAACGCGACCATCTGTGCGCTGATTGCGGCATGCTGTTTGTATTCGCCCAGCCGGGCCGCTATGATTTCTGGATGAAAAACACGCCGCTGCCGTTAAGCGTCGCCTTTATCGACGCCGATGGCAGCATCATCAACATCGAGGAAATGCAGCCCAACACCACGACCGCGCACAGCGCGCAAGGCGAGGCGCTGTATGCACTGGAAATGAACAGCGGCTGGTTTGCACGGCACAGCATCACCCCGTCCGAACGCGTACTGGGCTTGCACCATGTGCCGATGGCGCATTAACAACATCCTCCACGCACAGGCGCGCGCTCAAAGCGGAATAGCACTTTTCAACATGGCGCAAACAAAATGACTCATGTACGCGGGGTGTGATTCAATACATGAATGATCGTCGCACAGCATAAGAAATTTAGAGGAACATCAGATTGATCGGATTGCTAAAACAAGCACTGTCGCTTTGTGTTTTGTTGCTTGCCTTGCCGTTGCAGGCGATTGCACAAAACAATTCCAGTGCGCTATCAGAGACGCAGCGAGCCGAGATGTTTGCGCGGGCTTATGAAAAAGCAACCGCCTCACATAACCCCCTGGCAGACAAGAATGACACCTTTTCCCAATTCAATCTGGGCTCGATGTATGAGCTGGGGCAAGGTGTGCCGCAAAATCACCAGGAGGCGTTGAAGTGGTATCGGCGTGCCGCCGAGCAGGGCGATGCTGCTGCACAATTCCTGCTCGGGCTGGCGTACGAATTGGGGCAGGATGTTCCACAGGATTACCAGGAAGCTGTGAGGTGGTACCGGCTTGCGGCCGTGCAAGGAGACGTCTCTGCGCAATTAATGCTGGGCGTGATGTATGACAAGGGACAGGGGGTTACACAGGATTATCAGGAAGCGCTGAGCTGGTATCAAGGCGCTGCAAAACAAGGCAATGCCAACGCGGCATATCTCCTTGGAACGATGTATTCCACCGGACACGGCGTGCAACAATCTTCCAAAGAGGCAGCCAAGTGGGAACGGATGGCGGCCGAGCATGGCGTCGCAGCAGCACAGGTGATACTGGGTTTGAGATATGCGATGGGGCAAGGTGTGCGTCAGGATCAAAAGGAGGCGGTGAAGTGGTATCGCCTGGCGGCTGAACGTGGCAACGTAGATGGGCAATTCAACCTTGGCCTGATGTATGACACGGGACAGGGTGTTTCGCAAGATTACAGCGCTGCCGCAAAATGGTACCGGCTTGCTGCAGAACAGGGCGATGCCGACGGGCAATTCAATACCGGACTGATGCACGAGATCGGTCAAGGTGTGCCGCAGGATTTCAACGCAGCCGTGAAATGGTACCGGCTGGCTGCGGAACAAGGCAACGCTTCAGCGCAACTCAACCTTGGGCTGTTGTATCTACACGGGCAAGGCGTCCCCATGGATTATGTGCTGGCACACATGTGGGCGAACATCGCGCTGGATCACGCTACCGATACAGATGTGCAACAAAAATCCAATAAGCTGCACAGCCTGTCAGCAAGTCTGCTGACCCCTCAACAAATCGCACAGGCCGGGGAACTGGCCAAGAAATGTGTGGCCCAAAAGCTCAAGGGTTGCCAGGCGGATTTGCTACTTTTACACAACTGACGTTACTCGGGCACAACCGCTCGTTCTTTATCCATCTTGTAGACACGAGCCCATTGGAGTAATGTTCTTAAATATTAGCAAACGATAATATTAGGGGAAGTCGTTATGGCCGAAAACGAGACTCTGGGCAACCCGAAACGCCGTGACTTTTTGATCAAGGCGACAACCGCAGTGGGTGGCGCGGGCATTGCGGCAGCATGCATTCCCTTTGTCGCCAGCATGAATCCAAGCTCAGATGTGATGGCCCGAGCGACCACCGAATTTGACCTGACCGGGATGAACCCGGGCGACATGCGCACCATCCCCTGGCAAGGCAAACCGGTATTCATCCTGCGCCGCAGCGCAGCACAGATCGCAGCTATGGCCGCTTCCAGCGGCGGCCACGATCCGCAACCGGATAACAAGCGGGTGCAAAAACCGGAATGGCTGGTCGTGGTCGGCGTGTGCACGCACATGGGCTGCGTGCCGAACAAGGAGGGCCCGGGCTGGACCTGTCACTGCCACGGCAGCCAGTATGACGACAGCGGCCGCGTCGTGCGCGGCCCGGCGCCGAAAAATCTGGAAGTGCCGCCCTACCGCTTTCTTTCATCCGACAAAATTATCATCGGCGAGGCGTAAATCATGGCAAAGCGGATCATAGACTGGATAGACCATCGTTTCCCGCTCACCCGCTTTATCAAACACGAACTGACCGGCTACCCTACCCCGCGCAATCTCAGCTACTGGTGGAACTTCGGCTTCCTCGCGGGATTCGTGCTGGTGCTGCAAGTGGCCACCGGCATCTTCCTGGCCATGCACTACAAGGCGGATGTCACGCTGTCGTTCGACTCCATCCAGCACATCATGCGCGACGTGAATTACGGCTGGCTGCTGCGCTACCTGCACTCCACCGGCGCGTCGGCATTCTTTCTGGTGATCTACATCCACATGGCGCGCACGCTGTACTATGGCTCCTATCGCGCGCCGCGCGAACTGATGTGGTGGACCGGCCAGGGTTTGCTGCTGCTGTTGATGGCGACGGCCTTCATGGGCTATTTGCTGCCGTGGGGACAGATGTCCTTCTGGGGCGCGACCGTGATCACCAACCTGTTCCGCGCCACGCCCTTCATCGGCGACCAGGTGGTGATCTGGCTGCGCGGCGACTACACCGTGGGCGATGCGACGCTGACACGCTTCTTCGCGCTGCATTACCTGTTCCCGTTCCTGATCATCGGTGCGGTGCTGATCCACCTGGTTGCGCTGCACACCGTCAGGAGCAGCAACCCCAGCGGAATCGATCTGAAAGCCAAGGACAATATCCCGTTCCATCCGTATTTCACCAGCAAGGATTTCTATGGCTTGGGGCTGTTCCTGATCGTGTATTGCACCTTCGTGTTTTTCTTCCCGGACAAACTGATCGAGCCAGCCAACAACATTCCAGCCAACCCGATGCAGACCCCGACGCATATCGTGCCGGAATGGTATTTCCTGCCGTTTTACGCGATTTTGCGCGCCGTGCCGAACATGGTCGGCGGCGTGGTGGCGATGGGATTGTCGGTGATGATGTTCGCCTTCATGCCGTTCCTGGACCGCTCCCGCATTCCCGGCGGCGCACATTTCCGCCCATGGTTCCGCATCCAGTTTTACCTGTTCCTGTTGGACATGCTGGTGCTGGGATATGTCGGCTACATTCCGCCGACCAACAACAGCATCGTGATCGGGCAAATCGCGACGCTGTGCTATTTCGGCTCATTTTTCCTGCTGCCATTCATTTCCAAAGCTGAAGAGCGCTGGCTAGTCAAGCGCGGATTGCCCCCCGCAGTGCAGACACTGATGGTGAGCGAAGCAGAGGAAAAAAGCCGGAGAAAATCGCGATGAAAAAATTTATTGCATGGCTGGCGCTGTGTAGCCTCATCTCCACGGCCGGGGCTACGGAAACGAAACTGGAAAAAATTCAGGTCGATACCAGCATGGCGGCGGTCGAGCGCGGCATAGACAACCTTATGGGCAACTGCCACAACTGCCATACCCTGAAATATGTGAAATACCACGACCTGCTGCACTTCGGCATAAGCAAGAGCAAAGTGGATGCTTGGCGCGGCGACCAGCCGCTGGACGCACCGATGACCGGCCTGCTGCCCGACACGGCTGCGATGCAATCATTCGGAAAAATACCGCCCGACCTGAGCCTGATGGCCAACGCGCGCGAGGGCGGGCCGAGCTACGTGTATGCCTACCTGCTGGGCTATTACACCACTGCAGAAGGCCTGCCCGGCAACCACATTTTTCCCGAAACAAAAATGCCTGATGCACTGGGTATCAGCTCGGCAACGGATGAAGCACAACGTGCAGAGATTAAATCCAAGGCGCGCGATATCGTGTCCTTCCTGACATGGGCGGCCGATCCGCACAAGGCAGAACGCCACCGGCTGGGCTATTACGTTATCGGATATTTGCTGGTATTGACGCTGATGATGTATTTCGTGAAGAAGAAAATCTGGTCGCGGCTGGAATAATTTCAGCTTCGCCATTTCATTCCGGAGGTTGAATATGAAAAACAGAATCTTGCCAAGCTGTGCCGCATTGCTTGCAGTTGTTGCACTGGCATTCCCCGCGTCGGCATTTTCCGCGCCCGTACAGAAAGAAACCAGCTACAAGAACGATGTCCGCCCTATCCTCAACGACTACTGCCTGAGCTGCCACACTCCCGGCGGCAAGGGGTACGAAAAAAGCGGCTTCGACCTGCGCACCTACCAGAGCCTGATGAAAGGCACCAAGTTCGGCTCCGTCATCATCCCCGGCGACAGCTTCACCAGCATCCTGATACAACTGGTCGCAGGCCGAGCGCACTCCTCCATCAAAATGCCGTACGGGATCAACGGCAGCCTGTCCAAAGAAAATATCGACATCCTGAAAAAATGGGTGCAACAGGGGGCGAAGGACAATTGATTCTTGACGCTGCCAAGCAGTCAGCCTCAGCCTTGCAACGTGAGCACATATGGCGCACAATATTGCCATCCAACTTTTGGAGTTCCAACATGGGAACCACGATACTCAAGGAAAGCCGCCTGAATATACGTTGTGACAGCCACACACGTCAGCTACTGGATAAGGCAGCCAGTTATGTGCATGTCAGCATTTCCGAATTTGTTCTGTCTCATGCGTTGGCATCCGCCGAGCGGGTGGTGCAAGAGCATGAGTCAATTACCTTGAAGCCTAAAGACTTCGAAGCGTTCCTGGCTGCGCTGGATGCACCGGCGAAACCTAATGCAGCGCTGAAACGCGCTTTCAAACGTCACGCCGATAAAGTAAAGCCTTGAACCTGGAAACCGCAGTTGACCGCTCCATTAAGGCCGCAAGCAAATGAACATAAAAGAAATGATCTCCTTAATCCACGCTCACCATTTGGGTGAGTCGCTACGAGGCGTATTGCACGTCCCTCGCAGCGCATGGCGGCGTTGCTCCGCCTCGCCATGGAATGACCATGCCTCGTTGTCGCGCCTTGCCACACACTGCGATGAACATGCACTACACCTCGTCCAACTACGGTTTCCAGGTTGATGACTTATCGCATCAGGCCGCTTGATGCAACCATCAACACCGCCAGCTTTCAATGCGGTAGCGAGCCACTGGATGCCTATATTCGTCACTATGCATCACAAGATGTGCGCAGAAATATTGCCCGGGTTTTTGTTGCCACCGCAGAAAATGCTCCTCAACACCTCGCTGGATTCTTTACCCTGAGCGCGGGCAGCGTAAGTTGCTCGAGCCTTCCTCCCTCTTTAGCGCGGAAACTCCCTCGTTATCCGGTGCCAGTTGCGCTGATCGGTCGATTGGCCGTGGACAAAAATTTACAAGGCAAGGGATTGGGTTCAATTCTACTTGCTGATGCCTGTCAAAAAATTTCACAGGCCAGTGCTGTTCTCGCCGTAGCCGGGATCATCGTTGATGCAAAAGATGACGGAGCTATCTCATTTTATGAGCACTTTGGTTTTATCAAGCTGCAGGGACAATCAGACAGGATGCTGCTGCCTGCATCTGTGTTTCTATCCAAATAGTACCTCAGCGCACCTACCAGAGCCTGATGAAAGGTACCAAGTTCGGCTCCGTCATCATCCCCGGCGACAGCTTCACCAGCATCCTGATACAACTGGTCGCAGGCCGAGCGCACTCCTCCATCAAAATGCCGTACGGGATCAACGGCAGCCTGTCCAAAGAAAATATCGACATCCTGAAAAAATGGGTGCAACAGGGGGCGAAGGACAATTGAATCCTTAATTTGATCCTTGTATGCGCCACTTAAATGTAGTAACGTGCCTACCATATTTACACGACGCGAGGTGCCCCCATGACCATCACCACCCTTTCAAGTCGCCAATTCAATCAGGATGCCAGCAAGGCCAAGAAAGCAGCGCAAGCTGGCCCTGTGTTCATCACAGATCGTGGCCGGCCAGCACACGTACTACTCACGTTTGACGATTACAAGAAGATCACGGGCGGACGTACGAAGATCGCAGATCTGCTGGCGATGCCCGGCATAGAAGACATTGAATTTGAGATACCTCAATTGCGTGACCTCGCACAAGCGGCGGATTACTCCTGATGTACTTGCTCGATACCAATGTCGTTTCTGAGTTGCGCAAGGTTCGCTTGGGAAAAGCGGATGGACACGTAGCCGATTGGGCCGACAGCATGGATGCAGCCGATTTGTATCTATCGGTGATTACCATCCAGGAGTTGGAAATCGGAATATTGCTGGCCGAACGCCGCGACCCATCGCAGGGAGCGCTACTTCGGACATGGATGAACGTCCATGTCATACCTGCCTTCACTGGACGCATCCTGGCAGTCGATACCGCAGTTGCTCAGCGTAGCGCCAGACTCCATGTGCCGGACCCTCGCCCTGTTCGTGACGGGCTTATAGCTGCGACAGCGCTTGTGCACAGCATGACCGTTGTAACGCGCAACGTGGCTGATTTTGAGCCCACCGGCGTTCCAACATTTAACCCTTGGTCATCCCCTGATCATCGATAAAGTAGTGCGCTATGCGGCGATTCAGAATGCGCCCAATTACCCACAACCAAATGGCTGCGGCATTTAAAAATCGGATACCATTTTCCGCATGCGCTGTTTATTTTCAAAACTTTTCCATATCGTCATAGTGTCCGTTGGGTTGCTGACTCCAATGCCACCCTCCGCATTGGAATCAGCAACTGCGCTTAGAAAAATTTATATGCAGGAAGTGGATTTAAAGCTTGCCGTACCACAGGACGAACAACGTTTCTATGCCGAGCGAATCAGCCATGAACAACATCAAATTTGACTTGCAAATCTGCCGCCGCAATACGTGATTTTGGTTGATCGCAGTCCGCAGGTTCAGGCATTGCTATTGTTCTGGCTATCGGATGTTGGCATTGCTGAATTTATCGGTTCATCACCAGTCTCAACCGGACGCAGAGGCGGGTTCATGCATTACGAAACGCCGCTCGGTGTGTTTGATCACACCATTGCAAATCGCGATTTCCGTGCCGAGGGCACAGAGAATTCACTGGGCATCCAAGGTTACGGCGACAAAGGGATACGTGTGTATGACTTGGGCTGGCAGCGCGCACGCAGAACATGGAAGCCCGGCGAAGGACAAATGCGGCTGCAGATGCACGCCACTGATGCACGCTATCTCGAACCCCGGCTGGGCACCGTGCAATCGATGGGTTGCATTCGCATTCCTGCCACGCTGAACGCATTGATCGATCATTACGGCATACTCGATGCGGATTACGACCGTGCCACCGCAAGCAACCGCATTTTTGGGAGCTGCGCCCGGATCGCGAGCCCACTTCCTGGTCGGGACGCTATCTGATAATCATCGACTCCAATCGCTCCACCCGACCAGACTGGTCGCCCAAGCCACGCATGAAAACACGCCTGCCACTAGTCAAACCCGCCATTATTCCAGCGCCTGTTCAGCACTGACCCATGGGGGATCGGCCCGCCAGCCTCGACCATGCGGTAGATTTTGGAAACCGTGCTCCTTTAATCCCTCAAGCCGCAGCCGCTATATTTCATAGCACCGCGCCCGCAGCAAGGATAAAATTGCTCCATGCAAATTAAATATCTTTCCTCCTCGGCCCGCCCTCCCAACCTGTTGCAAAAAACGGGCACGATTGTTGCGACCACTGCGCTGGCAGGTGCGGCGCTGATGTTCTCGGCGGTGTTGCTTACTGTCATGCTAAGCGTCGGCACGGCGGCCTTCGCGTATCTGTGGTGGAAAACGCGCGCACTACGCAAGCAGATGCGCAACTTCGCCCCCCCTGATGACGCGACGATGAAGAGCGATGTCTTCGCAGGTGAAGCATTCGAAGGCGAGGTGATCGAGGGGGAGGCGGTGCGTGTGGATGAAGCCGGGGGCGACGTTAAACGCTGAGCGCTATGTGGCTACAACAAGAGATACTCTTGAAACCCAAAGCTCGGGGCTTTCATCTGATCACCGACGAGTTGCTGCGCGAACTGCCTGAGCTGGGCAATTTCAAGATCGGCATGATGAACATTTTCATCATGCACACATCCGCGTCGTTGACGCTCAACGAGAATGCCGATTCGACGGTGCGACAGGATTTCGAGAGCTATTTCAACAACGCGGTGCCGGAGAACGAGCCTTACTATCGCCATCTGGACGAAGGCCCGGACGATTTACCCGCGCATATAAAATCCAGCCTGCTCGGCGCGAGCCTGAACATTCCCCTCTCCAATGGCCGTCCCGCACTGGGAGTCTGGCAGGGTATCTACCTGTGCGAACATCGCAACCACGGCGGCAGCCGCCGCATTGTGGTGACGGTGCAAGGGGAGCGGCTAACTTCGCCGTGAAGCCATAAATTCGGCGAAACAATGGCAGGACACGCCGCAGGCGGGGATAATTGCGCATGACCAAATCGAACCCACCTTCCTCATCCCCCGCAACCGGCGCTGCCGGTCGCTCCTTCAACGAACTTCCGCTGTCGCCCGGCATGCTGACAACCTTGCAGCAGCTCGGCTATCTGACGATGACGCCGATACAGGCAGCCAGCCTGCCGATCGCGTTGGCGGGCCACGACCTGATCGCGCAGGCCAAGACCGGCAGCGGCAAGACGGCGGCCTTCGGGCTGGCGCTGCTCACCCATCTGAATCCGCGCCGCTTTGCGGTGCAGGCGATGGTACTGTGCCCGACGCGCGAGCTGGCCGATCAAGTGACGCAGGAAATCCGCCGTCTGGCGCGCGCCGAAGACAACATCAAGATTCTGACGCTGTGCGGCGGCAGCACCATGCGCCCGCAGATCACGAGTCTGGAGCACGGCGCGCACATCGTCGTCGGCACGCCGGGGCGCATCATGGATCACATGGAGCGCGGCACGCTGAATCTGGACGCGCTCAACACGCTGGTGCTGGACGAGGCGGATCGCATGCTGGACATGGGCTTTTACGACGACATCGCGTTTGTCGCGAAGCGTTGTCCGGCACAGCGCCAGACGCTGATGTTCTCGGCGACTTATCCCGACGGCATAGCGCGCCTGGCGCGCCAGTTCATGCGCGATCCGCAGGAAGTGAAGCTGACCGAGCAGCATGAAGAGAGCAAGATACGTCAGCACTTTTACGAGGTCGCGAACGAGGACAGGTTGCAGGCCGTCGGCACGCTGCTCAAGCATTACCGCCCGGTGAGCACGCTGGCCTTTTGCAACACCAAGCAGCAGTGCCGCTCCTTGCTGGAAGCGCTGCATGCGCAGGGCATCAAGGCGCTGACGCTGAATGGCGACCTGGAACAGCGCGAACGCGACCAGGTGCTGATCCAGTTCGCCAATCGCAGCATCTCGGTGCTGGTGGCGACCGATGTGGCGGCGCGCGGTCTGGACATCGCGCAGCTCGAAGCGGTGATCAATGTCGATGTCACGCCCGATCCGGAAATACATATCCACCGCATCGGCCGCACCGGCCGTGCCGATGAAAACGGCTGGGCGCTGAGCTTGTGCAGCCCTGCGGATCGAAATCGCGTCATCGCCATTGCGCAGATGATGCGCATCAAACCGGAGTGGCACGAACTCAGTGAGTTGAAAGATGAAGATGAAACGAAGCTGATGCCGCCCATGGCCACGCTGCAGATACTCGGCGGACGCAAAGAGAAAATTCGTGCCGGCGACGTGCTGGGCGCGCTCACCGGCGAAGCGGGTTTCACGCGCGAGCAGGTCGGCAAGATCACCGTGACCGATCAGTCCACCTATGTCGCCGTTGCGCGCACCATTGCGCATGATGCCGTGCGCAAACTGTCGGCGGGCAAGGTCAAGGGCAAGACGGTCAAGGTGCGCGCGTTGTAGGAAAGGTGGCAGCCATGAACGATAGCCAGAGCTGTTCTCTATCGGCAGACTTGTCTGCGTTGACCGTGGAGAAGCTCAGCCCGCTATCGCCCTGCCGCGATTATCTGGAGGCGATGCAGCTGGCCAATGAGGAGGCCACCCATCGTCTGGGCGAGCACATGCTACTGTCCTGGTACGACCGTGACCGGAATTTTGAATCGCCACAGCACGCCAGCGAATGCCATGCGGCGAGCGCGGTGCCGGGTTACGTTGACTACGGCATCAACCACGGTGCCACGCTGATGGTGGATATTGAAGAAGGGCGTTTTGTTTTTTTCTATTTTCCGCTGGATTTGTAGAATGTGGATGCATTGTAAAGACCAGTTAAGAGTGCTATTGTCGGCGCTCTTAAAGACACCGCGAGGAAATCATGGCACATGCAATTCTGGCATCCACAACGGCCAGTATCTCCGAGCTGAAAAAAAACCCGATGGCGACGGTTGCGGCGGGAGAAGGTTTCCCGGTCGCGATACTCAACCGTAACGAACCGACTTTCTACTGCGTACCCGCCAAGGCATACGAAGCATTGATGGACAAGCTGGAAGATGCAGAACTCAATGCACTCGCCGATGCGCGCCTGAAAGATGGCAAGCGCCTCGTCAAGGTGAAGCTGGATGAGCTATGAGCTGAGCTTCCACCCCGACGCATTGGCAGAGTGGAAAAAGCTCGACGGCTCCGTGCGCGAGTTGTTCAAGAAAAAGATCGCCGAGCGGTTGCAGCATCCCCGCGTACCTTCATCCTGCCTTTCAGGTCACAAAGATCGTTACAAGATCAAATTGCGTGATGCGGGCTACCGCCTTGTGTACGAAGTCCGCGACAAAGTTCTGCTGGTCGTGGTTGTCGCCGTGGGAAAGCGCGAGCGCAACACGGTGTATAAAACTGCTGCGAAGCGTTGAAAAAGCAAGATTCTGATCTTCAGCCCCGATGACTGCAGCACCTCCTGACGCCCTGTTGTTTACCGCTCCCGGCTGCGCGCACTGCGCCATCGTTTTGCAGGGGCTGAACGAACTGCTCAGACAGCGCCTGATCGGAAATTTGACGGTGGTGGATGCAGCCGAGCATCCCGAACAGGCAGCGGAATATGGCGTGCGTGCCGCGCCCTGGCTGCGCCTCGGGCAGTTCACGCTCACTGGTGCGCACAGCGTTGCCGAGCTGCGGCAGTGGGCTGAGTGGGCGAGCGGGGAAGAAGGGATAGCGCACTATGTTGCCCACCTGTTGCAGCACGGAGGCTACCAGCAGGCCAAAGCATTCATAGACGCAGACACGCATCGCCTCAAGCCTCTGCTCGCCGTCGTTGCCGATCCCGGGGCCAAGCTCGAAGTGCGCCTGGGTGTCAGCGCGCTGCTTGAATTTCATGCCAACAAACCCGCACTGCAAAACCTGCTGCCGCAACTGGGCGAACTTACCCGCCATGCCGACCATCGCGTGCGCGCCGACGCTTGCCATTTGCTTGGCCTCACCGGCAGCGCGGCTGCACGCGCCCCTGTTGAAGTCTGCCTCCACGATGTGAATGAAGAAGTGCGCGAGATCGCGGCAGAGGCGATGGACTTGCTGGAGAAGAAAATTTGAAAGCATAATTCGAAGCCGGCCCAATTAATTTCGAGCCGAGCCTTTTGAGCGTTTGAGTTGGGGGGCATACAGGCACCTCACGTTTTGTTGCGCTGTTTTTTTTCATTTGCCTTCAGTTTCTCGCGGCTTGTGATGCACGTATGGCAATTTCATGCAGCGTTTTGCATTCACTCTAAATTTTTTCAGGGGTAAATTTTTTTACCGCTATTCTTGCATTTTGAAGGGTCGGTACGAATTTTGGCGTTTGCCTGATTTGAATAACATATGCCCGCTCCTCGGCACTCATGCTCGCGACAATGCCGGTTATGTCGTTCTTCATTTCCGGATATCGCTTGAAGCACAATTCCTGAAAAGCATCTGTTCCTGCAATGAACTCTGTCGGGTCAGGCATCGAATGCGCAAAGGATTCGACGCTGAGAACTAGCGCGCATAGAGCAGCTAGAAGGGGAATGTACATATATATTCATAGGGCTGTATGTTGTCGGATGATGCACAATTTCAACTTGGAGTTGACCTGAGCTAAGTCGCTTTTTGACGCAGAATCCAGCGACCAAATGTATGGCAACTGTTAGTTTCTAAATGCTGGATGGCCAGCTTCTTACTCGTTCCATCGGATAGATGAGTTAATCGTTTTACTTCATTTTTCCAGCGGGTGAATCAGGGTCAGGATGCGTGATTGCGTTGGTGTTTTCATCAGTCATATGTTTGCGAGAAGAAACACCATCAGAATACGTCACGTCATCCACTACCCAAGATCCATTCTCACTGATCATTTTATAAATAATGGTTTTTTCATAATACCCCTTTGCATTTTTTACAGAGGGGTAGACGTTTAATTTGACCTGAATGATATTGGGTTTTATTTCCTTGATGGTAATTCCTGAGTTTTTGTAATTTAGATTTGGATATGATTCCTGAGTATCTAAATACTCATCGCCGTCACTGGCCCACCCGCATGGACCTGTTGCATATTTTGCGCAAATTTTTGAGTTATTTTTGACCGCATCTCCAAACGATTTAGAAAACTCAAGTTTGGGGCGTGGGAGCGCAGGGGTTTTGTGATAGTCATAACTCATATACCGTTTATAAAACTCTTGAATTGTTTTGACAGGGTTGTTTGATTCGGCGGCATATAAATCACCAAGATGTATGAACAATAAAACAGCAAGCAAGACGGATTTTTTTGTTTGTACTATGCCAGAGGAAAGAAGTTGTAGCTTGTGTTCTGATTTAATAACCCTAACCAGGTCGATGGGAAGCTCGGCCAATGCCGCAGTGGGTAATAGAATTATCATCAATGGCAACAGTCGCAGCATTGAGCGCTCTAGACACTGTAGAAAAATGATCTTCATGGATTTTTCCTGTGCGCTTGCGGCTGCGCAATTTTTTTGTCTGGACTGGAATTGCGATGGAGTATCGGGGTCATTGTGGGTGAAAGCCAATTATTGAATTCTCAATTGGGAAATTTTTTCGTAACTCTAGAGATACGCTTTATGCAGGAATGCAATACCTTGCGGCTGATGTTTACGTAATACTTTCAGCAGAGTGCGAAACCGCGCCCATGATGGGTAAGTCTGCGCGCGGCAGGGCCAGCGCCTCCAATACTTTCAGCGCCGCATAGGCATCATTGGCCGCGTAGAGCAATTGCTGCGGGGTGAGTTGAGGCTGCGACCAGTTGGAGGTGGTGACCTTTCTTGACTTGCGAAAACGCTGCTTGAAGACGATCGCCACCGCCGTGCGGACGCCCATGTGTTTGTGGTATCCGTGCATGCTGAACACCGTATTGAGATCGACCACGCCGCCCAGACTGATGCCCAGTTTTGCGCGGATATGCCCGCTATCCGATTTCAGATCGAAGCCCACCTTGATCAGCTGTTCCGATTGCAGCAGCTCGATCAGGAACGGGTGACCATCCGCCTGATGCATTTGGAACAGGTAGGCTTTGTCGTGCAGCGCAAACTGCACCACGTGCGGCCCTTCGCTTACCTCTCCAATGGAAAAGGTCGGTTTGGATTCGGTATCAAAACCCACGATGCCCGCAGTCTTGATTTCGGCCGTGGCGGATGCAAACTCTTCCGTGCAGGTCGGTACATGGATGCGCTCCAGCGCAAGGCCGACAAACGGCTCCAGCAGTGCGATCTCATCTTTTGTTGGGGAAACTTTCATCATAGTGCGGGAGTGTGTGATGTTCGAATGGAGCAACGCGCTTGAGCATAGCACGTCTCGAATACTGAATTGAAGCGGAGCTGGCCAAGTTGTCGATTCCGCGTGCGCATCATTGAAATTTTCGGGATTGCAGTCCAGCCGTGCGCTGTGCCAGAATCAATCACGCTCACCCAAGACACGCGCGCACATGAACGTTGCCATTGAAGGAATTCAGGTCATCCTGCGCGAGATCCTCGATGCACGGCCGGGGGGAATGTCGGAATACGATTTGCTAAAGGGGTTGTCAGAGCGCAATGTCAGCCTGTTCAACGAGGATTACTTCGCAAGCCCCCTCGGGCTTTTTCAGCGCCACTTCCTGCTATTTCATTGCCTGTACCTGCTGCGTGACCAACTGCGCACCACCCGGCAAGGGGACATGAATATCCATTGTCTGGGCATACAGCTCATGCCTTGTAGCAACACTCCGTCCGACCATCCCGCACTGCCTGACCTGCTTGCAGGTTACTACCTTGATCTGGATAACCTCAAGTCTACCGATGAGTCGGATGTATTACACATGCTCGATAATTTCTGGCAAAAATTCGCCAGTGATGATCAACGTGACGAGGCCCTGGCCGTGATGCAACTGACGCACCCCACCAGCTATCAAAACATCAAGCAGCAATATCGCCGCCTTGCCATGCAGTGGCATCCCGACCGAGGTGGTGAGCCCGCCCAGTTTCAGCGGCTTGAATGGGCAATGGGAATATTGCGGATTGTGTAGCAGCACGGATGGGGGCACACGGATGGGTAGAGTTTGTCTCTATTTTACCCCGATCCTCTGTGCCCCCCGGACCTGCATAATGAGCAACTATTGCGGTACGTGCGCCGCGATGAACGTTTTCAGTTTCGCCACATCCGCATCCATCACCTCCACGCGCTGCGGTAGATTCTCGATGCCTACCATTGCATCAGGACGCTGAGGTTGACGGCCGAGCGCTTCGACGATCGTCTCTTCAAACTTGGCCGGCAATGCTGTTTCAAGACAGATCAGCGGCAAGCTGGGGCGACGTTGCTCCAGCCCCACCTTGAGGCCGTCGGCGGTATGGGTGTCGACCATCACGCCGTACTCTTCCCACAGCTCACGGATGGTCTTGATGCGGTCGGTGTGCGCGCTTTTGCCGGAGGCGATACGAAATTTTTGCAGCGCGTCCCAGTGCGGCGTGCCCTTGATGTCAAACGCGCCGCCTGCATCCACCTTGGCCCAGAATTCGCGCACCTGAGCCGCGTCGCGCCCGACCAGATCGAACACGAAACGCTCGAAGTTGGAGGCCTTGGAGATGTCCATCGACGGGCTGCTGGTGTGGTAGGTATGGTCGGTACCGCGCGGGCGATAGACGCCGGTGCGGAAAAATTCGTCCAGCACATCGTTCTCGTTGGTGGCGAGGATCAACTGCCCGATCGGCAGGCCCATCATGCG
>Ga0315271_10000802_pt1 | contig 18201 bp, 11 predicted proteins | sample C3_top_MG_FD_204664 | JGI IMG/M metagenome (GOLD analysis project Ga0315271, IMG submission 204664) | Sediment microbial communities from Yellowstone Lake, YNP, Wyoming, USA - C3_top | ecosystem: Environmental > Aquatic > Freshwater > Lake > Sediment | place: USA: Wyoming | collected 2017-08-01
TAGTACATCTGGACGCAGAATCCCGCGGCGTTGAAACCCATCCGGTACTTCTCGACGTTGTACGAGAGCTTCAGCCCCGTGAGCGCGCTCCCGGTGTCGTTCGTCAACTGGGTGTACAGGTTGCCGCTCTGGGTCGCCGAACCGGAAGACAAGAACCCCACCGCCCGGTCGGCTGAACCGAGAGCGGCCGTGCCGGCGCCGAAACTGTAGATCCCGTTGCTTGCGCTCGAACTGAGGTTCGCGCCACCCGCTCGAGCGGTCGTGGTTCCGGCCGTCGAGAAGGAGCCGACGGCTCTGACCGCGGCCGGGTTGTCAGCGCGGAAATTCGCCGGCAAGTTCGACGCGGTGGTCGCCGTTGCGGGAACGCCCATCGAGTCAAAATTCTCGGCGTACGGCGAGGCAAGCGTAATGGCCGCCTGCAACACCGAGTAGCCGAGGATGGCCGTGACAATGGCAACGGCCAACGCCACCAGCGAACGAGATCTTATGTGCATGGAATAACCCTCTGGGTCTGGCGGGGGCTTGAGGAGTAACGCTCTCCGGTGACCGGAGTGAACGGTGCAGATTCTGCGTTAACGCCGGGGTGAAATCAACGCAAAAAACTGGACGCCTGGCAGCACTGGATGTGCCCCACGACGCCCCGGCGGTGCCGCGTCGCGTTTCAGCGGGGAAAACAGCTATCGCCGAGTCTGCACCCGCTCTTTCGGGATAAAGACCCGAGGCTGGACTTTCCAACCGTTGGCAGTCACGTTGCCGACTCAGGAGGGGCTTAGACCAGGCGTAGACCTGAAGTCGACGCCCTTCATGCGCGTACGCACCACCGCGGATCGGAGCCGTATGCGCCAGGGGCCACCTCGCGGTGGCCCCTGGTGTCTTTCTTTCCGTCTCCGGGCTCGAGGGCCGGCTGTCTCCACTAGTAGGCGACGCCGAGCGCCGTGGCCCCGTTGATCCGACCCTTGCCGTGAACGGGACCGACCAGCCACGTCGAGGCCCGGTCGGCGGCAACGCCGTCTACGCACACACGGAGCAGCCGGTCGGAGTTTGCCGCCTGCTCACGCCACGCGGTGCGCTTCGCTCGCTCACCGGCACATGGCGGCCTCGGTCCGACCGCGCTCAAGATCCGCGTGACGCACCGCGTGACGCGCAGCCAGCAATCCCGTCAAACACCGGGCAAGGACAGCAGGAATCGGGGACCTGCGGAAGGTCGCAAATCCAACACCGCACCAGTGCTTACGGGTTAGCCCGTGTATCCCCAGTCGCTTGCGCTCGGCGGGTCCAACGACTCCCTCTCTCTCCGCCAAACCACGAAGCAAGTCCTTTATTTACATACACTTACAGCCATTGCGCGAGAGGGTGAGATTCCCTCGGTCGCCCGTCCGCCAAACCCTCTTCTGTCAACCACATACCTCTGTTGAGACACCGTTCTCAGAGCCGCGTCTCCGCGATCTCTCCACACGGGTGGTTCCATCGTGCTCCCCTCCGGCGTTGCCAAAACGTCTCCGAACGTGCTGGACGCCCTTCGTCGTGGCGCTTGACGGCCGCGGCCTTTGATCCGGTAGAATCGATAGGTGCGGGCGGTCTACTACTTCCTCGTCGCGACCCTTGGCCTCGCGTTGCTGGCCAGCGGCACACTGCCGCCCGAGCACCTTCATCACTCGACCGACACTCGCCTACAGGTCGTCCACTCCCACTTCGAGCGGGTGCGATCCAGCGGACCTCACCGAGTCACCCTCTCCGACGACGACGACGATCACGCGGCGGCGATCGATCTTGACCGCGTGATGGCCGGCGGTCCGACCGTGACGTCGGCCCACCAGCCGGCGCTCGTGACAGACCCTGTGACGGTGTCTGCCCCGTCCGCGACTCTGGCCATCGTCGATTCGCGAGAGCCGTCTGAGACGCCGTCGCCGCCTCGACCGCCGAGTCCGTCCCGCGCGCCGCCCGCCTCGCACTAGCCTGAGATCCGTACTCCACCCAAATCCTAGCGGTCCCTTGTTCGGAGGCGTATGCCACGACTGTTGCCTCTGTGTATTGCGATCTGTGCCATCAGCCTTGCCGGACCTGCCGCCGCGCAGCAGCCCATGACCGAGGCCGAGGCGGTTGGTCGCCTGTCGCTCGAGTCGCCTCGTGCGCGAGCGGTTCGCGCCCAGGTCGAGCTGGCTCGCGCTGACGCGCTCGTCGCCGGCCGGTTGCCCAATCCCAGCGTGACGGTCAGTCGTGAGGCGGTGGCTGGCGTCACCGAGGGCTACCTGCTGTTGACGCAGAGCCTGCCAATCACTGGGCGCCGCGGGCTCCAAGTCGACAGCGCCTCCCAGAACGTCCGAGCCTCCGAGTTGCGCGCGGATGACCTGTTGCGCCGTCTTCGCGCCGACGTGCGCCGCGCCTTCATCGAGCTGAGCCTCGCGGAGGCACGCGAGCGCGAGCTGGCGTCGGCGCTGAAGTCCCTTCAGTCACTCGGCGTGTCGTTGGCGCGCCGCGAGGCGGCGGGTGATGCCGCGGGCTTCGACCGTCTCCGCGCCGAGCGGGAGGCTCTCGACCTGGCCGCCGATCTCGGCGACGCCCGGGCCCGGCGTGGCCGGGCGCAGGGCCTCCTCGCCTCCTTCTACTTCCCGCCACCCGACCCCGCCACGCTGCACCCCGCGCCGTTCAACCCGGTCCAGCCCCCGCTCCCGTCGGGGGACGATCTGGTGACACGGGCCCTGAGCTCCCGTCCGGACCTCCTGGCGCTCGAGCGCGACATCGAAGCGGCCAAGATCGCCGGCCATGCCGCGTCCCGCAGCCGGGTACCCGAGCCCGAGATCGTCGCCGGCCTGAAGACCTCCAGCGTGGACGATGGCCGGCAAGGGTCCGTCTTGTCGTTGCAGGCGAGCATCCCGCTGTTCGATCGCGCCCAGCCCGAGCGGGCGCAGGCCGCGGCCCGCGAGCAGCTGGCACTGGCCGAACGGGACGCCCTGCGTGCGGAGATTGGTGCCGTCATCCGCGGGCTTCGGCTGTCGGCGGAGGAGCGGCGGAACCTGGCCGACCAGTACCGCGTCGACGCCCTGCCCAAGTCCGACGAGTTGCAGCGCATCGCGCAAGTCAGCTATGACGCGGGGGAACGCGGCATCCTCGAGCTACTCGACGCCTATCGTTCCGCCGCAGACGCCCGCCTCCGGATGGTGGAGTTGTATGCGGCCGCCGCAAACGCGGACATCGACCTTGAACTGGCGACTGCCGTGGAGATTCGAAAATGACCTGGATATCGCGCACGAGCATCGTCTACGCCCTCTCGATCGCCGCGCTCCTTGGCGCGGCCGGCGGCTGCCAGCGCTCCGCGAGTCCGCACGCCCCCGAGTTGCCGACTCGCAGCGTGAGCCACTGGACCGAAACCAGCGAGCTCTTCATGGAGCACCCCCCGTTGGTCGCCGGTTCGACGACGCGCCTGGCGGTGCATCTGACCACCCTGAGCGACTTCAAGCCGCTAAACGAGGGGCGGCCCTCGGTCGAGTTGCGCGCGGCGGATGGACGGGTGACGACCCTTCCTGGATCGGCGCCGTTGCGGCCCGGGGCGTTCCGCGTGGAGGGCACCATCCCGGCTGCCGGCCAATACACGTGGGGGGTGCGCGTCCAAACGCCACGCCTGACCGACTTCCACGAACTGGGCTCCGTGACCGTCTTTCCTAGCGTGGAGACGGCGCGCTCGGCTCCGACGCCGCCCGAGGGGCCGCCGGCCATTGCCTACCTGAAAGAGCAACAGTGGACCGCCGAATTCGGGACAGTGCTCGCGCGCGCAGAAGAGATGCGGCAGTCGCTGCGGGCCCCCGCGGTCGTCACGCCGCCGGCCGGAGGCGAGGCGGCGGTCGTGACGCCGGCAAAGGGGCGGCTGGTGACGACGCGGCTGCCGCAGGTGGGCGACCGCGTGTCCGCTGGCGCACTCCTGGCGCGGTTCGAGCCGCGCATCGCCGCGGTCGAGGACCGGACCACGCTCGTGCAGCAGGTGGCCGAGACTCGGGCGGCCGTCCAGGCCGCCGAAGCGGAACAGCGGCGGGCGGAGCGGTTGGTGGCCGAACGGGCGGTGCCCGCGCGACGTCTCGAGGACGCGACGCGTGCGCTGTCGGTGGCGCGGGCGCAGCTGGAAGGGGCGGAAACGCGGCTGGCCCAGCGGGACGAGACGCTGCATTCGGGCGGAGCCGGCGCAGGAGGGACGACGTTCGATCTACGAGCGCCGATCGCGGGCACCATCGTCGCGGTGTCGGCCACCCCAGGTGCCGCCTACGAAGAAGGCATCGAGCTCTTCCGGATCATCCAAACGAACCTGGTCACCATCGAGGTCCAGGTGGCGCCGTCAGCAGGCGACCTGAGAACACTGGTCACCGGCGTCGCGCTGGACGTCCCCGGCAACCCCAATCCGGTCGCCACCCGCATCGTCCGCCAGAACCACGCCGGCGTGGTCGATCCGAAGGTGCGGGCGGTCCTGCTCCGCTTCGAGGTGGACAACGCCGATGGCCGGTTGCTGGTGGGCCAGGCCGGCACGGCCGTGCTCTATCTCCGGGACCGGACGACGGTACCAGTCGTGCCGCTGGCGTCGATTCTCACCGAGGCAGGGCGCCCGTTCCTGTTCGTGCAGGTCGGCGGTGAGAGCTTCGAGAAGCGCACCGTCACCCTCGGCGCCAGAGAGGGCGACCGTGTTGCCGTGACCTCCGGCGTGAAGCCGGGCGACCGCGTCGTGACGCGCGGTTCGTATGATGTGCAGCTCGCATCCGCCGCGAAGGGTCTTCCGGCGGAAGGCCACGTCCACTGAGGTGATCGATGAAACGACTCATTGCCTGGTCTATCGATCATCGCTGGATGGTCCTCGTGTGTTCGCTGTTGCTGCTGGCCGCCGGCTGGTGGACGGCCCGGGACATGCCCATCGACGTGTTCCCCGATCTCACGGCGCCGACGGTCACCGTCCTCACCGAGGGCCGGGGCATGTCGCCGAGCGAGATGGAGGCGCTGGTCACGTTCCCGATCGAGACTGCGGTGAACGGTTCGTCCGGCGTGCGTCGCGTCCGATCTGCGACGGCGCTGGGGATCTCGGTGGTGTGGGTCGAATTCGACTGGGGCACCGACATCTACATCGCCCGTCAGATCGTCAGCGAGAAATTGTCGCTGATTGCCAGCGGCCTGCCGCCCCAGGCGGGGCGGCCGATCCTCGCGCCCATCTCCTCGATCATGGGCGAAATCCTGTTCTTCGCGGTGTCGTCGGACACGCGCGACGCCATGGATCTCCGGACGATTGCCGACACCGCCATCCGGCGCCGCTTGCTGGCGGTGGCCGGTGTCTCGCAGGTGACGCCGATCGGCGGTGAGGAGAAGCAGTATCAGATCGTCGCGAACGCCTCGCGGCTGCGGGCGAACGGCGTGTCGATTGACCAGGTCATCCGCGCCGTGGAAGCGTCGAGTGCGAACACGTCTCCCGGCGTGTTCGTCGAAGGGCCCCAGGAGTACGTCCTCGAGGCGATCGGCCGGGTCAGGAGCGCCGACGACATCGAGACCACGGTCGTTTCCAGGCACGGCGACAGGCCCGTGTTGGTACGGGATGTGGCCGAGGTGCGTGCCGGGGCCGCCCTCAAACGGGGCGAAGGGTCGAGGAGCGGCCGTCCCGCGGTCATCATTGGCGTCCAGAAGCAACCGGGCGCGAACACGATTGAGCTGACGCGCCGACTCGACGCGGAACTCGACGGCCTGCAGCGGGAACTGGTCGGGGTGACGATCGACCGCCGTATCTTCCGGCAGGCGGACTTCATCGAGACGGCGATCGACAACGTCGTCAAGGCCCTGCGCGACGGCGGCTTCCTCGTCGTGCTGGTGGTCGTCCTGTTCCTGGCCAACGGCCGGGCCGCCGCCATCACGCTGACCGCCATTCCCCTGTCCCTGGCGGGGGCCATCCTCGTGCTCCGGGGGATGGGGGCCACACTCAACACGATGACGCTCGGCGGCCTGGCGATTGCGACCGGCGCGCTCGTCGATGACGCCATCATCGACGTCGAGAACGTGGTGCGGCGCTTGCGGGAGAATCAGCTGCGTCCGCCCGAGGAGCGGCGCCACGCGGGTGATATCGTTCGGGACGCGACGCTCGAGATCAACTCGTCCATCGTGTTCGCCACCCTGATCATCATCCTCGTGTTCCTGCCGGTGTTCGGGCTGTCCGGTGTCGAAGGCCGGCTGCTCGCGCCACTGGGCTTTGCGTACATCGTGGCCCTGGCCGTGTCCCTGGCGGTGGCCATCGTCGTCACGCCGGCGCTCTGCGCGATCTTCCTGCCCCATGCGGCATCGGTCGCTCGGGGCCACGAAGGGTGGCTGGCCAGGCATCTGAAGGCGAATTACACCCGTTGGCTCCCGACGGTGCTCGACCGCCCTCGCGCCGTGATCACGGTCGCGGCGTTGTTCATGGCGGCGGCGCTGGTGGGCCTCGCCTTTGCGGGCTCGGCCTTTCTGCCCGAGTTCCACGAGGGCACGTTGACCTTGAGTGTGAACACCATGCCCGGCACGTCACTCGCCAAGTCGGACGAGATCGGGCAGCGCGTGGAGAAGATCCTGCTGGCGCAGCCGGAGGTGGTGGCCACGGCGCGCCGCCAGGGACGGGCGGAGTACGACGAACACGTGCAGGGTGTCGAGGCGTCGGAAATCGACGTGGGCCTGCGAGACACTGGCCGCCCGCGCGCCGCACTCCTGGCGGACTTGCGGCGCGGCTTCTCGGCGATTGCCGGAACGAACGTCGTGATCGGTCAGCCGATCTCACACCGGATCGATCACATGCTCTCGGGGACCCGGGCGAACATCGCGATCAAGATCTTCGGCGACGACATGGGGACACTCCGGCGCCTGGGCCAGAGGGCGCAGGAAGTGGTCCGCGGCGTGGCTGGCGTCGTCGACCTCAGCCTGGAACAGCAGGTGGACGTCGCGACCATTCGATTCGTGCTCGATCGCGGCGCCCTGGCGCGATACGGCCTTCGCGTGGACGACGTGACGCGCACGATCGAGACATCGTTCTCCGGCACCACCGTCGGCCGGATGTTCGAGTCGGGAATCGCGTTCGACCTCGTGGTGAAGCTCAGCGACGGCGCGAATCCGGACTTCGAGCGCATCTCGATGCTGCCCATCGACACGCCCGACGGCACCACGATACCCGTCAGTGCCGTCGCTCGCGTCGTCCGGGAAGAGGGACCGAACATTGTGCTGCGGGAAAACGTGCAGCGTCGAATCGTCGTGTCGTGCAACGTCGCCGGCCGCGACCTCGGCGGGGTCATTGCGGATATCAGGCGGGACGTGGCCTCGCAGGTGTCGTTCCCAGCCGGCTACCGTGTGGAGTACGGCGGACAGTTCGAGAGCCAGCAGAGCGCGTCTCGCCGTCTGGTCCTCCTCGGGGGCGTCGCCCTCGCGGGCCTCTTCACCTTGCTGATGCTCGCGTTCGGGCGCACCCGCGACGCGCTCATCGTGATGGTGAACCTGCCGCTGGCCCTCATCGGCGGCGTGGCGGGGGTGTACGTGGCCGGGGGCGTGCTGAGCGTGGCCTCGATCATCGGGTTCATCACGTTGTTCGGCATCGCCACGCGGAACGGGATCATGCTCGTCTCGCACGTGCAGCATCTCGTCACAGAGGAGGGTGTGACCGACTTCCGCGCAGCGGTCCTGCGAGGATCGCAGGAGCGACTCGTCCCCATCCTGATGACGGCGCTGGCCGCCGGCCTGGCGCTGATCCCGTTGGCGTTCAGCGGCGGACGGGCGGGCAGCGAGATCCAGACGCCGATGGCGATCGTCATCCTGTGTGGGTTGACGACGTCCACGTTCCTGAACATGGCGGTCGTGCCGACGCTGTATCTTCGGTATGGCAGGCCTCGACAGGGCCTCGATCCCGGTCTCGACTAGGATTCGGTGTCGCCACGTCGCAAACGGCGCTGACGGTATCACGACCGTCAGCGCCGGCTCGTGCCGTCCCGTCAACCAGTGTCGGTGTTCCTGCACGCCACCCAGCATCGGAGCGGCCGGATCATCGGGGAGGTTCGATGCTCACGGCCCTATCCCTACTGTTCGCCCTGATTCTGCTCAATGGCGCCCTGGCGTTCTCAGAGCTGGCAGTGATCGGCTCTCGTCGGGCCAGACTCCAGCAACTCGTCGATGAGGGCAGCGCGGGGGCAAGTCGGGCGCTGCAACTCGCGGCCGAACCGACGAGGTTTCTGTCGACCGTCCAAGTCGGCATTACCTGCCTGGGGATTCTCAGTGGTGCGCTCGGCGAGGCGACCGTGGCAGAACGCCTGCGCGGCTGGTTTCAGCAGGTGCCGCTCCTTGAACCCTACGCCGGGCCGCTCTCGGTCGGGGCGATGGTCCTCGCTCTCACCTACGTGTCGCTCGTGGTCGGGGAACTGGTGCCCAAGCGCCTTGCGCTCACGCGCCCGGAGGCGTTTGCGTCCCTCGTGGCGCGGCCGATGCAGCTTCTCTCAGTCGCGGCCCGTCCGCTCGTGCGCTTACTGACGGTCTCCACCGACTCGGTGCTGCGGCTGCTGCGGGTGCACACGGTCGCCGGCCCATCGGTGTCGCCGGAGGAGATCAAGGTGCTGATTGACCAGGGCACTGAGGAGGGCGTCTTCGAGCCGAGCGAGCAGGAGCTCGTGACGAACGTGCTGAATCTCGACGAGCGCTCGGTGTCGGCGATCCTGACGCCTCGGTCTGAGATCGTCTTCTGCGACGTTCGTGACTCGCTCGAGACCAGCAGGGAGAAGTTGACCCACCACCCGCACGCGATTCTTCCGTTGTGCGACGGGGGCCTCGACACGATCATCGGCTTTCTGCGCTCCACCCGAGTGCTGGCAGCGTTAGTGAACCGTGGGGCGCTTGACCTGAAAGCCCTCGCAGAGCCGGCGTTGTTCGTGCCGCACACGATGTCGATCATGCGACTGCTCGAGCACTTCAAGCGGGCGCACCAGCCGATCGCGCTGGTCGTCGACGAGTACGGCAGCGTGGATGGTGTGGTCAGCTTGATGGACGTCGTCTCGGCCATCGTCGGGGAGCTCCCGGGAACGGCAGGAGAGGAGCCGGCGGTCATCGCCCGTGACGCAGGCGGCTGGCTGGTTGACGGGACAGCCGACATCGAAGCCGTCCAACGGGCGATCGGCGAGTTGGCCACCGGACTCGTGGACGAAACAGATCCGCCACGCTATCGGACGCTCGCGGGCCTTGCGATGTTGACGCTCGGACGATTGCCGAGAACGGGAGACGCGTTCACGAGGGAGGGGTTCCGCATCGAAGTGGTGGATATGGACGGCCGCCGAGTCGACCGCGTGCTCGTGACACACGAACCGGCTCCCGACTCCGAGGGGCGCTGATCGACGCGCCACGTCCGGACCATCCCATACGACGACCGTCGAAGGGAATCAGGCCTACTTCTTCGCCTTGTAGATGTAGATCGTGTCCCGCGGCAGAACGGTCTCGGTTCGGTCCAGGTCATAGCCTGTCTCACTGACCGTTCCGAGGATCTGGCGATTCGTCATGAACGAGGGAGAGTGCGCCCTCTCGACCTCGGTGTTCCTCTCGATGATGACCAGCATGCCTCCCGGTCTGAGATAAGGGTGGAGGTTCTTCAGAAACGGTATCGGCCGCTCGAGCATGTGCAGCACGTACAACATGACGACGGCGTCGAGGTTTCTCTCCGGGAAGAGTGGGTCCTCGACCGTCCCCACGACGGTCTTGATGTTCTTCAGGCCTTCCCGGCCGACGCGCGCCCGGATCACGTCGAGGCTCGACGTGGAAATGTCATTGGCGAAGACGACGCCCCCTGGACCGACTCGCCGGGCGAGAGGAAACGTGAAATAGCCCTCACCCGCGCCGGCCTCGCCAACCCTCATTCCAGTCCGGACCCCAATAGCATCCAGGATCTTCTCCGGTGGCTGCCAGGTCTCCCGGCCACCCTGGCCGAAGCAGAGGGAGGGAGCCGTGACGATCAGGCACATCGCCATGACGAAGGCTGGTGCCCACACGAGCCGCTTGGTCCCACTGGTCATATTCCTAACTCCTCCTCCCCGTCCCCGAGTACGCGGGCAGATGCTACCAGGGCCCGCCTCGGGATACAACGCACAGAAGAATGTTCAGCGATCGTGTCTTTTGTGTTCGTGATCATGATGCGCGTCAGGCCCATGCGGATGGATATGGACGCGCGCGGCGTGCGTGTGGGGATGGGCGTGCGCCCTATCGCTCGGTCCCTCGTGGTGGTCGTGGTGTCGGTCGTCGTGGGAGTGGGCGTGGTCGTGGCTGAGCGCACCATGGGCGTGCTCATGTCCGTGCCTCTCGGTGAGGTGGAGCGCCAGGCCGGCGATGAAGAGCACCGCGGCGACGGCCGTGGTGCCACCCGCGGGCTTGTCGCCGAGCAAGAGCGCAGCCAGGGCGCCGACGAATGGAGCGATCGCGAATACCGAACCCGTCCGGCCCGCGCCGATTCGTCGCTGACCGAGCAGATACAGACGGAGACTGACACCGTAGCCAGTGGCTCCGCATGCAAGCAGTCCGGCCACCTGGGTCCAGATCGGTCGCGCCTCGCCGAGCAGGAGGGCGAGCGCGCCGGTCAGCGTCGCGCCGCAGACCGCCTTCACACGCACCACGGCCGCGGGATCGAGCTCGGCGAACGGGCGCGTCAGGACGTTGTCGAGAGCCCACGAGAACACCGCTGCGACGATTGCCAGGGCGCCAAAGAGACCGATGGAGCCGGCGGACGAGGCGCCAGCGACCGTCACGGCGCCGCCCGCGCACATCAGCGCCACCGCGAGCGCAACGCGTCTGCCGACGTACTCGTGATGGATGGCTGCTGCGAGGCCCACGGTGAAGATGGCCTCGCCGTTCAGGAGAAGCGAGCCGTAGGTCGCCGGAACACGCTGCAGTCCCCAGGCGAACAACGTGGGTGCCAGGGCCGCGCCGAAGAAGGAGATGGCCAGGAGACGCGGGATGTCGTGCGGCGTTACGCTGGCTTCCCGCCGGACGCGACGTCGTCCCGGCCACGAGACCGCGCCCATTGCCGCGCCTAGGTACAGCAGGGCGGCCGTGGCGAGAGGACCGAGGCCGCTCCCGAGGCGCTGGATGAAGGGCGTCGTGACGCCGAACGCGAGCGCGGCCAAAGCCGCGAGCATCGTGCCCAGGACGATTGGGTTGCCCGCCATTCTCATCTCATCGGATGGTTTCCATGATCGATGCCGTCCGCGTCGCCGTCAACCGACGTCACTCAGTTCCTCACGTCGTAGACGCGAATCTCGGCACTCTGGGCACCGCGGTGCGGCACCGCGACGTAGAGACGGTGTTGCTCGGGCACGAACAAGGCGGTCCTCGCACCGGCGGCTGTTGGGATGCGCGCCGCGCGGACGAGACTCGCGCCGTCCGGTTGAAACACGTCCACGAATCCCTCCCCGCCAATGACGTAGAGCCGCTCTCGCGCGGTGTCCCAGAACATGTCGTCCGTGTCGCCGACGATGTCCACCGCGCTCGTGACCTTGCCGGACGAGGTGTCCACGATCAAGACCTTGGCCGGCTTCCGGCAGCCGATGAAGAGCCGGTGGCCGGCCTCGTCGAGCGCCATCGGGAAGTTGGAAGCCGCCTCGGTCAGCGGCCACGTCGCGACGACCTTCATCGACAACCGGTCAATGACCGCGATCTGCTTGGCCGTCGGCACGTTCACGAAGATGCGGGAGCCGGCTGCCTCGAGCTGGAACGACTCCGGGTGGCCGCCGACTGGAACGTCGCCAAGCTGGCGTCCGTCGGTCGCGTCGATGGCGCCGATCGCACCGCTCCCGTGGCCGACGTAGATGCGCTTCGCCTTGGCGTCGTATCGCACGTTGTCCGAGTCCTCGCCAAGCGACACGCTCCTGGCCACACGCAGGTCGTCGCCTGCGCGGAACTCCACGGCGCCCTGGCCGTTTGCGACCACGACCTGCGGCGGCGTGGCGATGTGGACGATGCCCTGAGGTTCCTGGAGGCCTTTCACGCTGGCGAGATGCCGACCGGCCGAGAGGTCGAGCACCTCGAGACTGTTATTACCCAACGCCGCCACGAACAGCCGCGCTCCGCTCGGTTCGATCGCCAGGTGGTCGATGCGGCCCTCGACGCCTGGGAGCGGGATGGTCTTCACGAGGGCGAGCGGCTGATCAGCGCCCGTGAGCGCGATGGACGCGAACCCGGCGACCGCCGCGGCCATGAGTGATCGGACTGCGAGCGACTTCATCTCTCTCTCCTCCTGCAGCGCCCGGTGGGGTGATACGACCGGTCGCGCCGCACTCGTCGTTATGCTTCGAAGCGCAACGCCTCGATGGGGTCGAGTTGCGCGGCCTTCCTCGCCGGGTAGAAGCCAAAGAACACGCCGACGCCCGCCGAGAAAACGACGGCCACGGCCACGGCGTTTGGCGACACGCTGACGGGCCATTCCATCAGGTCCGCCAACCACACCGACGAGGCGAACCCGAGACCGGTGCCAATCAGGCCGCCGATCAGGCTGAGGATGACCGATTCCCAGAGGAACTGGATCTGCACGTCTCGGCTCTTGGCCCCGACGGCCAGGCGGAGGCCGATCTCCTTGGTCCGCTCGGTGACCGAGACGAGCATGATGTTCATGACCCCAATCCCGCCGACGAGCAGCGATACCGAGGCGACCGCCGCCAGGAGCATCTCCATCGTGCGGGCCGAATCCTCGACGAGTTTCGCCATTTCCAAAGGGTGTCGCAGGTTGAAGTCGTCGGGAGAACCAGGCTGAATCCGATGGCGTCGCCGAAGGAGTTCGGCAATTTGCTCCTCGGCTTCCGGAATGGCCGCCGGCGTCACCGCCGAACACAGGATGTCGTCGAGCCAGGTGACACCCTTCATCTTCTTCATGACCGTGGTGTACGGCATCAGGATCGTATCGTCCTGGTCCTGCCCGACCGCCGACTGGCCCTTGACCGCGAGGACGCCGATCACCTTGCAGGGCGTGGTGCGCACCCGAATCGTCTCGTCCAGCGGGTCGTTCGTGCCGAAGATCATCGTGACCACGGTCTGGCCCATGACGCAGACCGGGGCCGCCGTGTCCACGTCCTCCTGCGTGAACATCGCCCCCTTGACCACCGACCATTTCCGCAGGGCGAGGTACTCGGGAGAGATGCCCCTGAGCTGAGTGCGCCAGTTCTGGTTGCCGTAGATAATCTGCGCGCTCGTGTCCGACTGCGGGGTGATGTTCGTGATGAGGGGCACCTCCTGCCGGAGGGCCTCGGCGTCGGCCATGACCAGCGACCGGGTGCCGAGGGTGCCGGTCCGCACACCCCCCACGTTCACGCCGCCGGCCTCGGCCCAGATCATGTTCACGCCGGTGTTCTCGATCGCCGCGTGCACGCGATTGGCCGCGCCCTCGCCGATGGCGACGGTGCTGACCACCGCTGCCACACCGATCGCGATGCCCAGCGTGGTGAGCCCCGTGCGCATCTTGCTTCGGCCGATCGTCCTCAGCGCGATACGGTTGATGACGAGCAGGTTCATCGGTTCCCCCGTGCCTGTGACGTCAATATCGAAACGCGTACTGCATCTTGACCAGCAGCTGATTCGAATCTCTGGCCCAGCCGATCGGCGTGCCGAGATCGCGGACGTTGTGGTTGTAGATCACGAACAGGTCCCCAACCGACCGAAATGTCCATCGCAGTTGACTATTCGTCCCCACCGACTGGCTGGTGGTGTCGTATTGCACGAAGCTGCTGATGTTCAGGTTCGGCGACACGTTGAACTTGACCCGCGTGCCGATTACCGTGGCGTCGAAATCGCCTTCCTTCAATCGCCCGAAGTCCTGTTCACCAGAGAGGCTCAACGTGAACAGCGCGACCGGATTCCACGACAGCGTCAGTTGCACCTGGTCGAGGGTTCCGCTGTAGAACGTGCCGAAGCGCCAGGTGATCTGGCTGCTCAGCTTCCGCTTGTTGGCTGTGCCCGCCTCGAGCCGCCAGCGAGTCCAGTGGTACGGACCCGGGGGGATGACCACCCCGGCCGCGATCTCGAACGGGTCCTGCAGGTTGTCGCCGGCGGGCGCCCAGTTGAACTCGACACGGTCGCCACTGTCGAAGCGCCAATTGACCGGCGCGGTGAACACGCTGTAGGTCTCCCATCGCCCCTGCAGGTCGGTGACGGCCGACACGCTGAACTCGTTGAACATCTGCCGGATGTGCCAGAAGTTCGGCCGTGGATCGAATTCGCCCACGAGGTCGTAGCTGTAGACGCCCGGCCGCGGCACGAAGCCGAGCGACGGCTGGTACCCGTCGCCGACACGACGCGCGCTGAACGACACATTCCACAAATCGTTGGGATACCCCACCTTGAATCCGGCGGCCGTCTTGTCACCGGCCACGTCGGGCCGATCCATCAGTGAGCCCCACACGCCTACCAGGAAGTTCTTGTCACCGCGGAACCGCGACGTGCGGTAGGTGAAGTCGGCGCCCGCGAGCCAACTGCCGGACGCACCCTGGGGGTCGCCGAATGTGGCGATCACGCCGACGTTCGATTCCCTCAGCACGTTCTGTTTGAGGCGGACGACGCCCATCGTGGCGGTGGGGGCGACGCCGTCCTCGTTGCCCGTGCGAGCGACCAACGCGCCGACGCTCGTGTCCCCGACACGGCCGTTCACCTTTCCCGCTGCGCGGATCGGCACCTGTTGGCCGTCCACGAGGCCGATGCGCCGACTGAAGAATGGGACGACGTCCGTCCCACCGGGCCCGAACTGGAAGATGTCGGCGCCCTCGAGGAAGAACGTCCTCTTTTCAGGAAAGTACAGGGAGAACCGCGTGAGGTTGGTCTGCCGCGCATCGGCCTCCGTTTCGGCAAAATCGGTGTTCACCGATCCGGAGGCGAGCAGGTTTGGACCGAGCCGCTGGGTGACGTCCAAACTCGCGTGGCTGTCGTTCTCGAAGGCGCCGCCCGGGAGCGGCACGCCTCCCCCGACGATACCGGCGGGGCGCACCGAGAGACCCAGGCCGAGATCGAACTCCGGCAGCGTGGTGAGCAGGCCGGCCCGGCTCATGAGCGTGATCTTGTAGTCACGTTGGGGGCTGGCCCACCGGTCCGTCTCCTGAAGCCGCTGGATCCGCCGTTGGATGTTGAAGTGCCAGGCCGTCTGGCCCTTGGCGAAGCTCAGGGTCTGGATCGGAATGCGGACCTCCGCGACCCACCCGCGGTCCGTTCGCTTGGTGGCGGCTTCCCAGATGCCGTCCCAGTTGCTGTTGACGTCGGCCGAACCGGGATTGATCAGGCCGTCATACCGCGCGCCGCTTGGGTTCACCCAGAAGACGTACCCCGATCGCCCGTCCATGAACGGGTCCAAGACGATCTCGATGTGGTCTTCCGAACTCATCGCGCCATCACGCTGCTTCGTGTAACTGACGATGCCGCGGGGATCGGGGTCGTCGCACTCAACCCCGAACGCGAGCCCCACCGAATTCGCCAGCACCCGCACCCGCGTCCGTCCGGTGGGGGCGGCGCCCTGCTGCGGCTCGATCATCGTCAGGTTCTCGATCGCCTCCGCCGTCGCCCATGCTGCCTCGTCGAGGATCCCGTCGATACGGAGGTCCATCGAGAGAGGGCCAGCCTTCAGCGTATAGGGCTCGCCCGCCGGCTGAGCGGGCGTGCGTGTCCGCGTCGCTCCGGCGGTCGGCACGGTGACAGGAGCCGCCGGCGTGCCGGCAGTCTGAGCCTCGCCCGAGGGCGCTGTTCCCAGGAGGGCAGCCAGCGCGAGGTTTCGCACAAGATTCGAACGACGACGTCCGCTCACGGGCCAGACCTCCGATGCACAGTCACTCGATGGACTCAGGGCCTGGCCGAGACGACGGCGGGCACCGCAGGGCGTCCTATCACTTGGGGCTGATCGTCAGGTTGTCGAAGTACGTGACCGAGTCCGCCTTCGTCCAGACGCCGACCTTGCCGGCGCCCGGGAACGTCGTGTCCTCGACCTCGTAGAGTTTCTCGCCGTTGAAGTAGACCGTGAAGAGCGGTCCGGCCGCCGTCACGCGCAGCGTGCTCCATTGTCCGGATGGCACCGTCACCTGCTTGCCGTAGGTACGGCCGGCGCCCTTCAGCGGCAGGTCGGTCCGACGGCCGTGTTGCACCTTGTAGAGCACGACGTTGTGCTCCAAGCCGTTCGCCCGGACGATGTAGTAGTTGTTCGCGTCCTGGTAGCGCCAGACCAGACCGGCGGCCTGGTCACCGCGCCCGGTGACCGGCTTGACCATTACGCTCAGGTCGAGGTCCTTGGCGGACAGATCGTCGAGCACGCACACGGGGAACCGGTAGTCGGTCGCATCGGCGTCCGTCTGCGCGAGCACGTTCCCGCGTTCTGGCGACTTCGGGTCCTTCATCACGACCCAGACGCCCGGCTTCCCCTGGCCGGTCAGGGCCGTCGAAAAGCCCTGCGGCACCGCGCCGACCTTATCCTGGTCGAACGTGAGGGTCCGGGTGGTCTGGGCCTGCGCGCCCGCAAGGGCAGTCGCGGCGATCGTGACGACGAGCGAGAGTGCGGCCTTCATGGCTGTGGCTCCATCTTCTTCCCGATCTTCCGGCTAGCTGCAGGGCAGCACGATTCGGAATCGCGTCTCTGCCGGCCCCGACGAGGCGAGTTGCAGGGTGCCGCCGTTCATTTCCACGGCCCATCGAGCGATGGAAAGTCCGAGGCCGGCGCTGCCATCGGCGCGGCTTCTGGCCGGGTCCGCCCGGTAGAAGCGGTCGAAGATACGCCCGGCATGCTCCGGGGGAATGCCCGTGCCCTGGTCGACGACATCGACCACCGCTGCCGATCCCTCGCGACTCACCGAGAGACGAATGGCGCTCCGGCCTGGCCCGTATTTGATGGCGTTGTCCAGGAGGTTGATGAGCGCCTGACGAATCGCCAGGCGATCGACGTCCACCGCAATGGCCGCCTCGGCCTCCACCACCACCTTCTGCCGCTTCTCCTCGGCCAGCACCTCGAGATGCGCAGCGACCTCACGGCAGAGCGCGGAGAGGTCGACCGCCTGGCGGTGGAACGCCACCTGGCCGGCGTCGGCCCGCGACAGCAAGAGCAGGCTCTCGACCAGTTGCGTCAGTCGATCGGTCTCCTCCAGCATGTTCCCGATGACGTCGCGGTAGGCGCTGGCCTCCCGCGGTTCTTCCAGGCCCACCTCGCCGACGCTACGAATCGCCGTCAGCGGCGTCCGCAGTTCGTGGGAGGCGTCGGCGGTGAACCGGCGCATCTGCTCGAACGACCGTTCCAGGCGCGCGAACGTGTCGTTGAGAACCACCGCCAGCTGCCCGAATTCATCACCCGGGTTGCCGACCGGGACGCGCTCCGCCAGGCGCTCGGCCGTAATGGCCCGCGCCCGCTCAGCAATTTCGCCGACAGGCGCCAACGCTCGTCGGGCGAGCACGTACCCGCCGCCACCAGCCAGGCCCAAGGCAACCGGCAGGCCGAGCCCGAGAACCAGCAGGAGCCGGCGCAACTCCTCCTCGAGCGGCGCCTCCGACCGGATGACGCGCACGACGACCGGGGTGCCCTCGACCTGTCCGCGGCGCGTGAGACACCTCGCCGTGTGGCCGTCCGCGAGCCGAACGCTCGCATACTCCTCAGCGGCCGGCGGCACGGATGTCATCGTCTCCGCCACGGCCGCTGTGGACCGCGACAGCCGTTGCGTGAGCAAGGTGCCCGTTGGTGACCAGACCTGGATGGCCGACGCCGTCGCACCTTCCGTTTCCGCCTGCTCGTGGGTGTCTTCGTGGCCGCGCTGGATGATCGGGCGCCAGGCGATCGTCCCGTCCGACGTTCGCGTCACCAGCTGTTCGACGGTCTCGATCTCGTCGTGCAGGCGTTGGTCCACCTCGGCCAGGAGGTTTCGCCAGACGACGGCATAGACGCCCCCGGCGTAGAGGACGAGCGCGCCCAGGAGCATGGCGAGATACCACAACGTGAGTCGAACCCGGACCGTGGGCCAGCGGAGGGGTGGATGCATCAGTCCTCACCCTCCCGCAGGACGAATCCGACGCCGCGAACCGTGTGGATCAATCGCGCCGTCCCCTGGTCGACCTTCTTTCGCAGCCGCGCGATGTGCACGTTGATCACGTTGTCGAGAGGCGTCCCGCGCGACGGCTCCTTCCAGACGTCACGCGCCAGCATCTCGCGCGACACGGTTTGCCGCTGATGCAGCAGCAGGTACTCGAGCAGTTCGAACTCCA
>Ga0315271_10000803_pt1 | contig 18193 bp, 8 predicted proteins | sample C3_top_MG_FD_204664 | JGI IMG/M metagenome (GOLD analysis project Ga0315271, IMG submission 204664) | Sediment microbial communities from Yellowstone Lake, YNP, Wyoming, USA - C3_top | ecosystem: Environmental > Aquatic > Freshwater > Lake > Sediment | place: USA: Wyoming | collected 2017-08-01
AGGACGCCGGTCACGAACTCGTGCATCCCCGCGGGATATTCGCCCTTGAACGCCACCACGAACTGCGCGATGAAGGCGACCACCCACTGGGCGATCCCGAGGAAGATCAGGATGATGCCGTGAGGGATGACGGCGAGGAACTTGATCCAGAAGATGGTCAGTATGGCCCAGAGGCGCGAGCTTCGCTCCGGGTAGTCCGCGCGGACGTCTGCCGGGTAGTCGATGGGTCCCATGAAGGTCACCTCCTGGTCGTCAACGAGCTTGTCAGTGCCCAAGGATTGTTCGCAGCCGCGCCGCCATCTCCTCGGGCGCGGCGAACATGAGCTCGCCGCCGAGCTGCTTCTGCAAGAAGTAGTCGTCCGTGCGGTAGTCCTGCTTGAAGGCTGTGCGGGCGATCACGCGCAGTACCACCGGGAACCCGGTCTCGCGGCCGTCGAGCGCGCCGCCGAAGACCGTGAAGTTGAACGCCGAGAGGCCCTCCGACTCGTACCAGGCGAGGACCCTGGAGAGGCCCTCCGATAACGCGGCGACCTGAGGGGCGCCGAGCCGCGAGAGGCGCTCGGCGCCGGGCGCCACCGCGATCACCTCGCGGGCCCCGGCCGGCGCGAACGGCGCCAGCCAGTGCACACCGTCCGCGTGCCAGATGGCGCGGTCGCCGGTCGTCTCTTCTTGTGCCACGAGCGTGTCCCAGAAGCTCGTGCCGTGCGCCGCCTTCCACTCCGCGGAGCGGCGCCAGGAGAGCTCGACCTGCCAGGGCACGGTCTCGCCGCCGAACACCTGCAGGTGCGGGTGCGCGAGACTGGCCCCGGCCGGAAGCATGTGGTTGCAGCTCACCTGCAGGTGCGCCATGCGTGGGTAGAAGCTCTCGGCGCGGCCGGCGAAGTCGAACGCCGCGCCGAGCGCCTCCTCCAGCAGTCCCGGGGTGAACTGGCTCGGCCGCAGGTAGTGCCTCTCGGGGAACGTGACGACGGCGTGAACGGCGGCGAGCGGGAAGAGGTTGGGGAACACGAGCGCACCGCCGTGCTCGAGCCGGCCGCCGGGCAGAAGTTCCTCAGGGTACCGGGGCGTGGCCTCGAGCACCTTCTCCGGGCAGAAGAAGCAGCCCTCGCGCGTGCGTGCGGCCAGAGCCTCTGCGTAGTCCCAGTCGGTCTTACCGAGGAACATCTCTTCTTTGGCCTCGAGGCCGGCAGAGGCGACGGCGGTCATGCCGGTGAGCGGGTCGGTGCGCACCTCGACGCGGTCTTCGGCGAACGCCATCCCCGCCAGCGGGCTGAAGAATCCGGCGGTCTCCGTGCGACGCTCGAACTCGATGGCGTCCGTCATGACCCGTCTCCTCTCGTCGTCCCGCGTGCCCCCTCGGGGCCTGTGGGCGGCCCGATGATACGGCTGCCCTGCGGACCCGACAAGGGAGACGTCGAGCCGCGCGCGACCTTCTCGCGACCTCGCTGCGACCGGCCCATGACGTAGACTGAGGGCACCTCGTCCACGACCCGCGGAGCGTCACCGATGAAGATCACCGCCGTTCACGTCGACACGCTCGAGCTGACCATGGAGGAGCCCTTCGTGATCGCCTCATCGGCCATGGCCTATGGCCCCTGTGACCTGGTCCGCGTGGAGACCGACGAGGGCGTCACGGGCATCGGCGAGGCGTGCCCGGCCTACGAGTTCACGGGCGAGACGCTGTGGTCGGCCGCGGACGTGATCGGGGAGTACCTCGCGCCGGCGGTGATCGGCAGGGACCCATTCGACCTCGAGGCGATCCACCACATCTGGGACCGGGAGCTGTACACGGTCGGTAACCAGGCGGCCAAGGCCGCGGTGGAGATGGCGCTCTGGGACATCCAGGGCAAGGCGCTGGGCAGGCCGCTTTGCGATCTCATCGGCGGCCGCGCCCGGCCGGGGCTCCAGGAGGTCGTGGCGTTCGGCTGGGACGACCCCGAGGCCCTGGCGGCGGACACGCTCGCGATGAAGGATCTCGGTATCCACGTCTTCAAGATCAAGGTGGGCGACGCGCCCGAGCGGGACGAGCAGCGCGTCGCCGCTGTGCGCGAGGCCGCGGGCCCCGGCGCGCGCATCACCGTCGACGCCAACCAGGGCTGGTGGGACGCCAAGACGGCAGTTCGCGCCATCAAGCTGCTCGAGCGCCACAACATCGAGTTCGCCGAGCAGCCGGTGCGCATGGACGACCTCGAGGCGGCACGCTTCGTGCGCGAGCACGTGGACGTGCCCATCGCGCTCGACGAGAGCGTATGCGGCCCGCGCGAGGCGCTCGCGTGCGCCAAGGCAGGCGCTTGCGACATGTTCGTGGTCAAGCTGATGAAGACCGGTGGCATCCTGAACGCCCTCAAGGTCAACGCGATCGCCGAGGCGGCCGGTATCACCGTGATGGTGGGCAACATGGGCGAGAGCTCGGTCGCGATGTCGGCGCACTTCCACGTCAACATCGCGCTGGCCAACGCCGTGCACGGTGACGCCGACCTGCCCTGGCGGCCGGGCGCCCTGGAGCACGACCTGGGGCGCGGCATCAGGCAGGAAGTGGTGGACGGCGTCTCGTGGATCGACGTGCCGGATGGGCCGGGTCTCGGCATCGAGCTCATCGAGGAGAACGTGGCGCTGCAGCGAGTCGAGCGTCGCTGGTGACGGCCTGATGGAGCCGGATGAACTCAGGAGACTGTGGGATGCGGCGGGCGGCGGGCGGTCCGGTCCGCGAGGCGCCGGCTTGCTCGGCCTGCATGTCGTCGACGACCCGGTGGCGCTCGCCGGCATGGCGCTGGCCGTCCTCGGGCTTCCACTCGACGGTGCCGGCGACGGCCCGGCGGACGTGCGGCGCGCGTCGCTGCGGTATGCGGACTGGCTGCCGGCGCTGGCCGGAGGGTTCCGGGCCGCAGATTACGGCGACGTCGAGGTCGTCCGGGACGACCCGGCGGTCGCCTTCATGCAAGCGCATGAGCGGCTGGCCGACATCGTCGCCGCCGGCGCGGCTCCACTGGTGCTCGGCGGCGATGCGCTCGTCAGCGTGCCGGTGCTGCAGGTGCTCACCGGCAAGCTCCAGGGCCGGCTCGGCGTGGTCGCCTTCACGCCGGCCTACGACATAGCTCCCGAGCCACTGTACGCACCGTCGTCGCGCTGGGCGCGGGCGCTCGAGCTCGGTGTGGTCTCGCCGGCGAACCTGGCGCTCGTCGGCGGACGGACTGCTCCCTCGGACGTGCCCGCCCGCCGGGTGCTCGACGGCCTCGGAGCCACCACCTTCTCGCTCGAGGACGTCCTGCGCGACGGCATGGCCACCATCGCCCAGGAGGCTCTCGAGACGGCCGCCTCCGGGACCGAGGCCGTGTACCTCTCGGTCGACCTGGCCGTCCTCGCCGGTATCGGCGATCCCGTGGGGCTCGAAGTGAGAGAGCTCGCCACCGGGGTCGCCACCGTGTCGAGCGCGCTGCTTGCGGCGGCGGATGTCTGCTCCCCTCGGTCGACATCCCGATCGGCGGCGGGTGTCGCCGCCGCCGCCCGCGTCGCCGCGGAGATCATCGCCGGCGTGGCGCGCCGGCTCGCCTGAGACACCATCGCGCCCGCAAGGAGGAAGCGTGGAGCAGCACAGCATATCCACCCCCGTCGTGAACGCCTTCAACGAGTGGGACCCGCTCGAGGAGATCGTCGTCGGGCGCGTGGACGAGCACACCCTCGTGCCCCCGTGGGACGTCATCATGCCCGCCGTGGTCCACGACAAGACACAGTGGGACTTCTTCAAGCAGCGCGGTGGCACGCCGTGGCCCGTGGAGATGCTCAAGAAGGCGGAGCGCGACCTGGACGCCTTCATCGACATCCTCCAGCAGGCCGGCGTCGCCGTGCGGCAGCCTGAGCCCTACGCTTACGAGCGCCCGGTCGCCACGCCGGACTGGCAGGTCGCGAGCAGCTGCTACGCGCTCATGCCGCGCGACGTGCTGCTCGTGATCGGCGACCAGATCATCGAGGCCCCGATGGGCTGGAGGACGCGATCGACGGAGCGGCTCGCGTACCGCGAGCTTTGCAAGGAGTACTTCCGCGGTGGCGCCCGCTGGGTCGCCGCGCCGCCGCCGCGTCTCTCGGACGAGAGCTACACCCCGGGGTTCGTGGCCCCTCAAGAGGACGAACCCCAGCGCTTTCTGCCCACGGAGTTCGAGCCGATGTTCGACGCGGCCGACGCCATCAAGTGCGGCCGCGACGTCTTCATCGCCCGATCGAGCTGCTGCAACCGCTTCGGCATCGAGTGGCTGCAGCGCCACCTGGGCGACGAGTACACCGTGCACGAGGTGGAGGTCCACGACACACATCCCATGCATATCGACGCGACCTTCCAGCCTCTCGCGCCCGGCAAGCTCCTCATCAACCCGGAGCGCGTGGTCAAGGTGCCGGACATGTTCGAGCGGTCAGGCTGGGATGTCCTGGTCTGTCCGGAGCCGGAGATGCCCGAGTCACACCCGATGTACAACTGCAGCCGCTGGATCATGATGAATGTCGTCATGCTCGACGAGAAACGGGTCGTCGTGTCGGCCGGCGAGAAGCGCTTCGTGCGGCAGCTCAAACAGTGGGGTTTCGAGCCGATCGAGTGCCCGTTCTGGGATTTCGAGACGATCGGCGGCGGATTCCACTGCGCGAGTGTCGACATCCGCCGGCGCGGCTCTCTCAGATCCTACTTCTGAGCAGGCATTTCTCGTCTTCCCAGCCGCTGTGGGTACGTCTCCCTAAACGCGAGTCCCATGCTGTGACGCGCCGTCGGCGCCGACACTCTCAATGGAGCCAAAGGAACCAGTGGGAGGACCACGGTGACACGCGAGGAGAAGGAACAGGCAGTCGATTCGGTGTTCGGGAAGTACGAACACCTTGGTGCCACGGTCGTGAGCGACGACCAGACGCTCTGCCGACTCCTCCGGACTCTGGGGTTCTCTGACGCCGACAAGGAAGTCGGCGACTACCTCTGCTCCTTCCTCATCGCCTGACGGCGTCGCTCGGGCGCGACGCCGGTGGCAGGCACAGTGGCTGCGGCCCCGGGGACGGCCGCGAGGAGAGAGATCTCCTCTCGGGACCTCGGGGTCGCGCCGCGTTGAGGATCAATGGGCGAGCACCTGCTCGAACGCGCGCGCGAGTTCGGCCTCTCCAAGGAGCACAGGGCAGCACAGGAGCTCGTCCAATGCCTCTGCTTCCGAGATCCTCGAGCGGTACGGGCGCTCGGTCACCAGCGCCTGGTAGGTCTCGGCTATCTCCACGATCTTGGCGGCCGGTGTGTCGGCGCGAGGCTCGCCCCCCTCGGCCGCGCTGACTGCCCCGCGGATATCCTCGGCGGACACACCGCGCGCTCGGGCGACACCGAGGGCGATCTGGACCAGAGCCGAGCGTCGCCGCTGCCGGAAGGCCTCGCGGGCCGCGACGAGCTCGCCCATGGCGGCCACGTGGTCGGGGCGGACCACGGCGGCCTGCTCGGGGGTCTCGCCGCCGTGTTCGGAACGGAACGTCATCACCTTGTTGCGACCCCGCCGCTTGGCGAGGTACATCGCCCAGTCCGCCTTGTCGACGAGCTCGTCCTTGAAGGTCGCGTCCTGGGGGCAGGTGGCTACGCCGATGCTGACGGACAGCGTGTCGGCGCCGGGGCCGAACTGCGCCTGCGTAATGCCGGCGCGCACCCGCTCGGCGACCTCGAGCGCGCCGGCTTCGGCGGTGTCGATGAGGATGGCCGCGAACTCCTGGCCGCCGTAACGCGCCACCAGGTCGACGTGCCGCACGGAGCCCTCGAGCACGCGGGCGACCGCGCGCAGCGCCTTGTCGCCCAAGGCGTGTCCGTGGAGGTCGTTGAAGGCGCGGAAGTTGTCCAGGTCGCAGAAGAGGAGGGCGAGGCTCGTCTCCTGCTCCTGGCAGCGTTCGATCTCCTCGCTCAGACGCTCGTGGAAGTAGCGGTGGTTGTAAAGGCCGGTGAGGCCGTCGGTGATCGCCTCGAGCTCGGAGCGGCCGGATTGGACCGCCGTGTTGTGGAGCATCGAGGCGAAGGTCTGGGCCACGTGGCTGCGCAGACCCTCCACTTCGGTGATGCCCTCCGTCGCGGGAATGTCCGCCGAGACGACGGCGACGACGGAGCCGTACGCATCCAGGACGGGCGCGACGCCGCTGATCCAGACGCCCCATTGGTCGACGTACAGGACGTTGGCGTGGAGCTCCCGGCCGGCGAAGGCCTCGACGAGCTCGTCGTCGCTGACGACCTCGTCGCCGAGGCGCGGCGCGCCTGGTGAGCCCGCATCCGTGTCCGCCAGCACGATCGTCCGTCTGCCCTGGCGGGCGTACACGGTGATGTAGCGCGCCGCTCCGGCGCCGGCGCGTGCCTCGCTCAGCTTGGCCGTCATCGAGGCGTACTCCGGCGCCTGCTCGTCGCGGAACTCGCGTACGGCGAGGCACTCGTCGGCGGTGAGGGCCGCCGCGACCCGGCCGGCGACCGCGGCCGCGGACCGGCGGCCCTCCGCGACGCGCTCGAGGACGCGCCCGAAGGCCGTCACCATCTCCGGGTCGAACTGGACGCCGCGGCAGCGCTCGAGCTCCTCGAGGCATTCGTCGTCGGTGAGGCCCTGCCGATACGGGCGGCGGAGCGACATCGCGTCGTAGGAGTCGGCCACGCACATGGCGCGGGCGATCTCCGGGATGGTCTCGCCCGCGAGGCCGTCCGGGTATCCGTCGCCGGTCCAGCGCTCGTGGTGGTGGCGGACGCCTTCTACGAGCGCTTCGTCGAACAGTGGCCGGATGATCTCGGCGCTGAAGACGGGATGCTGCCGCATGAGCTCCCACTCGTGTGCGTTGAGCCCGCTCGGCTTGAGCAGCACCCGGTCCGGCACGCCGATCTTGCCGATGTCGTGCAGGTATGCGGCCTCTTCGACGTCCCGAAGCAGCTGGTCGGACCAGCCGAGCTCCTTGCCGAGGAGGGCCATGTAGGCGGCGACGCGCGCGGCATGGCCGAGTGTGTAGTAGTCCTTGGCGTTGAGCGCCAAGCTGAGCGCCTTGAGGTTGCTGAGGTGCATGCCCTTGATGCCGTCGTAGAGCTCGGCGTTGTCGATGGCGAGGGCGGCGAAGCGGCAGATGGAGACGATCGTCGCCGTCTCCTCGGGCGAGTAGCTCCGCTGCGACTCGCGGTGTGTGAGTTCGAGCACGCCGATGACGCGTTCTCTGGAGATGAGCGGCACGATGAGGGCGCCGTTCTCGCCGAACTGTTCCATGAGCCCGATCTCCGCTGGCGACAGGTCGGGGTCTTGGCGGCTGTTGACGAGCACCGGCTCGCGTGACTTCACCGCCTTGCGCATCGCCGTCCAGTCGTCGAGCACGAACGTGCGGCCCTGCCACTCGCGGTCGACCTCTCCCTCGTCGATGCTGGTCACGCTTTCGAGACGCGAGCCATCGCGCAGCGTGTAGATGTCGCATATCGGCGCTTCGGAGATCGCGGAGAGTCGCCTCGCAGTGGAGAGCAGGACCTCGTTCAGATCGAGCGACGACGTGAGCTCGAAGCTGACGTCGCCGACCAGCGCCATGCGCTCGGCGCTGCGGTCGAGCTCGTCGAAGAGCGTAGCATTGGCCAGCGCGCCGGCGGCGATCTGGGCGAGGCTGTGGAGGAAGTCGGTCCGTTCGAACCGGCGGGAGTGGTCATCGTAGATGCCGGCGATGCCGATCACCTCGCCGCGACTGATGAGCGGGAGGCAGAGCATGGACCTGTGCCCCCAGCTGAGGTCCTCCTGCCGCTCGTAGTCGCTGACACGCGGGTCGATGGAGATGTCCTCCGAGTACACAGGCTGCCGGGACTCGAGCGCCGTGCGTGCCAGTCCCAGCTGCTCGAGCGGGTACTCGGTGCCCACGTAGTCCCGATCCGGCTCCCCGTGGTCGATACAGGCGATGCAGCGCAGCTTGTCGCCGTGCAGGGTGAAGATGTCGCAGTTGGGCGCGGTGGTGGCGGCGCAGAGGCGGCGGGCGACGCTCAGGAGGACCTCGTCCCTGTCGAGCGTCGCCCCGAACTCGAGGCCGCTCTCCACCAGCAAGCCGAGCGTCTGGTTGCTGTCTTCGAGGCGCTCCATGAGCAGCCCGTGCTCGAATGCGCCGGCCATCATCTGTCCCACGCGCAGCAGGAAGTCCCGGTGTTCCGCGTAGTCCCGCCGCCGGTGGTCGTACACGTCCAGCAGGCCGACCACCCGGTCGTCATGCACCAGCGGCACGCAGATCTCGCTCTGCGTGCCCGAGTCCGCGTACAGCCCTCGTTCGTAGTCGCTCAGCCGCGGATCGTCCGGGCTTTCGATGATCAGCGCCGACCTTTCGGCGATGGACACCCGGGTGCTGGGGAAGAGGGCGAGGTCGAGCGGCTTGTCCGCGTAGTCGTCGAGGAACTCGCCGCCGTCGTAGGTCAGCACGCAGTACAGAGTGGCGTCGCGAAGGATGAAGACCTGGCACCCATCCGCCTCCATCAGCTCGACCACGCGAGGACCGACCGTGCGCACAAGCTCGCTGAGGCCGCCGGCGCTCGAGACCGTCCTGCCAAGCTCGACAAGCTCGGCGAGCGCCGCGTTGCGGCGCTCGAGCTTGTCGAGCAGCAGGGCGTTCTCGATGACCCCGGCGGCCGTCTGGCCGACGCTGCGCAGGAAGTCTACGTACTCGCTGTAGTCGCGCGGCCGTGTGTCGAACACGTCAATGAGGCCGATCACCCGGTCGCCAGCGACCAGCGGGATGCAGAGCTCGCTCTCGTAGCCGTACTCGGCCATGTCTTCCCGTTCCTCGTCGGTGAGGTGCGGGTCGTCGAGGCTGGCGATGGCCATGGGCTGACCAGTCCGCACGGCGAGAGCCGTGGCGGGGAACCGGTCGATATCGAGCACGTGGCCCACCACACTGGCGTCCATCCCCTCGCGGTCGGCGCTGATGAGACAGCGGAGCTTGTCGTCCTGCAGTGTGAAGATGTCGCAGTCGGCGGCGCCGATCGTTTCCCGGAGGCGCTGAGCCAGCGCCGTGAGGACGGTCTCGAGTCCGTGTGTCTGCGACGCGACCGCGCCCAGCTCGACGATGTCGCGGAGCACGGTCGCGCGCTGCTCCAACTGCTCCACCAGGAGAGCGCTCTCGAACGCTCCGGCCAGCGTCTGCGCGGCACTGCGCAGGAAGCTCAGGTACTCGGAGAAGTCCCGCTCCCTGGTGTCGTAGAGGTCGAGCAGCCCGAGGAGCTCGTCGTTGACGACCAGCGGAAGGCAGACTTCGCTCGCGAAGCCGTAGTCGTGGTAGGTGGTCCGCTCGTCCAGGTTCAACTGCGGGTCGTCGGGACTGGAGATGACCAGGATCTGGTGGTTGAACATCGCCTCGGCCGTCGTCGGGTAGCGCTCGAGGTCGAACGTGCTGCCCAGCACGGACTCGTCGTGGCCGCTCCGGTCGAAGCTGGCGACGCAGCGAAGTGCGCCGTCGATCATGCGGTAGATGTCGCAGTTCGCCGCGTCCACCGCGCTGAGGACCCGCTCGGCGACGGCGCGCACGAGGGGCGGGAGGTCTCGGGCACCGCTGACGAGGGAGCCCAGCTCGACGAGCTCGTTGAGCACCCGGTTGCGCCGGTCCACCTGCTCGAACAGCGAGGCGTTCTCGAGTGCGTGGGCCGCCACCTGCCCCAGCCCGCGGATGAGGTCCAGGTCCTCAGCGAAGTCGCGAGGCTGGTAGTCGCACAGCTCCACGACGCCGAGCACGCGTCCGTGTGACATCAGCGGCATGGAGAGCTGCGACTGGTAGCCCCACTTCTCCAGCAAGTGCCGGCCTTCTCCGGCCAGGAGAGGGTCGTCCAGCGTCCCGACGACGACGATCCCGCCGGTCTCGACGGCGCGCCGGCTGCAGGGGTAGCGGCGTAGCGGCAGGACGACGCCGTTCCACTCCACGTCGAAGCGTCCGCTGTCGTAGCTCACGAGTGCGCGCATCGTGTCACCCTCGACCGCGTAGATGTCCGCGACGGGCGTGTGGGTGAGGTCGGACAGGCGCTCGACGACAGCGTGCAGGACCTCGTCGGTACTGAGGCGGGCGGTGTCCTCGAGACCCGCCTCCACCACGAGCGCAAGATCCCTGTTCCTTCGCTGGAGGCGAGCGATGACATCGCCGCTGCCCAGCGCGACGGCGAGCAGGTCGGCAGCCACTTGGGCAACGTGCGCCGCGGTCGCGAGCCCATCCGGGGTGGCCGAACCGAATTCCAGCACGCCGACGAGGCTGTCCCAGAACACGACCGGCGTCAGGACGGCGCCGTGAAGACCACGTTGCGTCAGGAAGCGGGCAGCGTCGTCCGGCGTCAGTGGCTCGCCGGCGCCGGCCGACACGACCACGGGTGCGCGCGCGGCCACGGCCTTGGCTGCCGGCGGAAAGTCGCTGAGCTGCCATGCGGCGCCGTCGCCCACGGGGTTTCCACCGGCGTCGCCTGCCGGGAACGGCGTCGCGACCCCGCCGTCGACCCGGTACACGGTGCAGGCGTCGAAGCCCTTCCGCGTGCGCAGCGCCCGAAGTGTGGACAGGACGAGCGACTCCGCATCCATCGTCGGCGAGTGCATGCTGAACCCTGCGATGAGGTCGTCGAGTTGAGCCACCCGGCGGGTGAGCACGGCCGGATCGGGATCTCCTGCAAGAGCGAGTGCCGCGGTTCCCGCCGCGGCTTCGGTCAAGGCGAGTTCCTCCCGGTCCAGGGACCACGCCGCCTCTCTGCTGTAGATCTCGATGAGGCCCACGACCTCCTGGCCAAGGTGGATCGGAGAGGCGTACACACTCCGCGCCCCGCTCTGGTCCCGGCGGACCAGATGCGGTCCCGACGCCGGGATGGCTGCCAGGTCGCGGATGAGCACTGGGTCGCCGGAGGAGAGCGCATCGGCTGCCGGGCCGAAGTCGGCCACGGGGTGGGAGAGGCCGCGGAGCGGCGGTGCTTCGCCGGACGCGGACGCGGCCACCGGCTCGAGCGTCCCGGCCACGTGGTCGTAGCGAAGGATGTCGCAGGCGACGGCGCGCAGCTCGTGCCGCAGCCGGCCGGCCAGTACGAGGAGCAGGTCCTGCGGTCGAGACGCGGGCCGAGGCTCTCCGGCGACGGCGTCGTCGGGCAGGGCGCCGCCCGGCTGCTCCTGCCCGCCCGTCGTCCCGTTGTCGGAGAGGAGCCTGGCCGCCTGCCGACCCATGAACTCGGCGAAGGTCACGTTGGCGCCGGTGAATGCCCGCGGCGCTCGTGACTCGACGAGTTCGAGCACCGCGCTGTTCCGGCCGTGCACCGCGAGTGGCACGGCGAGGATCGCGGCATCGCCGCGTTGGCGGAGCGCCTCGGCCTCGGGTCGCTCGAGGAGACTGGTGGAGCCCAGGTCGGCGATCACGAGCCTCCGGCCGGTGTGCAGCACCTCGCGGACGGTCGGCAGCGGGACTCCCGCTGAGCTCTCGTCCTCAGAAGGGGCGCCGGCGCCCGTCTGGCTGCGTGCCGTGAGGACGGTGAAGGTGTCATCGGCCTCCGCGAGCGAGATCCTGCACTCGGTCACGCCCACGCCCTCGGCCGCCACCCGGGCCAGGGCGAGGAGGGATGCGCGCAACTCGCCGGTGCCCGATGCAGTCGCCTTCGCGTGGGCCGGCGTGGAGGGCGCGATACCCGTCGCATCTTCGGCGCGCAGCAGCGCCTCGACGTCACCGCGCCGGTAGCGCCGGTGCCCGCCCGGGCTGCGGTAGCAGGTCAGCTTGCCGGAGTCACTCCACCGGCGCAGCGTGTTGAGACTGACGCCGAGCTCCGCCGCCGCTTCGCCGAGGCGGAGCCAGCCTTCGCCGTTCGCTCGTCCTATGCGCATGCAGGAGGGGGAGTAGGGGTTGCCGGACCCTCAGAAGTTCCCCAATTCTGACCGCAATCCTGCCGTAGGCAAGCGGTAGTGAGGTTATGGGGAGAATCAGGCGATTGCGCAGGCCGTTGTGGCCTGCCTCAGGATCGGCGGTCCTGGTCGTCCGTGCGCCGCTCGGAGGTCCGACGCTCGGCCTCTTCGACGTGGCCGGCGCTGCCAAAGGAGACGATCCGGTCCCTGCCCTCGCGCTTGGCGAGGTACATCGCCCAGTCGGCCTTGTCGACGAGCTCCTCCATGAGTGTCGCATCATCCGGGAACGCGGCGGTGCCGATGCTGACGGTGATACCGCGGTCGGGTCCACCCAGGTCGAGGGCGGCCACGCCCTGCCGGATGCGCTCCGCGACCTCCACCGCAGCGTCGCCGGGGGTGTCGAGCAGGATCACGGTGAGTTCCTCGCCGCCGTAGCGGGCCGCGAGGTCGACCTGCCGGATCGAGTGCAGAAGAACGCCGGCGACTGCTCGCAGTGCCTTGTCGCCGGCGACGTGTCCGAGACGGTCGTTGTATCCCTTGAAGTGGTCCAGGTCGCAGAAAAGCAGGGAGAGCGGCCGGTCCTGCTCGGACGCGCGCTCGACCTCTTCGCTCAGGCGCTGCTTGAAGTACCGCTGGTTGTACAGACCCGTCAGGCCGTCGGTCACGGCGTCCACACGCGCGCGTCCGAGTCGCGCCGTAGCGGATTCCACGATCGCCGAGAAGGTGCGGTCGTGGCCGGTCGCGCTGGCGCCCAGTTCGGCGGGCCAGTCGTCCGCCGGCGCGAGGTCCGCGCAGGCGATCCCGACCAGACCGCCGCCCGCGTTCCGAACCCCGGCCGCGCCGCTGATCCAGACACCGAAGTCGTCGAGTTGCAGCACGTTGCGGTCTGAGTCGAGGAGGATCGACTCGTCTGTCAGCGCAGTACGGTCGACGGGGTCGCCCGGGTGGGAGCGAAGCGCCGGCTCCTCCTCGGGGTCGCAGAGCATGCGCCAGCCGTCGTGGCCGGGCACGATGGTGGTGAGAAAGCGCACGCCGGGATGGGCGTCCCGGATCTCGCGGAGAGCTGTCACCATCTCGTCGAACTCAGGCGCACCTTCATCTCGGGACTTCTTGAGCGCGGCCAGGGCGGCCGGGTCGACCCGGGAGGCCGCCTCTTCCGCGGCCCCGCGCGCGATCGACCGGCGCTCGTCGAGCCGGTCCAACACGCGCATGAACGCCGTCACCATGCCCGGGTCGAACTGGGTCCCGCGGCAACGGTCCAGTTCGGCGAGGCACTCCGCGTACGAAAGGGCCTCGTGGTGCTGGTGCTGGAACGACATCGCGTCGTAGGAGTCGACGATGCACAGGGCGCGGGCTACCTCGGGGATCTGCTCGCCGGCCAGCCCGTCCGGGTAGCCGGCGCCGTCCCAGCGCTCGTGATGGTTGCGCACGGCGCGCACGATCTCGGGTGTGAAGAGCGGCTGGATGATCTCCGCGCTGGCGATGGGGTGCCGGCGGAGCTCAGCCGCCTCCTCGTCGCTCAGGCGGCCGGGCTTGTAGAGCACGTCGTCGGAGATGCCGATGCGTCCGACGTCGTGCAGGAACGCCGCCTCCGTGATCTGCTGCAGGCGGCTGTCCGGCCAGCCGAGTTCGCGGCCCAGCAGCAACATGTAGGCCGCGACGCGAGCCGCGTGGCCGACGGCGTAGTAGTCGCGCGCGTTCAGCGCCGCGATCAGCGCCTTGAGGTTGGCCACGTGCATGGTCTTGATCGTCTGGTAGAGGCGTGCGTTCTTGAAGGAGAGCGCGAGCAAGGCGCCGACGCGTTCGAGAAGCTCGCGATCGGCGCCGGCGAAGGCCTCGCGCTCCGGGGACCCGAGCGTGAGCGCGCCGGCGACTTCGTCGTCGATGAAGATGCCGATGACGAGCAGGGAGCGCAGAGCCGGGCCGGAGCCGCCTTCTTCGGCCACCGGGGCCTCCGCCAGGTCGACCACGCTGACCCGCTCCGTACGGAGCGTCTCCAGCGTCTCGTCTCCGGCGGCCCTCTGCCGTGTCGCCTGGGCCGCGAGTGCGGGCGACGAGCTGTAGACGATGTCCCAGCCGGCTCCATCCCTGCTCATGGCCAGGCACGCCTCGGTGAAGGGCACCAGTGTCCCCAGCTCGTCCACGGTCGCGGCGGCGATCGTGCCCGTATCCAGGCTCGAGCTCGCCCTGGCCGCGATCTGGTTGAGCAGTTCGGACTCGCGGGAGCGAAGCTCGGCGTCGCGGAAGAGTGCGGCGTTGGCGATGGCCATCGCAGCCACCCGGCACACGGCCTCCGCAGATTCCACGTCGTCATTCGAGAACGCGACGTCCCGTACGGTGTCGAAGAGCTCCACCACGCCGATCACGTGGTGCTCCACCACGAGCGGGACGATCAGGCCGCCGCTCTTGGCGCGCCGCTGCGGGTCAGGCTCACCACGGTCCTCCTGTCGGGTGTCGTCCCTGCCTGCAGATCGGACCACGGAGCGCGACTCGACGGCGAGGCGTGCAGCCCGCCAGTCGTCCACGTCGTGTACGCGGGTGAGCGAGTCTTCGTCGCGGACGCCGTGCAGCAGGCTGGCCTCGCAACGCAGCTCCCGGCCATGCAGGGTGTAGACGGTGCTGGAGTCGACGCCGGCGACGTCGCACAGGCGGCGCGCCACCGCTTCGAGCACGCGGGAGAGGTCAAGGCTGGAAGCGAGTTCGAGGCCGGCCTCGTTGATCTGCCGCAGGCGGGCCGCGCCATCGTCGAGCGTGGCGTGCACGCGGGCGTTGGCGATCGCCTGCGCGGCGATCTGCGCGAGCCCGCGCAGGAGGTCGGTGTGGGCGACATCGGCCTGCGCCAGGTCGAAGAGCGTCGCGACGCCGATGGCCTCGCCGCGGTCGATCAGGGGGAGTTCGACGAGACTGTGGAACCCCAGGCGGAGGTCCTCGGCGCGCTCGACCTCCGTGAGGCGCGCGTCGTCGGCGACGTTCGCGACTACCACGGGCTGGCCGAGGTCGACGGCTCGCCGCGCGACCGCGAAATCCGCGAGTTCGTGGACGCTGCCCGTGAACGCCTCGTCGATCGTCAAGCCGTCGGTGCCTGCGAGGCCCACGAGGCGTTCGCCCTCGATCGAGGAGACATGGCAGCACGCCGCGGCGGCCGCGAGGCACATGCGCGACGCCACAGAGTGGAGGACTTCCGTGAGGTCGAGCGATGCTCCGAACTCCAGGCTCGACTCCGCCAGCACGCCGAGCCGCCGGTTGGACTCCGCAAGGCGCTCGAGAAGGAGCAGGTTGTCGAAGGCGGCGGCGACCAACTGGCCCACGCTTCGAGCGAAGTCCACGTGGTCGGTGAAGCGGCGCGGACGGACGTCGAAGACGTCGATGAGGCCGACGAGGCGGTCTTCGATGACGAGCGGGATGGAGAGCTGGCAGGCGAAGCCGTTCCGCTGCCACAGGCGCCGCTCGTCCGCCGTGAGCCTGGCGTCGCCCAGTTCGCTGAGCACCAGGAGGTCGTGGCCGCGCACTGAAGGTCCGGCAGCGTCATCGTGCACACCTGTGCGGTCGGCCGCGGTCGTTTCATCACGGGTCAGGCGCCGGTCGACGCTGACGAGGCAGCGCAGCCGGCCGTGGTCGGTCTTGTGGATCTCGCAGCAGGTCGCGCCCAGCACGTCGAGCAGGCGTTGCGCGACGAAGGCCGCCATGTCCTCGGGGCGGCTGGTCGCGTTGATGCGCGCGCCGAGCTTCACGATCTCGCGGAGTGAGGTGTTGCGCTGCTCAAGCGTCTCCAGGAGCAGGGCCTTGTCCAGGAGATGGGCGGCGATCTCGCCAAGAGCCTTTGCCGGCCGGGCGACTTCGTCGAAGTCCCTCGGCTGATTGTCCAGCACCTCGGCAACGCCGATCACGCGACCGTTGCTCAGAAGCGGGATGCTGAGGAACGAATGGGCGTTGCGGCGCAGGAGGCCTTCGCGGTGCGCCTCAGGAAGCCGCGGGTCGTCGATGGAGGAGACGACCTCCGGCCTGCCAGAAGCGACGACCGCGTGCGTGAGTGGCCGGTCGGTGATCGGTGTCGTCTGGCCCCCAGTCTCATCGGCGAACCGGCCGTACGCCCAGCTGACAAGCGTGCGGAGCTCCCCTTCATCGATCGCGTAGATGTCGACCATGGGTGCCTGGCAGAGTTCCGCGAGCCGGCGGGCCACGACTCGCAGCACTTGATCGGGGCCCGCCGAGCGGCTCTGCGCCTCGATGTCTGCGTCCAGCACGAGGGCGAGGTCATCGGCCGAGCGGCTGAGGCCGTCGAGGCGCTCGTCCTGCTCGAGCACCTGTGCCATCAATCTCGCGACCGCGGCCAGGCGCGCGGCCTCAGGTCCCAAGTCGCGTGGTCGCCGGTCGCCGAGCACGAGCAATCCGCTGGCGCCGGAGTGGGCCAGGAGCGGCACGAAGGCGAGGCTTTGCAGGTCGGCGTGGCCGGTGAGCGCCATGCGCTGTCCGGTCGTCAGGCGCGGGTCGTCCCGCACTGCGAGCACGACCGCCCTCTTGGTGGCTATCGCCTGCCGGGCAGGCGGCGAGTCCGGTACGCGCCAAGCTGCACCCGCCGCGAGACCGGCCGGTCCCCCGCCTTGAGTGGCCGCTACGATCGCGTCGTCACCCCGTATGCGGCTGACCGCGCAGAAGGGGACGCCGGAGGTGGCGCAGACATCGATGACCGTCGCGGCGAGCAGCGTGCGTACGTCGTCGCCCAGGGACGGCACGTGCGCCGTGCCTTGGGCGTTGCGCCGCCTGTGGCCTCCGATCTCCATACGCTGCACATCGGCGGGAACGAGGCGCAACGGATGGGACATTCCGCCAGTCACGGCTACGACGAAACTAGGAGCTAGCGTGAGGGTCGACTACTCGTGCGCGTGCACGCCGTCCGCTCCCGGATCGTCGGGTGCGTCGCTCCCGTCATCGGCGTCTGCATCGAGCGCCCGGGCGATGTCGGAGAAGGCGGCTCCGACGGGTGACGACGGGTCGAGAGCGGCCGGGAGACCGTTGTCCCCGCCCTCCCGGGTGGCCTCGTCGAGCGGGATGCGGCCGAGAAGGCGCGTGTCCATGAGGCGGGCGATCTCGAAGGCCCCCCCGCGGCCGAAGATGTAGTGACGGCCTCCACAATCCGGGCATACGAAGTAGGCCATGTTCTCGACGACGCCGAGCACGCGCTGTTTGGTCATCTGCGCCATCTTGGCCGCCTTGATCGCGGTGCGGGCGGCCGCTTCTTGCGGCGTGGTCACGATGATGAGCTCGGCGCCGGGGATCATCTGCGCGATCGTCAGGGCGATGTCGCCGGTGCCGGGCGGAAGATCGATGAAGAGGTAGTCGGGACTACCCCAGAGGACGTCACCGAGGAATTGCTCGATGGCCCGGCCGAGCATCGGCCCGCGCCACACCACAGGCTCGTTGTCGGGGAGAAAGAAGCCCATGGAGACGACCTTCACGCCATGGGCCTCGGGCGGGATCATCTTGCCTTCGTGGGTCTCTGGTGGAACGGCCGGCAGCCCCATCATGAGGGGCACAGTCGGTCCGTAGACGTCCGCGTCGATGAGGGCGACCGCGTGCCCCTGGGCCGCCAGCGCGGTCGCCAGATTGACCGTCACGGTGCTCTTGCCCACGCCGCCCTTGCCGCTGGCGATGGCGATCGTCCGCGTGTGCGATCCCGGGCCGAAGAGGGACTGCTTGAGTTGATCGCGCTGGCTCAGGCGTCCGGCCAGCGCGTCCCGTTCGTCGCAAGACATCGCGTCCAGCTTCACAGCGACGGTGCGGGTGCCGGCGATTGAGGCCAGTGCCTGTTCAGCGTCGGCGCGGATCTGGTTGCGCAGGGGGCACCCCGCTGTGGTCAGTACGATGGTGGCGCCGACGCGCGCATCGTCGAAGATCACATCACGGACCATTCCGAGCTCGACGATGTCGCGCTGCAGTTCAGGGTCCTTGACGCTCGCGAGTGCGCGTAGCACATCTTCTTGGGTCACGCCTGCCTCCGTGGTCTGGTCGGCCTCTGGTGTGTACCCGCACGGCCGGAGGCGCAGTCGGCTGCCCACGATGCTAGCAGGTCGTGGATGGAGGACTCGGCAGACTCGCGCCGCTCACAGCGTCGATAGAGCCCGTTCAAAGGTTCTTCACATCTTCCGTGTAGCATGACAGTCGAAAGCATGATCAGGGCCTCAGGCACCGGTCGTGAGACAGAAGTCTGCGGTGCGGCACTGTCCGCAGAGAAGGGAGCGATCGGGTGAGAGCACGCTGGAAGACGATCACGGTGGTGATGGCCGTGGCCGCCATCGCTTTGTCGGTCGTGGCAGTCGCCTATGGCGCGACGAGGACGACTTCGGCCACGAGCCGCGCGAGCCGCA
>Ga0315271_10000804_pt1 | contig 18184 bp, 15 predicted proteins | sample C3_top_MG_FD_204664 | JGI IMG/M metagenome (GOLD analysis project Ga0315271, IMG submission 204664) | Sediment microbial communities from Yellowstone Lake, YNP, Wyoming, USA - C3_top | ecosystem: Environmental > Aquatic > Freshwater > Lake > Sediment | place: USA: Wyoming | collected 2017-08-01
TTTCCACGACGTCTGGTGGGCTGGAGGAGACCCCCGCTCAACCGGCTCAGCTCGTCGCGCAGGCGCTCGCGCAGGTCGCCCCCGAACCCGGTCATGCTGAGCGTCGCGACGAAGGTCGAGGGGTTCAGCCCGACGGTGATGCCGGTCGTCACGGCGTCCCGCGGCGCCGTACGCGGACGGGGCGGGGGCGGGCGATGAGCCCGCCCCCGCCCCGTCAAAGCTCGGGACGCTCTGTCAGCCGGCTCAGCGGTTGACGGTGCCCTCCCAGGTGCTCACGAACTTCTGCTTCTTGTCGGCCTCGGTGAACCAACGCGTGGTGACGACCTTGGTCTCGGTGAAGAACTGGAAGCCGTCCTTACCGAACACGTGGTTGTCGCCGAAGAAGGAGTCCTTGTGGCCAGCGAACGGGAAGAAGCTCACCGGCACCGGGATACCCACGTTGATGCCGACCATGCCCGCGTGCGTGCGGCGGGCGAACTCGCGGGAGTGGTAGCCGCTCTCGGTGAAGACGCACGACCCGTTGGCGTACGGGTTGCGGTTCATCAGCTCGATGCCCTCTTCGAAGTCGTTGACGCGCTTGATGTAGAGGATCGGGCCGAACGACTCCTCGCGGCCGCAGACCATGTCCTCGGTCACGTGGTCGAAGATCGTCGGGCCGACGTAGTGGCCGCCCTGCAGCTCGGGCGGGAGTTGGTCGTTGACGTTGCGGCCGTCGAGGATGAGCTCCGCGCCTTCCTCCAGGCCCTTCTCGATCCAGCCGGTGACGAACTTCTTGTGCGCCTCGCTGACCACGGGACCGAGCTCGGTGCCGGGGAGTGTGGCGTCGCCCACGACCCGCTCCATGGCGAACTTCTTCATGTAGCCGATGAACTCGTCGGCGACGGAGTTCTCGACCACGCACACGGGGAGCGCCATGCAGCGCATGCCGGCGCAGCCGAAGGTGGAGTTGATGATGCCGCGGGCGGCGCGCTCGAGCGAGGCGTCGGCGAGCACGAGGCCGTGGTTCTTGGCCTGCGTCTGCGCCTGGACGCGCTTGCCGTGCGAGGCGGCGATGCCGTAGACGTGCTTGCCGACCGGCGTGCTGCCGACGAAGCTGACGCCGCGAACGGCCGGGTGCTTGAGCAGGACCTCGGCCTCCTCCTTCTCGGCCGTCACCATGTTGACGACGCCCTTGGGCAGCCCGGCCTCGTACAGCATGTCGAGCAGCAGGTGGCTGGTGAGCGGCACGGGGTTGGCGGCCTTGAGGACGAAGGTGTTGCCGCAGGCGATGCAGATCGGCAGCATCCAGCCAAAGGGGATCATGGCCGGGAAGTTGAAGGGCGCGATGCCGGCGAACACGCCGAGCGGCTCGCGGTAGCTGACCGTGTCGTGCCCGGTGGACACGTTCATCAGCGACTCGCCCTTGAGGGCCATCGGGGCGCCGACGGCGATGTCGATGGCCTCGATGATCTTGATGACCTCGCCGCGGGCCTCGTCGAGGTTCTTGCCGAGCTCGGTCGAGACCAGCGTGGCGATCTCGTCCATGCGCTTGAGGAGCATCGGGCGCCACGTGAAGAGGACCTCGGTGCGCTTCTGGATGGGCATGGAGGCCCAGGCGGGGTAGGCCCTGTTGGCCGACTCGATGGCCTCGGTGACCTCAGCCTCGGTGCACATCGGCGTGCGCGCGATGACCTCGCCGGTGTTGGAGTTGGTGATGTCGACCCAGGTGTCGCTCTTGGACTCGCGCCACTCACCGTCGACCATGTAGCCGAGCGTCTTGACCTCAGTCTTGGTCTCCGCCATCGTCGTTCCTCTCGCTGCTGGGGGGGTTGCTTGGGTAGCCTGGAAGGAGTCTAATCAATCAAGTGATTAAACTCAACTACCGGGGGATGGCGGAGTGACCGCAGAAGAGCGGGCCGACCTGAGAGCTGAAGCCGTGGGCGTCGCGGCGACGCCGCGCGATCCCCGGCAGGGCATGTCGCCGCCCGCTCTCAACATCCTCCAGGCGGCACAACGCGTTCTCGTCAAGAAGGGCTTCTCCGGGCTCACGCTGCGCGCCATCGCGGCCGAGTCGGGCGAGAACTCCGCCATGGTGCAGTACTACTTCGGCAACAAAGAGGGTCTCGTCAAGGCGATGATCGACTCCGTGTTCCGCGACGACCAGCAGGACGCCGCGGCGGTCATGAGCTCGGTCACCAGCGAGGACTGGCTGCCGCGCTTCGTCGACGGGCTGCGCACCATCAGCGAGTCGCGGTCCTTCCGCGTCTTCTTCGACATCCTCCCGTACGCGCTCCGCAACGAGGGACTGCGCAGCCGCATGGCGCGCGCTTACGACTCGTACCGGCGTATCAAGCGCGACTGGCTGTGCTGCGAGGACGAGGCGGCGCTGGAGCCCGGACGGGGCGCGTCCGCGCCGCCGCCGCTTTCGCCGGAGGACGAGGCGCTCACGGGAGTCGCCGAGCTCATGACGGCGGTCGTCGACGGTCTGGCCATCCAGGAGGCCATCGACGACGAGCTCGACATGCGTCGCGCCTACGCGGTCCTGGAGTTCATGCTCGAGCGGTCGCTGCCGGAACTTCTCGAGTCCGGCCTGCCCGGCGAGGCCGTCTCCGGCCGCTGATCGCCGTCCGCGCCGGGCCGGCGCGGACCTCAGATCACGTGCGCGCGCACGTGCGGGCCGCCGTCGTGTGACAGCAACAGCATCGTGACGTCGTCGGCGAGCGCGCCGGGGTGACCGGCCTCGACTTCGTCCACCAGTGCCTGCAGGTCGGCGGGGGTGGTGGCGTGCCGGTGCCACAGATCGGCCACGGCTGCACGCAGCCCCGGCACGCCGAAGCGGTCGCGCGGGTCGTCGCTCGTCCGCGCCTCCACGATGCCGTCGCTGAACAACAGGAGGCCCCACTCGGCCGGCAGCGTGATCTCGTGCGGCGGCCAGTCCCCGTACTGCTCGACGCCCAGCAGCATGCCCGGCGTGTGGTCGACCTGGATCACGTCCTGGCCGAGCAGCAGCGGCATGGGGTGGCCGGCGTTGACGAAGCGGGCGCGCCGGCCGGCCGCGTCGATCTCGACCGCGCAGACGGTGGCGAGCAGGCCGAGGCCCAGCTCGCCTTGCTCGGCGCGGTCGCTCTCGTCCAGGGTCAGGCTGTTGAGGGTCTTCATGCTGGCCTGCAGCGACGCGCCCCGCAAGGCGAGCGCGCGCCAGGCGGCGCGCAGGCTGGCGCCCAGCGCCGCCGCGTCCGGACCGTGCCCGGTGACGTCGCCGATCACGGCGGCGATCGAGCCGTTCGAGCGGGTCACGGCGTCGATGAAGTCGCCGCCCAGCAGCATGCGGCCTTCGCCGGGGCGGTAGAACGTGGACACCTTGAGGTGTGGTGTCTCCACGGTGACCGCCGGTGAGAGGCTCGCCTGGAAGCGCCGGTAGAGCGCGGCGACGTCCTGTTGCGCCTGAGCGCGCTGAGCTTGCGCCAGCGCCACCGCGGCGTGCTCGGCGAACCGCTGCACGATGAGCAGGTCTCCCCGCTCCGGCGCCGGCTGGCGGTGGGCCCAGCTCAGCGCGAGGAGCGCCACCGGCTGCTCGTCGAGCAGCACCGGAGCGCGGACCGCCGAGATCTGCGCCTCGTCGGCGGTCACGGCGCGCGGCATGCGCGGGCCGCCGGGCACGCGGACGTCCTCGATGAACTGCGGCAGCAGGTTCTCGGCCAGCTCCTGCTGCAGCTCGGTGGACGGCTCCATCAGCAGCCGGTCGCCGCTGTTGGGGAGGTAGGGCGAGCGGGCCAGCAGCCGCAGCCGCTCGCCCTCGATGGCGAACAGCGCGACGAGGTCGCAGTCGAAGGTCTCGCGGGAGACATCGCAGATCGCCCGCGCCACCTGCGCCGGGCCGCCGCGCGCGTGGAACAGCGGCGTCGCTCCGACCACCCGGTCGAGGGCGTCGCGCGAGCGGTGCGCCTGGTCGAGCGAGCGCGCCACCTGGCCGCGGTACCGGTCGCCGAGCAGGCCGACGCCGACGCCCGCGATGATCCAGAGGAAGATGACCGCCAGCGACGTGGCGCCGGCCACGAGCCAGCGGTCGGAGAGCGCGAGGAGGTCGTAGGCTATGCCGCCGATCACCGCGAGCCCGGCGCCGACCCTCGGACCTCCGGCCACCGCCCCGCCGACGACGAGGAGCGAGACGACCGAGGCGGGCAGACCGATGAAGTGCTGCTCCCACGGCACGTAGTGGAAGGGGATGAGCACGGCGACGATGAGCAACGCTCCGGCCACGAACAGATGGATGGGGCGGGCGCGCAGGTACTCCGCCACGGCGATGAGCCGTGAGCGCACCGGGCCGAACGTGTCTGTCGGTCGGGAGCCTGCCATAGGACGTTTGTGCGGTCCCGGCCCGGGACCGCGGGTCAGACCAACCTGCGGGTCAGGTCAACTGTACTTCACGCGCGGGTCGAGCCACGTGTATGCAAGGTCTACTACGAAATTGCTCACGGTGACAAGCAGCGCGGCGAACAGCACCGTCCCCATGATCATCGGCAGGTCCTGGTTCTGGATGGCCTGGTAGGCCTGCCCGCCGATGCCGGGGATGCCGAAGACGATCTCGATGATGAGCACGCCGCCGAGGAACCAGCCCACGTCCATGCCCAGCAGGGTGACGATGGGGCTCCACGCGTTGCGCATGATGTGCCGCCAGACGACGGTCTTCTCGGGGAGGCCCTTGGCTCTGGCGGCCTTGACGAAGTCGGCGTTGAGGATGTCGAGCATGCTGCTGCGCAGCAGGCGCGAGTACCAGGCGGCGCCGGTGAGGCCCAGCGTGAGCCCCGGCAGGATGCCGTAGATGGGGTGCGTCCAGCCTTCGTATCCACCCAGCGGGAAGATCTGCACCTGGAAGGCGAAGACGTACATGAGGAGCATGCCGAGGAAGAACATCGGCATGCTGAGGAACAGCAGGCTGAAGATGGTGAAGGCGCGGTCGCGGAACCCGTACTGCCGCAGGGCGCTGATCATCCCGATGGGGATGCCGATGAGCAACTCGAAGAAGATGCCGAACATGGCGATCATCACGGTGGCCGGGAAACGCTGCAGGATGGCGGTGCGGACCGGCAGGTACGTCATGTAGCTGTAGCCCATGTCGCCGTGCAGCAGGTGCCACAGGTACAGGCCGTACTGCTTGTAGATCGGCAGGTCGAGCCCCAGGTTGTGGCGGATCTTGGCGAGGATCTCCGGTGTGGCGTGCGTGCCGGCGATGCTCTTGGCGGGATCGCCGGGCACGGCGAAGGCGAGCAGGAACGTGATGAGGCTCACGAAGAAGAGCACCACCACCATCCAGAGCAGCCTGCGGACGATGTACTTACCCATCGTGCCTCCTGCTGCGCTCGCTCGCCCGCCGCCGTGTCTCGGTCATCGCCTTACTTGCCGTCCGTCTTCCAGTAGTCCTGATACGTGAAGATCCACACCGGGTTGATGTAGAAGCCGCCGGTGGTCTTGCCGAACATGCCGTTCCACGTGGGCTGGTACAGCGGGGCCGTCGGCGCGTCGGTCATGATGATGTCCTGCATCTGCTTGAACATGTCGATGCGCTTGGTGGGGTCGAGCTCGCTCGCCGACGCCTTGTACAGCGCGTTCACTTGAGGATTCTCGTAGAAGCTCGAGTTGGCCCCGCCGTCGATCGGGTTGGTGAACAGGGGCCCGATCCAGTCGCTCGGGTCCGGGAAGTCCTGGTACCAGTCGCTGAGGCCGATCGCCGCGTGCGACTTCTTGAGGCTGATGTAGTCCCAGTACGTGGCGCGGTCCATCTGCTTGATGTCCGCGGTGATGCCCACGGCCTTGAGGTCGGCCTGGATGGCCTGTGCCAGCTTGGGGAACGGGTCGACGTTGTGTGTGACGAACGTCGTCTTGAACCCGTTCGGGTAGCCGGCCTCGCTGAGCAGCTGCTTCGCCTTGGCCGGGTCGTAGGTGTAGAAAGTCTTGTCGGCCTGGTAGCCCGGCATGCCGTTGGGATAGATCTGGTTGAGCGACTGCCCCTGGCCGGAGAGAAGCTTCTGGATCTTGCCCGTGTCGATGGCGTAGTTGACGGCCTGGCGTACCTTCTGGTTGTCGAACGGCTTCTCGAGCACGTTGATGAAGGTGTAGTACCAGGCGATCTGCGGAGCGCTGACGATGTACTTGCTCCAGGTGGGGTCGTTGCTGGTGCGGATGTAGTCGGCGGCCGGGATCGAGTCGCCGAGCACGTCCACCTCACCGCGCTCCAGCTTGAGCAGCGCGGTGCTCGGGTTGGCGGTGAAGTCGAACTTCATGCCGTCGACCCACTGCCCGGTCGTGCCGGTCCAGTTGGTGTTCCTCGTGGCGGTGATGGACTGGCCCGGCTTCCAGTCGGTGATGACGTATGGGCCGGTGCCGAGCGGCTTGCGCTTGATCTGCTTGCCCACCTGGTCGCACCACTTCTTGGACATGACCGAGGTGAACGGCATGCTCATGGCCATGAGGAACGCGCCGTCGGGCTTGTCCAGGGTGATCTGCACGGTGTACGGGTCGACTACCTTGTAGCCCTCGATCTCCTTGGCCTTGCCGTCGACGAAGTCCTGCGCGCCGACGATGCCGGTGTAGAAGAACGTCGCCGGAGCCAGCGGCTCCTTCATCATGCGCTCGAAGCTCCACTTGAAGTCGTCCGCGGTGACCTCGGTGCTGATCGGCTGGCCGAACTTGATGCCCTTCTTGAGGTGGAACGTGTAGACCTTGCCGTCGGCCGAGATCCCCCCGTTGTCGGCCGTCGGGACCTCGGTCGCCAGGTCGGGGACCAGCTGCGTGCCGGCCTCGCCCGACTTGCTCGCGTAGGTGAGGAACGTCTGGTAGGTGAGTCGCTCGATGCTCCACGACTCGACCTCCCACGCGATGGCGGGGTCGAGCTCTGTCGGCTCGCCCTGGAAGGTCACGGTGAGCGTGCCGCCCTTGACCGGCTGGCCGGTCGCGGCGGTCGTCCCGCCGCCGGACGAGCTCGAGCCGCCCGAGCTGCCGCAGGCCGAGAGCCCCACCGCGAGGGCGAGCAGCGCCGCCAGCGCCACCGCCACCCACATGGTCTTGTGTCCCCTCATGTCTACCCCCTCCTTTGAGCGGTGCACCTTCGGCGCGCCCCTCGTTGACCCCGCTGCGGCGGTCAATCCTGCCCACTTCGGGTCGGGATGCGTGCGGCGGGCGGCCCCCCTGGCCGCCCGCCGCACGTGGTCTCTAGTTCTTCCAGTACTGCGTCGGGTCGATCTCGTACACCGGGTGCAGGTAGAACCCACCCGTGGTCGGCGTGCACATCGTGGTCTGGATGGGCTGGTAGCAGGGCACGTACGGCGCCTGCGTGGCGATGTAGTCCTGCATGTCGGAGTACTTCTTGATGCGCGCCGCCGGGTCCGTCATCTTCTGCGCGTCGACGAACATCTTCTCCAGCTGCGGGCTCCACCAGAAGCTCGAGTTCATGCCGCCCTCGACGGCGCTCGCCTTGCTGAACAGCGGGCCGATCCAGTCGCTCGGATCGGGGAAGTCCATCCACCAGCCGAAGCTGCCGGCCGTGAGCAGCCCGGGCGTGCCCTGCTGCGTGTAGTAGCTGTTGTTGCTCATGGTCTTGAGCTGTGCCTGCACGCCCACCGCGGCGAGGTCAGCCTGGACGGAGGTCCACAGCTTGGGGTTCGGGTCGACGTTGTCGGTGTACAGCATCGTCTTGAACCCGTTGGGGTAGCCGGCCTCGGCGAGCAGTTGCTTGGCCTTGGCCGGGTCGTACCCGTACATGACCTTGCCCTCCTGATAGCCCGGCATGCCCTTGGGATAGAACTGCCAGAGGCTCATCGCCTGGCCGCCCTGCAGCTTGACCAGCTTGTCACGGTTGATGGCCCAGCTGAGCGCCTGGCGCACCTTGACGTTGTCGAACGGCTTCATGTCCACGTTCATGAACATGTAGCTGATGGCCACCAGTGGCTGTGAGTAGATCTGCTTCTTCAGATTCGGGTCCGCCTGGACCCGGACGAGGTCGGCGGTGGGCACGCCGTCGCCGAGCACGTCCACCTCGCCGCGCTCGAGCTTGAGCAGCGCAGTGGAGGGGCTGAACGAGAGCTGGTAGTCGATGGTGTCGAGGTACGGCTTGCCGGCTTCCCAGTACTGCGGGTTGCGGGTGAGGACGATCTCGCGGCCCGCGGTCCACTTCTGGAACACGAACGGGCCGGTGCCCAGCGGGTGCCGGTTGAACTGCTTGGTCCACTTGTCGACCCACTCCTTGGGCACGACGTCGCAGAAGTCCATGGTGACGGCGTTGAGGAACGAGAGGTCGGGGCTCTTCAGGGTGATCTGGATGGTGGTCGGGTCCACGACCTTGTAGCCGCTGATCTCCGTGGCCTTGCCCTTCATGAACTCGTCGGCGCCGACGACGCCCATGTAGAACGAGGTGGCGGGCGCGCGCGGCGAAGACATCATGCGCTCGAAGCTGTACTTGAAGTCCTCGGCGGTGACCTCACGGTTCACCGGCGGCTGGAACTTGACGCCCCTGCGCAGGTGGAAGGTGTACACCTTGCCGTCGGCGGAGATGCCGCCGTTGGCGGTGCTGGGCACCTCGGTGGCGAGGCAGGGGATGAGCTTGGTGCCTGCCTCGCCCGACTCGTGCGCGTACTGCAGGAGGCCCTGGTAGATGTCGTGCTCGATCTGCCAGTCGATGACGTTCCAGGCGATCGCCGGGTCCAGGCTCGACGGCTCGGTGAGGTACGAGAGCGTGAGCGTGCCGCCCTGCGTCGGCGTGTTCGACGAGGAGGTGGGGCTGCTGCCGCCACCGCCGCTGCTGCCGCCGCACGCGGCGAGCCCCAGTGAGAGTGCCAACAGGGCCGCCACTACGGCGACGACCGCGACGACCGCGACGGCGGTCCTCTGCGAGATCGATTTGGTCATAACGCGCCTCCTTGGACCGTCCATCCGTCCCCGATGGGTGGTCATCGTCTGCGTTGCTGCGGGTCGAATGCGTCGCGCAGCCCGTCCCCGACGAGGTTGAACGCGAGCACCGTGATCATGATGGCGAGGCCCGGATAGAGCACGAGGTGCGGGGCCGAGAGGTAGTAGTTCTGGCCCTCGGCGATCATCTGGCCCCACGACGGGGTCGGCGGCTGCACGCCGAGGCCGATGTAGCTGAGTGTCGCCTCGAAGAGGATCGTGGTGGCGAGGCCCAGGCTGGTGTAGACGAGGATGACGGCCACGAGGTGCGGCAGGATGTGGCGCCAGAGGATGCGCGCGCTGCTGCAGCCGGTGAGCCGCGCCGCGTCGACGAACTCCTTCTCGCGGATGCTGAGCACCTCGCCGTGGATCACGCGGGTCATCGGTGTCCAGTACACGATCCCGATGACCAGGATCAGGATCCAGATACTCGGTTTGAGCACGCTCACCAGCGCCACGGCCAGCAGGATGATGGGGAACGCCATCATCACGTCGGTCATGCGCATGAGGAGCGTCTCGGCCCAGCCGCGGAAGTAGCCGGCCGTCAGGCCGAAGATGACGCCGAGGACGAGTGCGAAGCCGTTGGCGAGCACGCCGACCACGAGACTGACGCGGGCGCCGTACATGAGACGGCTCAGAAGGTCACGGCCGAGCGTGTCGGTGCCCAGCCAGAACTCGTGCGACGGCCCCACCGGCATGCCCTGCATGGTGAGGCCGCTGTCGTACTGCTTGGTGGGGTCGTGCGGCGCGATCCACGGCGCCAGGATGGCGACGAGCACCAGGATGATGATCGCGACCACGCCGACCATGGCGAACTTGTCGCGGCGGAAGCGCCGCCAGATCTCGCCCCACAGGGAGCGGTGCTCGATGAGCAGCGCGTCCGGACTCCACATGCCGGCGGCCCCGACCGCCGAGGCGATCTCCGAAGTGCCGGAGACGGTCGAACCGAGTCCGAGGTCGATCTCGGTCTCCGGCTCGAGGCCGCTGATGGTCTTGTGGCTGCCGGGTCCCTCCGGGGGAACGTAGCTCATGGGGTCTCACCACCTTCGCTCGCTCCGGCGACCACGGCGAGGTCATCCTCGCCGGCGCGGATGTGCGGGTACGCGCTGCCGGTGATGAGGTGGCACGCGGCCCAGTGGCCGGGGCGCACCTCGTTGAGCTCCGGGTCCTCGACGTCGCACAGGCCCTCCCTGGCCGCCGGGCAGCGCGTGTGGAAGTGGCAGCCGCTCGGCGGCTCTACGGGGCTGGGCACGTCGCCGGTGAGCACCACCGGGCGCCGGCGCTCCTCGGCCTCCGGGTCGGGGATCGGCACGGCGCTGAGGAGCGCCTGGGTGTACGGGTGCATGGGCTCGCCGTAGAGAACTGCGTTCTCGGCGAGCTCCACCACGCGGCCCAGGTACATGACGGCCACCCGGTCGCTGATGTGCCGCACCACGGAGAGATCGTGTGCGATGAACAGGTAGGTCAGCCCGAACTCGCGCTGCAGTTGCCGCAGCAGGTTGATGATCTGCGCGCGGATGGAGACGTCGAGCGCGCTGATGGGCTCGTCGCAGACGATGAAGTTGGGCTCCACCGCCAGCGCCCGGGCGATGCCGATGCGCTGGCGCTGGCCGCCGCTGAACTCGTGCGGGTAGCGGTTCAGCGTGTTCGGGTTGATGCCCACGGTCTCCAGCAGCTCGCGCACCTTGGCTTTGCGCTCGGCCGTGGAGCCCATCTTGTGGACCAGCAGGGGCTCTCCGATGATGTCGCCGATCGTCATGCGGCTGTTGAGGCTCGCGTACGGGTCCTGGAAGATCATCTGCATGCGCTTGCGCTGGTCTCGCAGCTTGCGGCCCTTGAGGTTGGCGAGGTCGCCGCCCTCGTACAACACGCGGCCGGTGGTGGGGCGGATGAGCTGCAGGATGGCTCTGCCGGTGGTGCTCTTGCCGCAGCCGCTCTCGCCCACCAGGCCGAGAGTCTCGCCGCGCATGACATCGAACGTGAGCCCGTCCACGGCGTATACGGCGCCGACCTTGCGCTGGAAGATCACGCCGCTGGTGATGGGGAAGTGCACGCGCAGGTCCTCGACACGGACCAGGGTGTCGCCGTCCGTAGCGGCGGCCGTGCTCACGCCGTCACCTCGGCCCCGGCGGCTCTGCGCAGCTGGTCGCTGTGGAAGCACGCCGACAGGCGGCCGGCGTCCGTAGGCTCGAGCTGCGGCGCGGCCGCCCAGCACTCGTCGGTGGCCAGGTAGCAGCGCGGCGCGAAGGAGCAGCCGGGCGGGAGGTGGGCGAGGTCCGGCGGCAGGCCGCTGATGGTCTGCAGCGTGTCGCGCCGCGGCTCGTTGAGCCGCGGCACGCTCTTGAGCAGCCCGACAGTGTAGGGGTGGTGCGGCGTCCTGAACAGATCCTTGGCCGGCCCGCTCTCGACGATGCGGCCGGCGTACATGACGAGGATGCGCCGGCACATACCGGCCACCACGCCGAGGTCGTGCGTGATGACGATCACCGCGGCCTCATGCTCGCGCGAGAGCTTCTTGAGCAGGCGCAGGATCTGCGCCTGGATGGTGACGTCGAGCGCGGTCGTCGGCTCGTCCGCCAGCAGCATCTTGGGGTTGCAGCTGATCGCGATGGCGATCATGACGCGCTGCCGCATGCCGCCGCTGAACTGGTGCGGGTAGTCCTTGATGCGGTTGGCTGCTTTGGGGATGCCTACCTCGCCGAGCAGCTCGATGGACCGCTTGACCGCGTCCGAGTGACTCATGCCCAGGTGCAGCTCGAGGCCCTCGGTCATCAGCCTCTCGATGCTGAGCACCGGGTTCAGGCTGGTGACGGGGTCCTGGAAGATCATCGCGATGTCTCGGCCGCGGATGGCGCGCACCTTGTCCTCGGGCATCGTCAGGAGGTCCTGGCCCTGGAACTCGATGCTGCCGCTGATGGTCGCGTTGGGCACCATGCCGGTGAGGCCGATGATCGCGCTCGCCGTGACGCTCTTGCCGCAGCCGCTCTCGCCGACCAGGCCGACGAGCTCGCCCGGCGCCACATCGAAGCTGATGTGGTTCACGGCGTGGACCGTCCCCTCCTGGGAGGCGAAGTCCACGGACAGATCGGTCAGTCGAAGCAGCGTATCGCCCACAGCACCCATGACTTGGCAGTCTATCGCACGCTCGCCGGCGTGGGGCCCGCATTCTGGCCCGTGTCGGACGACCCCGCACGACAGTTTGACGCCGCCGGGCCACGGTCCCGCCGCTTCGCGCCTTGGGAGCCGCCATCCCGCTGCTTTGACCCCCGCCTGCGACCGTGGTACGCATGGGACATGCGCACCGACCCTGTCTCTCCGCTCGCCGTCCTGCGCGCCCTGGAGCTGTTCGGCCCGCAGGCGCGCCCGTACAACTTCGACGACTGCTTCGATTGCTGGGGGCTGGTGCGCCGCGTGTTCGACCACCTCGACCACGGTGACGAGGTCAACGGCGAGCTGGCGGAGGAAGAGGGCGGCCCCGAAGAGGTCCACTGGGCCGCCTTCGAAAGCCCCGACGAGTTGACGCCCGGCGACCTGCTCGTGACGCACCCGCACCTGAGCCCCGAGTTCCACACCGCGTTCTACTGCGGCAGCGTCGACGGCCACGACCTCGTCTATGACGCCTCGCCGCGCGCGGCCGTGCCGCTGTTCGCGCGGCGAGACGGCGCCTGGCGGCTCGAGGCTTCGCGCGCGATCCACACGCGCTACGCGCGCGCGACCGAGACGACCGACCGCCTGCGCAACGACGGCGGCGCGTACCTGCGTTTGTGGGACGACCGCGCGTGCTTCTACCACCGCGGCCTGCACGCGCGCCTGCTCGCGGGTGCGGCGGCCGACGCCGAGCTCGCGGGCGTCGCAGACATGGCCGGCCGCGACCTCGTGGCGCTGCGCCACGCGGCCGGCTTGAGCGAGCTTCCGTTCTACTGTCGTCTCCGGCTGCCCGTGGACGCCGCGGGCCGCGAGTCGTACGACAACCTGCTCACGCGCCATCTGGACTACTACGTCCCGGGCGGCGCGCCGGTGCTCGACGACGACTACGAACTCGCGGCAGCCGGACCCCACGGGGGCGTACACGCGCCGGGACTGTCTGCTGATAGCTTCGAAGCTATCAAGGGACAGCGTGCCGAGAGCCCTCCCGACCCTCCGGCCCCTCGCGTGCCGGTCGACGCCCGGCCGCCGGCGCCGCGGCTCGGACGGCCGGCGCCGCCGAGGATCGTCAAGGCTCCGCTGTGGGTCGTTCGCGACGGCCCGGTGAGGGTGGAGTGGGAGTATCCCGGCGCCGGTCAAGCGCCCGGGTCCGACACGTCGCCTGCAACGGCCAACGGCTGCCGGGTCGAGGTCTGGGAGGAGACGGCCGACCTGTGGAAGCACCGGTTGGTGCGGCAGGACCTCGCCGACCCGGTGACGTCGTTCACGGTCCCGGATGAAGTGCTGCACGACGACGCCCGCTTCGCCGTCGTCGTGTGGGCGCGCGGGGCGCGCGGCTTCTCCGGCACGGCGCTCGCGCCGTTCCTCTTCCGCCCGGCCCGCGACAACCGGCTGCTGACGTACGACCCGGTGCGGCCGGAGGGCCTCGCCCCCGACGGGGGCGAGGAGGTGCCGGCCGGAGCGCCGCTCGAGCTCACCTGGCGGATCCGCCAGCCGCTGGCGTCGCAGGCGGGGTTCCGCATCGAGGTGCTGGAGGACGCGTTCCTCACGGACGACGTGACGCCGGTGTACGACGTCGAGGTGAGCGGGCCACCGGCCCGGGTCTGCAGGACGGTCGTCCCGGGCGAGGTACTGCGGCCCGGGCACGTCTACTCCTGGTACATCACGGTGCGGTCGGCGGACCGGCGCACGGCGTTCGCCCCGTCCGAGGGCGTGTTCCGCGCGGGCGCCGCACCAGAGAAAGGGTGACCACATGGCTCATGTCTCCACACGCGCGATGGACCTGCACACGGCGGCGCCGTTCGGCATCTCCCGCTGGACCCACAGCGAGTTCGCGCGGTTCGTCGTCGAGTTGAGGCAGGGCGGCCTGGTGGGCTACGGCGAGGGCGCGCCGAACGCGCGGTACGAGGAGTCCCGCGAGCAGGACATGGAGCTGCTGACCGACTGGGCGCCGGAGATCGCCGACCTGGAGGGTCCCGCCGGCGTGGAGATGTACTGCGAGGGGCTGGGCGGCGCCGGCGTGCCGGCCCTGCGGGCCGGCCTGAGCGCCGCCGCCTGGGACCTCGCCGGCAAGCAGGCGGGCGAGCCCGTCTGGCGCATGCTGGGGCTCGCACGTCCGTCGGTGCGGACGTCGTACACCATCGCCATCGGCGCGCCCGACGAGATGCTGGCGCAGGCGCGCGCCGCCTCTGCGTTCGGCACGCTCAAGGTCAAGCTCGGGTTCGACGGCGACCTGGAGCTGGCGCGCCGTCTCAAGCTGGCGCTGCCGGACGTGACGTTCCGCTACGACGCCAACGAGGGGTGGGACCGCGAGCGGGCGGCCACAGCCCTCGCGGTCCTCGAGGACCTCGACGCCGAGCTCGTCGAGCAGCCGCTGCCCGCGTCCGACCCCGAGGGCATGGTCTGGCTCAAGGAGCGGACGCGCATCCCGCTGCTCGCCGACGAGGCGGTGCTCTCGATCGACGACCTCGACGCCGTGGGTGAGGCCTACGACGGCGTGGTGGTCAAGCTGGCCAAGGCGGGGGGCATCGCCGCCGCCTTCGCCCTCGTCTCGGCGTGCACCGAGCTCGGCCTGCGTGTGCTCGTCGGCTGCATGATCGAGTCGAGCCTCGGCATCGCCGCCGCGCTGCAGCTCGCCGGCCTCGCCGACTACGTGGACCTGGACGGGGCGCTGCTGCTGGCGGAGGACCCGTTCACTGGCATCGATGTGGACGGCGACCTGCTGACGGCGTCGGAGTCGCCGGGTCTGGGGGTGCGTCCGGCGGACTGATCGGGCGCGTCCGGCGGGATGACCTGCGGCCGCCCGCCCGTCCGGCTGCCGGCGGCCTCGCGCCTGCCCGCGGGGTCAGAGCGCGGCGCGGCCTTCGCCGAGGGCGCCGAAAAGCGCCGCGCCGGTCCTCGCGACGGCCTCGAAGCCGCCGGAGTCGCGCGTCATGACCACGATGACCGTGCGCCGGTCACCGTCCGTGATCAGCGCGCAGTCGTGCGCGTAGCGCCCAGCCGGCGCGTCGTCGCCGCACTTGCCCGCGTAGCACGTGCCGGCGGGCAGGTAGCGCGCGATCCCGTCGAGGTGCTCCTGAAGCTCCAGTGAGGCGAGGACCCGCTCGCCGACGAGCGGCTCGAGCGCCTCGCCGCCGGCGAGCATCTCGAGCAGCCTGGCAAGGTCGCCGGCCGAGGTGACGTTGTCGCGGCCGGCGGCGGCGGCGTCCGTGTCCATCATGAAGCGCCGCATGCGGGTCTGGGTCAGCCCGAGCTCGTCCGCCAGGGCGTTGACGCGGTCGAACCCGACGACCTCGGCGATCACGTTGGTCGCGTCGTTGTCGCTCACCACGAGGGCCAGGTGCAGCACGTCGCTGAGGCTCAGGGTGGCGGCGTGCCGCAGGCCGCGGAGCACGCCGCTCCCGCCCACGCATCCCCCGGGCTCGAAGCAGTACTCCTGCGCCTCGTCGACCTCGCCGCGCGCCACCATGCGCCAGAACGCGGCGGCCAGGAGCACCTTGATGGTGGAGTAGGAGGGCAGCTGCACGTCCTGGTGGGCGCTGAGCGTCCTGCCGGTGCCGAGCTCCCTGGCGACGTACGCGATCATCTCCGCCATTTCATCGGATGAGGAGATTCGTGACCATCGGGTGACGGCCCGATGCGGGGTCAGATCGTCGCGTGCGCGCCGGCGTCCACATGCACCACCTCGCCGGTGACGGCACGGCTGAGGTCGCTGAGGAGGAACACGGTGGCGTCGGCGACCTCCTCGGTGGTGACGTTGCGGCGCAGCGGCGTGTGGCTCTCCAGGAGCTCGAGCATGCCGCTGAAGTCCTTGATCGTGCGCGCCGCCACGGTGGCGATGGGGCCTGCGGACACCGCGTTCACGCGGATCCCCTCCGGCCCCAGGTCTGCCGCAAGGTAGCGCACGGCGCTCTCCAGCGACGCCTTGGCGGGGCCCATGACGTTGTAGTTAGGCACCACCCGCCACGAGCCGGCGTAGGTCATGGTGACGATCGCGCCGCCTCGCGTCATCAGCCGGCGCGTCTCGCGCGCCGTAGCGATCAGCGAGTAGGAGCTGATGTCGTTGGCCTGCGCGAACCCGTCGCGCGTGGTCTCCACGAAGTTGCCCTGCAGGTCGTGCGCCGGCGCCCAGGCGATGCTGTGCACGAGGCCGTCGAGCACCGGCATCTGCTCCCGCAGCTCGTCGACGGCGTGTTCGACCGCCGCGTCGCTGCCCACGTCGAGCTCGATCATCGGCGCGCCGCCGAGCTCGTCCGAGAGTTGCTCCACGCGCCTCTTGAGCCGCTCCGCCTGGTACGTGAGCGCGACGTCGCCGCCGTGGCGCTTGACCGCCTTGGCCACGGCCCAGGCGATCGAGCGCGAGTTGGCGGCGCCCGTCACGAGGAAGTTCTTGCCCGTAAGCAGGTCGGTCATCGTCCCTCCTCTGGTGGCCCCGGCTTGGCGGCGAGCAGCAGGAACTGCCTCGCCCAGAAGTCGCGGAAGACGTAGAGCGAGAGCGCCAGCGAGGCGAACCTGATCGCCGGATAGCGTGTGAAGTAGGGCTCCACGCGCAGCACGTCCAGGCCGGCGCCCTCCAGCAGGCGCACCATGTCGCGCTTGCCGAACCAGCGTACGTGGGTGCGGTCGAAGATGCCCGACCGGCGTCGCGGCCAGGACTTGGTGAGCAGCTGCGCCATGACGAAGACACTGGCGACGTTCGGGAGGGAGAGGACCACGGCCCCGCCCGGGCGCAGGCGTGTGACCGCCCGGGCCAGCACCTCCTCGGCGTCCGTGAGGTGCTCGAGCACGTCGCTCGCGAGGATGGCGTCGAAGGGGTCGTCACCGAGCTCGACCGGGTCGAGGTGTGCGAGGTCGCACTCGCAGACCCGGTCCAGGCGTTTGCGCGCCTCGGAGGCGGCCTCGGCGTCCAGCTCGACGCCGACCACCTCGCGAGCCCCCGCCTTTTTGAGCATGGCTCCGTTGTGCCCGCCTCCGCAGCCGAGGTCGAGCACGCGCAGCCCGCGAGGGTCGATCAGCTGCAGGAACGCCGGCTTGGCGTCGCGGAAGTAGCGGGTGGGCACGTCCATCGCCGCATCATACAGCCAGCCCGCGCCCTGACGGGGCCGGGTGGACGGGCGGTGGCTCAGGGGATGGTGATGCTGACCGTGCTCGGGTCGGTGCCGGGGGCGAGCTCGCGGATCACGGTGGGCTCGCCCCGGTACGTATACGCGACGGCGAGCTGTTGGCCGGGGCCGTCGGCGGCGGCCAGCGACGGGATGGGCTCCGGTGAGAGGGGCTCGGGCAGCGGCGACTCGCTCGGCGCCGGCGAGACGGTCTCGGGCAGCGGCGACTCGCTGCCCGGCGCCGGGGACCCGGTGAGCGGCCAGGGCGTCTCTTCCACTGCCTCCGGCGCCGCCGTCGGCTCGAGCATGAGCAGGTGCAGACGCCCGGCGTCGGTGGGCTCGCCGTGTACCGCGAGCTCGATCACCTTGGGCGCCGACCCCTTGAAGGTACGGAGCACGGCGAACCGCTGGACCGCGCCGGTGACCTGCCGAGCCCGGGCCAGCACGACCACGGCGAAGCGGTTCAGCTGGTCGCGGAAGCGCTCGCCGATGGTGGTCTTCTCGGAGGCGTCGCCGCCCTTGGTGACCCCGGTCCCGCCAGAGCTCTGCATCGGGACGGCGCTGTCGTCGGCCTGTGCCACGCTGCCGGACGTCGAGCTGCCCGAGCCCGAGCCGCCCGGGCCGCCGCCGTTGACGGCGACGATGCCGACGACGAGGGCGAGGACGACGAGTGCCGCCACCGGCGCGACCACGCGCCACCAGCGGCGCTCGCGCAGCGGCTTTGCCGCCGCGGCGGGCGCCTCGAAGTACTCCTTGAGGCCGCCCCAGCGGTGGCCGGAGAGGTCGGTATAGCTCTCCTCCGGCTCCGGCACGGCGGCCGAGACCTGCGCGCCGATCGCGGCGACGTCGGCGCGCATGGCCTCGAGCCGCGCTCCGAGCGCGGCGTCGGCCGCGGCCGACGCCAGCAGCTCCGGGTCCTCTTCGAGGCCCAGGGCGCAGGCGAGCAGCCGGTCGTCGTCGCACAGGTCCGGCTGCATCCCGTTGTCGAGGTCGTCAGTCATCTTCAGTCGTCAGGTCTC
>Ga0315271_10000805_pt1 | contig 18163 bp, 16 predicted proteins | sample C3_top_MG_FD_204664 | JGI IMG/M metagenome (GOLD analysis project Ga0315271, IMG submission 204664) | Sediment microbial communities from Yellowstone Lake, YNP, Wyoming, USA - C3_top | ecosystem: Environmental > Aquatic > Freshwater > Lake > Sediment | place: USA: Wyoming | collected 2017-08-01
TGATGATGCCCCGCTTTATGGGCCAGGCGGCGGGCATGCAGCTGGATGGGGAAAACGTGGGGGCGCTGGTGCGCTGGATCGGCCATGACGCCGCCATCTATGGGGGCAATTCGGGCGGGCCGCTGGTGAATCTGCGAGGCGAAATCGTGGGGATCAACGAGATCTCCTTTGGGTTGGGGGGCGCCATCCCCGGCAACCTGGCAAAGCTGGTCGCCGAGGAATTGATGAAGCACGGAAAAGTGCGCCGGAGCTGGCTGGGTGTGGATGTCCAGCCCCGCTTCAAAAGCTCGGCCGACGATCAAGGCGTGCTGGTCAGCGGAGTGGTGGCGGACTCGCCCGCGTCGCGCGCCGACATCCGCTCGGGCGACCTGTTGCTGAAGGTGGCGGGCAAAACTGTGAATGTGAAGTTTGACGAGCAGATGCCGGATTTTATGAGCCTGATCACCGGCTTGCGGATTGGGGAAGAGGTCCCGGTGGTGGTCCGCCGCGAAGGCCGGGAAATGCGGCTGAACCTCGTGCCCGTGGAGCGGGGCGAGATCATGCCCAAACAACGGGAATTGAAGCCCTGGGGAATCACCGCTCGCGACATCTCTTTCCTCATCGCCAAGGAAATGAAGCGCACCAACCAGGCGGGCGCCCTGGTGACCTCCATCCGCCCGAGCGGGCCGGCTGGTGAAGCCAAACCTTCGCTGCGGGCCGGCGATATCATCACCGAAATCAACGGCGAGGCCGTTGGCAGCGTTGAGGCATTGGTGGAGGTCACGAAGAAAATCGCCTCTGGCAAAACGGAACCTGTGGCCGTGATTGCCACCTTCGAACGCGAAGCCCGCCGCTATATGACCGTGGTCAAAGTGGGTGTCCAGGAACTGCGCGACCCCGGCCTGGAAGTCGCCAAAGCCTGGCTCCCGATCGAGACCGAAGTGATCAGCCGGGAAATCGCCCGGCAAATGGGCCAGCCCGACCTCAAGGGCTTCTACATCACGCAGGTCTATGCCGGAACCACCGCCGAGAAGGCCGGATTGCGGGCGGGGGATTTCCTGCTGGCGATCGACGGCGAAAAACTTACGGCCAGTCAGCCTGAGCATGACGAGGAGTTTGCCACCCTGATCCGCCAGTATGACATCGGCGCGACCGTCCGGCTCACGGTCCAACGCGGCAAGGACTGGCTCAAGCTGCCGGTGGAACTTGTCCGTTCCCCGAAGCTCCAGCGCGAAATGAAGAAATGCCGCAACAATGACTTTGAATTCACCGCGCGCAACATCGCGTTTTTTGACATTGCGGAAGCGCGCTGGAACCCGGAACAACAGGGGGCGCTGATCGAGGAAGTGACTTCGGGCGGCTGGGCCGAGGTGGGATCGCTTTTCGTGGGCGACCTGCTGATCGAGGTGGACAGCCAGCCGGTGCGCGATGTGGACTCCCTAAGAACCATCATGGAAACCGTCGCGCGGGAGCGAAAGAGTTTCCTGGTGATGAAAGTGCTCCGCGGCGTCCACCACGCCTACCTGGAATTTGAGCCTGCCTGGAAAAACAATGTAACCGGAAGCAACCAATAACATGAAATTCAACCATCCTAAGACAATCCGAAGTTTGATCGCCGCCGGCTGCGCCAGCCTGCTGCTGGTCCCCTGCCTGGCGCGGGCGGACGAAATCGCCGAAAAAGGGCGCGCCATCTTCAAACAACATCAGCAGGGGGTCGTCACGGTTCAGATCGTGGTGAAGAGCAAGGTCAGCATGGAGGGGATGGGAGACCAGGCCACCGAAACCAAACAGGAAGTCACAGGGACCGTTCTGGATGGTTCCGGGCTGACGGTGCTGGCGCTGTCCGCCACCGATCCCGGAGCGATGATTCAGGGCATGCTCGAAGGACAGGACTCGAAGATCAAGATGGAGACGGAAATCAGCGACATCAAGGTTCTGCTCGAAGACAGCACGGAAGTGGCGGCCGACATCGTGCTGCGCGACAAGGATCTTGATCTGGCTTTCATCCGGCCCAAGGCGAAACCCGCCCAACCCATGAAAGCGATCGACATGACCCAGGCCGGCAAAGCGGAAATTCTCGACCAGGTGGTCACTTTGAATCGCCTCGGCACCGCCACCGGCCGATCCTATTCGGCGGCCGTGGAGAGAATTTCGTCCATCGTGCAGCGGCCCCGTTTGCTCTACATACCGGATTCCACCATGACCACCACCACGCTTGGGGCGCCGGCTTTTACCCTGGACGGCAAACCCCTGGGCTTGTTCGTCATTCGCACGGTGAAAGGCAAGGGGGGAAGCGGCCCATTCAGCACGCAAGCCAATAACTTCGCGAGTGTGATCCTCCCGGTTGCCGACATCATGAAAGCGGCCAGCCAGGCTCCCGCGGCGGTTGAACCCGGCAAAGAAGCCGCCGTCGACAAGAAAGACAAATAGTCTTCAACCCCGCCTCATGTCCAACACCACTGCACTGCGAATCGCCGCCATTCTCGGCGGCTTGGCTGTGGCCTTGGGGGCCTTTGGCGCCCACAGTCTCAAAGCCGTGCTCGCCGATCATCAGACCACCGCGATCTGGGAGAAGGCGGTTCTCTACCACTTCCTCCATGCTGTGATGCTGTTTGTTTTGGCCGGACGCGTGCCGGTCCGATCAGGCCCCTGGTGGTGTTTCTTCTGCGGGATCCTGATCTTCTCGGGTTCGCTCTATCTGATGGCTGTCACCAATGTCCGGTGGTTGGGAGCCATTACTCCCATCGGAGGCGTCAGCTTCATCGCCGGTTGGGTTTGTTTGGCAATCTCGCCGGCTCTGCCGTCTCCCGCGCCGAAATAATCCCTCAGAATCCCATCTTGCTCAACTCGGCTTCCAGCGCCGCCTGGAACTGCGGCACGTCGGCCGGCGACGGACGATACCCCGCCAGCTTGGGCGCCAATCCCAAACGCCCGGCCTGATCCAGGTGCCAATCCGCGGTTTGTCCGTCGCTGAAAGTGACTTTGCCGCTGACGATCGCTCCCGGGCGCGCCAGTTGATCCACCGTCACCGACACCTTCCCGCCCAGCGCGGGCGCTTCGGGTTGCGGCGCTGGCGCCGCTGGCACGGCGGCAGGCACTTCTACAGGCTTGGGAGGATCCACATCCTTCGGCACCACCTTCAGGTCGTCCACCAAAAAACGCACCTCCATGTAGGTCAGGCGCTGGCCGAAGTCGGCTTCCAATCTGTTTTGGATATCCGACAACTTCATGCCTTGTGCGACCCATTCCTTGACCAACGTCTTTTGTGCCTCGTCCAGATTCATAATAGCCTTCTTTGTCGCCGTGATCGGCCCCGAGATCAACCTTTTTCGCCAAACCCGAAAAGATTCCTCCCCGGAACCGACTTGCCTCAGCGGGCGCTGATGGCGTAGAGCCGGGACATGGTGGCAATGTAGATCACGCCATTTGCCGCGGTTGGGGTGGCGCTGATGGGCTTGCCCAAATCAATTTCCAGCAGTTTCTGTTTCTCCCGCTCGGCGGCAAAGACATAGAGAATTCCGCTGCGTGTCCCCAGCCACACCTTGCCATCGGCCACCAGCGCCGATGACCACGCTTCCCCGCGAATTTCGTGCGTCCAGAACGGCTTCCCGGTTTGGGCGTCAACCGCGTGCAGCGTTCTTCCGCAATCCGGGACGAACACGATGCCATCATGAATCGCCGGCGTGGCCATGACGTGTTGTTTCAGCGGGTAGGACCACACCAGGGCATTGGTGGTAATATCGCCCTTGCCGCGGGGGTCGATGCACTTCAACCACGCCTGGTTTTTACCCCACCAAATGTCGCCTCCGCCGGCGACATAGAGCCGGTCATGGTAAAGCACGGGCATGCCATACATGTTGCTGGGGCTTTCCCGGCGGTTCGTGATGTATTCATGCACGTTGGTCTTGGGGCCCTCCGGATCAAAATCAAATTCCCAGGTCTTTTGCAGAGTAGCGGGGCCGGTCCCGGCTGGAACCAACCCTGGCGCGAGGGGTTCGAAGGCATACACCCTGCCGTTGCCCGCGGCAAAGAACAGCAACTCACGGCCATCCACTTTCCCCAGCGAGGGCGAAGACCAGGTGCTGTGGAAAATGAAAGGCGCGATATTCTCGCGCTCGCGGGCGAGCAGTTTGCCGGTATGCTTGTCGAGCACAACCAGGCTGGGCGCCTCTGGGGTGCGGATCTTACGGTGCGTGTTATCCACCCCGGTGCCGGTGTTCAAATAGAGGTAATCGCCACGAATCAGGATGGAGCTGTGCGCGCCGTCGTGTGACCAAATCCCCGCGCCGGAGGTGAGGTCAAAGAGCCAGAGAATGTCCGCATCCAATGGCCCGGGTTGAAGATCGGGCGCCCGGTCCGCCTCCCCGGCGCCCGGCGCCTGCCGCGTCATGTGGCGTCCCTCGTCCTGGAAAACTCCGTCGTTTCCATTGGTCAATCCGTGCGCATCGAGACACATTACTTCGCCGCGGTTGCTGACGATATAAACCCGGTCTCCTTCGACCGTTGCCGGGGAAGAAATGCCGCTGTTGGGCCAATCAAAATAGATATCCTCCTCACGCTTGGGAACAACGAGTTGCCACAGGAATTCCCCCGTCGCCTCGTCCAGGCACATCAGCACTCCCCGGTCGCCCTGGTGCTTGGGATCTCGCGGTTTTCCGTTATTGGTGCCCAGATAGATTCGTCCGCCGGCGACCACGGGGGTGGAATGGGTCTCCGTGCCGATATCGACCGACCACTTAACGTGGCTGCCGGTTGCCGGATCGAATCCGGCTGGCAGGCCCCGTTCGGCGGACACCATGTTGCGCGACCAGGCTTCGCCCCATTGGGGCTGGTCGGCGGCAAGACTGGACACCTCCAAGCCGATCAAGAGCGTGACGGCACCCACGGCTGCCGCGAAGTGTTTGCAGGCAGGCATGATCGTAGGCGGGTGGGGGCGATCGTCGAACGATCAGCCGACTCCGGTGAATTCTTCTTCGGCCCGCAGTTCCTTGGCCATCACCACGAAATCGTGCAACCGCGATTGCATGTCCATCACGTAATCCGGCAAGCGATAAAGCTCGCGGAACCCGAGCTGCTCCATGGCGCGGATGGCAACTTTTCGTTGGCCGATGAACTCGCACTCAAGGCGGCGCAAGCCGAGGTGGCGCGCAATCTGGACGATTTCATTAACGAGCATTTTGGCGACGTCTTTGTTGCGGAAATCCGGATGAGTCAGCACGGTCACCACACCGATGTGCCGCTTCCATCCGCCGGCGCGTTGATGCAGCGTGGCCTCGCCGCCCACTTTCTGGCCCTGCAGCAGCAGCAGCGGCAGGTTCAGTTCAAAATCACGCTTGCGGCACCATTCCTGGAATAGCGTGCGGTCCGAAACGGCTTTCTTCACGAACAATCGTTCCGGTTCCGGCACAGCCAGGAAGAATTTCTGCAGCTTCACCGCGTCGCCCTTTTCGAGGGGTCGCATGACACAATCCGTTCCATCGCGAAGTTTGACCTTCAGCGGGAACCGTTCCAGAGCATAATCAAGTGACATAGTATCTTCTTGGAGCCGCATCTTTAGCAGAAGACTGAATCCGTGGAAAGAAAAAAAGAAGAATTAATGACAATCCTTACCCTTTCTATTGCAGCCGACGGTCCCTGACGAAGTCCGCGTGGGCGTCCAGCAATAAGCGGTTCCGGCCTTTTGCGTGCACTGCCTTTCCCTTCAAATCGGACGGCAGGCTGGCGACGGTATTCGGAAAATAAGGGTCCGCCACCCATTCCACTTCCACCGGACCGGCGGGGTTTCCCGCTTGCGGATTTTTTGCCTCCCGAAGGTCCACAACACATTGCTCAATGGTCTTGCCCCAGAAATTGTCGAGAGGCACCGGGTCATCCTTGCGGTCAAATCGCCACAACCAATAGGAGGTCACGGCGTTAGTGCGGTCGGCCCGGTAGGACTGGGTGGCCTGTGGCGCCGTTCGCAGCGGGGAAGACGCCATTGCCGGGCACAGCCAAACCGCCTCCCCGGGCAATTGGTTGCTCAACACCAGGGCGGCCCATCCGCCGCGTGGATCCGAAGTGGGCCAGGTCGTCCAGGGCATGTAGCCGAGCGAATCCTTCAAATCGCGGCGGTCCGGGAATTTCTCGTTTTCCTCCGAAAGCAGCAGGTTGAAGGCGATGCCGATTTGCCGCAGGTTCGAAAGACAGGAAACCTGCCGGGACTTGTCTTTGGCCCGAGCCAACGCCGGCAGAATCATCGCCGCCAGAATGGCAATAATGGCGACCACCACCAGCAGTTCGATCAGGGTAAACGCCGGGCGCAGCGGTTCGAGGCAGCCCTGCCGCAATCTCGCAGCTGTGCCGGCCGGATTCGGAGGGGTGTGACTCGCGCTTCGCACGGGCCTATGATTTCCAGTAGAAACTCAGGAGTTGAACATCGCGCGGATTATTCCGGCCCAGGATCGCGTGAAATGTGCGCTTGGAACCGCCGATTTCCACCTCGACCTGCACCTCGAAGGTGCGGCTGCGAACGTCGCAGAACTGTTGCAGGTTCCGCGCGGCTTCCAGGCTCAGGCCCTGGACTTTAGCCCAAAGATAGTTCGGCGTGAGGTTTTTGAACGGACCGCTCATGCTCATCGGGGTGCCGTCATCGGAACCGCTCCTGGCGGAAACGATCAACTGGGCGAGTTGTTCGTCCATTCCGGGAATCAGCATCAGCACCTCCGCCGAGGCGGTGTTGATATTGATCTTCCCGCCGGAAATGGGGGTGAACAGATCGACGAGCCCCGCGCTGAACAGCGGCATTTTTTGCCTGGGTCCAAACCGGTCCATGCGCTGCAAATAGGCACCCCCTTGAAAATTCGTTGCTGACATTCCCAAGTACATCTCCTGAGTAACCCCCCGAATGAAGAGCAATTCGGAAATGTCGTCGATCGGGCCGTTCTTGGCGGAATAAGGCGGCTCGAAATTCTGATACACGTCGCTTTCCGCACCTTCGACTCGAGTCTGATCATCGCGGTCAATCCAGTCGAGAATGGCGTTGACCACCGCGGTGCTTTCGCTGCCCTCGGCGCCCATGTTCTGGAGGGCGCGGGTGAGGATCATCTCGCCGCAGGTGTTAATGTTCCATTTGCGGTCCAAATCGGTGATCCGGGGGCGCTTGATCACGCCGCTGCCAAGCTTGATTTCCTCCGGGAGATCGGCCAGCGGACTGTTGGAGTTGCTCAATCCTCCGGGGCCGCCCGCCCACACCTGGTCGAGCGAGTCGTAAGGTTCCGTGTTGATCATCAACTGCTGCGCCAGGATCCATTTCGCCCACTCGACGCCGGAACGCCCGAGCCATTGCAGCTCGCTTTCATTGGACGCCCGCATCGCGAGCCGGGTTTCCACCTTCATGGAGTAGGCAAACCCCGCCGCCAGGATCGTCAGCACGAAAATCGAAATCATGACGATCACCAGGGCGATGCCGCCGCGCTTGCGGTTCGATGACAGGCGGGTTCTCATCGTATTCCTGGCGATTGCACGCCCGGCTGTTGCGGCAGGGATCCGGGGGGCAGTCCACCGGGAGGAATGCCGTTTGGTCCGGGCAATGTTCCCGGCGGTTGCTGCCCCGGTCTCAGCCCGCCCATCGGCGCCTGCCATACCGGCGCCACGCTCTGCGACGGGACGCTGACAATCCGGATGATTTCCTGGACGGCACGCGCGGGCGAATTTGGCTTGTCGGCGATTTGCAGCGCCAGGCGAAGCGTTTTCGGAATCTGGTTCGTCTCCCGCCATTCATCCACCCATTCGCGCTGCCGGGTGTCCCAGAATTCCATCTTGAAGCCCTGAACATTTCTGGCCAGAACCAGGGGGAACTTCTTCTCATCCTTGTCGATTTCCGTCAGGAGCGGGCTCTGCTGCAGGAGCAGCTCCTTCTTTGAGTCCACAAAAAAGGTCACACGCCGGACGGGAAACAATTCGAACTTGCTTGAGCGCGGGAACGAGTCGGGCAGGCGCGCCACGAAACTCAATGTGGCCTCGGACCCGTTCATCGCAAAGAATTGGTAATAATTCACGTTTGCCTGAAAGGACTGGGCGCAAGTCAACGCATCCTCGATGGTGCGGATCGCGATGCGGGATCGCTGGACCGAGGCCGCCGCGTCCAGCCCCACCTTGCTGGCGCGCAGAATGGCGGTCCAGCTGGAGTAAATCGCGGTGAGCACCAGCGCCAAAATCCCAATCGCCATCAGGATCTCGACCAATGTGAAGGCCAGGGCTCCGCGCCTCGCGGGGGAGTTTCCGCCCGGAGGGTTCCCCGCCTGCAATGCCGGGAATATCTTCATCGCCGGAATTGGGGCCCTCCAACTGAATTCTTCGAGGATTCCGGCGAGTACATGAGAATGCTCATCTTATCCGCGGCCTGGCGCAGGCCGCGCTGTTCCAGCACAATGTCCGCCCGCCATAAACCGTTGGTCTCCGCCTCGTAGGTTTCATAGCGGTAAGAATAATCGCGGGCGAAATCCCCGAAATCGCCGGACTCGCTGCCCTCCGTGAAACGGTTGGTCTTCGTAACCTCGGCCGCCACCATCGACGCTTCGATTTCAACGCGCTGCAGGGCGCGCGCGTTTCGCAGCGTGGCGGAAACCAGCCCCAGAATAGTAAACACCGCCATGAAAAAGATCCCCACGGCGATCATCACTTCCAGCAGCGAAAATGCCAACGCGGAACGGCGAATTGGAGGATGCGGCTTCATTGCGCCCGGCTTCTCCATTCCTGAAGCTCGTTCTCGTTCAGGGTCGAGGCCAGCCCGGTGGTCACTTCCATGGAGATTCCCCGCTGTTTGCCGCCCCCTTCGTAAATCATGAACATTTCGTCACAGGTGCCGTTCGGGTAGAATCGCACTCTCACGGCATCTTCGCCCACGCGATCCATTTGGTCGATTGCGAGCATCAGAATCCTCACGCTTTCGTGGAATTGCATTGAGCTGGTCGAGTGGAGGGAGGGATTGGCGGTCAGGGACGCCTCCCGGGGCGGCTCATCTCCCCGCAGCGGCTGGCGCGGCGCGGGCGGCGCCACCCCGGCGAGCGTGGCCAGGCCTTCGTGCGGGCGGAAAACCACCTCAGTGACCGTGTTCTGCAAAATCGCCTGGGCGCGCGCGTTGCTGAGCAACTCCACCAGTTCGGCGGTCGCCTTGCGCATCGGTTCCTTGTGGCCCAGCTGGTAAACCAGCGGCACTCCCATGGTCAGGACGATCGCCATGATGGCGATCACGATCATGATCTCGATCAGCGTGAAACCCCAGCGCCTGGCTCCTGGCGTCGCGCCCGCGGATGATCGGCCCAACATTCGCATACGTGGTTACCTCGCGATGTTCGAGGTGATGGCAAACATGGCCGACAAGACGCTCAGCAGCAGAAAGCCGACGCCCACCGCCATCACGATGATCAACACGGGTTCGATCATATTTGTCATCACCCGCAGGGCGATGCTCAGCTCGTTTTCGTAGGTGTCGGCGACATTCTTCAACGCGCCGGGCACATCGCCCGTGTCCTCCCCGATTTTCACCAGGTCCACCATCAATTGCGGAAAAACTTTGCTGCGCGCCAGCGGTTGGGCGATCGTCTTGCCATCAGTGACTTCTTCACGGGTCTTGGAGATAGCCTGTTTGACAATGCGGTTGGTAATAATCTGTTCGGTGATCTTCAGCGCCGTCAGCACCGGCACCCCGTTTTCCAGCAGGGTTGAAAGCGTCCGCGCAAATTGAGCGAACAAGTTCAGCCGGATCACCCGCCCGAAGACCGGCATCTTCATTTTCCATTCGTCAATCTTGAGCCGCCCTTCCGCCGTGGCCTGGAACCGTTTGAAAAGGATGATCACCGCAATCACCGTCAGGATCATCAGCCACCAGTAATTGGAGAACATCTTGCTCATCCCCACCAGAATCTGGGTCATCATCGGCAGTTCCACGTTCATGCCGTCAAAAATGCTCATGAACTTTGGCAGCATGTAAGTCATGAAGAAAAACATGATGCAGATGCCGGTGACCGCGACAAACGCCGGGTAGATCAACGCCGAACTGAGCTTGGACTGCACCTGGGCAAACCGCTCAAAGTGGTCGGCCATGCGCCGCAGCACCTCGACCAGGGCCCCGCTGGATTCACCCGCCCGCACCATGTTGACGTAGAGGTCCGAAAAAATCCGGGGCTGCTTGGCCATCGAATCGGACAGGCTGCGTCCTTCCATGACATCCTGCCGCAACTCGCGGCTGACGTCGGCCGGGATCCCCTTGGTTTCCAGGTGCGTCATGCTGTTCAGCGCCACTGTCAGCGGCATGCCGGACTTGAGAAGGTTCGCCAACTGCTGTGTGAAGGTGGCCAGTTCCTGGAGCTTGGGCTTGCGCTTCTGAGACATGGCCGCGCGCAACGAGGGAGGCATCAGCGAGCGCAGGTCGGTGCTGCCGCGGGTGGCGTTGCGGTCGGCGGCCGCCACCGCTCCCCCTCGGGGGGCGTCCACGGCGACGGGGAAGAGGCCAAGGCGTTCAATCTGCATCAGGGCTGCCGAACGGTCTGCGACCTCCAGCACCCCCTCCACCACCTCGCCGCTCCGGCGGCGGGCTTTATATGCAAATTGTGGCATAAGGCTGAATCTGCTCTCTGATCTAAACCCGAATGTAACGAAAAGTTGCGCCTTTCCAAGCCGCTTTTTGCCGCTAGACCGCCTTGATCTCCGGCAATTTCATCGCCAGCACCTCGTTCACGCTCCCCCGCCGATAACCCTGCAGGTCCAGTGTGACGTGCACATAGCCGATCTTCCGAAGCTCTTCCGCCACCCGCGCTGACATCCCACCCACCGCAAACCTCGCCAATTCGCCGGGGCCCACCTCAATTCGAGCCAAGTGTCTCCGTCCGGACGTCGGCGCCGGCAGGGCCTTGGGTCCCGGCGGCCGGCTTCCCGGCACGGACTCGATGGCCGGCAGTTCGTGATGCCGGACCCGCACATCATGGAATCCCAGATCGCGGAGAACGTTTTCCGCCAGCTCGATCATCCGCAGCTTTTCCTCGGTGACGCTTTCCCCGTAAGGAATGCGCGAACTCAGGCAAGCCATCTGGGGTTTGTCCGCCGTCGGCAGGCCGAGTGCCGCTGAAAGTTCCCGGATATCCGCTTTGGTCAGGCCCGCTTCCTTCAGCGGGGCACGCACCTGAAACTCGGCAGCTGCTTGCGCCCCGGGCCGGAAATCTCCGCTGTCGCTGGCGTTCTCGCCGTAGGCTATCACGGCAAATCCCCCGGTTCGTGCCAAGGGTGCCAGTTCGCTGAAAAGCTCGTGTTTGCAGAAATAGCAGCGGTTTCGAGGATTTGCCAGGTAATCCAGGTTCTGGAACTCACGCGTCTGAACCACTTTCACCGGAAATTGAAACTGCCGGCCAAGGGCCAGGGCTTCTTCCAACTCACGCCGGGGGAGGCTTGGGGAATCCGCAATTGCCGCCAACGATTTGTCTCCCAACGCCTGCCGGGCCACAAGGGCCAGGAAAACCGAATCGACTCCGCCGGAGTAGGCCACCAGGCACGATCCATAGCCGAGAAGGCGTTGTCGGAGCTGTTCTAATTTGTCAGATACCACAGCCTAAAACTGTCATTGATGCGCCGCGTTGTCGAGATTGGACGCACCCAAAAAAGCCGGGGCGGTCTGGCCTTCGCCAAACCGCCCCAACCAACCCACTACACATGCTCATCCTAACCTAACCAACCCTCGCTAAATCAGACAGGACGGACAGGTTTTCATTCAAAACTTGTTTCGATTTGTTGAAGTGGTTGGTCTTCAACCTGTTGATCGAGCACGGGGCGGTGCCTGGGCTTGCCTTGCCGCTGCGGCTTGAGCAAACCCCCGGCATCCCGGTCGGAGCGATCTATCCCGCGTGCAATATATCGGAAGTTTGTCTTGCATAACGGAAACGCCAACCCGTATTTTCTCTCCTGCCCCAACCGATAGGGGCTGTTTTCGTCCTTATGAGCGCATTGAATTTCCTCGTCCTAGCCATGTTGGCTGATCCCATCAGCCTCGCCCTGCCCTCACTTTCCGCGGCCGAGTTAAAGGTGCCCGCCTTCACTGCCTATTTTGACCTTCAGCCAGAGGGTGTCCGCATTTCACAACGCTCCGGTATCTCAGGATGGACGGATCCGGCGGTAAAAATCATGTGGTTTGGCGAGTTGCGGCAAACGGGGGCGCTCGTTTGCGCGGTGTCCCTGAAGCTGCCTGCGGGAGGGGAATCGAAATTGCGTCTGACGGTCGGGGGCACCTCACGCGAGGCCAGCGCCAAAGGCGAAGCAAGTAGCGCCGCCACGATTTCATTTGGGGGGTTTGAGATCGCACAGCCCGGTTATCAGAAGTTTCTGCTGGAGACGCTGAACCCCAAGGGGACGGCGGCGGGAGAAATCTCAGAACTGGTCTTAAACGGGCCGGCGGCGGAGAACGCGCATTTCAACCTGAAACCCCGCAAGAACGCGGCGTCGGTTCACCTGGGTTACCCGGTGCCGGAAGGAACCAAAGTGGATGCGTTTTATTGCGAAGTGACGGCGGTGGAAGAGCCGGTGACGACTTTTTACATGGCCTGCGGCTGGCATCGCGGCTATTTCGGAATGCAGGTGAATAGCCCAACGGAGCGGCGGATCATTTTCAGTGTTTGGGATAGCGGCGGGGAAGCGGCTGATCGCAGCAAAGTGGCCGATACGAATCGAGTCACGCTCATCGCGAAAGGGGAAGGCGTTTACACGGGCGATTTTGGGAATGAAGGAACCGGGGGCCACAGCCATCTCAAATATCCCTGGAAGACCGGCGAGAAACAGAAATTTGTCGTCACCGCCAAGCCAGTGGACGGGAACTTCACCATTTTCTCGGGCTTCTATTGGCACCCGGACAAGAAGGAATGGATGCTGATCTCGAGTTGGAGAGCGCCCAAAGAAGGCGGTTATCTGCGCGGATTGCACAGCTTCAGTGAGAATTTCTGGGGGGACAATGGGCATTTGCGGCGGAAAGCGCGCTATGGGAACCAGTGGATTCGGACGGCGCAAGGCCAATGGCTGGAGTTGACCGAAGCACGTTTCACCCACGATGAGACGGGGCGCGAGGATCGGTTGGACCGGTTCATGGGGGTGGAGGACGGACAGTTCTTCCTGTCGCACGGAGGGTTTGTGGAAGGATTTACGAAATATGGCGACAAGATGAACCGGCCGGCGGGAGGCCAGTCGCCGGCGGAGAGCATCAAGCTGCCGGAATTGCCCGGAGCGAGGTAGAAATCGCGGAAGTGAAGAGGCGTGCATGGATGAGGAACGACAATCAATGAACGGAGGACAAAAGCGGCAGAGGACTGCCGCTTTTCCATCATGCCCAAGTTCGTCGGCTGTTACGAAGCAAACAGGAAGCCTCAAACAGGCCATAATTTGCGCGGCCCTAGGGTGGACCTGCCTCGCGGGCCTCTCTCAAGCGGCATCGCTGCCAGATTCTTCTCTGAACCTGAAACTCGCGGCGCCGATCACGACTTGGGATGAAGCGTTGCCGCTGGGCAACGGCCTCATGGGTACGTTGGTCTGGGGAGAGACCAACCTGGTGCGCCTCAGCCTGGACCGCGGGGACCTTTGGGACGAGCGGCCATCAAAGCGATTTGTCGAGGTTAAGGATCGATTCACCTGGAAGGCCATGCAGGAAATGGTGGTCTCGAACCGGATGGACGAATTCAACGACGTGTTCGATTCCAATTACGACTATGACGGCCCGCCAACCAAGCTGCCCGCGGGCCGGTTGGAGATCACGCTCGGCCCGTCCCAAAAGATCGAATCCTTCGAACTGAACCTGGCGACGGCTCAGGCTCTGGTGCGTTTGAACGGCGGATCAGAAATCAGCGCCTTTGTGAACGCGTCCGCCCTAAGCGAACCGGTAACCCTGCTACGGATTCCGGGGCCATCGCCGCAAGCCGTACGGCTGCAGAGTCCGGAGTCGGTCAAGAAGCTGAATTATGCACCCGCAAGAACCGGGGAGGCCGAAGGCTGGCGGTGGTTTGAACAGGAGGCGGCGAACGGTTTTTCCTACGCGGTGTGCGTGGGTTGGAAGCGGGTGGGGAACGCGACACTGCTCGGCGTAACCGTGGCCACGCGCAGGGAAGGCAAGAGCCCACAGGCGGTGGCGCGGACGCGAATTGAAAAAGCGCTCAAGCAAGGCTACGACCAGCAATTCACGGCGCACACCCGATGGTGGTCGGATTTCTGGACTCGGTCGAGCGTAACGGTTCCGGAAGCGCACATTCTTAAACACTACTACCTGGTGCGGTATTTCTATGGAGCCGCTTCGCGGCGGGGCGCGCCGCCGATGCCTTTGCAGGGTGTTTGGTCGGCGGATGCGGGATCCCTACCCCCCTGGAAAGGGGACTATCACAACGACCTGAACACCCAGATGACCTACCTGGCCTACCGGGTGTCGGGCGATTTCGAGGAAGGCGCCTGTTTTCTGGATTATCTTTGGAACCTGCTGCCCACGTTCCGTCAATTCGCGCGGGATTTCTATGACGCGCCGGGAGCGGCGGTGCCGGGCGTAATGAGCCTGGCCGGCCAACCGCTCGGCGGGTGGGGGCAATACAGCCTTTCGCCGACGATGGGCGCATGGAACGCACACCTGTTCTATCTCCACTGGCGGCACACGGGGGACCGCAAATTCCTGCGCGACCGCGCCTATCCGTTTTCGGAGGACATAGCGGTTTGCTTGAAGGCGCTTCTGAAGGCCGACGCGCAGGGCGTGCTGAAACTGCCGCTGTCGAGTTCGCCGGAGATTTTTGACAATTCGCGCCGGGCGTTTCTGAAGCCGAACAGCAACTACGATCTGGCGAGCATCAAGATGCTCTTTCTTGCGGTGGCGGAAATGGCCCGTGAACTGGGAAAAACCACGCAAGCCGCGGAATGGTCGGAGTTGGCCGCGAAACTTGGCGATTTTTACGTCGATACCGCGCACGGACTGCTGATGGACCAAACCACGCCGTTGCCCGGGAGCCACCGACATCTATCCAACCTGATGCCCCTGCACCCTTTCAACCTGCTGACGATCGAAGGCAGCGAGAATGACCGGGGAATCATTCGCACCAGCCTGGCGGATTGGGACCACGCCGGGACGGGCGGTTGGTGCGGCTACAGCTTTTCGTGGATGTCCTGTCTGCGCGCACGCGTCGGCGATGCCGAAACGGCGATCCGGAACCTCGACATCTACGCCCGGGCGTTCATTTTGCGCAATGGTTTCCACGCGAATGGCGACCAAACCAAGTCGGGATTCAGCGGGTTCACCTACCGGCCTTTCACGCTGGAAGGCAATTTTTTGGCCATGGATGCCGTGCACGAGATGCTGCTGCAGAGTTGGTCGCCAAACCCCGGAGCCGCGGAAGCGGGAGTGATCCGGATTTTTCCGGCAACGCCCTGGAGATGGCACGAGGCGGGATTCGAGGATTTGCGGGCGGAAGGCGGCCATCGCGTTTCGGCGAAACGCGAGAACAATGCCACGACCTGGATTAAGATCATCGCCGGCAATACCGGGGTGATCCGAATCCGCGACAATTTTGGCGGAAGGACCCCGGAGTGGAGAGTTGAGGGGGTGAAGAAAGAGGGCCAGGATTTTGTGGCAAACCTGAAACGCGGCCAGACCCTGGAAGGCCGGCTTCCGAAGCCGGCGGAGATTCCGGCAGCGCCGGACAACCAGGCGTTGCCGGTGGTGATCAAGGCCCAGTGAAGGAGTATCCCAAGGACGAACTGAATTTATGTTAGGCGCATTCAAAGCACATTTGGAAACGCAGCTCGGAGGCATCCGCACTGCCGGCACATACAAGAACGAGCGGGTAATTATCACGCCCCAGGGCACAACGATCCGGGTCGCCGATGGCAAACCCGTGCTCAACATGTGCGCCAATAATTACCTTGGCCTGGCCCAGCACCCGGCCGTGGCCGCCGCCGCGAAGGCCGCCATTGATGAATGGGGCTATGGCATGGCCAGTGTGCGGTTCATCTGCGGGACCCAAGGCGTCCACAAGCGGCTGGAAAACGCAATCAGCCAATTCCTCGGCACGGAGGACACCATTCTGTATTCGTCGTGTTTCGACGCGAATGGAGGGCTCTTTGAAACCCTGCTTGGCGCCGAGGATGCGATCATCTCCGACGAACTCAACCACGCGAGCATCATTGATGGCGTCCGCCTATGCAAAGCGCAACGGCACCGGTATCTCAACAACAACATGGATGATCTGGAAGCCAGGCTGAAGGAAGCGTCAACCGCCCGGTTCCGCATGATTGCCACGGACGGCGTCTTTTCGATGGACGGTTATATTGCGAATTTGTCGGGCATCTGCGATCTGGCGGAGAAACACAACGCCCTCGTGATGGTGGACGATTCGCACGCGGTGGGTTTCATGGGCAAAACGGGGCGCGGCACGCACGAATACAACGGCGTGATGGGGCGGATCGACATCATCACTGGAACTTTGGGCAAAGCCCTGGGCGGCGCCAGCGGCGGCTACACTAGCGGACGCAAGGAAATCATCGAACTCCTGCGACAACGCTCCCGGCCTTATTTGTTTTCAAACACGCTTGCACCCTCTATCACCGGGGCGACGCTGAAGGTGCTGGAAATGCTGGCCGCCTCCACGGAGCTGCGCGACAAACTGGAAGCGAATACGAAGTTTTTCCGGGAAGGCATGTCGAAGCTGGGATTCCAAATTCTGCCGGGGACGCATCCGATTGTTCCCGTGATGCTGGGCGACGCGGCGTTGGCGGCCAAATTTGCCGAGGCCATGCTGGCCCGGGGCGTCTATCTGATCGGGTTTTCCTACCCCGTCGTGCCCCAGGGCAAAGCGCGCATCCGCACCCAGATTTCCGCCGCGCACAGCCGGGAGGAACTTGCGTTTGCGATTGAAAAGTTTGGCGAAGTGAAGAGAGAATTGGGACTATAGGTTGCCCGCTGGACTGGCCAATGAAAACTCCCTTGATTGCCGACGCCGACAGGAGTTCAAGCTCCTCGGCCTCCCACCGTGCCGACGCGGTGGTTGGCCTCATTGGCGACACGCCCTGCGTGCCGCTGCGGTTTCAAACGGAAGGCGTCACCATCTGGGCCAAATGCGAATTTCTAAACCCGAGCGGGAGCGTGAAGGATCGGTTCGCCTCGGCGGTCATCGAGGCCGCGGAAAACGCGGGCCAGCTTCACCCGAATTCCATCATCCTGGAATGCACCAGCGGGAACACGGGGGTTTCGCTGGCAATGATCGGCGCGGCCAAAGGTTACCGGGTCCACATCCTGATGTCCCACGGCGCGAGCCAGGAACGGCGGCACCTCATCCGGCAGTTCAGCGCCGAACTGACCCTGTTCACCGCCACAGCTGGTTACCGGACCGGCATCGAGATCTCCGAGAAGATGGCGGCACAGGATTCGAGCATCTTTCTGCCGCGACAGTTTGAGAACCCGTTGAATGCGGCGGATCACGAGCATTTCACCGGGCCGGAAATCCTCCGGCAAATCCCGGGGCCGATCGATGCTTTCGTAGCTGGCTACGGCACGGGCGGCACGCTGGCCGGCGTCGGCAAAGCCATTAAAGCCAGGTTCCCGCGGGCCCGAATTGTGGCGATGGAACCCGCCGAGGCGGCGATGCTGCTGGGGGAATGCCCCTGCTGCCACTGGATTGAAGGAATCGCCGGCGGCTTCCTGCCTCCGCTCCTGAGAACCGCGCCATTGGACGGCGAGGTCAAGGTGTCGAGTGTTGAGGCCATGGAAATGACCAAGCGTCTGAACCGCGAGTTTGGTTTGCTGGTGGGAACCAGCTCCGGAGCAAACGTTGCCGCTGCTTTGCGCCTGGCCCGGGAAATGGGACCAGGCAGCACGGTGGTCACCCTGCTATGCGATCGCGCCGAGCGTTATTTTAGCACCCCCTTGTTCCAACTACCCGAACCTTCTGATGATGTTGGATTATGAAAATGAAAACGATCATTGGACCTCTCCTTGGACTGCTGGCTTGCACCCTCAGTTCGTTGCCTGCGGCGGTCACCCCGCCCGAAACCTATGGACCAGTCCCCAGCAAACGCCAACTCGCCTGGCATGACCTCGAGTTCTATGGCTTTGTCCATTTCACGGTGAACACTTTCACCGACAAAGAATGGGGTTATGGCGACGAAGACCCGTTGGTCTTCAACCCGACGGATTTCGACGCTGATC
>Ga0315271_10000806_pt1 | contig 18154 bp, 8 predicted proteins | sample C3_top_MG_FD_204664 | JGI IMG/M metagenome (GOLD analysis project Ga0315271, IMG submission 204664) | Sediment microbial communities from Yellowstone Lake, YNP, Wyoming, USA - C3_top | ecosystem: Environmental > Aquatic > Freshwater > Lake > Sediment | place: USA: Wyoming | collected 2017-08-01
CGATGGGGTCCTGGTCGGCGAAGAGGTTGCGCGCGGCCGTCGTCCCCAGGACGCAGACGCGCGCCATGCCGCGCTCGTCGTCCTCGTCCAGGGGATCGCCGGAGGCCACGTACCACTCGGCGGCCTGGGGGAAGTCGGGGTCGAAGGCGCTCACCATGGTCTGGCTGTTCACGTCCCCGGCCTTCACCGGGACTCCGTCCTGGGGGATGCCCGCGGATACGATGACCAGGTCCGCCAGACGGCTTCTGATGGCCGCCGCGTCTTCCAGCTTGAGGGTGGCGCCCGATGCGCTCCGCCCCGGCGGCCCTTCGATGGTGCCACCCCCCGCGAAGATGAGGATGGACCGGGGGCCGAAGACGGCCATGATCTCCCCGAGGCGCTGTTCAACCCCCGCGGCGAGCCCCACCACGGCCGTGAGGAGCATGATGCCCACGGCGACGCCCAGGAGCATGAGGAAGGTTTTGGCCTTCTGGCCCCAGAGGGCCGACGCCGCCTGTCGGCAAAGCCGCAGGAGGTGGCCCGGGCTAGGGAAAGAGGGAAAGAGCTTGCGCGTGGGGAAGGGCGCGATCGAGGAGAAAGCCAAACCACCACCCTCCCGTAAAATACGGGGTCACATCTTGCCTTTTGGCATTGGCGTGAAGCCCCGCCCTTCCTCTTTATTCCTCCCGCGCTTTCTTTCGGCCTGCTCCCGCGCTGAAATGCCCTTCCTCCTTGTCACGGCGATAGTCTCCCCTACTTTTCCTCCGAGATCAATAGCCTGCATGCCCAGTTGCCGGCCTGCGCCACTTGCCGGGTGCCCCCCCCTTGGACAACCCTCGCGGACGCGCTTCGCGTTGCATGGTTTCGTCAGGGTAGGGCAGGGCCTTGCGGCCCCGCCCTTTCTCCCTCTTTTCCTCAGTTCTTCACAACCGCCGCTGGCACGGGTTTCTCTTTTCCTCCGCCGTTGCCCTGGTTGGGGACGAGCGCGGCGAAACGGGTGGCGGTGGCGGGCTGGGTGCGGTATTGCATGAGGCCGGCGCCGCGGATGCGGTCTACGGCGGCTTCGATGCGCTTGCGGAGGGCGTTTCGGGTGGCGGTGGTCTGGGTCTTCCTCGCCTTGGCCGTCTCCTGGGCGAGTTCGGCGTTGGTCAGGGCGGCGGCGAGCTCCTTGCCTTCGTCCAAAGGAACGGGGTCACATCTTGCATTCTAGCAGTCAACCGCCCGCCACTTGCGCGCTGGGGAAGGTTGAACCGCAGAGGCGCGCTGGCGGCAATGAAGCAAGTTCAGAGTTGAGAGTTGAAAAATGCGGGGTCGTATCTTGCATTTTGGCATGGGTGTAAAGCCTCCCCCACTTCCCTTCATCCTCCCGCGCTTTCTTTCGGCCTGCTCCCGCGCTGAAATGCCCTTCCTCCTTGTCACGGCGATAGTCTCCCCTACTTTTCTTCCGAGATCAATAGCCTGCATGCCCCCAGATTCCGCGATGGGCGAGCAACCTTTCTGTAGGAGCGGCCTGCCCACCGCAGGCAGGCGCCTCGCCGCGATCCGGGTGACGCGGCAAAGGGGAGCGAAATCGTCTGAACTCCCCATCGCGCCGGGGGCGGCGCTCCTACGGTAGCCGTTCAATCGCGGCTTTGGGATGCCCAGTTGCCGGCCTGCGCCACTTGCCGGGGGCGCCCCCCTTGGACAACCCTCCCGGACGCGCTTCGCGTTGCACGGTTGCGTCAGGGCAGGGCAGGGCCTTGCGGCCCCGCCCGTTGTTCCCCTATTCCTCCTACTTCCCCTCCCCTCCGGCGGGTGCCGCCGGCGCGGCGGCTTCCTTCTTGCCCTTGGGGGCGGGTTTGAAGAAGGTGTCGGCTTTCTTGGGTTCTTTGAAGTAGAGGCGGCCGAGCTCGCGGTAGCTGCGCTTGTAGGCGTCGAGCCAGTTGACCTTCTCGGTTTGGAGGAGGCCGTAGGACTGCACCTCGGCGTCGAGCGCGGCGCGGTGGGCGTCCATCGCGCCCTGGAGGGCCTTCATGCCCGCGCTCAGGGGGCCGATGTGCGTCTTCAGGCCCTCGTCCTCCTCCTCGTTGAGCCGGGTGAGGATGACGCCGGTGCGCTGGATCTGGGCCTCCATGGGGGCGCCCACGATGGCGTTCAGCCCGTCGGGAAAGTATTTCTGATAGAGGGGGGCCTTGCGGCTGTTGCCAACCTTGGCGAGAATGCCCAGCGCGAACGCGCGAACCAGGTCGTCCAGGGCGGCGTCCTCACCGTCGCGAATGGCCATGGCCTGCATGGTCGCCACCTGGGTGGCTTTGTGCGCGTCCACCCGCGCTTTGAGCCTGTCCTGGGCCTTGACGAACGCGTCGCCCAGGTCCTTCATGGCCTTATTGGCCCCCAGCCTCGAAAAGCAAGATGTGACCCCAGTGCTTGCTCCTGTCCGCGACCTTTCGCCCGCTCGCGGCATATGGCAGGAAAGAAGCATGGAGAAGGTGGATGCTAAAAAGCAAGATGTGACCCCAGTGCTTATGAACCCAGTGCTTACTTTTCCCCGCATACCAACCTCTTCTTCGACCCGGTGACCTCGTTCCCCTTATTCCTTTAATGGTGGTGATTTCTTGCTGGGCTCCATGAAATAATCCGCCGCGAGTTTCCCTTCAGAGTCTTTCATAGACGAGCTTGCACCTAGCTTCAGTAATGCATTTACGGCATCCAAGTTTGAACTCTGGTATGCGGCAAAGAGCGCGGTTTCGCCCTTCTTATTTGCAGCATTGATTGGTATCCCAGAATGAACGAGTGCCACGAGGACATCTTCCTTAGAAGTGACTGCGGCATACATGAGCGCTGTATTGTCTTTACAATCTACGGCCTTTGGATTTGCGCCGCCTTTCAGCAAGACAGTGACACATTCCATACTGCCAGCGCGCGCCGCGCTCATCAGCGGCGTAACATCGAGCCTCTTTGTCGCTTTGGAGTTGGGATCGGCCCCGGCCTTCAGAAGAGCGCGCACCAGATCAGCATGACCTCCTGAAGCAGCCAGGTGCAGCGCCGTCATCCCCATCGCCGAATCCTTCGCATTCACATCGGAGCCTGCGGAAATCAAGGCCTTTGCGTTCTCTGTTTTTCCTGCTCGTGAGGCAAGCATAAGGGCTGTGACGCCAGAGGAGTCTCTTAGGTCTACCTTTGCCCCTCCCCGCACAAGCACTTCAACGAGTGCGCTATCTTGTGAAGCCGCCAGCATCAATGGTGTGAATCCGAAGGAGTCAGCCAGATTAGGGTCTGCCCCGTGCTCAAGAAGGTAACTCGCTAGGTCCAAATTGCCCAAGTGAACCGCCTGGCGGAGCGGCGTGCTGTTCATCCCGCTCGCTCGTGAGTTCACATTCGCGCCCGCACTTATAAGCACTTGGGCCACCTTTAGATAGTTTCCGGTGCAAGCGCTCCATAACGTGTGCCCGTGGTCACCATTCGGGTCCGCACCGAGGGAAAGAAGGACCCCTATGGTATCTGCATGGCCGCCGCTAGCGGCATACGTGAGAACGCTTCTGCCCTCGGCATCCTTTTGATTTGGGTCGGCACCTTGGGTAATCATCTGTCTGACCAGATCTGTCTCGCCTTTATTGGCCGCCTGCAGAAGAGCTGACGGGTCAATTTGACTCTTCGCAAACGCAGTCACAAACACAACGACGGTCGCCAATACTACCAGGATATTCCTTCTTTGCGAACTTCGAGACGTGCTTATGACCCTCACGGAAAACCTCCTGCCCATGCGGGGCGACAGAACATTGCGCCTTCAGCGGGTTGTTCACCGCGGCTGCCAGTAGTAAAATGCGGGGTCGTATCTTGCATTTTGGCATGGGTGTAAAGCCTCCCCGCACTTCCCTTCATCCTCCCGCGCTTTCTTTCGGCCTGCTCCCGCGCTGAAATGCCCTTCCTCCTTGTCACGGCGACAGTCTCTTCTTCTTTTTCTCCGAGATCAATAACTTGCATGCCCAGTTGCCGGCCTGCGCCACTTGCCGGGGGCGCCCCCCTTGGACAACCCTCCCGGACGCGCTTCGCGTTGCACGGTTGCGTCAGGGCAGGGCAGGGCCTCTCGGCCCCGCCCGTTGTTCCCCTATTCCTCCTACTTCCCCTCCCCTCCGGCGGGTGCCGCCGGCGCGGCGGCTTCCTTCTTGCCCTTGGTGGTGGGTTTGAAGAAGGTGTCGGCTTTCTTGGGTTCCTTGAAGTAGAGGCGGCCAAGCTCGCGGTAGCTGCGCTTGTAGGCGTCGAGCCAGTTGACCTTCTCGGTTTGGAGGAGGCCGTAGGACTGCACCTCGGCGTCGAGCGCGGCGAGGTGGGCGTCCATCGCGCCCTTGAGGGCCTTCATGCCCGCGCTCAGGGGGCCGATGTGCGTCTTCAGGCCCTCGTCCTCCTCCTCGGCCAGCCGGGTAAGGATGACGCCGGTGCGCTGGATCTGGGCCTCCATGGGGGCGCCCACGATGGCGTTCAGCCCGTCGGGAAAATATTTCTGATAGAGGGGGGCCTTCGCCCCACGAAAACGCAAACAATGGCGATTCGAGTGCTCGGACGGACACTGACCGGGCGGACAATGGTGTTCCGTCCCTTCGGATGGGAGCTGTCCCGGCAGATAATAATGAGGGGAGCGCACGGAGCGCCGTTGTGAGCCGTCACTATGACGCGCCAAGTGCTTTGTGCAGCATCGTCCCGGCTCATAATGACAAACCGAGCGCTCTGAACGCCGCTGTGAGCGCTCATAATGGCGCACAGAAAGCTCGGAACGCCGTTGTCCCGTCTCACAATGGCCATCCGAGTCGAGGTGGTGCCATTTTCCCGAAAAAATGTCAGGATTCCTTGGCTCGAAGGCGGGAAGCACCGCCTTTGAAGGGCCGGGGGGGCCATCGGCGCACCCCCGGGCCCTGGCGAGCCCCACCCGCCGGGATTGGGAATGCCGCCCATGGCCCGAGTTGCACCCCAGGAAAGACGAAAAAGGCAAGACTGGAACGGAAACGCCCTGGCGGATTACCAAGCCCCCCCCGATTGTAAAAGGTCCCCCGCGTTCCGAGCTACCTTCGCACCTACTAGGGATCAGAAAAAGGATTGGCACAAAGAGGAGCACAAGGGAAGGGCAGGAGGAGGGGGAACGGCCGCCCGGCGGGGTAGTCAAGGAGAATCTCCTCAACGGGATAGAGCCACGCGCTCTTCACCAAACGGACACCCTTCGTCGCCGGCAGCCAAGCTCGCAAACGGGCATGGGAAGCACCAGTGGCTATCGGCCATGACTGCTCGCTCGCCGCACCGCCTAAAGCCTGCCAGAAAAGACAGTTTCTTTCCACACGAACACCCCCGCGCCGGGGTGCCGCGCTCGCAACTACAGCCGCCGGAGAAGGACGAGGGTGCGGTCGTCGGCGTAGGGGACGCCGTTGGCGAAGGCATCCAATTGGGTCTCGAGGATGTTGGCGATGTCTTTGAGGGCGTTGTTCCGGTGGGCTACCAAGCAGTCGGCGAGGCGCTCGCCGCCGAACTCCTCGCCGGATCGGTCCATGGCCTCGGTGATGCCGTCGCTGTAGAGCATCAGCAGGTCGCCAGGGTTGAGTGCCGCCTCCTGTCCCCCGTAGGCCCAGTCCTCCATAATCCCCAATGGAACTCCTGTGGAACCCAGCCATTCGGTGGTGCCGTCCGACCGGACTACGAGGGACGGGCAGTGGCCGGCATTGGCGTAGCGGACCCTGCCGGAGACCGTCTCGATGGAGGCCATGAACGCCGTCGCGTACTTCTCCGGAGGCGTCCTGCGGTAGAGCAGCCTGGACACTCTCGTGAAAATCTCCTCGGGCGGGAGACCCTGCTCGATGAGTCCGGCGGCCAGGGCTTCGAGGGAGGCCGTGAGGAGGGCCGCGGACACCCCCTTGCCGCAGACATCGGCGATCCAGAGGACCACCTCCCCGCCCTCCCTCCTCGGCAGGATCTCGTAGTAGTCGCCGGAGACGCGCCGGCTCGGGAGGTTGCCGCCGTGCGCTTCATAGCCTGGGATCACGGGAAGGTGGTCCGGCAGGAGGGCGAGTTGGATCCGGCGCGCGAGGGCCAACTCCTCCTCCAGGTGTTTGGCTTCCGCGGCCTCGCCGGCCAGGGCCACATTGCGAATGCGGAGGGCCGCCACGGCGCCGAGGGAGACGAGCAGTTCCATGTCCTCCTCGGTGAACTGCCGGACGGCGGTGGAAGAAAGGACGATGATCCCCAGGACGCCCTGGGCGTCCTGGAGGGGCGCCGCAACCAGGCTCCTCACGCCCGCCGAGAGCATGCTCTGCGACGCCGCGAATCGGTCGTCCGCCTGCACATCGAGCACGAGGGCCGCCATGCCCTTCTCGCCCACCTCGCGGACGAGCGAGCGAGGCACCGTCACGGGACCGGCGGAGGGTCTGTTGGAGCGGCTCGCAGAGCAGGTGTACTCTCCGGTCGCCGACCGGAGGTAGACGGCGCCCTCTTCGGGGCGCAAATGCTTGAAGGCGCGGTCGAGGATCAGGTCCAGCAGTTCGTCCAAGGAAATGGATTTCGCAAGGGCTTGGTGGACCTCATTGAGGACCTTGAGGCGCTGCAAGCTCGCCCGGAGAGCTTCCCGGTCGGTCTCACGGACATTGGTATGGTCCTCGACTCCCCGGCGCAACACCTCTTCGGCGGGCCGGAAAATGGTCCCGTCTGATGTGATCGTATGCTGTGGGACGGACGCTGCCGGATCACTCTCGTGGCGATGGGCCCCTTCGGAAACGGTGATGAAGCTCCCGCCGAGGGACAGGACATCGCCACCCCTGACCGCCATGGCCTGCTCCACGCGGGCGCCGTTGAGGAAGGTCCCGTTGTGGGAGCCCAGGTCCTCGATGAACCAGCCTCCCCCGTCCCGATAAAATCGCGCGTGGCGCCTCGAGAGCATGCGGTCGAGGATCGCGAGGTCCACCTCGGAGGACCTGCCCACGATGACGGGAGTTTCTCCGGAGAGGGTCCGCTGGAAGGGCTCACCCTCCGCGGGCGCCACCGAGAGTTTCAGTCCCCACTCGCTAGGCATTTCCGTGTCTCAATCCCGGCATCATAGTCCCACATCCCACGCTCGAATGTCCCCATGCAAATTGCGGATTGCTGGACCCGGATTTGACATTCTACCTTCCGAGTTCCAGATATGGACTTCAACCGCCAAGGCTCCAAACTCCGAGCGGCGAACTCCTTACCTACCTTTCCTTCCGGATGAGTTTGCCAAGCTCGGCGCGGTCCGCCGCGAGCAGGGCGCCGATTCGCGCGGGATTCACATCGGCGACGATGATCTGGCCGACTTCGGTCTTGACCTCGGTGTAGAGGCCCTGCGCCTTCATCTTGGCCGCCTGGTACTGGTTGTCTTCCGTGGGCGTCACATAGTGGACCGAGTCCACCTTGTACCGGTGGATGAGGAAAAGGTGGACGAGGGTCATGAGGCGTTTTTTGCGCAGCATCTCGTCGAAGGTGTTCTGGTCGCGCACGGAGAGGATGTTGCGGCCGCGGCGGTCCTGGATGGTGGCGAAGACCACGTTGGCCTCCTTGTCCTGGCCCTTGCCAAGGATCTCCAGTTCGAGCAGCTCGGACCCCGCCCTGTGGGGATGCAGGGCGACGCGCAGGGGGTCGGGAAGGCCGTAGTGATCGCCCCAGAGCGAAAGCCATTCTTCGAGGAGTTTCTTGGGCACCTCGGTCTGGACGAGGTGCTGATGCTGGGTCGAGCCTTTGCCCATGGCTTTGGTCGTTGCCGTGCGGCCCGAAGAAGCTAGGAGCGCGGCATCGAGGCGCGGCCCGCCCACCAATGTTTGCGGCGTCTTGTAGGGCGATTCCAGGAGGCGGATTTTGCGCTGGAGGCGCGCCAGGGCGAGCATGCCGTCCTGCCTGAGGGCCATGGCGAACTCCTCCGATGCTACGCCGTCGATCTGATGGCCGCCGTAGGTGATGAAGTTGAAGACGAAGCCCAGCCTGCCCAGCTCCTCCGGGAAGCGGCGCATGTCGTCGTCGCTCATGCCCGTGGAGTCCCAGTTGAACGAGGGCGACAGATTGTAGGCCAGCATCTTGTCGGGGAACTTCGCGTGGATGGCCTCGGCGAACTGGCGCGCGTCCTCCAGGTCCGCCGTCTTAGTCTCCATCCACAGGATGTCCGCGAAGGGGGCCGCGGCGAGGCTCTTGGCGATGGCGTAGGGGATACCGCCTCGGATCTGGTAGTAGCCCTCCGGGGTTTTGGCATGCTCGCAGTCCCAGATGATGTGGACGCCGAGGGACCGGGCCTTCTCTCTGGCGACGCGGTGGGAGGCCCTCGCGGCAAAGGCCCGCCAGTCGGCCGCCCCCATCTCGAGCAGTTCACCCTCGCTCGCCCGGAACTCAAGCACCTCGGCCACGGCCTCGCCGTAGGTCTCCAGGCCCGCCTCCGCCTCCCAGGTCTCCACGAACTTGGACTCCACCTTGTCGAAGACCGCGTCCACCGAGGCGCCCTTGGCGAGGGACGCTGCGCCCTCTGCGATGGATTTGGCCAGGCCCGCCCCGTCGAGCCACGCGAAGGCGACCTCGTATTCGGATGGCGCCAGGGCGTAGAGGATGTGCCCGTTGAGTTCGCGGACGCCCAGGTCGAAGAAGCGCTTCATGAGCGCGAGGTAGCAGATCTTGTAGGGCGGGAGGTTGACATTCGTGGCGCCGAGGAGGAAGGGCTGGTCGCGCTCGTCTCCGCGGCCCTCGAGGAGGTTGGCCGCCTCCGCGTCGGTCCTCGCGACGATGATGCCGGGAACCCTCATGACATCCAGCTGGAAGCGCGCCGCGTTCAGGCGCTTGATCTGCTCGTCCGAGGGCACGAGCACCTTGCCGCCCTGGTGGCCGCACTTCTTGGTCCCCGGGCGCTGGTCCTCGATGTGGTATCCCGGGACGCCCACCTCCACGAATCGGCGGATGAGGTTGCGCACGTGGGGATCGCCGCCGTGGCCCGTGTCTGCATCGGCGATGATGAAGGGCCGGAAATCGACGGCGGGCGTCTCGGCGCGCTGCTTCTCGGTCATCTGCGACCGAAGGTAGAACTGGTTGCGGTCCGCCGTGAGGAGGGCGCGCACGAGCCCGGCCGCCTCGTCGGGCACCTGGCTCAGCGGGTAGCTCGCGAGATCCGCGCCGGGGTCCTCTGTCGTGGAGCCCTTGGCCGAGGTTGCCCACCCGCCGAGGTAGATGCCCTCGATGCCCATGCGCTTCATGGTCACCGCCTGGCCGGGAGAATAGGGGCCGAAGGTGGTAATGCTTTTCCTCGCCGCGAAAAGCTCGCGGAGTTTCGGATAGAACGCCTCCGCCGCCTCCCGGGCCACCGTGTAATCCTGCGCGATCGTACCCCGCTGCTCCACCACTTGGCGCGACGAGTAGAGGCGCGTGATCCCCTCGAAGCGGGGGCTGTCAAACCACTTCTGGGTGGCGGCCACATCGTTATCGCCGGTGCTCATGGTTCCATCTCCTGGTCTAATGCCGCGCCTCACGCCTCGCGCCTCACGCCTCACGCCTCAAGCCTCACGCCTTCTGCCTTCCTTTTAAAAATCGAGGTTCTCGGTGATGCGCGTGCCATCGCGCCGGAAGGCGTCCAGATAGCCCGCGATGCGCGTCCTGGCGACCGAGAGATCGTTATTGTCGAGGTTTATGTTGAGGAGGTCCACGTACCAGGGCGCCTTCACCACATCGGTCACGTAGGCTTCGACGATGGCCCGCGCGATGGGGAGCGTGGTGCCCTTGGAGCCGTCGTGCACATCCCGGTTGCTCGCCTTCAGGAGCTTTCCGTACTCCTCCTCCATCAGCCGCCCGAAGAGTGCCGCCGTGAAGGTGTCGCCCTTCGATGCGCCCGTTTCGGCATCGCCATCGGTGAGCTTGGCGCCCTTGTGGAGCCACTCCCACAGGATGCTGAGCCGGATCTCTCCCGTGGCCATGTCCTCCATGAGGTAGAGGATGCCGTCGTCTCCGAAGAAATCGGCTGGTTTCAGCGCCGCCGCCTGGAAGCCCTGTCCGAAGGCGTTCCCATACTGGAGCGCCACGCTGAGCAGATCCCGCGCCCCACGGACAGTTCGAGGTGCGGGCTCGAGGAGCGTGAGGCCCGCGGCGTCCTGCTCCGTGTGGGTGAGGTGCGGGAACTCCCGGCCGAGCTGGTTATCGGTCCCGTGCTTCTCCCAGACCGGCCGGATGATGTGCGCCATCTTCCAGTGGGCGATCCACTTGCCGCTGGCGCCCTCGCGCTGCTCGCGCTCGGCCCCGGCCACCGCACGCTTCATGCCCGCGGCGACGCCCTCCTCGGTTCCCACGGGGATGTTGGTCTCCATCCCGCCCTGCCAGAGGGCGAAGTTCCCGTTTCGGTCGGGCGTGTTCACGGCCCGGCGCACGCGGTCCTCGTAGTTGCGCATGTAGCCGTAGGTCATGACGATGGCGTCGATGTTGGGGTTGATGAACTCCGTGTCCCACGAGAGGGCGTCCGAAACGCTGTTGATGTAGTCCCAGCGGCCCGTGTTGTACCCCACGAAGTGCGGGCCGAGCGCGGCGCGGATCTCCATGAGCTGGAAACCGGCCTCGATCTGCTCCACGAGGACATAGACCTTGATCGTTCCCGCAGCCAGCCCCAGGTGATCTTCGAGGGCTCCGAGCATGTCGTTCCATAGGGCCGCCTCCTCCGCGGTCTGGATCTTTGGAAGGTAGAGGACGATGGAGGATCCCGCGGCGCGGAGCCGCTCGTGGTTGTTGCCGACATAAAGGACCAGGTCCACGATGGAGGCCGAGAAGCCCGTGCCGTCGTTCTCGCGGATGTGGCGGTCGTCCAGGTGGAGCCCGCGGCAGCGGAATATCTTGGTGGTGAAGCCCAGCTGGGACCGCCAGTCGGCGATGATGGGGCGGCCGAAGAAGCCCCCCGCCCAGGTGTTCATCTCGGCGGCCACCTCCGCAGCGGCCTCGAGGAAGACGGTCTCCGTCGCGATGGCCAGCTTGAGGTTCCGCTGGTTGTCGAGGGACATGGTCTCGACTTGGCCGAGCGCGTCCTCGCCGTCGAACATCCACCCGTCGGCCCCCGAGAGCAGGGCGTAGGCGATGTTCCGCAGGCCGCTCTTCGTGGAGGCGTGGGGCTTGGTGGCGGGGCCCGTGCCCTGGACCCACTGGCGCCGTAGGTCCCGCGGGATGACGCTCCCCTCGAAATTACCGTCCCGCGCATCCTGAACGCGGATGGAAGTGCGCGGGATGAGCGTGGCGGGCGAGAGGAACTCGATCCCCTTCCCGTCCCTGATGCGCCTCAGGCGCCGTGCGATGCGACCCTCCATGACCGTGCGGCGGTCCCGGTTGAGGGGTGAGAGGGCTTCCAGCGCCGCGAGGACCGCTGGCGTGAAGAGGTCGGGGTACGCTTTCGTGGTGGATCGGAACTCCATGGTGTGGCCCATCATCTCCCTCCCGCGGTCTTCATCGCCTTGGGCTTTTGCCATCGACCTTGCTTACATGATAGAGCCGAATGGCTCCCGGGGCGAAGGGGCGCGAGCGATGGTCATTGCCCAGAAGGCCTCATGCGGGACCTGAAGGCGGTCGTCGCGTTGAGGATGACATCCAGGCGGGTCAGCCTGGCCTTCTCATCCTGCCCACGGCATACGGCAATGAAGCGCCCGTCGGGGAGGATGTCCATGCCGAAGTAGGTGCTCATTATCTCCTTCGGATCCAGAAGGCCTACGGGGACAGGTACGCCGAGAGAGGGTACGGAGCCCTCTCCGACGGGGATCCGGCAGACGCGCCTCGACTCGTCCACCACATAGACGCTTTTGCCGCCGGGCGCCCATAAGATCCGGGAGTCGGTGCTCAGGCTGTCCGGAGGGAGTTCCGAGTAGACACCCACCGGCTTGCCCGGCTGCCAGTTCGCCACGCAGAGGAGGGGCTTTCGCGAGTCGTACGAGTAGAACGCCAGCCGCTTCCCGTCCGGAGAGAAGGTGGGCCAGGTCGCGGAGCGAAGTTTAGAGAACACGGGCTTCAGCGGCCCGGAGGGCGCCAAGTCACGCCCCAGCGGCAGGAGGGACAGAGACCCCTCTTCGCCCTCCGACCCGGCCACACCAACGACGAGGGCGCCGCCGTCTGGAGTGAAGGCTTGGGGGGAGATGAGATTCTTCCCCACCTGCTTGGGCTCAAGCAGGAGGCGCGGTGGAGACGACCCGTCGAGGGGCATCATGTAGATGCCGGTCTTGTCGTCGCCGGTTCGGAGGAAGGCGAGGTGCTCCTCGTCCGGGGAAAGCACGGGATAGACGGTGCTGGCCGCCGATTCTGACACGAGGCGGAGAAACGACGGGCGATCCAGGTCCGAGACCCAGATCTCCCCGAAGCCGTCCGCATTGACCAATACCGTCGCCAGGAACTTGGCGTGGGGAGACACCACCAGGTCCGCGCTGAAGGGCCGCCGATCGGGTGACCAGTCGCTCCCCTTGCCTTCGGTCGTCACGACTTGGATGCTCCGGCTCATGCCACCCATACCGCCCTTGATGAGATAGAGCGTCCCCCGGGCATCCATGTCGAAGGATCCGTAGCCTGAAGCGCTCCAGGTCCGCAGTCCCTCGGTCACCGTGACGGGCTGGCTCAGGAGGGTCCCCTTGGAGGCGTCGAAGCGCGCGGCGAGGAGTTCGCTCCTCCTCGAGAAGTAGAGGTCGCCCTCGGGAGAGAGCGCCGCGTTGCCGGCGTTTTCCACCAGGATCTTGAATGTCTTCTTCTCCAGGTCTATGAAGCCCACATCCTCCTGGTTGGCCCTTGCGGTGGGCGCCGAGGCCACCACGAGGAGCCCCTTGCCATCGCGCACGGGGCAGGCCATCCACATGAGTTTGCCCTTGAAGGCACCCTTGCCGATGGGGATGCGCTCGGGCGTCCCTCCCTTGGCGCTCAACCGGAGCACCTTCCAGCCTTCAGCGTCCAGGAAGACGAAGTCTCCCGACTTCAGCCACGCTCCGTCCGCCCAGGAGGTGCTTGCCTCTGTGATAGTCATGGGCGCCGCGCTGCCGTCGAGGGGCATCTTCTTGAGCATCCACTTCAGTTCGCTCTGGGGGTCGGGAGTCATGAAGGCGATCCATCGGCCATCGGGAGAATACATCACTGCCACAGCGCGCTCCGTTCCGGGCAGGGGTTTGATGTCGAAGCCGTCCAGACGCCGGACGAAGAGCATGCGTTTGGGGAGGGGCTCCCCGGGCTTCTGGTGGAAGCCGGAGAGGACCACCGAGGTGCCGTCGGGACTGGCCGAGAAGTAGGTGTACCAATAGTCCTCGGGGAGGTCGATAGCGAGGCACGCGGGAGCACTTAGTTTGCGGGAACTCGCCGCCGAGAGGTACCTCCACCCCAGGAGAGCCGTTCCCGCCATCAGGACCGCCAGGGCGGCGGCGCCCCCGAGGAGCCATGTCTGGCTCAGGACTTTCGGCCTTCGGGCACCCCGAATGGCGGAGTGGGAGATCCCCGATTGGGTGGACTTGGACGAGAGCGCACCCAGGGCGAAGGCGAGATCGCGGGCCGATTGGAACCGCTCGCCGGGGGACTTTTCCAGACACCTCCGGACGATGCGCTCGAGTTCCAGAGGCACGGGGGCGGAGGACTCGGGGAAGGGCGGCGGTTCCTCTTTGAGGACCGCGTGCAGGGTCTCCACCATGGAATCTCGGTAGAAGGGCTTGACGCCCGTGAGCATCTCGTAGAGTACGGCGCCCAGCGAGAAGATGTCGGATCGCGAATCGGCGGGCTCGCCCTTGGCCTGCTCCGGCGAGAGGTACCCCACGGTGCCGAGGATGACCCCCGAGGCGGTGCTATGGTGCTCCTCCAGCGCTCTCGTGGACTCCCACTCGGTCGCTTTCGCCGGCAGGACCTTGGCGAGGCCGAAATCGAGGATCTTGACGCGACCGTCCTTGGTGACGAAGAGGTTCTCGGGCTTCAGGTCCCGGTGGACGATGCCCTTCTCATGCGCCGTTCCCAGGCCCTGGGCCACCTCGACGGCGATGTCCACCGCCTTCCGGACGGGCAGCGGCCCGTCGGCCAGGCGCTTGCGCAGCGTCGAGCCCTCCAGGAACTCCATGACAGCGTAGGGCACATCCCCCTCGCGGCCGAAATCGTGGAGGGCCATGATGTTCGGGTGCGAGAGTGCCGCCACAGATTGGGCCTCGCGCTCGAAGCGCTGGAGGCGGTCCCGATCTTTCGCGAATTCCTCCGGCAGGACCTTGATGGCCACCTCGCGCCCCAGCCTCGTGTCGCGGGCCTTGTACACTTCTCCCATGCCGCCCGCGCCGAGCGGGGCGAGGATTTCGTAGGGGCCGAGGCGCGTGCCGAGAGCCATGGCCATGGTTTCTCCCATCAAGATGACGCACCGTACAGGCCCAGGTCCATCGGATTGAGAACTTAGGTGGAGCGCCGTCCCTCGTTCTCGCACCTCCCCGCACAGGCGCAGGGACTTTCGCGGAAAACCGTCTGAGAAACACCTGGGGGGGCTCGTAAATTTCATCAGGCGGGGCCGGGCCCCCTGACGGTTGTTCCATCAGCGTCCGGGGCCGGTCACATGGATGAAGTGATGCGCGACGATAAGACGCAGGGGGGACCTGTGGAAGGATAGCCGATCCCGATCTCCTTAACGGGCAGCATCAGCGTTTGAGGCGGGAAGCCCAGTTGGCGGTGATGACGATGGCGTCCGCTCCCTGGTCTGGAAGGTTCTCCACCACCAGGAAGCGCTCGCCGTCCGCGGTCACATCGTAGTCGTGCCATCCCGTCGCGCTCATCCGAAAGAGCGGCTTAGGTGTTCCTACCTGGATGTTCGGACCAAGCTGAATTGGGGTGGCCATCATCTCGTTATCCGCGGAGACGAAGTAGAGCTCGCGACCATCTTTCTTCCAGCGGGGACGGGACCCGCCGGCCACGGAAATCCGGATTCGCTCTCCCGGCTCGGGGAAGGTCGTGAGGTAGATTTCGGGGCGCCCCAGCTCGGTCCCGCAGTAGGCAATCCAGTGACCGTCAGGGGAAAATTGGGCCGAAGTGTAATTGACGGCATCCGGTACTGAGAGCACTTTGCGGGGTTTGCTTCCACCCTTCACATCGAGAGCCCACAAACCGGGGCCCGATTCCGAGAAGGAGGCAAAATACAGGAGTGTGCTTCCGTTGGGCGACCAGTCCTCGGCGCGTTGAATAGCCCCTGGGGCCAGGAGAGGTTCCGACAAGCCAGCGCCCGACAGAGTCATTGATTGCAGGGTCGGTGGATGGCGCATGGAGCCCGTGCTGAAGGCAATCCGAGCTCCGTCCGGAGACCATATCGCGGGTTGATAATCCTCCTGCTGTGTCTCGATCTGGGTGAGTACGCCTCGGGTCAAGTCACCGATCCAAATGCTGGCGAGTCCCGTATGGGAATCCATGCGAGTGGCAATGACCTTGCGCGAGTCGGGGGAGATGCGGATCGAGACAAATTTCCCCGAAGAGGGCAAAGAACCTTTTGCACTGCCACTTCGATCGAACCAGGCGAGACGGTCGAACCCTCGGTTGTCCCTGGAAGCCATGAATCCGTTGTTCGAAGCCGAGTAATGTCCAATCCCAATGAACATGTGCTGCAAGATCTCCTGGCCTGCGGGGAGTGTGGCGCCTGTCAGCCGCAGGCGATCGGCATCGAAGGGCTGCGCCATCAGGCTCCCGTCCCGGGCGAACAGAATGTAGCCGGATCCTCGGCCGGAATCGCCGGGGACATACTGCGAGCGGGTGCAGTTCGACAGGAGAGCTCTCGTCTCGCCATTCACGGTGTTCGCAACACGCACATTGGGCTGCCTGTCGAACTGGATGCGCGCAAGGTAAAGGAAGTGGCGCCCGTCGGGAAGAAAGTTCGGCCAACCCACGGATATCTCCTGCCGCGAAGCATCTGTCTTGAGGACGGATTTGGGTATGCCTCCGCTCTCGGACACGAGGGTGATGCCCGGGGCCGCGAGGCCGGAGAAAAGGATCCCGTGCCGGGTCCCCCAAGAGCCTGACGGATAGGCATCTGGAACATCGCAGAGGGTTACCGGCAGGTCCCCCAGGGTATCGATCTTCTTGAGCTTGCGGTCGGCAAAGAAGGCGATGGAACGGCTATCGGGAGACCAGAAGGGTCCGACTGCCCCCTCGGTGCCGCTCAGTACCGTGGCCGTCAAGTCCGCAAGCGGCCGCACCCAAAGGGACCTGCGCCCGTCGAGCCCCACAGCAACGAAGACGATTCGTTTTCCATCCGGCGAGATTGCAAAGAGACTTTGTTTTTCATCCCACCCGAACCGGGTTCCTTCCGGTGCCGAGACTTCAAAACGGATCGCCGGCGAGGGCTCTTTGTTCGGGGCGCTGCGGCGCCCTAGCCATAGGGTGAACCCGACAGCCGCGACCATGGCCGCGACCATGAGCGTGCGGCGAAGGATCGAAGTCCGGCCGGGAGCCGCGCGCTGCCCCAACGCTGAGGCACTGCCGGAATCGCCCGCCGCAGATTCAAGTGCGAAGGCCAGGTCCTGGGAACCCTGGAAGCGGTGGTCCGGGTTCTTTTCGAGGCAGTGGGCAAGAATCTTCTGGATGGCCACTGGCATCTGCCTGTTGGAGGATTCGGGCTCCGGCGGATCCTCCTTCAGGATCGCGGACATCGTATCGGCGGCGGAATTCCGGGCGAAGGCCCGCTGCCCGGTGTAGAGTTCGAACAGCACGGAGCCGAAGCTGAAGATGTCGCTGCGGGCGTCCACGGTTTCGCCGCGCACCTGCTCGGGGCTCATGTAGCCCACGGTACCGAGGATCATTCCCTTCTCGGTGCTGTCGGTTGCCACGAGTTCCCGGGTAGGCCCATTCGGATCCACGGATTTCAACTGTTTCGCCAGCCCGAAATCCAGGATCTTCACCCGGCCGTCCTTCATCACGAAGATGTTTTCGGGTTTCAGGTCCCGGTGGACGATGCCCTTGCCGTGGGCGGCGGAAAGGCCGTGGGCGACCTGCACCGCGATCTCCAGTGCCCTGCGCGGTAGCGGGGATCCCGAAGAAAGCAGGCCGCGCAGGGTTTCGCCTTCCAGCAGTTCCATGACCGCGTAGGCGGTGCCATTTTCATTTCCGAAATCGAAAATGCCCAGGACATTCGGATGCTGCAAAGCCGCTACCGCCTTGGCTTCTCGCTCGAAGCGGGCCAGCGCATCGGCATCCTTCGCGAGGCGCTCTGGCAGCACCTTGATGGCCACGATGCGATCAAGCTTCGGATCCTTAGCCTTGTAGACCTCTCCCATGCCGCCAGCGCCGAGCGGGGCGAGGATTTCGTAGGGGCCTAGACGGGTACCGGCAACTATCGCCATGGGACCCTCACGCGCCCTGCCGGCAGAAACGGCAGCATGGTCTCTCCCCTAATCGAATGGCCCCTCGTCTAGGCCAGGTCAATCGAGTGGCGAACCTGGGCGGAGCGCCGTCCCTCGTTCCCACACCTCCCCGCACAAGCGCAGGGACAAGATGGAAAACTGTTTGGGAAACACTTTTAAGGGCTCGTTAATTTCATAAGGCGGGGTTGGGTCCCCTGGAGGGTTGTTTCATCAGAGTAAGGGGCCGCTCACTTGGATGCAGGGGTACGCGACACTCAAACACAAGGGCGAGGCAGGCGTGTGCGCCCCGGGGCGATGAAAGAAACAAGCCCGCCGTCCGCCGGACACGCTGAGGGGCACTCTGGTGCCGATGTGTTTTTCGCGGACAAGAGTGTCCGCGCCACGGGGGAGTGTCCGGCCACGGGGGGAAAGAGATCGCCACCTGAAGGTGGCTCCCACGACGAGGCTTGGCTCTTGCGGGAGGAGGGATCCGCGGCGGTGAAGTGGATGGAGGGTTTCTAAACGGCGCTGGCTTCTGGCATCACGACCGGTGCCTTTTCCTTGCCGTTCTTCCTCTGTGTCCTCCGTGCCCTCTGTGGTGAGTTCTTTTCCTGCTGCGGCGTCAGCCGAAGACGCGGGTGAAGATGGCGTCCACATGGGTGAGGAAGCGCTTGGGGTCGAAGAACTCGGCGAGATCCGCCCTGGAGAGTTTCGCGGCGACTTCGGGGGTGGCGGCGATGAGGTCGAGGAAATCCGCCTCCCCGGCCCAGCACCGCATGGCGGCGGCTTGAACGAGGGCGTAGGCTTCCTCCCGATTCATGCCCGCGCGGGTGAGGGCGAGGAGACACTGCTGGCTGTAGATGAGGCCGCGGGTCTTGTTGAGGTTGGCGGCC
>Ga0315271_10000807_pt1 | contig 18147 bp, 15 predicted proteins | sample C3_top_MG_FD_204664 | JGI IMG/M metagenome (GOLD analysis project Ga0315271, IMG submission 204664) | Sediment microbial communities from Yellowstone Lake, YNP, Wyoming, USA - C3_top | ecosystem: Environmental > Aquatic > Freshwater > Lake > Sediment | place: USA: Wyoming | collected 2017-08-01
TGAAACTCGGGAATCAGGTTGGACGCGCCCACGTACAGCGTCACGCCGGCGGAGAGCGCCAGGCCGTGCGTGGCCAGGCCACCGATCATTCCCGGGGCGATGCCGCCGAGCACTGTGGCCACGCCCAGTGCGGCGGCGGCGCCCATAGCCGCGGTGCGCGTGCCGCCCGCCGCCAGGAACAGCGACGAGATGGCGAAGCCCTCGGGGAGCTTGTGCAGCACGATGGCCGCGAACACCAGCAGCCCCAGGTGCGAGTTCACGGCAAACGACGTGGCAATGGCCACGCCATCCACGAAGGTGTGCAGCGTGAGGCCAATGAGCGCCGAGATGCCCACGCTGTGCTCCACCTGGTGTGTTTCGGCGCCAAAGTGGAAGTGGCGCACGAACACGTGCTGCGTGAGGTGCACCAGCATGAAGCCCATCAGGATTGTCCACGCCGCGTCGGGGCCACCCTTGGTGATCGCCTCGGGCACCAGGTCGCCCAGCGAGACCGCGACGAGGAAGCCCGCCGAGAAGGCCAGGACGAACTCCAGCGAGCGCGCGCTCCACGCGCGGCGCGAGAGCACCGCGGCGGCGCCGGCCACATTGGCCAGACCCGCTGCAACTGTAAGGAGGACGGGGAGTGTCACCCTTTACAGTAACCTGAGCGTCAAGCGCTCCGCTGTCTTCTCGATGGCCCCGACCAGCTCCGGCGCGCCCGCAAACTCGTTCCGCGCCACGTGCCACGAGCGGGGCTCGATTACCGCCACTTCCTCGAGCCCCTCACCGACCATCAGATAGACCCACCGGTCCGACTTGCTGTACACCCACAAATCCAGCATCGGGCTCAGCGCCAGCTGATCCTCGGCGGTGTACACGGTCAGCTCCACTCCCCCGCTCTGCACCAGCGGCACTTTCAGCCGGGCAATGGTCTCGCGGACTTCGGGGAGACTCAGGCCTTGGCCGACGAACCGGCGGCCGCTTCGCACGCACTCGATGCTCAGGTCTACTACCTGCGGCAGGTGCTCGGCTAGAGAGTGAAGTAGATCGACGCTTCGCTCCATCGTGGCAGCGATGTTGGTGACATAGAGGTCACCTTCTTTGGCGCTGCGAAATACCGCTCCGGAATCGGAGAAGCGGGCGGCGACGGAGACGGAGGGGGTGCGGTGGCGGAAGAGGGACATGGCTAGTCGAAGGCAGTACAAGAACGAGCTCTAGGCTCTACGCTCTACGTTTTACGCTGTAAGCCTACGGCTAACTGCAACAGCTGCTCTCTGGTGTTCAGCGCCGGTTCCTCGATAACCCGCTCAAGCAATTCCTTCAGCATTTTCCCCAGCGCGGGGCCTGTGACGATCTTCTGCAGGTCCTCGCCATCCACCTTCAGGTCGCCGATCTCAATTGCGTCGCGCCAGGCGATTCGCACCAGGCGGCGATAGGTGCTGGCCACCAGGCGCGCGGCGGGCGCGCCGCCGCCGGCCGCGCGCCTGACGCTCCACAGCGCGGCATTCAGGCGCCACCATTGCGCGCTGGCGGTGCGGCCCACACTCGCGGCCCAGCGGCGCAGCTCGGCGTCGGTCACACCACCATCACGCAGCATCGCGGCGTCCACGGCGGCGCCCATCTTGTGTCGCCCTTCGGACAGCCGCACGATCCACGCGACATCCGCATTGCTGAACTTCAGCGCGCGCAGCGCCGTCTCCACGGTGCGCTTGTCGTCGCCAAAGAACAGCGCGGCCACGCGCAGCACGCGACGGTGCGGCCGGCCCGCCAGCCCGGGCAGCGGCAGATAGTCGAGCGACGCAAAGCGCTCGGCCGGCGTCTCGTGCAGCTGCGGCACCAGCACGCGCAGCGCCCCCGCCGCGCGCCACCGCTCCAGCGCCGCCGCGGGACGCGGCACCTGCTCCATGGTCTTCTCGATCTCCTGCTTCACCCGCTCGGCGCTGAGCCGAGTGAGGAAGGGCGCCGAGTTGACGATGGCCTTCCAGGTCTGCGGCTCGATGTCGAACCCGAAGCGCGCCGCAAAGCGCAGCGCGCGCAGGGCGCGCAGGCGGTCTTCCTTCATCCGCTCATCCGCATCACCGACGCAGCGCACCACGCCGCGCCGTAGGTCGGCGCGCCCCTCGAACGGATCGCGCAGCTCGCCCGTGTGGGGGTCGTACGCAATGGCGTTGATGGTGAAGTCGCGGCGGGCCAGGTCTTCGTCGAGCGACGCACCAAACTCCACCTCGGCGTGCCGCCCGTCGGTGTTCACGTCGTGCCGAAAGGTCGTGACCTCGTGCATCACCCCCGCGCGGTCCAGCACCCCCACCGTGCCGAACTTCACTCCCACGGGGACGGTGCGCTTGAAGACGCGCATCACGTCTGGCGGCGTAGCAGACGTGGCCAGATCCCAGTCCAGGTGCACGTGCCCCAGCAGCGCGTCGCGGACGGCGCCGCCGACGCACCAGGCTTCGAAGCCGGCTTTTCTTAGCTTCGATGCGATTTCGAGGACTTCTTCTGGGGGGTGGAGCAGGCTCATCGTCCGAGGCAGGGGCAGGGGCAGAGTGAAGGCAGGGGGTGGGGGCAGGGTGAAGGCAGGGGCAGGGGAACAACTCTGCCCGTAATCTCACGCTTCATCCTCTAAAGGGCTACGGCGGGGAGCGCTGGGCACCGGCGAAAAGGCTATGCGCGCAATGAAATGATGATGGTCGGATGAGTCTCGACGGCTAGCATTCATCTCCGCGCAGGAGGGAGGCGATGCTGTCACTCACGGCAGTTTACAGAAAGGTCTCCGAGGGGTACGTCGCCTACGTCGCGGAGCTGCCCGGAGCCAACTCGCAGGGTGCGACGCTCGCCGAGGCCCGCGCCAACCTCCGTGAAGCGGTCGAGATGGTAGTGCAAGCCAGCCGCGAGCTCGCTGCGATGGACGACCAGGGCAGCGAGGTCATCAGGGAGCCGCTGGACCGAACCTGACAGTGCGCCCGCGCTAACCGCTGTACGTCCGCGAGCACTTGCTCGACGGTACGGAGAACGGTACGTTATTACGTACCGTATTCCCAAGCCGACGAGACCGCCATGTCAAAACTCAAGCCCAGTCGGGACATCCAGCCAGTGACCGAGTTCCGCGCCAAAGCCGCGCAGTTCATCGAGCAGGTGCGTGAGACCGGCGAGCCCGTTTTCCTCACGCAGCACGGAAGGAGCGCGGCGGTGCTCCTCGACGTGGACGCCTACGAGTCGCTCATGGACGAGCTCGCCCTGCTCCGCGATGTCCGAACGGCGGAGAAACAGGTCGCCGCCGGAAAGGGTCTCTCGCATGCCGCCGTCGGCAAGAAGTTGCGGAGCCGCATAGCCAGGTGAAGGTGATCTGGTCACCCCTCGCGGAAGCGCGCGCGATCGAGGCCGTCGACTTCATCGCGCGAGAGCGACCGCAGGCGGCCGCCGCTTGGCTCGAAGGGCTACTGGAACGCACCGCCGCGCTCGGCCGCTTTCCCAGGCGCGGGCGCGTGGTGGTGGAGATCGGCCTACCAGCGTACCGCGAACTGCTGCATGCGCCGTTCCGGGTCATCTACCGGGTCGATCCGGAGCGTGTGGTGATCCTCACGTTGCGCCACTCGCGCCGCGCATGGGACGAGTCCGAGCTAAGCGGCGAGCAGCGGGTGCCTTCTCCGGCGAATACCGCGCAGGGATAAAAAGCGCGCGCAGCGCGCCGTCAGGCCCGAGCAATTTCGACGGGGGAGGCACCCGCTGATCGCCGCCGCGCACAAGCGCTCAGCCGATCACGCGCTCCGCAATCGCTGAGCCAATCGCAAGGCACGCAGTTGCCGCCGGCGACGGCGCGTTGATCACGTGCAGCGCGTTCGGCCGCTCGAGGAACTCGAAGTCCTCCACCAGTGTGCCGTCCGGCCGCATGGCCTGCGCGCGCACCCCCACCGGCCCCGGTGTCAGGTCGTCGAGGCGCAGCTCCGGCACCAGCCGCTGCAACGACTTCAGAAACACATCCTTGCTCAGCGACCGCCGCAGCTCGAACACCGTGGTGCCCGCGTACTTTGCCAGGAAGCGCCACAGCCCCGGAAACGTCAGCGCCGACGCGGCGTCGCGCGCCTTGAACGCCATGCGCCGGTACCCCTCGCGGTCGAGCGCCAGCACCGCATTGGGCCCGCACTCCACGCCGCCCAGCGCCAGTCGCGTGAAGTGCACGCCGAGGAACGGAAACGTGGGGTCGGGAACCGGGTAGATGAGCCCCTTCACCAGGAAATTCCGCTCGGGCCGTATCACGAAGTACTCGCCGCGGAATCCCACAATGCGCGTGCTCGGCGTCTCCCCCGCCATGCGCGCCAGGCGGTCGCTGTGCAGCCCGGCGCAGGTCACCAGGAAGTCCGCCTTGTACTCCGCGCCGTTGGTGAGCACCCGCCACCCTGCCCCGTCGCGCTCCATGCGCACCACCTCGGCGCCGGCGTGCAGCTCCACGTCGGCCGCGGCGAGGTCGGCCACCAGCGCGTCCACCACGCCGCGGTAATCCACAATGCCCTCCTCGGGCACGTGCACGGCGGCAACGGCATTCACGTGCGGCTCGATCTCGCGCGCCTCGGCCCCGCTCAGCCAGCGCAGGCCGTTGAGTCCGTTCTCGATGCCGCGCTCGTGCAGCGCGTGCAGGCGCGGCACTTCGTCGTGCGACGCCGCCACCACCAGCTTGCCGCAGACGTCGTGCTTCACGCCGCGCGCGGCGCAGTACGCCTGCATCTGCTGGATGCCGCTGCGCACCAGCTTGGCCCGGTACGACCCGGGCTTGTAGTACAGCCCGCTGTGCATCACGCCGCTGTTGTGCGTGCTCTGGTGCGCGCCGAACTGCGCTTCCTTGTCGAGCAGGGCGATGTGCGCGTGCGGGTGCCGGGCGCGCAGCACGCGGGCCGTGGCGAGGCCGACCAGGCCACCGCCCACGACGAGGATTCTCATCCGTGTTTCGCCGAGCGCTGCGTCGTCATCCGCAGAGCACCGAGCCGCCGTTGACGTTCACGATCTCCCCTGTAATGTGCCGCGCCTCGTCGGTGCAGAGGAACACGGTCGGATACGCAATGTCCTCGGGCGACGCGACGCGTCCCACCGGAATGCCCCCAGCAATGCGTTCCTTGCCGCCGTTGGCGTACGGGATGTCGCACATGGAGGTGTCCACCCACCCCGGCGCCACGGAGTTCACCGTGATGCCGCGCGCGGCGACCTCTATGGCAATGCTCTTCACGAACGAGATCATCGCGCCCTTGGAGGCGCCGTAGTCGCTGTGCATGCTCTCGCCGCGCTGGCCGGCGGTGCTGGCAATCAGCACCACGCGTCCGCCGGGGTTCATCACGCGCAGCGCGGCGCGCGAGGTGAAGAACATGGAGTCCACGTTCTGCCGCATGGTGTTGCTCCAGCGGTCGTCGGAGATCTCGCTGGCGGGCTGCTCTTCCACGGGCCAGATGCCGGCGTTGCCGACAAAGATGTCGAGCCCGCCAAGTGCGCTGACCGTGTGCGCCATCAGTTGATCGGCGCCCTGGGGCGTGGCGATGTCGGCGGCGCAGATGGTGGCCTTCACGCCGAGCGCGCTGCACTGTGCGGCGACGGCGTTGGCGTCCGTGGTGCGGTTCTGGTAGCCGATGCAGACGTCGGCGCCGGCGGCGGCGAGCGTGCGGGCAATGGCGGCGCCGATTCCCCTCGATGCGCCGGTGACTACTGCGCGCTTGCCTTTGAGACTGAACATCTGGTACTTGCTCCGTTTTGTGTGCGCTTCTAATCTGCCCGCTGCGCGCATCGCCGGGTACCCTTTTACTTCAGCCCGCCGCGGCGATCAGCGGGTATCGCCTCCGAAAATCTGCTCGGTCCTTGGACTGCGCGCTTCGCGCGCTTTATGGCCCTGCGCGATGATTTTCTTGAGGCGACACCCGCTGCTCGCCGCCAACCCTTGGCGCAAAGGCTGGAGCGCGCAGCGCCGGGTGTCTCCCCCGGCGAATACCGCGCAGGGAAATTCAGCGCGCGCAGCGCGCAGTCCGGCCCGAGCAATTTCGCAGGGGGAGATACCCGGCGATGCGCGCCGCGCACGCATCGGCCCAAAAAAGGGGATTGACGGCGACACCTAACGGCGTTAGGTTAGTTGCCGATATGTCAAACAAGACCGTCGCCCCCACACCGCCAATCAGCGCCTCACGCGCCCGCCGAGAGCGCGAGAAGAGCGAAACCCGCCGGCTCATCCTCGAGGCCGCGCGCGAACTCTTCACGTCGGAGGGGTACGCGCAGACCTCCATGCGAAAGATCGCCGACAAGATCGGCTACACCGCCACGGCCATCTACCACCACTTCGCCGACAAGGACGCACTCCTCAACGAGTTGTGCCTCAACGACTTCCGCGCACTCGGCGAAGCCCTGCGCCGCATGGACAAGCTCCCCGACCCCATCAGCCGGCTGCGCGCCATGGGCGTGAATTACGTTCGATTCGCCCTGGAACACCCGCAACAGTTCCGGTTCATGTTCCTGGTGGAGCGTCCAATCCCGGGTCCGGAAATAGTAACCATTGACCCAGCTGAAGACGGTTATGCCTTCCTGACCGGCGCCGTCCGCGAGGCCATCGAGCTGCAAATGCTCCGCCCCGAACTCAGCGATGTGGAGGGCGTGGCCCAGATGATCTGGTCCGGAGTGCACGGCCTCTCCGCCCTGCACCTGCACTCGCAGCACAAGCCGCACCCCTGGATGGAACTGCGCGACCCCATTGAAACCGCGACGCTCTACATAGACGTAATGCTCCGCGGCGTGCTGCGCGATCCGAAGTAGCGTACGATCCCAACTAGCGAACGCCCCCTTTTTTGCCCCTCGACCTAACACTGTTACTCCGCCTAGCCATGTTCATCGCCAGAATTCCCGCCGCCGCCGTCGCGATGCTGCTTCTGCTGCCGCATCAGGCCCCCGCACAGGGTGAGCCGCAGGGTGCATCACAGGGCTCGTCGCAGGCCGCGCCTCAGCTCGCGTCGCCAGACGCCTCGCTGCTCGACTCCATCGCGCGGCTCGCCATCGCTCGCAACCTCGCGGTGCGGCAGTCGCGCGAGGTCGAGCAGCAGAGCAAGCTCGCCGTCACCCAGGCGCGCGGACTCTATCAGCCCACACTCGGCGTGGAGGCGCGCTACAGCGAGATGAACGGCGTGCTCGACCTGGGCGATGTCCTCAACCCGGCGTACGCGGCGCTCAACCAGCTGCTGGGGCATGCCACCTTCCCCACCGACATCCATCAGACGCTGCCGTACAAGCAGGTCACCATGCTGCATTCGGTGCTGCCGCTCTTCAACGGCGCCATCAATGCAAACCTCGCCGCGGCACGCGCCATTCGCGACCTGCGCGGCGCCGAGCGTGCGGCCGCCACTCGGCGGCTCGACGCCGACGCGCGCATGGCCTACCTCAACTACGCCCGCGCCGCGCGCGCGGTGGACGTGTGGGACTCGGTGCTGCCGGTGCTGGCGGAGAACACGCGCGTGGCCGAGCGCTTGCTGAACGCGGGGAGCATCACGGGCGACGCCGTGTATCGCGCGCGTGCCGCGCGGGCCGACGGCGACCAGCAGCGCGCCGACGCGGTGCGGCTGCGCGACGCGGCGCTGGGCGCGCTGAACCTGTTGCTCGATCGCGATGCCGACGCGCCGGTGCCGATGCTCGACGACGCCGCGCTGCCCGAGCCGCGTCCGCTGACGCTCGACGAGGCGCTGTATGCGTCGCGCAATCGCGAGGAGCGCCTGCAGACGGCCGCCGGCGTCGAAGCGGCCAAGGCGCAGGGGCGCGCGGCCGGTGCGAGCTTCCTGCCCAGCGTGGCGCTCGCCGCCGACTACGGCGTGCAGGGCGGCGATTATCACTTCGACATGAACCACGACATGGCCATGGCCAGCGTGGTGCTGAACTGGAACTTCTACAACGGCCGCCAGGACGAGATGCGGCGCGAGCAGGCCGCGTCGCAGCGGCGTGCGATGATGCTGCACGCCGCCGAGGCCGACCGGCAGATCGCGCTGGACGTGCGCACCGCGTACGACGCGGTGACGGTGGCGCGGCAGTCGCTGGTGAGCGCCGCCGCGCGGCTCGAGGCATCACGACGCGCCTTCACGCTGGTGGACAAGCGCTTCGGCGAAGGACTGGCGAGCCACCTGGAGTGGTCCGATGCACGAGCGCAGTTGACCGCGTCGGAGCTGAACCTCGTGATGACCAGGTACGCGAGCGCCGCCAGAGTGGTGGACCTCGAACGCGCCGCAGCATTGAGGGCCCTGCCATGACCCCCGTCGTTTCCATCAACCCCCCTTCGCGCCCCTTCGCGCCCTTCGCCCTTCGCGGTAGAAGTACCCACCTGGCCCCCAGACCAATGCACTCGATTCCCAAGCTGGTCCTCATCTCACTCATTGCCGCCGCGTGCGGCAAGCAGGCCGATGCCGCCAAGGCCCCCGCCGAGGTGGTGACGCCGGTGCGCGTGGCCGACGTGGTGGCGCAGGGCGATGGCGGCACCATTACCGCCACCGGGGTGCTGGGCGCCAAGGACGAGGTGACGCTCTCGTTCAAGATTGGCGGCGTGGTGCAGCGCGTGCTCGTGGACGACGGCGCCCGCGTGAAGAAGGGCCAGGTGCTGGCGGTGCTCGACCAGCGCGAGATAGACGCGATGGTGGCCAAGGCGACGGCCGGCGCGGAGAAGGCGCGTCGCGACGCGGCGCGCGCCGAGCGCTTGTTCAGGGATTCAGTGGCGACGCTGGCGCAGATGCAGGACGCGCAGACGGCGCGCATTGCGGCGGAGGCGGACCTGCGGACGGCGCGGGTGAATCACGAGTATGCGACGATTGTGGCGCCGAGTGACGGCACGGTGCTTTCGCGCATGGTGTCGGCGGGACAGATAGTTGGCCCTGGCTCGCCAGTCATTCAGTTCGGGTCTGCTGTTCGCGGGAATGTGCTGCGAGTGGGGCTGAGTGATCGTGAGGCTCTGATGCTTCGGGCAGGGGCAGGGGCAGGGTTAAGGCAGGGGGCGGAGGCAGGGTTAAGGCAGGGGCAGGGGGCTACGGTTGTGTTCGACGCCATTCCTGGGCGCGTTTTCAAGGGCCGCGTATCGCAGATCGCCGCCTCGGCTGACCCGCGCACCGGCACATACGCCGTGGAAATCGCGATGGACGGTGTGGAATCGCTTCCGTCAGGGTTGGTGGGCCGCGTCACCATCCAAACAGGGCCCGTCCCTGCCCCTGCCCCTGCCTTCACTCTGCCTCAACCCTCTGCACTTCACTCTGCCCCTGCCTCTGCCTCGGCCGTGACTTTCGCGATTCCAGCAGAGGCTTTGGTCGAGGCAGACAGCAGCAAGGGCTCGGTGTTCACGGTCAACGCCGCCGGCACGCGCGCGAAGAAACTCCCGGTCGAGCTCGTCTCGCTGCAGGGCGACGTCATCCTCGTGCGTGGACTGAGCGGCGTACAGCGCGTCGTCACGTCCGGCGCCGCGTTCCTGACCGACTCCGCGAAAGTGGAGATCAAGCCGTGATTCTCGCGGACTTCTCCGTCAGGCGGTGGCAGTTCACCATCCTGATGTTCCTCATGCTCGCCGCGCTCGGCGTGGGCAGCTGGTATCGCATTCCGCGCGGCGAAGATCCCATCTTCCCCATTCCCATCTTCAACATCGTCGCGGTGTATCCCGGCGCATCGCCGAGCGACATGGAACAGCTGGTGGTGGACAAGATCGAGGACAAGCTGGGCGCGCTGGAGCGGGTGAAGAAGCTCACGTCCGATGCGCAGGACGGGCTGGCAGTGCTGCAGCTGGAGTTTGAGCCCGACGTGAACGCCGACCGCAAGGAAGACGAGGTGCTGCGCGAGGTGAACGCGCTGCGCGCCACGCTTCCCGCGGGACTGCTGCGCCTGGACGTGCTGCGCGCGTCGGGCACCAACGTCAACATCCTGCAGGCCGCCTTGGTCAGCGAGACGGCGCCGTACGCGCAGATGGACAGCATTGCGCACCGCATCGAGGACCGGCTCAAGCGCATTCCGGGCATGAAGAAGTCGGAGCGCTGGGCCGCGCCCAAGCGCGAAGTGGAAGTGGCGCTCGACCTGGAACGGCTCGGCCGCCTGGGCATCCCGCCCATGCAGGTGATGCAGGCCATCGGCAGCGACAACGTCTCCATTCCCGGCGGCAGCGTGGATGCCGGGCCGCGGCGATTCAACCTGGTGCCGCAGGGGAGGTATCGCACCATCGAGGAGGTGCAGAACACCGTGGTCGGCGGCGGGCGCGCCGGCGTGGTGCGGCTAAAGGACGTGGCCGACGTGCGCTGGGGGTACGCCGACGCGGTGCACATCGGGCGATGGAACGGCAAGCGCGCGGTCTTCGTGACCGCCGCGATGCAGGAGGGCTTCAACATCGCCAAGGTGAAGGACGCCATGTGGCCGGTGCTCGACCAGCTGGAGAAGACGCTCCCCACGGGCGTCACGCTCGTGCGCGGCTTCGACCAGGCGGCCAACGTGGACCGTCGCCTCTCGCGCCTCACCGACGACTTTGCCATCGCGCTGGCGCTGGTGCTGCTGACGCTGCTGCCGCTGGGGTGGCGCGCGTCGCTGGTGGTGATGACGTCCATTCCGTTGTCGCTGGCCATCGCGGTCGCGGCGCTCGACCTCACGGGGCACAGCATCAACCAGCTCTCCATTGTGGGCTTCGTGATTGCGCTGGGCCTGCTGGTGGACGACAGCATCGTGGTGGTGGAGAACATCACGCGCTTTCTGCGCGAGGGGCACACGCGGCGCGAGGCCGCCGTGCAGGCCACGCGGCAGATCGCGGTGGCGGTGATGGGAGCCACGGCCACGCTCATCTTCGCCTTCCTGCCGCTCATCTTCCTGCCCGGGTTGTCCGGCGCGTACATCCGCGTGCTGCCGCTCGCGGTGGTGTATGCGGTGGTCGCGTCGCTGTTCGTGAGCTTCACCATCGTGCCGTGGCTCGCGAGCATGGTGATGCCGAGGACGTCGGAGGCGCACGGCAACCGGTTCCTCGTGCTGCTCAAGCGGGGCATCGAGGTGTCGTACGCGCCGCTGCTGCACCGCGCGCTCACGCATCGCCGCACCACGCTCATTGCGAGCGCAGTGCTGGTTGTCGGCGCGCTGGCGCTGGTGCCCGTGGTCGGCTTCTCGCTCTTTCCCAAGGCGGGCACGCCGCAGTTCCTGCTGAACATCGAGACGGCCAACGGCGCGTCCATCGAAAGCACCGACCGCGCGGCGCGCTTTGTGGAGCAGGTGGTGCTGAAGCACCCCAACGTGCGCGGCGTCTTCACCAACGTGGGGCACGGCAACCCCTTCATCTATTACAACGCGGCGCCACGGCAGGACGCGGCCAACGTGGCGCAGCTGTTCGTGCTGCTGAAGGCGTACGAACCGCGGGCTACGCCGCTGATGCTCGACTCGCTGCGCGCCACCTTGGCGCAGTACGCGGGGGCGCAGCTGGAGGTGCGGGAGTTCGAGAACGGGCCGCCCATTGATGCGCCCATCGCCATGCGCATCCAGGGCCCCGACCTCGACACGCTGCGCGCGGTGGCCACGCGCGTGGAGTCCGTGATGAAGGGCATCGAGGGCACCGAGTACGTCAAGAATCCCCTCGCCGTCACGCGCACCGACCTGTCGCTGCAGGTGGACCGGCAGAAGGCGGGGCTGGTGGGTGTGGCCACGGCGGAGCTGGACCGCACGGTGCGGCTGGGCGTCGCGGGGCTCGAGGCGGGCAAGTTCCGCGCGGCCGACGGTCAGGAGTACGCCATCACGGTGCGCGTGGCGCGCGAGGGACGGCCCACCGCGGCCATCCTCGACCGCATACAGGTGGCGAGCACCACGGGGGCCATGATCCCCCTGAACCAGCTGGCGCACCTGGGCTTCACGGGATCGCCGGTGCTCATCACGCACTACAACCAGGAACGCTCGGTGACGGTGCGCAGCTTCGTGCGCACGGGCTACAACACCGACCGGGTGACCAAGGCGGTGCTGGCCAAGCTCGAGACACTCAAGCTCCCGCCAGGGTACCGGCTGCAGCCGGCGGGCGAGATCGAGAGCCGCCAGGAGAGCTTCGGCGGCATCGGCAACGCGATCATCGTGGCGGTGTTCGGCATCCTGGCCATCCTCGTGCTGGAGTTCCGCACGTTCAAGGCGACGCTCGTGGTGGCCAGCGTGATTCCGCTGGGCATCGTGGGCGGCATCGTGGCGCTGTTCCTCAGCGGCAACACGCTGAGCTTCGCGGCGATGATCGGCTTCGTGGCGCTCATCGGCATCGAGATCAAGACGTCCATCCTGCTGGTGGACTTCACCGACGAGCTGCGACGGCAGGGCTATTCACTTGACGACGCCATCCAGCGCGCGGGCGAGGTGCGTTTTGTGCCCATCGTGCTGACGTCGCTGACGGCCATCGGCGGCCTGCTGCCGCTCGCGATGCAGGGGTCGTCGCTCTACTCGCCGCTGGCGTGGGTGATCATTGGAGGGCTGGTGTCATCGACTTTGATTGCCCGCTTGGTCACACCCGTCATGTACAGTCTGCTCGCGCCGCAGATCGAGTTCACCAGCGAGCATCCGGTGGTGGCAGCGTAACGACAACTTCTACCGCGAAGGGCGAAGGGCGCGAAGGGGCGCGAAGAACCGATTGGGGGTAACTGCGATGCCATGCAGTTACCCCTAGGTCTTTCCTTCGCGTCTCTTTGCGCCCTTCGTTCTTCGCGGTTGAAGTTGACATCCTCAGTCCACCCGTGAGGTTCGGGAAACTGCCTACCACGGATCTCACGGAATTGGTTCACGGATTTGCACGGATACGGCAACTGCAAATTGAAGGGGGCTCAGGGGACAGTACTGTCCGCCGAGCCCCCTTTGAATTGCCGTTGTGCTTGCAGTATCCGTGTGCATCCGTGAACCAATTCCGTGTCATCCGTGGTAGGCTGTTGCCCTAAAACCCAGCCCCCGCCTCAATCTTCGAGTTCAGCGCACTCGCAGATGAAGTGCTGGATGCAGAGCTGAATCTCCTGCGCGCGGTCGGTGCGATCGGTCGGCACGGTGATGCAGTGATCCACGATCTTCGCCAGCGGTCCCCCGCCCTTGGCCGACAGCGCGAGCGTGGCCACGCCCTTCAGGCGCGCCGCTTCGGCCGCGCGCAGCAGGTTCGGCGAGTTGCCGCTGGTGGTGTGCAGGATCAGCAGGTCGCCCTTGCGGCACAGCGCTTCTACCTGGCGCGAGAAGATCTGCTCGAAGCCGAAGTCGTTGCCCGCGGCGGTCAGCAATGACGTGTCGGTGGTGAACGCGATGGCCGGGTAGGCGCGACGCTCCTTCTTGTACCGCACCACGTACTCCGTGGCCATGTGCTGCGCGTCGGCCGCGCTGCCGCCGTTGCCGCAGAAGAACAGCGTGCCCCCCGACGCCAGCGTCCCCTTCACCATCGTCACCGCCTTCGCGATGTCGGCGTCGAGCGTGTCGGCGGTGCGGGCGGCGAGCTCCGCGAGTTCTCTTAAGTGGCGCATGAGTTGACGGTTGACGGTAGACGGTAGACGGGAGCAGGAACCCCGGACGGCGAACAGCGAATAGCGAACAGCGTAGAGCTTCCCTTCTACTCCGTCCCAGCGCGCTCGATCATCTGAGCCATATGCAGCATGGACGTCTCCGCCAGCGCCACCAGCCGCTCTGGCGTCTCCGCCGCCGCCTCAAATGCGTACGTCACGCACGCATCCGCCGCGAGCAGATCGAGCGCCGTCCGCCGGTCCTTCTCCGGCGACGCCAGCACCCCGGCCATCAGCAGGTCGCTCGCCGCAATCAGCGCCTCCGGAACGGGCAGCTGCTCCCACTCCGGGTGCGCATCCACCAGCACGCCAATACGCGCCTTCAGCGCCGCCGGCGCTTCCTCGACCCGCGAGTCCAGCCAGCGGCGCAGCGGCATGGCGCCTACGCCAGCGCCTTCTCGACGATGGCCTTCGCCCCCGCCAGCGCCACCTTCAGCGCCGCTTCGTCGGCCAGCCCTGCCTGCGCCATGTGCGGCTTGCCGCCGCCACGCCCGCCGGCCAGCGCCGCAATGTCCTTCACCAGTGCGCCCGCATTCACGTTGCGCGCGCGCAGCCCGTCACCCACGACGACGAGCAGCGTCCCCTTGCCGTCGGTGACCGCGCCCAGCACGGCCACGCCGTCGGGCATCTGCTCGCGCACCGAATCGCCGAGTGCCTTCAGCATCTCGATGTCGTCGGCGTCGGCCATGGTGATGGCCACCTTGGCGCCGCCCACGCTCTCCGCCGCGCCGACGATGGACTGCACGACGTTGCCGCCGCCCCCGCCCTTCAGCGCTTCGTCGAGCTTCTTCTCCAGTGCCTTCTTGTCCGCCAGCATCGCGTCGAGCTTCTTGCTGATGGCCTCAATGCCCGCCGCGTGCACGTTCACCTTCAGCTTGTCGGCCACGCCCTCGAGCGCGCGTTCCTTGTCGCGCAGCGATTCAAAGGCCTTGGGCCCCGTGATGGCGACGATGCGGCGCACGCCCGCGGCCACGCCCTGCTCCGCCACGATGCGGCACAGCGCAATCTGCCCTGTGTTCTTCACGTGCGTGCCGCCGCAGAGTTCGGTGCTCAGCCCCGGAATCTCCACCACGCGCACCACGTCGCCGTACTTCTCGCCGAACAGCGCCATCGCGCCGCCCGCCACGGCATCGGCGTACTTCTTCTCGTTGATGGTCACGTCGGTGTTCGACCAGATGCCCTCGTTCACCAGGCGCTCGATTTCCTCGAGCTGCTCCGGCTTGATGGGCCCGTGGTGCGTGAAGTCGAAGCGCAGGCGGTCGGGCTCCACCACCGAGCCGGCCTGATGCACGTGCTCGCCCAGCACCTTGCGGAGCGCCGAGTGCAGCAGGTGCGTGGCCGTGTGGTTGCGCTCCGTGTCGCGGCGCCGGTCGCCCGGCACGCGCGCCGTGGCCACGCCAAAGCCAATCTCGCCCTGCACCGTGCCGATGGCCGCAATGCGTCCCTCGAACTTCTTCACGTCGTCCACGGTCACCTTCCAGCCGGCGCCCTCAATGGACCCGTGGTCGCTCACCTGCCCGCCCGACTCGGCGTAGAACGGCGACTCGCGCAGCATCACGGCCACGCGCCCGTCGGGGAGATGGCGCACCGCGGTGACGATGGTCTCGATCTCCATGACGTCGTAGCCCACAAAGCGGCCGTGCTCCGCGTCGCCCGGCGCGCGCTTCCACTGTGACTCGTCGGCAAAGTCGTCGGTGATCACCGCGATGTTGCGGCTCTTGCGCTCCACCTGGCTCATCTTGCGCTGCGCGTCCAGCGACTGCTCAAAGCCCGCAATGTCCACCAGGTAGCCGCGCTCGCGCGCCATCAACTCGGTGAGGTCTATGGGGAACCCGAACGTGTCGTACAGGCGGAACGCGTCGTCGCCGCTGATGGTGCCGCGCAGGCCCTTGGCGCCCTTCACCGAGCCCAGCGGCGCCAGCGCCTCAAAGCGATCAAGGCCGCCACCGATGGTCGCGAGGAATCGCTCCTCCTCGGCGCGCGTAGTTTCGATGATGTGCTTCCGGCGCACCTTCAGCTCCGGGTACACGTCGTGCATCATCTCCACGACCTTCTCCACGATGTGCACCAGCGTCGGCTCGCGACGGCCCAGCAGCCAGGCGTGGCGCACCGCGCGGCGCAGGATGCGGCGCAGCACGTAGCCGCGCCCCTCGTTGCTCGGGAAGACGCCGTCGGCCAGCAAAAAGCTCACCGCGCGCGCATGGTCGGCGATCACGCGGAACGACGCCGGGTCTATGGGCTTGCCGCTCTTGTCGGTTGCCGTGCCCACTCCCTTGCCCGGCGTGTACGGATACTTGATGCCGACAATCTCCTCGACCTTCTCGATGAGCGGCAGGAAGAGCGGCGTGTGGTAGTTGTTGGTGACACCGCTCAGCACCGCGGCAATGCGCTCGAGTCCCGCGCCCGTGTCCACGCTCGGCTTGGGCAGCGGCACCAGGGTGCCGTCGGCCTGCCGATCGAACTGCATGAAGACCAGGTTCCAGATCTCGAGAAAGCGCCCCGCCTCGGCGCCTTCCACAAAGGCGTCGAGCGAGTAATCGGCGAGGTCGGTGCGCGTCCATTCGCCCGTGGCGTCGGCCGGGAAGGCCCAGTCCTTGGCCAGGTGCGCGAGGTCCACGTAGATCTCGGTGCACGGGCCGCAGGGACCCGTGTCGGCCATCTGCCAGAAGTTGTCCTTGGCGCCCAGCCCGTAAATGCGGCTGTCGGGCAGGCCGGTGACTTCCTTCCAGAGCTGGCGCGCTTCGTCGTCCTCGTGAAAGACGCTGACGTACACGTGCTGCGCCGGGATCTTCAGCGTGACGGTGACAAACTCCCAGCCAAAGCGGATGGCGTCGCGCTTGAAGTAGTCACCGAACGAGAAGTTGCCGAGCATCTCGAAGAAGGTGTGGTGGCGCGCGGTGTGCCCCACCTGCTCGAGGTCGTTGTGCTTGCCGCCGGCGCGCACGCATTTCTGCGCGGTGGTGGCGCGGCGCTTGCCGTCCGGCGGGTCTTCCATGCCAAGGAAGACCTTCTTGAACTGGACCATGCCTGCGTTGGTGAACAGCAGGGTGGGATCGTCGCCGGGAACCAGGGACGACGAGGGGCGGACGACGTGCGCGTTTTGCGCGAAGTAGTCGAGGAAGGCTTTGCGGATGTCAGCGGCATGCATAGTCCTGCAAATCTATCGTTGGCGAGAGTTCTACGGCAGAGGCTTTTGGCTCGCCATGCGAGCATCGCCGGTGCGCCATGCGAGCATCGCCGGTGCGCCATGCGAGCATCGCCGGGTATCTCCCCTGTCGAAATTGCTCGGTCCTTGGACTGCGCGCTTCGCGCGCTGAATGGCCCTGCGCGGTATTCGCCAGGGGAGACACCCGGCGCTGCTCTTGGCATTCTTCCGGGGGGCCTCGGCCTTCGGCCTTCGGCGCTCGGCCGTTGGCCGCTCCTTCCGCCTTGGGTCTACCGTCCACCGCCTACCGTCTGCCGGCCTCCCTCCTAGTTTTAGGGCATGGACTCTTCCACCCGCCGCCCACTCATTTTCTGGCTCGATGCCACCGTCGCCGCTGTCGCCCTGGCCGTCGTGGTGGGGGGCATCACGCGGCTCACGGAGAGCGGGCTCTCGATCACCGAGTGGAAGCCCATCGCGGGGATGCTGCCGCCGATGAACGCGGCCGAGTGGGACGCGGCGTACCAGCGGTTCCTGCTGATCCCGCAGGCGCAGACCATCCACGCGGGCATCACGCTGCCGGCGTTCAGGGGGATCTTCTGGTGGGAGTGGATCCACCGGCAGGTGGCCCGCATGGTGGGGCTGGTGATCGCCCTGCCCTACTTCTGGTTCCTCGTGCGACGCCAGATTCCGTCGGCCTACCGGCTGCGCCTGATGGCGCTGCCGCTGCTGGTGGCGGCGCAGGGGGCGATGGGCTGGTACATGGTGAGTTCGGGGCTCAGCGTGCGCTCCAACGTCAGCCAGTACCGCCTGGTGGCGCACCTCGGCCTGGCGCTGGTGATCCTGGTGGTCGCGCTCTGGACCTCGGCGTCGCTGCGCGCGGACAGCAAGGACGCCGAACGCCCCGACAGCGCTGCACGTCGGCAGGCCACGCCCGAGGGCGCACGGTGGGCCACCGTGACCATGCTCTTTGCCCTCTGGAGCTTCGGCGTCATCCTGACGGGCGGCTTCGTGGCCGGCCTGCGCGCGGGGAAGATCTACAACACCTTCCCGTTGATGGGGGGCCAGGTGGTGCCGCCGGGGTACTGGCAGGTGCAGGGCTTTTTGGTCAACGCGTTCGAGAACCCGGCGGCGGCGCAGTTCCATCATCGCGTGCTGGCCATCGTCACCGTGCTGGCGGCGATTGCGATGTGGTTTGCGGCGGTGCGGCGGCTGGAGCCGGCGGCGGTGGTGCGGGCGCAGGGGCGGGTGGCGGTCGCCGCCACGCTGCAGGTGGCGCTGGGCATCGCGACGCTGCTGCTGTCGGTGCCGGTGGCCGTGGCGGCCCTGCACCAGCTGGTGGCGGTGGCGCTGCTGGGCACCGCGGTGCTCGCCGCCCACACTGCACGCCGCTCGTAACGACAGCCCGCAGCGCGCGGGCCAACGTCAGCCCACTGCGCGCGGGCGACGGCGCTCCCCTTCGCTCGACATCCTCGCGACCGGCCGGGGCGGCCGTGGTCGCTGCGGACGCTCGCTGCGGGGAGC
>Ga0315271_10000808_pt1 | contig 18136 bp, 21 predicted proteins | sample C3_top_MG_FD_204664 | JGI IMG/M metagenome (GOLD analysis project Ga0315271, IMG submission 204664) | Sediment microbial communities from Yellowstone Lake, YNP, Wyoming, USA - C3_top | ecosystem: Environmental > Aquatic > Freshwater > Lake > Sediment | place: USA: Wyoming | collected 2017-08-01
TGCGTCGATGTCGATGCCGGACGCGCGAGCCACGTAGCCGAGCGCTCCAACACCCTCGGCCGCTTCTCCCGTGAGGACCGCGGTGCCGGTGAAGCGGTCGCGGACGGTGGAGTTTGCCAGCACGAGTGCAGCGAGGTCCTCGACCTCCCGGGCCACGGAGCGGATGGTGTCCAGGTCGGGGAGTGCGGTGAGGCCTGCGCCGCCGATAGTGATGCCGCCTCGGAGCAGTCGGTGCCCTGTGGTCGCCTTGTTGAGCCTGAGGAGGGATTCGCGCAGGCGCTGCGCGTGAGCGTTGGCGAGCCCGAACCCCACGTCGTTGGCGAGCGCGCCGATGTCGGCGATGTGGTTGTGGAGGCGTTCGAGTTCGAGGAGGAGCGCACGGACGCACCGGTCCTTCTCGGTCACCGCGATCCCGGCGGCGTCCTCCACCGCCATGGCGAAGGCGAGCGCGTGCCCGACGGCGGTGTCGCCGCTGATTCGTTCGGCGAGCTCGATGGCCTCGGCCGGGCGTCGTCCCTCGAAGAGCTTCTCGATGCCCCGGTGGACGAACCAGAGCCTGGCCTTCATCCGAAGGATGCTTTCCCCGACGACGGAGAACCTGAAGTGGCCGGGCTCGATGAGGCCGGCGTGCACGGGTCCGACGGGGATCTCGTAGACGCCTTCGCCCTCGACTTCGAGAAAGGGGAACGAACCCAAGTCGGGGTCGAAGCGCGGGTCGGGGTCGGCGTCGCGGCGCATCGCGTACCAGCCTTGGGGCCAGTGGCCGTGACGGATCAGCCGGTACGGCAGCGGGTGATCTTCTGGAGTGATGCCGTAGAGGTCGCGGATCTCACGTTCGAAGCGCCCGACGGGGTAGTTGACGGCGGCGAGGCTGGGGATGCTGGGCTGGTCTTTGGCGACCTCGAGCACGAGTTCCACGCGTTGGTCGTCCACGGGTCGTACGAGCACGTAGATGACCCGAAAGCGGTCGTCGTCCTCGGCACCGGAGACCATGGCGACGCGGTACCCGTCCACCAGATGCCGCTTGAGCGTCGTGGCAACGTCGTGACGGTCGACGTCAAGCACGTGGGTGTTGCGTCGTTCGATCATGGGGCACCCACCAGCAGCGAGGCGGCCTGGGTCAGCAGAGTGGACAGTGGTCCGGTGGCGAAGCCGATGACCGCGGTGACTCCCAGCGCGAGGAGCAGCGGAAGCTGCGGGCCGTGTGGCGTCGGGTCGAGTCGGGTCAGGTCGGCTGGTGTCGCTGAATCCTGCCCGAGGGTCATGTTCGCGGAGTGGCGGGCCAGCCCCGCGAACAGCACGAGCAGAAGGCCGACGGCCACGGCCATGGCCCATCCGAGACCGGCCTGGAATCCCGCGATGACGATGGCGACCTCGGAGAAGAAGAGGCTGAATGGGGGGAGGCCGAGCAGGGCCGCCATGCCGGCCAAGTAGGGGACGGCCACGGCGGGGCGACGGGTCAGCAAGCCACGGATTCCGGCGATCTGGGTGGTGCCCTCGACGGCGAGGATGCGACCTGACACGACGAACAGGCTGGACTTGGCCAGCCCGTGGCCGAGCACGTGGAGGAGGGCAGCAGCGATCGCCAGGGTGCCGCCGATCGCCGCGGCGAGGGCGAGCAGCCCCATGTGCTCGATGCTGGAGTAGGCGAGCATCCGCTTCAGGTCGCGCTGCGCGATGATCAACCCGGCCGCAACGGCGAGCGACAGCAGCCCGGCCGTGAGGAGCAGACCGCGCATCAGGCCTGGGCCGAGGACGGGGTTCACGACGGCTTGCACCCGAAGGATGGCGTAGAAGGCGACCGACAGGAGCACGCCCGACATCAGCCCCGATACGGGGGCGGGCGCTTGGCTGTGCGCGTCCGGTAACCAGCTGTGCATGGGCGCCAGGCCTGCTTTGGTCGCGAACCCGAGGACGGCCAGCGCCCCGGCGACCTTGAGGAGAGAGGGGTCAAGGGGGAGGTGCCCCTGGGTCAAGACGATCCAGGAGAGCGTGGGTCGCCCGGCGGCTACGGTCGCCGCATACAGCAGGACAAGTCCGAGGAACGCGATCGCGACACCGACAGAGCCGAGGACGACGTACTTCCAGGCCGCCTCCAGCGAGCGACGGGTGCCGTGGTGGCCGACGAGGAACGCAGTGGCGATGGTGGTGGCTTCGACGGCGATCCACAAGACGCCTAGGTTGTCCGAGAGCACCGCGAGGGACATGGCTCCGAGGAAGAGCGTGACCAGTGCCGAGTAGGTCCAGGAAGTCGCGGGGGCGCTGCGTGTCGGGAGCCCACCCCAGGTGGCGGTAAGGCCGACGGCTCCGACCACGGTGAGCATGAACGCGGACAGGGCGTCCACCCGCAGCAGCCCGCCGGCCGTCAGGGTGGATCCGTTCAGGACGACGCCGCTGAGGGCGATGCCGCTGACCGTGACCGTGGCTGCGGCTATCAAGCCGCTGAACCGGCACAAGATGGGCGTCCGCCAATACGCGGTGGAAACTGCCAGGGCGAGGCAAGCCACCAGGGGGAACAGCACAAGGACGGTCATCAGTCGCGGAGCTCCGTCAGCTCGTCGAGGTAAGCGCCGCCGAACTCATCGGTGATCCGGCCGCCTAGGACCCGCAGGATCAGTACGACCAGCAGCACGTCGAGTGAGGCCCCCAGCTCGACCACGAAAGGCACGCCGCCGGACGTGAGGAAGGCCACCGTCGCGATCCCGTTGTCGAGGACCAGGAACCCGACGAGCTGGGAGATCGCGTGTCGTCGGGTGGTGAGGATGAGGAATCCGTACAACACCAGCGAGATCCCAACGGGCACCGCCGCGGTGGTCGGGCCGGGGTCGAGGGCGAGCCACGGCTGGCTGACCAGATAGGCGAGCATGGTCAGCAGCGACAGTACGAGCAGCGACGAGGTCGTGTTCATCAGGGGCGTCTCCTCGCGCACCGCGCCGGTCCGGACGCGGCTGCGGTCGAGCACGAACGGCAACACGAATCCCTTGAGCAGCAGAACGAGACCGGCGACGGCCAAGAGCTCCAGGTCGCTTTCGAAGACGCCGATGACGGCGACCATTGCGGCCAGCGCCGCGCCCTGGAGGGCGAGGAGCCGTACGGCGGCGATCAGGGAGCGTTTCCACACCAGGAGCACAGACGTCAGGAGGAGGACGCCGGCGCTGAGGCTGATGAGCTGGTCGAACAGGCTGGCTGACATGGCTATCCCTGAACCACGAAATAGGAAGCGGTCACGGCGAGGAAGGCCAGGACGAAGGAGCCGGCGAGCAGCTCGGGGACCCGGAACAGGCGGAGCTTGGCCAAGAAGACCTCGCCCGCAGCAAGGGCTGACCCCAGGACCGCGAGCTTGACGATCAGCATCAGCAATCCGACGAGGAGGGTCAGTGGAGTGACGTCCCCCGCAATGCCCCAGGGGACGAGCAGACTGCCGACGAGGCCGAGCAGTGCGCCCAGGCGCATCCACGACCCGAGCTCCAGCCACGCCAGGTCGCGCCCGGAGCTCTCCAACACCATCGCCTCGTGGATCATCGTGAGCTCGAGGTGCGTCGACGGGTTGTCGACGGGCATCCGCCCTGTCTCGGCGACCACCGCGATGAACAGAGCCACCAGAGCGAGCAGGCTGACCGGTGACGCCACGCTCGCCGGGTCGAGCAGTCGCGCATCGACGATCAGCGACAGGCTGGACGAACCGACGGGAATGGACAATGCGTAGACGGCCACGAGCACGGTCGGCTCTACTAGCGCGGCGATCGTCATGTGTCGGCTGGATCCCATCCCGCCGAACGCAGATCCGGAGTCCAGACCGATCAGGGCCAAGGCGACGGTCCCGATCAGCAGGACCGACACCATGACGAAGAGGTCGTCGGGAATCAATGGGAACGTGACCGTTCCGACCAGGGGGACCAAGACACACACCAGGGCGCTGGATGCGACTAGGACCACCGGGCCGAGGGACATAACCCAGCTCGTCCCCTGAGCCTGCAGAGATTCCTTGGCGAAGAGCTTGCGCAGATCCCGCCAGGGCTGCAGGACACCTGCACCGACCCGGCCTTCCATGCGAGCGCGCACCTGGCGCATCAGTCCGACGAGGATCGGGGACAGGATGACCATGGCCGTCACCTGGACGGTCGCCAGGATCGCGGCGCCGATGTTCACAGGCTCACCACGACGAGGACGGCCAGCAGCGCGACGAAGGCGTAGGCGAGGTAGCGGTGGATGCTGCCGTTCTGCAGGTGGCGGGCGAGCACTCCGACACGGTCCATCCACCGGATGCCCGGACGGTAGGCCGTCGTCTCCACGATGTCACCCACGTTCTGCTGGAACTGCACTCGCTCGACGAGGTAGCGGGACTCACCGGCGTGGGTGACGAGCACGTCGCGTTCGGGTCGTAGCGCATCGTCGAACACCCTGGACAGGGGCTCGGCATACGAGGTGGCGGTGTACTGCATCCGCGGGCTGAGCCGGACGCCGCCGCAACCCCAGGTCAGGTCGACCCGGCGACGCGGCTGCCGGCGGGCGAGCCGCGCTGACACGAGGACCACCGGAACGGCTAGGGCAACCGCGAGGACGGTGAGGGCCACCGGGTCGAGCAGGGCGTCGATCCCGAACAGATCGATGCCCCACCAACCGACCGCCCCCACCCCCGACAGGTCGGCCGCGGCCGCAGCGGCCCTGGCGACGGGGCCGGGGGCCAGCCCCAGGACGACCACTGTCGAAGCAGAGATGCCCATTGCGACGCGCATGCCGAGCCCGCTCTCGTGAGCAGCGGCTGCTCCCTCCCCGCGCGGGCGGGCCAGGAAGGCGATCCCGTAGGCCTTGACGAAGGCCATCAACGCGAGCCCGGCGGTCAGCGCGACCACCGCAACCGCCACCGGCATGACGACCGCCACCAGGCGGTCCTGGGTCGCGGGTGCGTGGATCAGGGACTGCAAGAGCGCCCACTCGGCCACGAAACCTGACGTGATGGGAAGGGCGGCCGCCCCGAGGGCGCCGATCCCGAAGGCAGCGGACGTCACCGGCATTCGGGCGCCGAGCCCGCCGAGCCGGTCCAGATCGCGTTCGCCGGTGGCGTGCAAAATCGATCCGGCACCCAGGAACAGCGTCGTCTTGAACGCGGCATGACCGACGACCAGGAGCAGACAGGCAGCTATCGCCGAGTCCGCAGGTTCGGTCACCCCGTAGGAGCGCAGAAGCAGACCGGCGCCCAGTGCGAGGTACATCAGACCGATGTTCTCCGACGTCGAGTACGCGAGCATCCGCTTGAGATCTGTGGCGACCGAGGCTTGCAGGATGCCGTACAGAGCGGACACAGCTCCCAGTGCGATGAGCAGCAGACCCCACCAGGCGGGACCGCCGGGCAGCAGTCGGATCGAGACGAGCAGCGCGCCGTACACACCCATCTTCACCATCGCCGCACTCATCACCGCCGATACGTGGCTGGGGGCTTCCGGGTGCGCCCGCGGCAGCCACACGTGCAGCGGCACGATCCCCGCCTTGCTCGCGAACCCGACGATCAGCAGGACGAAGGCCACCGATGCTGCGCCGGAGTCGGCGGGCACCCGCGCCATCGCCGCGAACCCAGTTCCGTCCCCAGCAGCGGCGAGGACCGCGAACCCCAACAAGAGCATTACAAAGCTGAAGTGCGTCATGGCCGCGTACCACAGGGCGGCCGAACGCACCGGAGCCCGACGCGCATGGTCGGCCAAGAGCAGCACCGTCGAGGCGACAGCCATCAGCTCCCAGCACAGCAGGAACGAGACCGCGTCAGCCGCCGCGGGAACCATCTGCAGCGCCAACAGAAACAGGGCCATCGCTGACCATGATGTGCGCGAGGCAGCCGGTCCCCGCACGTAGCCGATTCCGTAGAGCGTGGCCACTGCGCCAACCAGCCCGGCCACCACCATGAAGAAGCCGCCAAGCCGGTCCGGGGCGAGCACGACCGGGCCGAGGGGCAATGTCATCGGCACCGTCAGTGAGCCGTGCCCGCCGCTGAGAGCAAAGACACCGGTCACGGCGCCGGCCATAGCGATCCCCACCACTGCAGCGCCAGCGACTAATGCGCGACGCTTGGGCACGACGAAAACGGCCGCCGCCACGGCTACGCAGGTCAGAGCGAGCTGGGCAAGCAAACCACCTAGGACAAGGGTCACCGGCCGGTCACCTGACGCAGCGCACGGACGATCGCGTCCGGCTCTGGCGGGCAGCCGGGCACCTCCAAGTCGACATCCACTACGTCACCAACAGCGCCCGCCACCCCGTAGGCACCGGCGAAGACCCCGCAGTTTCGCGCGCAGTCCCCAACCGCGATCACCATCCTCGGCCGGGGAGTCGCCTCCACCGTCCGTCGAAGGGGCTGAGCCATGTTGCGGGTGACCACCCCGGTCACCAGCACCAGATCAGCATGACGCGGTGATGCCACGAGCCGGGCGCCGTAACGTTCGGCATCGTAGACAGGACCGAACGCGGCGGCGATCTCGACCTCACACCCGTTGCACGACCCCGCATCGACGTGTCGCACCTGGACGCTGCCGGCCAACGAGGCCGGGCGTCCCAAAGATCCCTCGGGGAGCGGGGGTGCGGCCTCGGCGACCCGACCGGTCCTGCGGATCAGCCGCACCAGCCCAATCAGGCTCACCGAGATCGCCTGCGGCCGGGATGTAGCTCCGCCCGCAGGGAGTCCTGGTCGGACAAGATTCCCAAGAGGATGCCGCGCGCTGCCACCAGCAGGTCTCGCACGTCGGGGACGCTGACCGAGTAGACGACCGAACCGTTCTCACGACGCTGAGCGACCAAACCGGCCCGTCTGAGGACAGCGAGTTGCTGGGACAGATTGCTGGGCTCGATCTCGATCAGATCCAGCAGTTCGTGCACGACGTGGTCACGTTCGGAGAGCAGTTCGAGGATGCGGATCCGCGCCGGGTGACCGATGGTCCGGAAGAGCTCTGCCTTCGCTTGGTAGAGCGGTGCGACCACGACCTACCCCCTCATCGAATACCGTATCTTCGCACATGACAACTTGTTCATGTCAAGCAGTGCCTCACTTTGCGGAGGCAACACTTGCTTGAACGCCGACCTGGGCGCGGCTCCACGGGCCTGCACGTCGTCGCGATGGTGGTCCATCGCCGCGCCTAGTCGACAGCGAGATCGGGCAGGTGGTCCCAGAGGTCCCGGACGTGAGAATAGGAGCGTGATGGGAGTTCGTGCACAAGGTCGAGGACTGCCGGGGGAGCCTCGCTGCCTACCGCCGCAGAGAGGAGCCCGGCCTTCGTCGTTGGACCCGAGTCGAACGCGGACCAGACGGCAGCCGCGACGGCCTCGCGTGTGGGTCTTGTCGCCGCGGGGCTCATGCGCAGGCTGCCTTCGCTTGCGCTGCCGTCCCCTGGCGCCGAACAGGCACCTCGTCGCGTGCGCTTGAGGAGGCGTGGGCGTCCAACAACTGAGCTTTGGGTCTCGCCGCCGCACGTTGATGCGCCAAGTGAACTAGTGCGCGCGCTCTTTCTCCGCGAACGACGCTCATCGGGGAAGCCTCCGTAACGTGTCGATGGTCCTCCGTGAAGGGTCCGCAGGACGCAGACCTGCAGAAACACTGTCGCCATAGATCCCGAGCGACTCAAAATGATAGTATGGCTACTTGATGAAACTATCAAGCCGAGGGGCCTGGCCGAGGACGATCTGCGGTCGGAATGCCGAACCTGGGACCTGGAAGCCAAGATCCGTCGGGACAACCACTTCGGGCCGTGTTCGACGAAGCGAGCCATGGGAAGGGCGGCGGAGCTGAATGGAGCAGTCAGTTGTTGGCCCGGCCCCGGTCTTTCAGATGAAGGCGGAGCTGTTCAAGGCCCTGTCACACCCGGCCCGCGTACGTGTCCTTGAGTTGCTGGTCGAAGGCGAGCGCCCGGTCAGTGACCTCCTGGCTGCAACCGGCATGGAGGCGTCTCATCTGTCCCAGCATCTCGGCGTCTTGCGGCGCGCACGAGTCGTGACGGCCCGCCGAGGAGGGAACGCCGTGGTCTATCGGCTAGCCAGTGACGCGATCGTCGAGATGCTCGCTGCAGCACGGTTGTTCCTCCTCAATGTTGCCGAAGGTGAGAGGACTGCCTTAGCCGACACGCTCGAGGAGCTGGCATGACGGTCTCGGCTCTGGCGCTGCCTTCGCTATGAGGCTGGCCCGTATCGCGCACCAAGGCGTCATCGAGTTCGCCGTTTCACCTGACGCCCGCTCGTGGCTTCCGATGTCCACACTGGGGGGCCGGGCCGAGACGCTGCCAGAGGCGCTCGTCGCCCTATCAGAGATTCCACCACCACACTGCTGGGAATCCGGTGGCACCCAGCTCACAGAGCCGGACCTGTTGGCGCCGGTGCACGGGACTGGGAAGGTCGTCGCGATCGGCTTGAACTACCCCGATCACGCCGGTGAGGTCGGCATGGCGCAAGACGACGCCCTAGTCGTGTTCGCGAAACTCCCCAACACGATCAACGGTCCCTACGGCGAGATCGACATCGACGAGACCATTACGCGGGAAGTGGACTACGAGGCCGAACTTGCCGTCGTCATCGGTGCCCGCTGCCGGGCGGTCCCCCTCGAAGAGGCGATTAAGCACGTCTTCGGCTACACCGTGGCCAACGACGTCTCGGCCAGGGATCTTCAGCGCACACTAGGTCGGCTGACCTTCCCCAAGAGTCTGGACACCTTCTTGCCCATCGGCCCGTGGATCTGTACGGCCGACGAGGTCGGTGACCCTGCGAAGTTGACCGTGACCAGCTCGGTCAACGGAGAGCCTCGCCAGCGGGCCTCGGTCAGCAGCATGACGCGCAGCGTGGCGCAATTGATCAGTGAGGTGTCTGCCGGGATCACCCTCGACCCCGGTGACGTCCTGCTCACCGGAAGCCCGACCGGCTCGGGGACCGGCTTCCAGCCACCGCGTTACCTGCGAGAAGGCGACATTGTCGAATGCTCCATCAGCGGGCTGGGCGCGATCCGCAATCGAGTTCGTGTCGCCTCCACTGGAGCCCATGTTCACTAGATCCGGATCATGCGCGTTGAGCTCGTGTCGGAGGGTCATTCATTTCGGCGTCGTTTTCGGACCGCCTTTTTTCGCGAGAACTTCGATAGGGGCCGGAGATTGACACTCCGATATGGGCGGCGTGGCGGTACGTGCGAGAAACGCGGAGACCTGTGGGTCGTCGAAGCAGTGACCATAAATCCCGCACAACTTCGGAGACAGGCGACGGATCGCTGGTCCAAGGTTCTGTTGCGCCACTGTGCGCAAAGCTTCTAACTGTAGGCGGCGATGCCACCAACACGTCTTCGACGGTAACAGGCAGTCTTGGAGGAGCCGCAGTATGCGTTGGTCTGGCCGCAGGAGACGACCAACGCGTCTCGTCGGCGGAAGTACGGTCGTTTCGGATTCGTGGCTGCGTCCACCGATCTCGGCGAATGCGGCGAGGCCGAACAAGGACAGCGAGCGGATGACGGTCATGCTGCCCATGCTTGCAGTGGGCGCGTCAGTGCGAGGGGAGACTGGGCTCGGACGCAGCGACTTTGTCGCGGGCGGCAAGGACCGCCGCTGTGCTGGCGCCGAAGTGAACGATGAGGACGAGTGCGGCTAGGGCCGCGATGCCGGTTCGGTTCTCCGTCATCTGATGGCTGATTTCGCGGCTGTCAAGCACTGCAGCGCCAAGGCAGAATGCGGCGCCTAGCAATAACAGCGGTCGCACCGGTCGCCACCACACCGCCCCCGCCAGAAGCACGGAGGCGAGCAGCGCACCCACGAGTGTCGTCGTGCTCTCTGGGTCGACCCCGAACAGGGCCTCGTTTTCGGTCGCGCCGCCTGCGGTCTCGGTAGGTGCCTCGGGCGCCGCCTCACCGCCATCGCCATCGGTCGCGGCGGACTCCGTGTGCTGTCCCTGCGTGGTCGATTCCTTCTGGACCTGCGCGCGTTCGACTGTGGCCCCGACGGCGAAGGCAGCTGCGGACATCAACAGCAGAGTCACGAAGGCGGCGACCCACGGTCGGCGGCGAACGGTGTTCATGGGTCGGACGGTAGACCTTGAAGCCGCGTTGAAGGTCAAGGCCCAGCGGCTTTGGCCCCGACCTGTTTGGGCTGCATGCCGTCGTCGGGCCTCCCGGTTCCGGTGTGAAGGGCTGGTGATGGCAGGTCAACACTTCCGGACGGCTGGGCGCAGCGAGCTCGGGACCGCGCTCGCAGCCACCACGCAGTGGCGACGCTGGCGATCGTGACCAGGGCCAATCCCGGCACCCACAGTGCGCCAATGGCTGACGTCAGACCCAAACCCGCAACCACGGCCAGAAGCGGACCGGCACAACACACGGCGCACGCCACGACGAACGCTGAGACCGCGGTCAGCGACCCGCCGGTGGATCGCTGCGTCATGACGGTGTCCCGAACATCTCGTTGAGTACTGGCACCGCATCGTCGGGGGCGAGCACGTCCATGACCACCTCCGTGACGGCGGGTCGTATCGCGAAGGTCAGGAAGGAGCAGCACGCCTGCTCGCTCGCCGCGAGCTCGGCAAGCCTTCCCGCCAGACCCGGTGACGCAGGAAAGTGCAGTCTCATGCCGCCGGGGATCAGTTCTCGGCTGTCCACCTGGTCGAGTTCTGCCTGCCAGTTCTGTAGTCGGTCAAGTTGGTCGGCCGCTGCAAGCGTGCACGCGACCGGGATGGCACTCAGCTCGCGTCCGCTATCGGGTTGACGTGTCGACGGGCCCCGAATGGGTCCGAGCCCGACGAACTGCGGGCTGGACCCGTCCGCTGCGCGCGGTTCTGCGCAGCCGCAGTCGGCATCGCAGGAACCCTGCACCGCCGGGCCGGACAACTCGGCAACCGCCTCGGACAGCTGGCCGGCGAACTTGGTCAGCTCGCTAATGCGTTCTCGGACCTCGATCGACTTGGCGATGACCTGCGTGCGGAGCCGTTCCCGAACATGGGCGCACTGCCCGTTATCCCAAACGCCAACCAGCTCACGGATCTCCTCCAGCGGTAGACCTAGCTGCTTGGCCCGCTCGATGAACCGCAACCGGATCACCGCCTCGTGGTGGTAGAGGCGGTAACCGCTCCGCGATCGGTCGGCAGCATTGAGCAGGCCAACCCGTTCGTAGTAGCGCAGCGCGGACGCGCTGAAGCCGCTACGGGTGGCGAGCTCGGATATCAGCAATGTGTCAGTCATGTCGTGACCGTAAACCTTCAAGCCAACTTGAAGGTCAAGTGAGGTGTCTTGTCCAGCCTGTGCACGCTGCCCGGGCGCGTCGCCGCTACTGCCATCCCGGCGCCTCCCGGCATGGCAGGCTTGTGACGGCATCCTATAATCGTTATGTGACGATGAAAGCGGTTCTTGGCGGTGGTGTGACCGCGCGGGATCGGGCCGTTCCTGCCGACCTGGAGAATCTGGTGCCTGCGGCGAGCATGTTTCGGAGTCTGGGGGACCCCTCGCGGTTGGCGATTCTGGGCCATCTGGCGTTGGGGGAGCACAAGGTTTGGGAGTTGACCGATCACCTCGGGCTGGCTCAGTCAACGGTGTCCGCGCATCTGCGTTGTCTGCTGGATTGCCGTCTGGTGGCGGTCCGTGCGGTGGGTCGTTCTTCTGTGTACTCACTCGCTGTCGAGTCAGAAGTGCTCGCCGTACTCGGCGCGGCCGAGACACTGCTGGCGGTCACCGGCGATGCGGTTTTGCTGTGTCCTCGCTACGGATCGGGCACGGCCCCATGAGCTTGAGCTCGCCGGCTGCGCCGCGGGCTGACGACGACTCCGTCCTCTTGCTCACCCCGATTCGGCGTGCTCAGCTGGCTCGACGGGCGCAGGTGCTGGCGGGGATGTCAGTGGCCTACAACGCGGTCGAGGCCGTGGTGGCGATCGGTGTCGGGGCGGCGGCGTCATCCATCGCCCTCGTCGGCTTTGGGCTGGACTCGATCGTAGAGATGTCGTCGGGATTGGTGATCCTCTGGCAGTTCCGTCATCCGGCACCCGAGACGCGCGAGAGGCGGGCTTTGCGGCTGATCGCGCTGTCGTTCTTTGCTCTCGCCGGGTACGTCACCTTCGAGTCGGTCCGATCCTTGATCGGAGGGGACACCGCACAGCCGTCCACTGCAGGCATCGTGATCGCGGCCGCATCGCTGATGATCATGCCGCTACTGTCGTGGGCCCAGCGCCGCACTGGGCGGGCGCTGGGGTCGACCACTGTGGTTGCCGACTCCAAGCAGACGTTGCTGTGCACGTATCTGTCCGCGGTGCTACTCGTGGGACTGGTGCTGAACTCCACGATGGGCTGGTGGTGGGCCGATCCGCTGGTAGGTCTCGTTGTTGCCGGGCTTGCGGTTCGCGAGGGGCGGGAGGCCTGGCGTGGTGAGACGTGCGCCTGCATCCCGGCCCTTCTTGACGCCACCGGCAGCGCATGCGACTGCGGCGACGACCGGTGCACGTCATGAGTGACCACGGCCACTCTCACGGACCTTCCATCAGCGCTGGCGGGATGCACCGCGGTCGACTGCTCGCGGTGCTAGGCATCACCTCGACGGTACTCGTCGCCGAGCTCGTCGGCGCCAAGCTCACCGGGAGCCTTGCTTTGCTCGCCGATGCGGGCCACATGTTCACTGACGTTGCGGGGATCCTTCTTGCGGTGCTCGCAGTAACCTTCGCGAGTCGGCCGGCCACACCGGAGCGGACCTTCGGGTACTACCGCCTGGAGATCCTCGCCGCGGTCGTCAATGCTGTTCTGCTGTTCGGCGTCGCATTGTTCATCTTGTGGGAGGCCTGGCAGCGGTGGTCCAGCCCGCCCGAGGTGGAGGGCGGCCTCATGCTCGCGTTCGCGATGGTCGGGCTCATCGCCAATGCTGTGGGGTTAGTCGTTCTCCGCGACGGAGCCAGGGAGAGCCTTAACGTCAAGGGCGCCTACCTTGAGGTCCTCGGTGACTTCCTCGGATCCGTCGCGGTGATCGTCGCAGCTGTATTGATCGCCACCACCGGATGGCTCCGCGCCGACGTGGTCGCATCCGTCGCAGTCGCGCTGATGATCCTCCCGCGAACCTGGACATTGCTACGTGAGGCGGTGGACGTCTTGTTAGAGGCCACCCCGCGCGGCGTCGAACTCGCCGACGTACGCCGGCACATCCTCGAGACCCCTGGCGTGACTGGCGCGCACGATCTGCACGCCTGGACCATCACCTCAGGTCTACCCGTGCTGTCGGTACACGTTGTCGTCACTGAAGAGGCCCTCGCAGACGGTGGAGGCGCCCGTGTACTGGACTCGCTGGGCGAGTGCCTAGCCGACCACTTCGACGTCGAGCACTGCACCTTCCAACTTGAGCCCGCAAGTCACGCAAGCCACGAGTTCCGCGCGCACACATGATCGCAATTTCGCGACGTCCTGAACACCAGCGTGGCCGCGCGGCTCAACCCGGTGACCCCCTGCACGCGCTGGTTCCAGGCGTGGTTAGCGACACAGCTGGAGGACTGCTCGAAAGGTTCGTCGCCGGAGAGGTATGTCGGTAACCGGTTGGGCGTGGTGTGTCGCACCGGTACGCGTTGCCCTACTCGGCCTTGTGGGCTGCGAGCAGCAGCGCTCGAGTTGAGCCGCGACGTTGAGCGTGACACCAACACCATATTTGTGAGTCGATGATTCCCATCCGAGCGAGCACTCAAAACCTTCGAAACTGGGGACAGACATCGACGCGGCGACCGTCTCGCTGGTCGCGATGCGATCATGGCAGGCTGGCGGCGTGTCCCGGCCGGAGTGGATGACCCGCAACCTGAAGGTCCTGTCGGCGGTTTCGTTGATGCAGGACGCGGCGAGCGAGTTGGTGTACCCGCTGTTGCCGATCCTGCTGACGTCCGTTCTGGGTGCTCCTGCAGCGGTTGTCGGCCTGGTTGAGGGGGTGGCTGAGGGCGCTGCCGCGCTCACCAAGTACGTCAGCGGCCGCGTTTCGGATCGGATGGGACGTAAGCCGTTGGTTGGGCTTGGGTATGGCATGGCGGCGGTAGGGAAGGTGATTGTGGCCGCCGCGGGGGTGTGGCCGATTGTGCTGGTGGGTCGGGTTGTTGACCGGGTTGGCAAGGGAATTCGTGGGGCGCCGCGTGACGCGCTGCTGGCAGATGGGGTCGACCACGCTCAGCTGGGCCGGGTTTTCGGCTTCCACCGTGCGGCCGACACGTTGGGGGCAGTCATCGGTCCGCTGATCGGCCTTGCGGTTCTCGCGATGACGGGTGGGAACATTCAGCTTGCGCTGTGGGTGGCAGTGGTCCCGGCAGTTCTGTCAGTAGTTCTGGTCCTGTGGGTGCGCGAACCGCGTCGCACACCCGAAACCTTCGGTGCGAAACGAAGCATCGGCAAACGGACTCCTGCCCCGTCCGACCCGTTACCGCGTGAGTTCAGGCGTGTAGTAGGTGCGCTTACGCTGATTGCGTTGGTGAATTTTCCGGACGCGCTCATCTTGTTGCGGGTGTCGGAGGTGGGTTTCACGGTCTCGGGTGTTGTCGCTGCCTACGTGATCTACAACCTTTCCTACACGCTGATTTCCTACCCGGCGGGTGCACTCTCAGATCGTCTCCCGCGTGCCCGGGTCTACGCGTTGGGGTTGCTCTGTTTCGCCGTCGGATACATCGGGCTCGGCGTGGTCGACGGAGGTTGGCCGGTGATTGTGTTGCTGTGTGTTTATGGCGGCTTCAATGCGATGACCGACGGAGTCGGCAAGGCGTGGATCTCGTCGCTGGTACCACCGCAGATCCGCGGGAGAGCGCAAGGGGTTTTTCAGGGACTGGCTGGCGGCGCTGTCCTGTTCGCTGGCCTGTGGGCGGGCCTCGCGTGGGAGGTCGGTCCTGGCAACGGAACCGTCCCGCTGATCGTCGCCGGGTGCGTCGCCGCGGCCGCGGCTCCAATTCTGTGGCTCTCCAGTCGTCGCCTGGAAGTGGGTGTCACCAGCGCGTGATTGGTGCTGGCGCTGTGCGTGAGGAGAGGTAGAAACCCAATCGCGAGTCATCGGCGTGGACCTCGGCCTCGCACAGCTCGACCAGTCGTGATTTCCAGCAGATCCGCCGGGGGTTGGCCCTCATGTAGGCGGCGTGCGCCCCGATGACTCTCCCTGTTGCGGGGCGCGGCGGCTCAAGGTCAGACAAACGCCAAGGCCATGGTTCCTGCAGCAGTTGATTTACATCGTTCGACGGGTAACCTTGTGGCATTGACGGCGGAGGGGCTCGCCGACAACCGCGGTCAGCCGCCAACGGTCCCTACCCAACGGGTAGGGGGCTGCGTGAATATCGGTAGCACAGTGCTGGCGACCGCCCGCCGGGGCGGCGGATCTCTTGTGGGCCTTACTGAGCGTGGGTTGCTGGGCTATCTGCCAGGGCTGGTGCCGCGTGCAGATCGATTTGTCGTCCCCGAGCTGATCGTGCCGCCTCACGCGGCCCGTGAGGCCGCCGGAAGCCGGTCCCCATGACCGAGATCTGGGCGCAAGCGGCGTTGTGGCTGGGGCTTGCGTTGTTGGCGTCGTTGGTGTCGATCTGGTTAAAGATGGCGACGGCGTTGTCGGAGATCGTGGTCGGCACCATTGCCCAGCTCGTGATCGGGGTCGCGCTGGGTGCCGCCCTCTTGCAGGGGGACGCCACCTGGATCCTGTTCTTGTCGGGGGCAGGGGCGATCCTGCTCACGTTCCTGGCTGGGGCAGAGCTCGATCCCGTGGTATTCCGCAAGACTTGGAAGCAGGCCAGCGCCATCGGTCTGGTCAGCTTCGCGGGTCCGTTCCTAGGTTGCGCGGCGCTGGCGTACTGGGTGCTGGGCTGGGACACCCAGGCCAGCTGGCTGGCTGGCATCGCGATGTCCACTACGTCAGTGGCGGTGGTGTACGCGGTGATGCTGGAGTTCGGGCTCAACACGACGTACTACGGCAAGAGCGTGCTGGCGGCGTGCTTCGTCACCGACCTGGCTACCGTCCTTGCGCTGGGGCTGATCTTCGCACCGTTCACGGTCAAGACGCTGATCTTCCTGGCGGTCGGTGCGGCAGCCTTCGTCGTCCTGCCCAAGGTTGTGCCGGTGATCTTCTCCCGGTACGGGGGCAGACCCTCCGAGCTGGAAGCGAAGTTTCTGCTGGCAACGCTGTTCGGGCTGGGTGCGCTGGCGACGTGGGCGGGCAGCGAGGCGGTGCTGCCGGCATACCTGTTGGGCATGGTCCTGGCCGGCACCGTCGGGCGCGACCACGCGCTGATCCGCCGGTTGCGCACGTTGACGTTCGGGCTGCTCACCCCGTTCTACTTCATCCGCGCCGGGTCCCTGGTGTCGGTCCCGGCGCTGATCGCATCACCGCTTGCGTTCCTTGCGCTCCTGGTGACCAAGGTGGCGTTTAAAGTGGTCGGGGTCTACCCGGTGACCCGCCGGTACGGGTCGCCGAAGCAGGAGGGCATGTACACCACGCTGCTGATGTCCACCGGCCTGACCTTCGGCACCATCTCCGCATTGTTTGGCCTGTCCCACGGCCTCATCACCCAGGGGCAGTACTCCGCGCTGGTTGCCGCGGTCATCGGTAGCGCGGTCATACCGACGCTGATCGCCAACGCATTCTTCCTGCCCAGGCACCTGCTCCCCGGGTCCGCCGAGCAGGCGTCCGACGGCGACCTGAACCCACCGACCGTGTCACCCGACGTCGAGGAGACGCCATGATCCACAACCTGCTGGTCGGATACGACGGTTCGGCGGCGTCGGAGGCCGCCTTCGACCTCGCCCTGGACCTGGCCAGACGCTACGACGCAGACCTGCACGTCCTCGCGGTGGCACGCCCCCCGGAGTTCGGGGAGGACGTCGAGACCGAAGCCGTCATCGAACAGACCCAACGCCACTTCGACCAGGTCCTTCAACCCCTGCAGGCCCGGGTCGAAGGTGTGCGCGCCCACTTCCAGGTCGTAGTCGGCCACCCCGCCGAGCAGCTCGTGCTCTACGCCGAACGCCACCACATCGACCACATCGTCGTGGGACACCGTGGCCACTCCCGGTTCGACCGCTGGCTGATGGGATCGGTGGCCAAACGAGTCGTCTCCTACGCGCCCTGCGCGGTTACCGTGGTCCGTCCGCGTGGGTGATCACGGTCAACGGAACGCGGGTCAGACGATGGTCGCGTGCCAGGAGGTGGCCTGGTCCGCTGTCCGGCTGCAGCCGGAGGCGGAGCGGTTCATGGCTGACTGACGAGCCGCGGGCGACAAGAAGCCTGACCTGGCTAAGCGGGGTCGGCTGGTGGGGAGCGGCCACATCAGACTCCTCGAGTGGCGGCGCGCCCTGCCGCGATCTGCCGATGCCAGTGATGTGACGGGTCGGACCCGGGCTAGCGTGCGAGCATGACACTCGCCCAGCGGAAGGCGGCAGCACCATGACGTTTGCCATCACCAACGCCACAGCCCTGGAGATTCTCGACTCCCGAGGACGTCCGACTCTGTCCGTCACGGTCGAGCTGTCGGATGGGTCCAGTGGCGTGGCCGGGGTTCCCTCCGGTGCATCGACCGGGACCCGGGAGGCCGTCGAGCTGCGCGACGGCGACCCGGCGCGGTTCTCCGGAGGCGGCGTGCTCACGGCCGTGAACCACGTGAACACTGAGATCGCCGCGCACCTGCGCGGCCGTACCTGGGAGTCGCTAGCGCAGCTCGACAGTTCGCTGCAGGCGCTAGACGGCACGCAGAACAAGGCCAGGCTCGGCGCAAATGCGATCGTCGGGGTGTCGATGGCGACCGCGCGGGCCCTAGCCGCCTCGGCGGGTAAACCGCTGTTCGAGTGGCTGCCCGGTGTGGATCAGTCCCCGCGGCTACCGGTGCCGTGCTTCAACGTCCTCAACGGCGGTGCGCACGCCCCGAACGCGTTGGACTTCCAGGAGTTCATGATCTCCCCGCTTGGGGCCTCGTCGATCACCGAAGCGGTCCGCGCGGGCGCGGAGATCTACGCAGCCCTGCGCAAGCGGCTCGCCGCCGACGGGCACGCGACCGGCCTCGGCGACGAGGGTGGGTTCGCCCCCGACGTCGCCGAACCCGAGCAGGTGCTCGCCGTGATCGTCGCTGCCATCACCGACGCCGGATACACCCCCGGGCGTGATGGCGTGGCGATCGCCCTGGACCCGGCTGCCTCGGAGTTCGCGACCGCTGACGGCACGTACCGGGT